>Ga0209274_10000771_pt1 | contig 17485 bp, 13 predicted proteins | sample HubBroMetageREF1_FD_188343 | JGI IMG/M metagenome (GOLD analysis project Ga0209274, IMG submission 188343) | Reference soil microbial communities from the Hubbard Brook experimental Forest, New Hampshire, USA - Hubbard Brook CCASE Soil... | ecosystem: Environmental > Terrestrial > Soil >...
CCGGCGCCGCCGTACTTGAGGTCGCTTAGCGTCTGGCGGGTGGGCCGGAAGCGGCCAGCGCCAGCTCGCGCAGGGCGGCGGGGAAGACTTCGGGTGGCGGGGTGACCAGGCCCGCGCCGACTTGGCCGGTACCGGCGACCCGGCCGGCCATGCCGGTGTTGATCTGGGGCAGGATCTGAGTCCGCGCGACCAGGGTCACGTCGATGCCGACGGGCGTGCCGCGGAAGTCAAGCGCGGGAAGCTGGAACAGCGGGTGCTCGGCCAGCGTGATCTCCCGCATCCGGCGGGTGCTGGCAAACGCGTCAGCGACCGTTCCGCCGACCAGCCTGACAATCGCCGGGGCCGCGGCCATCGCGAACCCTCCGAGGCCGGCGGTCTCGGTAATGGCTGAGTCCCCGATGTCCCGATTCGCGTCAGCTGGCCCGTAACCGGCCAGGAACAGCCCTTCCGGCACGAGCGCGGGCGCGGTGAACCACTGGCCGCCGGTGCCGGAGACCTGGATGCCGAAATCGGTGCCATTGCGGGCCATGGCGACCACCATCGTGCTGCCGGGGATGTCACGGGCCGCGTCCATCGCGAGCTTGCAGGCCGGCATCGCCAGGTTGAGGAAGAAATGGTCATTTCCGCCGATGAACCTGACGGCTTCAGCCACGTCAGCGGCGGCGAAGCCAGATTCTGCCAGGGCGGGCATCAGGTCACGGAGCAGCATGAGGGTTCCCGCCCGGTTACGGTTGTGCGCCTCGTCGCCCATCTGGACCATCTGGGTCAAGATCGCCGTCACGTCGACCGGCCCGTGCCGGCGGATCGCGGCCCGAAGCAGCGGGCCGAGCACCCGGGTCATCCATCGCAGCCGCTCGATCACCTCGGCCGAGTACGCGCCGTAGCGCAGTACCTTGCCGAGACCTTCGTTGAGCGAGCAGTACGCGCGTCGCCCGTCGGCTGGGTCCTCGAGCACGAAAACCCACATCGACGGGGACACGACGCCGGCCATAGGCCCGACGGCACCATGGTGATGGCACGGTTCAAGGCTAACAATGCCAAGCGCTGCCAGGTCGTCAGCCTGATCCTGGCCTTCAGCCATGCCCTCGAAGATCGCGGCTCCGATCAGCGCCCCGCGCATCGGTCCCGACGCGCGGTCCCAGCTGATCGGCGGGCCGGCGTGCAGGAACTCACCGCGCCGCAGGCCAAGCGCCGGGCCGGCCTGGACCACGTCGACTAGTTGGGCCCTCGAGCTGAGCATCCGCTGGACGGCGCGCGCGTTGGCATCCGCCCGGCGCGGATCGGCGATCACGACGGCCAGGTCGTCGCCGGTACCTGGCATGGGCGGCGCCCAGTCGACCCTGGTGACCTGCGCGGCCTGCTGCGCCAGCGCATCGGCGAGCAGACTGAGCCCGGCTGAGATGACTCGGGGCTCGCGGTGCAGCAAGCCGGTCATGACGGCTGGCTATCCTTGCCTGGGGGCCGGCCGGGAGGCGGTCCAGGCGCGATCAGGTCACACGCGGCCCTGGCGGCCTGCGCATTGGAGGCGAAAACCTGAGCCCCGGCGTCGGTGAGCGCGGTTACCTGGGCCATCATGCCCTGCGGGTCAGCGTCAGTGCCGATCAAAGATATGACAAACCTTGCGCGGCCCCTCTCGCCTGCGTTCCTGATCACTGATGCGATCTCGGCCGCCGGGTCTGGGTGCGCCCCGTAGCCAAGCATCACGTCGAGCATGATCACAGCGCTCGCCGGGTCAGCCGCGTGCGCCGCCAGAGCGTCAAGCCTGAGCCGCTGGTCGATCATCGGATGCGGCCGCCCCGCCGTGAGCTGGTCAGCGCCGAAGTCGATCATGACATGCCGGGCGCCGGGTGGCCGCTGGTCGGCGGGCGGCGGATCGAGCGGATCGAGCGGATCGAGCCAGAGGCCTGCGGTCAGGGGCACGTTCGAGTAGATGTCGCCGAGCCGCTCGGTCGCGATCACCATGGCTTCATCGCAGAGCGTCCCTCCGGCAAAGAGCCCGCGAAGCCCGCCGCTCAGGCTCAGGCTGGCCTTCTCCGCCCGCCCCGTGCCGGCCTGTCCCGTGCCGGCCTGTCCGGGCGGCCAGGCGCGCCAGTCGGGCACTGATAGGCCGATCGCTCGGAGCGCCGTCTCCGTCGCCGCCGTGAGGTCGGGGTTGCCCGGTCCGACCAGTGCGAACTGGACCGGGGTCGCCAGCGTATTTGCGTAATCGCGCAACTCGGCCGCTACAGCCGGGTCAGGGGGTTTAGACAGCAGCACGATCAGCTCGGTCGCCGGATCGGCGTCGAGCGCCGCCAGCGCGGCCCGCGCCGACCGGCCGGCCACGGCAGCGGACAGGTCCCGGCCGCCGACCCCGAGCACCGCGCTGCAGCCAGATCCAGCGGCATCGAGCAGGCAAGAAATCTGCTGCGCTCCGGTGCCCGACGCCGCGACCAGGCCAACGGGACCTCGCCTGACCGAGTTCGCGAATCCTAGCCCAACCCCGGCCACGATGGCTGTCCCGCAGTCGGGCCCCATTACGAGCAGGCCCCGCCGCGCGGCCGCATCCTTCAAGGCGATCTCGTGCTCGACCGGGACGTTGTCCGAGAAGATCATCACGTCACAGCCCGCGTCGAGGGCGTCCATAGCCTCGGCGAGCGCGTACTCCCCTGGAACCGAGATCAGCACGATGCCAGTACCGGTCCTGGCGATAGCGCTCGCCGTCGTCATTGGCGCGACCGAGAGCGCGGCGTGCTCGGCTGACGCTCCCTGGGTGCCGCCGGCAAGTGCCTCATCGACGACCGCGAGCGCCGCGCCGAGCGAGGCATCGTCGTCCGCCTTGATCGCCACCAGTAGGTCGTGCGGGCTGATTCCGGCCGGAACGCGCAGGCCAAGGCCGTCAAGCAGTCCGAGATTAAGCTCAGTCGCCATCGCGACCAGCGCCGCCCGCACACCGGCGACAGCCTGCGCCCGCGCGCTGACCCGCATCAGCGTCACTGAGTCCGCGTAGGCACCCGGCCTGGCCTGGACGTGCTCAGCGCCCACCGCACCTCCCGACCAGGTGAGTTACTTCCCGCCAGTCTGACGCAGACCGAACGGCCCACCTCGCCCGGGTCGCCAGGACACAATGCCGCTTCGCTTGACCCGAAAACTGGGTCCCTGGGTGGGCGCGGACAGTTCTCGAAGCCCACGGCTGATAAAATTGCCGGATGTTCGCTGAGGGATCATGACGCAGAACTGGCGCGCTCTGCTTGGGCCTTACGGGATCTGGCGATCGGCCAGCATGGTGACGCCCGAGCTGGCGGCGGGGATCGAGCAGCTTGGCTACGGTGCGCTCTGGCTTGGCGGTTCACCGGGAGCGGACCTGAGGATCGTCGACAAGTTGCTGGCGGAGACTAGCGAACTTGTCGTGGCTACCGGCATCGTCAACATGTGGCAGAGCGACGCACATGAGGTCGCCGCCTCGTTCGCGCGAATCGAGGCCGGTCACCCTGGCCGGTTCCTGCTCGGCGTAGGCGCTGGCCATCGTGAGGCGACCCAGGAGTACGCCAGCCCTTACGACACGATCGTGAAATACGTGGACGACCTGCTCGACGGAGGGGTCCCGGCGGAGAGCCTCGTGCTGGCTGCCCTCGGACCTAAGATGCTGCGCCTGGCCGCCGAACGGACGGCTGGTGCGCACCCCTACCTCGTCACGCCCGCCTATATTTCCCAGGCCAGGGAGATTATGGGCGCTGGGCCGCTGATCGCGACTGAGCACAAGGTCGTGCTCGAGGCCGACCCGGAGGTCGCGCGGGCAATCGGCAGGCCGCGAGTGCAGCGGCCGTACCTGGGCCTGATCAACTACATTTCCAACTTGCGCAGGCTCGGCTGGACCGACGAGGATCTGGCGGGCGGAGGCAGCGATGCGCTGATCGATGCGCTCGTGGCGCACGGCGATGCGCAGCAGGTGGCTGGGCAGCTCGCTGAATTTGACGAAGCCGGCGCCGATCACATCTGCGTCCAGCTGGTCACCGCCGCCCAGGACGCTGACCCGCTCCCTGGCTATCGTGAGCTAGCCGAGGTTCTGGAACTCGAATAGCGGGATCGCCGCGGCTAGGCAGCCTTCCTTGTTCACGTTGATCGGCTCGGCTCTCGGGGTCTAACCTAGCCGAGGTGAAGCCGTCTACGTTCGGCTACTCGCGGCCCGAGTCCGTGGCCGAGGCGGTTCGCGTACTCGCTTCGATCGGGCCTGATGGCAAGGTGCTCGCGGGCGGCCAGTCACTCGTGCCCCTGCTCAACATGCGGCTGGCGGCGCCCACTCATCTGGTCGACATCAACCGGCTGACCGAGCTCGCTTACATCAGTGTCAGCGATAGCGAGGTCGCGGTCGGCGCCCTGGCCAGGCATGCCGACGTCCTGCGCGATCCGCTGGCCGCCGCCGCCCAGCCATTGCTCGGCCAGGCCTTGCGGCTCGTGGCCCATCCCGTCATCAGGAACCGTGGTACCACCGTCGGCAGCATCGTGCATGCGGACCCGGCCGGCGAGATGACCGCGGTACTCGCGCTGCTTGGCGGTTCAGTCCGGCTCATGAGCACCAGCGGGGAGCGTTTTGTTGCTGCTAAAGACTTTTTCCTTGGCCCGCTGGAGTCTGATACCCGATCCGACGAGCTGGCCACTGAAGTGACGTTTCCTGTGCTGTCGGCGTCGGCGGGCTGCGCGTTCGCCGAAGTGAGCAGGCGGCTCGGGGACTACGCGATCTGCGGGGTCGCCGCGCTGGTCGAGCTGGGCGCCGACCGGCGGATCAGCCGGGCGCGAGCCGCCTACCTCAGCGTCGGACCGACGCCGCTCGTGCTCGACTTGGGGCCGGCCTGCGCGGGGGTCAGTGCCGACGCCGGCCGGCCCGACTTCGCCGAGGCCGGTCGGCTGGTGATGGGGCAGCTGCGGCCGGCCGGTGACATTCACGCGACCGCGAGCTACCGGCGGCACCTGGCCGGGGTGCTCACCGAGCGCGCGCTGCACGAGGCACTGGCGCAGGCAGGGGAGCGGGCGGGTGGCTGAGGAAGAACTGTTCGACGTCACGCTGGTCATCAATGGCGTGACGCATACCGTGGCAGTGCCGGCCCGGCGGCTGCTGTCCGACTGCCTGCGCCACGACCTGCGGCTGACCGGTACGCACGTCGGCTGCGAGCACGGTGTCTGCGGCGCGTGCACGATCCTGGCCGACGGCGTCGCGGTCAGGTCGTGCCTGATGCTCGCCGTCAGCGCCGACGGCGCCGCGATCACGACCGTCGAGGGGCTGGCTTCGCCAGACGGGGCCTTGTCGCCGGTGCAGCAGGCGTTCGCCGACTGCCACGGGCTGCAATGCGGTTTCTGCACGCCGGGGTTCCTGACTACGATCACTGCCGCGCTGGCCGGCAACCCTGACCCCACGCACGACGAGGCGAGGGAGATCATCGGGGGGAACCTGTGCCGCTGCACCGGCTACCAGAACATCGTCAAGGCGGTGCTCCGCGCCGCCGAGCTGCAGCGGACTGCCGCTCCGGGCGACGGTGTTGCTCCGGGCAACGGGGGCTGAGGCGGCGATGACTTCGATGTTCGGGGAGCCGATTGCCCGGGTTGAGGACGACCGGCTGCTTCGCGGGAATGGCGCCTACCTCGATGATCTCGGTCACGACGCGCTGGCGGCCGCGTTCGTTCGCAGCCCGCACGCGCACGCCAGGATCACCGGCATCGATGTCTCTGGCGCGCTTGACGTGAACGGGCTCGTGGCGATCTACACCTACGAGGACCTGTCCGGCCGGCTGGCCGAGCCGCTGCCGTTGCTGATCCCGCATCCGGCGCTCACCCACGGCCGGACCGGCTACCCCCTGGCGTCCGACGAAGTAAACCATGTGGGCGAGCCGGTGGTGATGGTGGTCGCGGCCGACCGGTACCTGGCCGAAGACGCGGCCGAGGCGATCAGCGTCGACTACGAGCCGCTGCCGGCGGTGGTCGGGATCGACGCGGCCAGGGCAGCCGAGCACCTGGTGCACCCCGACGTGCCAGACAACATCGCGGCCGAGATGGTGCAGAGCCACGGAAATGCCGCGACCGCCATCGCCGGGTCGCCGCACTGCCTGGAACTCGACCTGACCATTGAGCGGTCGGCGTCTACCCCGCTGGAGGGCCGGGGCGTGCTGGCCAGGTGGGACACCGAGTCAAGGCGGCTGCGGATCTGGACATCGACCCAGACCTCCACCGGGGTGCGAGCGGCGGTCGCCGCCAAGCTTGACCTCGCGCTGGCCGATGTGGACGTGATCACGCCCGACGTGGGCGGAGGGTTCGGCGTCAAGATCGTGCACCCGTGGCCGGAAGAGGTGCTCGTGCCGTGGGCGGCGAAACTGCTCGGGCGGCCGGTCAAGTTCACCGAGGACCGGGCCGAGCACTTCGTCGCCAGCGCCCATGAGCGCGGGCAGCAGCACCGGGTCAGGGTCGGATTCGACGACGACGGCCGGGTGCTCGGGCTCGACGTGCGGTTCTGGCATGACAACGGCGCCTACATTCCTTACGGCCTGATCGTGCCGATCATCACGTCGACCCAGTTGCTCGGCCCGTATAAGCCGGGCGCTTACCGGGTCGAGTTCACCTCGCTCTATACCAACACCGTGATCGTCACGCCCTATCGTGGCGCCGGCCGGCCGCAGGGCGCGTTCGTGATGGAGCGGACCTTGGACGCGATCGCGGCCGAGCTTGGCCTTGATCGCGCGCTGGTGCGCGAGCGGAACTTCATTACCCCCGACGAGATGCCCTACGACCACGGGCTGATCTTCCAGGACGGCAGGCCGCTGATCTACGACTCGGGTGATTACCCGGCCTGCCTGGTCAAGCTCAAGGAGCTTGTCGGCTGGGACAGCTTCCCCGCGTTGCGGGCGGAGGCGCGTGCGCAGGGACGCAATCTCGGCATCGGCCTCGCTTGCTACGTCGAAGGCACCGGGGTCGGGCCGTACGAGGGCGCTCACGTGGTGGTGGAAACCTCGGGCAAGGTTAAGGTGGCGACCGGGCTCACCAGCCAGGGTCAGGGGCATCAGACGGTTCTCGCCCAGATCGTGGCGGACGAGCTCGGGGTGCCCATGGCCGACGTGGAGGTGACGACCGGGGACACCCGCGCGTTTGACTACGCGGTCGGCACGTTCGCCTCGCGGGCGGCGGTGGTGAGCGGGTCAGCGGTGGCGCTGGCCGCCCGGGCCGCGCGAGCCAAGGCGATCAAGGTTGCCGCGGCCGCGCTTGAGGCAGCGCCGGAGGACATGGAGATCATCGAGGGCGTCGTGCGAGTGAAGGGCGACCCGGCCACGGCGATCGCGCTCGGCACCGTGGCCGTGCTCTCCAACCCGCTGCGGTACGCGTTCGATGAGGCGGCCAAGGCGGCCACGCAGTTCGCCGGCGGCGACCTCGATACACCGCCGGTCGCCGTCGGGGAGTCACCCGGGCTAGAGGGCAGGGAGTTCTTCTCGCCGCTGCGGTCGACCTTCGCGAGCGGCATGCACGCGGTAATCGTAGAGACCGATCCGCGCACGGCCGAGATCAAGATCTTGCGGTATTGCGTGGTGCACGACTGCGGTCCGCTGATCAACCCGCGCATTGTCGAGGGCCAGATTCACGGCGGGGTCGCGCAGGGGGTCGCTGGAGCGCTGTACGAGCGAATGGCCTATGACGAAAACGGTCAGCTGCAGAACGCCTCGTTCATGGATTTCCTGATGCCTTACGTGTCCGAGGTACCTGACGGGATCGAGATCGATCACCTGGAGACGCCTTCGCCGCTCAATCCGCTCGGCATCAAGGGCGCCGGCGAGGCTGGCGTGATCCCGGGCGCGGCCGTATTCGCGTCAGCGATCTCCGACGCTGAGGGTTTCCCGATCACCGCGATGCCGATCTCGCCTTCTGACCTTTTCGAGCTCAGGCAGAACCGCGGGCCGGGGACCGGTGATGGGCGACGATGAGATCCTCCAGCCGTTTGCGCTGACCGGCGTCAAGTGGCTGCGGCACCTTCTTCATCAGGGCCGTGATCTGGTCGACCCTGGTAAAGAGGTGGACTGTCGCCCGGCGGCAGGTGCCGACCTGCGAGCGCGGGTGGGTGAGCTGCACCACCCGGAGCAAGTCAACGTCCTCACCACGGGCACGCAGGAAGCCCTCAAGCGCGTCGGCCGGCTCATTGAGCTGAACGCTCGGCGACCGGTTGCCCCGGTCAGCTAGGTCGTACTCCTCCACCTGATTCCCGTACTTGTCGAACTTCACCACGCGCCAGCGGTCGCCATCGCAGTGCACGGTGCCGTTGATGTACTTCACCTCGATGGCGACCAGGCCGCGCGGGCCGAGCAGCACGTGATCGATCTCGCCGCGATGATTGCGGTATCCCCGCACCAGCACCCAGTCATCATTGAGCGCGCGTCCCAGCGCGTCCGCGACCGATTGCTCGCCGTGAATGCCAGCCGTGAGCCTGGCCTCCTCATCCGACGGGGCGGCGAGCACCACTGGCGGAGCGGGCGCTCGCCGCCTCGCTCGCCGGACAGCGAGCGCCGCCCGCAGCCAGGAGAGCCAGCGGCGCTCGGTGCGAGCCCGGTCGCGCGCGAGTTCGAGTCCTCTGAGCTGGGCTTGGTGCTGCCGCTTGGCGGTCTCGAACTGAGCCGTCGCTCGCTGCTGCTGCTTCGTGCCGCGCTGTCTCGCGCGCTTGAGCAGGTCGCTTGGGTAATCGGAAAGCTGGACTACTCGCATGCCATCCAACCTCCCTCAGCCCTTGAATTTTATGCCAAATGGCTTCCCGACGCCCTCCCGCCTCCGGTGCTCCCCTGGACGAACATCGTTGCCGCTCAGAGGCGGAAGTCCGAATGGCGGCTGATGTAACTCGCGTAGGCGTCGCTGGTGTTCTCACTGCCGAGCGCGTTGGCGTCATCGTGCTGACCGGCGGGGAATCGGCGGGAGATCAGGTCGGCCTGGACTTCCTGCAGGTGCGAAGGTGAGGTCGCGGCCAGGTTCGGTGCGGTTGCGACCGGGATTGCCACGCCTGCGAGCACGTCATCTGTCCTCGGGACGGACAAGGTGAGCACGTCGCCGAAGCCGGGCGCCGCCGCGTCCCTGGCGGTCAGGGCAGGCAGCCCCCACAGCTGCTGCACGGTCTTCAGCGTCGATGTGTGATCAAGAGGCATGCTGCCGGCTGGCACCCGGTAGACCGTCCCCGGGGCGATCAGCGGGGAGATGAGGACGGTCGGCACCCGCACGCCGAAACGGGTGAAGTCGAAGCCGAACTCACCGGCCGAGTTGTCCGGCGGCACGGCCCCCGATGGCGGCGGTACGTGGTCGAAACAGCCGCCGTGCTCGTCGTAGGTGATCACGAGCAGGGTCTGCGGCCAGCCCGGGCCGTTCCGCACGGCCTCGTACACGTCATGCATGAGCTGCTCCCCGAGCGCGACGTCATAAGCCGGATGCTGGCTGTTGCCGGTCGAAGACCAATCAGGTTCAAGGAAGCAAAACCCTGGCAGTGACCCGGCGGCTGCTGCCGCGGTGAAGTCGGCGAATTGACCGATCGTCCCGCCGGGCGCTCCGCTGACGTCGGTGAACGTGGACTTCGTCAGCGGCTCGGCGTCGTAGCCGTAGATTCCCCAGCTCACGCCGTGCGCGCCGAGCAGGCCGAAAATGCTTGGCGAGGTAAACGTTCTCGTCTTGTCGTCCATGTGGCCCTGGCTGGTGGCCGCCAGCGCGAACGCGCGGTTGGGCATGGTCTCGGTGGGCAGCGAACTGAACCACTGATCGCAGACCGCGTAGCCTTCCGCAAGTGCGGAAAGTACCGGCAGCGCCTCGGGTGTGAAGCAGCCCATGATGTCGTTCGCTGTGGTTCCCGGCAGTATCGTCCAGCCGCTGTCGTTAGATTGCCAGCCGAGGGTATAGGCGAAATCGGTGATGAAGCCTTGCATCGCGGGCGGGGTGCTGCTGGCCGGGGCGTCTATGCTGCCGAACAGCTGGTCGTTCGTCGCCATGTAGCCCTCGCCGGGATCGGCGCCCGGCATGTAATAGGCGTTCTGCGCGCCTGGCTGGATACCGAACACCGTGACCGGCTGGCCCGTGGAGTCTGGGTTGCTCTCGGTGCCGGTCAGCCCATCGTACGGCTGGCCGGACGGCGAGACGTTTCCAGAACTGGTGTACAGAAAGCCCAGCATATGGTCAAAAGAACGATTCTCCAGCATGAGGACGACCACGTGCTGGACCGACGACAGGCCATTTCCATTAGCCATCGAGATTCCCTTCATTCCGTGCATGTTAAGACTTAGTTAATCGGGTAAGGCCAGGCCGCAGTGCCAATATGGCAAACCCCGGCCAGGTCCTACGAGGGCTGGCGAGATTGCTCAGCGCAGCTGGAACGAGGGGTTCGGCCGGCTGCTGGGCATTGACACCGATCTTGGCATTCGCAAGCCCGAGGTCACGACCGCACCGCCGACCCGCGGCTATCCGTCGCCTGCTAGGCCCGCCGAGCAGGACAGCGACTGATTGTCGGTGGGGGTTGGTAGGCTGTGGGGAGATGTTAGAGAGTTGGCATCGCCGGGACGTGACGAGGATTGACGTCTGAGATTGAAGTTTTGCTGAGTGTGTCTCCCGGTTGAGTGGCCCTCCGTTTCCTGAGTGTTCTTCCGCGCGGTTGTTGCATGCGGTTTGCCTGTTTGCGCTGGTAACTCAAGGGAGGTGGTGCCTGATGTGTGATCCTGTTCAGCGTTCCGGCGCGCCTTCGGGTGCGGAGGGCCAGCCGCGGTCCTCGGGTGAGGCGGTCGGGATGGTGCTGGCCGGGCTGGGCTGGCTGGCCGGGGAAGACATGACGGCCGTGCCGGTGGCGGCCCGGGCTGATTGCCTGCGGGAGCTGGAGCGGGCGTGCTCGGTACTGACAGCGGCTCGGTCGTCGGTGCTGTCAGCGTTTGATTTTGACGGCGGGTGTCAGGATGACGGTCAGGGTTCGTCGCGGGCGTGGTTGTTGTGGCAGACGCGGGTCACGCCGGGTGCTGCTTCGGACGCGGTCGGCTGGATGCGGCGGCTGCGCGCCCATCCGGCCGTGGCGGTCGCGCTGCGTGACACGCGGGTGTCCAGCTCGTGGGCGCGCCAGATCTGTGACCTGACGGACAAGCTGCCTGAATCCGCCCGCGGCGACGCGGATGCGATCCTGCTCGCCGCCGCGGCTGACGGCGCGGAACTGGCGGACCTGGCCAGTCTGGCCGACCAGATGCGGCGCCGCCTCGCTGAGCCGGACCGGGATCCGGGGCGCGCGTTCGAGGACCGGCGGCTGCGTTTGCAGAAGACGCTGGATGGTGTCGGGAAGCTCGATGCGGATCTGACGCCGCAGTGCACTGCCCTGCTGCAGGCGGTGCTGGACACACTCGGCAAGAAGATGGGTCCTGAGGATGACCGCAGCCAGGCGCAGCGGCACCATGACGCAGTTGCCGAGGCGTGCCGGCGTCTCCTGGGCTCAGGCTGCCTGCCGGACCGGGCCGGGCAGCCCGCCAAGGTCCTGCTTCACATCACCGTGGAAGAGTTCATCCGGCGTATCGCCGCAGCCGGCCAGGACGGCGGCCCTCAGAGTGGCGGCGCGGCCGTGTCCCTGCCTGGTACCGCTGGCGGCGGTATCTGGGGCGGTCCCGGTATCGCCGGGCAGTTGTGGCCCCGTCTGACCGATGCCGGCGGCCCCGTTCCCGACCCGGCGCCCGGGTGGCCTGTGGCGGCGCCGGGTGAGGAATGCGACGCCTCGATCGTGCCGGTGGTGACCGGGTACCTGGACCATGACCTGCTCGCTGAGCTGTCCGCGGCCCTGGCCAGCCAGAGCAGTCCCGGGCCGGGCGGCAAGCCGCTGATCTGCCTGGACCCGGACCGGCTGCGCGAGGTGATCATCACCCACGCCGCCGCCCTGCTGTCCGGACCCCGCGGCCTGGCCTCAAGGCTCCGCACCAGTACCCTGACCGGCCCGGCCGCCTCCGTGAGCCTGCCGCTGGACACCGGCACGAGCACCGAGACCATCCCGCCGCATCTGCGCCGGGCGGTGATCCTGCGGGACCGGCACTGCGCCGCCCCGGGCTGCACCGTGCCGCCGGCCGGCTGCCAGGTGCACCACATCCGCCCCCGCAGCAAAGGTGGTATCACCAAGCTCACCAATTTGCTGCTTTTGTGTTCTTTCCACCATTTGATCCTGGTGCACGAGTGGCACTGGACCATCACGCTGAACGCGGACGGCACCACCACCATGACCAGCCCCGACGGCAAACGCGTATTCCACAGCCACAGCCCGCCCACCATCGCCGCCTAGCTGGCGGGCGGACGCCTGCCCCGGCGTGCCGGCTAGGTTGTATCGCCAGGCAGCCTCACCCAAGCCGGCGAACCCGTGCGGGTTGCTCGCCGCCAAGAGCAGCGGCGGTGAGGAGCAACCGATGAGGATGCATGCCGATGAGGTCGCGCCTGCTGAGCACCTGAGCCGCCAGCACGGCTGGCGGCATGACGGTGAAAGGCAGGGCGACATCGCAGATCTGCTGGCCTGCGGCTGCGAAGAGCGGCTCGGCGTCTGGCCGGTAGACCTCTCTGGGGGCTCCGGCCTGCCTGCGGCCGGGGGCGGATGCCCAGCGCGCCAGCTGGTCGTAGACCGAGAGGATCGCGGGGATGTGGAAGATGACGAAACGTTCGCGATCCATGTCCCGACCCCCCCGTACACCTCACCCAAGCCGCCGGACCGCACCGTCCGCTTCCGGACCCGCACATAAGCTTCCCGGTGAGCAGCCTCGCGCACCCGCGCCATCGCCCCGGGAAGCCACCGCTCTCAAGTGCCCGCGCGTGCAGCGCGTGATTGATCCGGTGGTTCCCCGAGCGGGAGAGCCGGTGCCATGCTGGGATCGGTGCGCGCAAGGGGCGAGCAGGGATGGTGAGCGATGAAGGTTGCTGGTCAGGCCGTTTTGCGGGCACCGGCCGAGCAGGTATGGGCCGCGCTGCATAACCCGGCGCTGCTGGCCCGCGCTTTTCCTGGCTGCGAGCGGCTGGCGGTATCCGGGTCAGGCTCGGGCCAGTTCACCGTGCGCAGTGCGTTGCCTGCGGTGGCCGGGATCTACTCCGGGCAGCTGTCGCTTGCCGATCAGCGGCCGGGTTTCCTGGCGGTGAAGGCGGAAAGCTCGGGCGATCAGGGGACGATCTGCGCCGACATCACGCTGCGGCTCACGCCAGCTGACCGGGGAGCAACGCTGATCAGCTACGAGGTCAACGGCGTGGTCGGCGGTGCGGTCGCCGGCGTCGGCTCCCGGCTGGTCGCCAGTGCCGCCAGCCGCCTCGCGACCGAGTTTTTCTCCAGTGTGGATGAGCTGCTGTCGGCCCAGATCGCCGCCGATCCGGTCCTGCCCGCCGACTCAGCCGAGCCAGCTCCGATGACCGGCGCGTCGCTGGCCGGGGTCGGCGCGACTAAGCACACCGGGATCGCGCTCGTGGCCGGAGCGGTAGCTGGTGTCATCATCGGGATGCTGCTTGGCCGCAGGACGCGGCCGGCCGCGCTCCGGCGGGGAGCGGCATGACTGCTGGCCGGCGGCTGCGGATCGGCATTGACACCGGGGGCACGTTCACCGACGTCGTGGCGTACGACGAGCAGACTGGCCAGCTCGCGGTCACCAAGACGCCGACCACCCCGGCCGACCCGTCGGTCGGGTTCATCGACGGGCTGACCAAGGTGCTCGGTCAGCTCGGCGCGGACAGCGGCGCGGTGGCGGCGCTCAGCCATGGCACCACGATTGCCACCAATCAGCTGCTTGAGGGGGAGACCGGCCGGCTCGGTTTCATCACGACCGAGGGCTTCGAGTTCATGCTCGAGATTGCCAGGCAGTCAGTCCCCGACGGTTACGGCAATTCATACTTCTGGGTCAAGCCGCCTCGCATCGTCCCGGCCGACCTGGTGAAGACCGTTGGCGGCCGGCTCGACCACACCGGGGCTCAGGTGCGGCCGTTCGATGCGGAGGCGGCGATAGCCGTGGCCCGCTGGTTCCGCGATCACGGCGTTGACACGCTCGGCGTCTGCTTCTTGCATTCCTACGCCAATCCAGAGCACGAGAAGCTGATGGCCGGCATCCTCGCCACGGAGCACCCGCGGGCGGTGGTGTCGATCTCGTCACAGGTACTGCGCGAGTACCGGGAGTACGAGCGGTCCATGACCACATTGCTCGACGCTGCCGTCAAGCCCCGGGTAGCTGGCTACCTGAGTTCGATCAGCACCCGGCTCGATCAGCTCACAGCCGCAGGTGGCTGGGTGAGCCGTCCGCCGTTTTACGTGATGAAATCCAACGGCGGCGTGCTCTCGGCTGACGAGGTGACCAACCAGCCGATCACCACGGTCCTGAGCGGGCCGGCGGCCGGGGCGCTCGGGGCCGCGCTGATTGCCGGTGCGGCTGGCATCACGCGGGTGCTGACGTGCGACGGCGGCGGCACGTCGACTGACGTCGCGGTCGTCACCGACGGCGAGCCCGCGCTTACGACCGAGGGCAGCGTCGGCGGTTACCCGGCCATGATCCCGATGGTCGATGTCGTCACCGTGGGAGCGGGCGGGGGCTCGGTCGCCTGGATATCGCCGGAGGGTGCGCTCAAGGTCGGCCCGCGCTCGGCCGGCGCCGATCCTGGGCCGCTCTGTTATGGCCGGGGCGGCACCGAGGTGACCGTGACCGACGCGCACCTGGTGCTCGGCCGCATTCCGCCGCACCTGCTTGGCGGCGAAGTGCCGCTTGACCTTGCCGCCGCCCGGTCGGGCCTGGCTGATCTGGCCGCCAGGCTCGGGCTCAGCGAGCAGGACTGCGCGACCGGCATTGCCGAGGTCTCGGCCTGGAATCAGGCCAACGCGGTTCGCCAGATCACGGTCAGGCGCGGTCTCGACGTCAGGGACTTCACGCTCGTCACGTTCGGCGGATCAGGCTCGCTGCTGCTCTGCGAGCTGATCGGCATACTCGGGGTGCGCGAGGTGCTTGTGCCGCTCAATCCTGGCAATGTCTCAGCCTTCGGGCTGCTCACTGTGGACGTGCGGATCGACTACGTGCGGACCGCGGTGCGCAGGCACGATTCGCTTGACTGCGAGACCGTCCAGGCGATCTTCGGAGACCTTGCCGCTCAGGCGGCTGGCGCACTAGCCGGCCAGGGCTTCACCGCTGATGCCAGCCGGCTAGTGCGGAGCGCTGACCTGCGGTATTTCGGCCAGGCGTTTGAGGTACGGGTACCGGTACCGCTGGGACAGTTCGACCTGGACACCGCCGCGCAGGTCGCTGGCGCGTTTCACGACGCGCACCAGGCGCTGTATAGCTACGATTTCCGTCACGACGCCCGCCAGCCGGTGGAGTGGGTGAATCTGAGAGTGACCGGCGTTGGCCCGATCCGGCGGCCCGCGCTGCCTGAACTGGCGCGCGGCGATGGTGATGCGAGCCGGGCCCGCACCGGCAGCCGCCCGGTGTGCTTCGGGCGCTCAGGCGGCTATGTCTCCGCCGACACCTTCTGGCGGCCTGACCTGGCGGCCGGTGATGTGCTTGCCGGCCCCGCCGTCATCGAGGAATACGGGGCGACCGTACCGCTGCACCCAGGGTTCACGGCAACGGTCGACCGGCTCGGCAACCTGCGCATCACCCGGCTAGGACATTGACAGTTGTCCTTGAGTTTTGCCGGGCGTAGCGCCTTCGCCAGCCTCGTTGAGGTAGGAATCCGCAGCTTGCGTCGGCGGGCTGCTGTCGGCGCGGCTGTGTGGCGGCCGGGCTGGGTTTGGCTGGCCCGTCGCAGTGGCGCTGATGGTGCTAGGGCGCCATCGCTGGCACTTTGAGGGGGCTGGTGACGGCTCGCTGAGCCACCTTTCTAGAATTATTATTTCTGCCCCTTAAGCCGTTAGATCCTTGCATGCTAGCGCGGGCAGGCCAAGTGCGAAATGCAACCGCTGCGGCCTTGATGTGCCAAGTGAAGTCTCGACTATCTGGGTAATGAGAGTCGGACGCTCATCAGGGACATGCACAGGTTCCTCCTTGCGCCACCCGCGCGCCGAAAGCTGCTTTTCGAGGGACACGCGCTTATCGGGCGTAATGATTTGCAAGTCCACGGAGCGCTTGATGAGCGCGGCTATCGATATTCCCCACTTGGCCTTCACGTAAGCCAGGCTGCGCAGAGTTACGGGCGGCTCGATTTCGTCGCGCGCAGCAGTGTTCGGCAGCAACAGGGCAGAAGCGAACCGGAACGCCTCATGCTCCGCTATGCGCGATTCAGGGCCGCGCAGGTGATGCAGATCAAGATGACCTAGTTCGTGAGCCACGCTCAGCCTCTGATGATCACCGGAGAATCCACGGCTGAAGCAGATAACAGGCCGGTTCCCGTCAGGCGACCAGTACGAGACAGCGTCGTGCGCCTTGATCGGCAGTGCGCAGCCCATGACGACAACTCCCGCGCGCTCCACAGCGCGCACGACGCTTGGTATCGGGTCCGCCGGGCCGACGCCAAGCAACTCCCGTACCTCGATAGCCCGCATCTCGATCCAGTCGTTCGTAACTTGCTCCGTTGCGGCGCACGGCCGGATGCGGACAGCGGGAAGTTCAAGCACGGAGGTTGCCCGGTCAATCACTTCAAGTGTCTGGCGGACGATGGCCCGGACGCGCTCATCATCGGTGAGAGTCGCGCTCGCGCGCTTGCGGAACCGGAGACTGCCCAGCGGCAGATCGGGAAGGTTCCCCCGCTCAAACCACTCGACCGAGAATCCCGTTACCTCTGCTATAGCGGCGAGGTTTTCCGGTGAGATGGACCCAGTTTTCTCCGTGTGGGAAATGGCGGACTGAGTGACTCCGATCATTTCGCTGAGTCTCGTCTGCGACCAGCCGTGGTAAAGCCGAGCATGACGAACACGCTCGTGAATCACCCCAAGTTCCTTTCGGCCGGGTCCACCTTGAATGAAACCATCTGCTCGCCAGGCAGCAGACCGGGATCGAATTGCAGGTTTGCCAGATCCCTGCCAGCGTCACCAGTTACTGGCACTCGCCAGTAAACCTGAGGAGTTGCCCCATATCGCCACGGGCGGATCGGCAGGCTTATGTAAATGTACGGTTCGTCATCCTTGACGCGCCAGTCCATTAGCAATGACAGTGACGGCAGCGAGCCGTCATTCGGCGGCAGGGTTCCCTGCATCCATACCATCCGCCGTGCGTGATTGGGGCCAGGATGCGGAACCGTGTCGTTAAGGGACCTCAGGACGCGCGCAGTATGAATGTCGTCAAGCCTAAGGTGAATACCCGTATTCGGGCCCTTCGTAATGCCCCAGCCCTCGCGCTCGACTTTGCCGAGTCCGAGCAAGTACTCGCAGGCTCGCCCGCGAGCGGAGTGCGACCAGAACCAGGGGTCACGTTTCTTGGCGTTCACTTGAAGGTCGTCGGCGAAGCCGATTCCGAGGCGGAGTGCGTCGGCCAGGTACGGCACTGCGCACTCCGCGAGCGGCAGCACGTCCTGCGGAGTCGGCATGACCTCGACCGGAGGGGTGTGGAATCCATGC
>Ga0209274_10000773_pt1 | contig 17450 bp, 20 predicted proteins | sample HubBroMetageREF1_FD_188343 | JGI IMG/M metagenome (GOLD analysis project Ga0209274, IMG submission 188343) | Reference soil microbial communities from the Hubbard Brook experimental Forest, New Hampshire, USA - Hubbard Brook CCASE Soil... | ecosystem: Environmental > Terrestrial > Soil >...
ACCGAGTACGGGATCCATCCGCATCCCGAACTGCTCGGCCGCCACTCGATCCGCCGAGCCTACGTCGGGGCCGACCCGAGTCCGCAGTTACTTTCTCGGCTGTCCAAAATCGAGGACCTCGTCTATCTCCGGAGTTTTCGACCTTCGTTTCACATCGCGGTCCGATTCACGAAGAAACCCGATGCCCCGGAAGACCCTCGGCTCGTACAGAGTCTGGGCCGTCCGATCGAGGGACCCTTGGAGGACCAGCTTCTGTCACCTGCACTCCACGCCGACGACCTGTCGCGCAACGACTGGAAGGTCCTCGAGGCCATCGTCGCGGCTCCTCGGGCGTCAACTTCGACGCAGGCACGTTCCGCGGGGGTTCTCCCCAAGACATTCCGCGTTCACGAGAAGAAACTGGCCGCCGCCAACGGGTTGCGATGTGCGATGATACTGAACCTGGAAGGGGAAGCTGGCGTTGCTACGTACGGCATATGGCTCAAAGTGGACGAGTCGTTTGACGCAAAAGCGGTCCAGTTACCGAGACTCTGGGACCGTCCCCACTGGACCCGGAATCCGCGCGGCGTTTACCTGCTCGGGAGTGCTGACAACTATTTCGAAGCGCGAGAACTCGAGCTGCGGCTTGAATCGCTTCGTGGCGTTCTCAGTGCGGAACCGCTTCTCCCTGCCGGGGGCTTTTTCTTGAGGGAGCGATTGATCGGGTGGATTCGGGCGGAGCGGGAGCTGCGATGGCGTACTTCGTGATCCGGAGTGAGCAGGGGCCCGCGTGGAACCCCACTCATTCAATGCGCGAGCAGATCCTGTGGGACGAGCACCGAGTGTACATCAATGCCCTGCTCTCGACTGACAAGATGATCCTCGGGGGGCCGATCAGAGAGGGAAATCCGTACCGCGCGATGGTTGTGTTCGTCGCGGACAGTGTGGCGGAGGTCAGACAGCGGCTGGAAGCCGATCCGTGGTACAAAGCGGGTGTTCTGCGAGAGGTTTCGATTGAGATCTGGAACATGATTGCCACGAATGACAAGCTCGATCCCGCACTTTCATCGATCGCCAAGCCTCGTGCCTAGTTCCCGGGACAATACGAGCAGGGCGCAATGCATCTTGCACCCACTCGCGGTGGTAACATTCCAGCTAGGTCGGGTGTTTGTCCTCGGCTACGAAGGATGAGATTCGTTTGATCTTGGCGTTCTCTAGCTCGTAGATCGTGCAGGCCCGCCCAACGAAGGTACCCCCATCGTCCAGCGGAACTCGCACCATACATTCTGCCACAACGACATCGTCTTCCTCCGTTAGCCGAGTTGCTTCGATCCGGAACTTTCTAGGAGCTTCCATGTCCTTGACGACGGCGTCTCTCCCTCGGACTGGGACCCCCGAACTGGGGAATCCATCGGCCCACTCGACCCGCTCCACATCGTCCGTGAGGCAGGAGGCTACGCCAGCCCAGTCGAGATTGCCCAGGCTCGCCTGGTAAATCGCTACGGTCTCCTTGTTCGGGGTCATTGTGCTCGACAGCGCTCACTCAGACATGTAGTCTCGCGGCTTCCAACGCAACGACCCCGGGACGCGAATCCAGGGAGCGCGACAAAGATTCCAGTCCGGGGCCCCTCACGAGGACCTTTCGGGACGATCGCGAGCGGCCATCCCTCGCGTGCGTCGCTGGACGTACTCACGCTGTTGCGCTGGACTTGGGACGATACCGGAGACCAACGGCACCACTTGCAAATCGAGTGGAATCGAGCAGTTCCAGATCGAGCCGCACGGTCTTGGGTAGCCATGGCTTGCCGCCGCCAACGATGATGGGGGCAACGAACTGTTGAAGCTCGTCGACGAGTCCGGCACGGATTGCCTGCCCTGCCAACTCTGCACCCGAGATTGCCAGGTCGTGGCTGGCCGACGATTTGAGACGCCTAACGGCTTCCGGTTCGAAGTCACGCTCGATCCGAGTCTTGGCGCTCGAGGGTGACTTCAGCGTCCGCGAGTAGACTACTTTCTCTGCGGCTTGCCATATTCGGGTGAAGTCGCGGAAGGACTCTGACCCGTCCGCCTCCTTGTCTGCAGCCTCCCAGTATAGCATGGTCTCGTACATGCGGCGCCCGAAGAGGAAGGTGCCGATCGGCCGCTCGAGTTCGTTGATGAAGCGGAAGAGTTCTTCGTCGGGTATCCAGTAGTCGAACCTGCCTTCGGAGTTCTCCACGTAGCCATCCAGGGAGGTGATCGCCGCATAGATCAGGCGCGCCATGGGACCTCTAACTCACCTCACTACTCATAAGTGCCTCGACCACGCTCGTTCCTGACCCAGCCGGCGATGGAGTCCTGTCTCCGACCCCTCGTTTTCGTCCCTCGAGGCGCGCTCCCTTTTCGAGGTTCACCTTCGGAGGGGTCGCCCGTGCCCGCCCCGGTATTGTGCCCCCGGCACTGGGCGCACGAATCGAAACCGTGCAAAGTCAGAGCCCATCGACCGATTCGGGCACGTCGTCAACGCGATCGACGCTTCATCTTCCGCAAATCCCTTACTCTACTCGCAGCTGAGCCGCCCGATTAGGCAGGTGGTTTGCTCACGTCCCGGACCCCTTCGGCACCTCCCACTTCGTCGCCGCCCCCCACCCCGGGATTCTGGACGCGGTGGTCCGCTCGTCGGGGGACTCCGTGGAATCCCGCGTGGACGAGCGTCTATCGTGACCTCGGCCGGTGGGCGGTGATTGCCGTCCCCATTGGGGTGGTGGCCGGCGTCGGCGCGGCGGCGTTCTACTACCTGGTCAATCTCTTCACCGGGGTGCTTTTGGTCCAACTCGCCGGATTAACGCTGCCCTCGGAAGGCACCTACGCGCTCACCCAGCTGACGTGGTCCAGTTCGTTCCCTCGGATCCTGATCGTTCCCGGCCTCATGGTGGTCGGAGGTCTCGCGGTCGGGGCGATCATCTGGGGCGTGGCCCCCGAGGTCGCGGGGCACGGCACCGATGCGACCATCCGTGCCTTCCACCACAACGCCGGAAAGGTCCGGGTACGCGTTCCGGTCCTGAAAACTATCGCGAGCGCAATCACGCTCGGCACCGGAGGAAGCGGGGGCAGGGAGGGGCCGGTCTCCCAGATCGGAGGAGGGTTCGGCTCCCTGTGGTCGGACATATTCGGATTGGGGGACCGGGACCGGCGGATCGCGCTGGCGACCGGAATGGGCGCGGGTATTGGCGCGATTTTCCGCGCCCCGCTCGGCGGAGCGGTGTATTCCGCGGAGATCCTCTACACCGGCGACTTCGAACCGGAGGTGTTCGTTCCGGCGATCATCGCCTCGGTCGTCGCATACTCGGTGTACTCTTCGATCTTCGGATTCCACACCCTGTTCGCCACGCCGCCGGCACTGGCGAGTTACGCATTCAACCCCGCACGTTTGCCGCTGTACGCCGCGCTCGGGATTGTCTGTGGCGCGGTCGGCTTTCTATTCATCCGAATGTTTCATCGGACCGACGCGTGGTTCGCTTCGCGCAAGTGGTCGCCTCTGGTCCGGCCCGCGGTCGGAGCGGCGGTCGCGGGGGCAATCTTTCTCGGCGCATACTTCCTGATACCGGAACAGGGCCACTTCGTCTCTCTTTCCTCACTGTCGGTAGGATACGGGTTCGTCCAGGCGGTGATGCTCGGTCAGCTCGGGACCGGCAGCTTCACCGTGGTCGTAATCACGGTTCTGGTGGCGGCGGTCGTCGTCCGGATGCTGATGACATCGTTCGTCGTCGGCAGCGGAGGTAGCGCGGGACTGTTCGGCACCAGTGTCGTGGTCGGTGCCTTCCTCGGGACTGTCGTGGGTGGGGTCTCCCACAATCTGTTGCCCGGGCTCGTTCCCCTCGCGGTCGTCCCGGTGTTCTCGATCGTGGGCATGATGTCATTCTTTGGTGGCATATCCAAGGCGCCGCTAGTGCCGCGTCTAGCGGGAGAGTTCGAGGTTCCTGACCTCTAGCGCAAGTACTTTCCCGGAGGAGGTGATGCCTCCTCCCCATGCTGCGTGTCCGCCAGCTCTCCGACGAGGAGGGCCATGCGCTGAGTCGCCTAGTGAAACGCTCGAACGATCCGACCGTCGTGAAGCGCGCGATGATCGTGCTGCACTCGTTCCAGGGGTTCTCTCCGCCGAAGATCGCGGGGTTGGTCCTCTGGAGTGAGGACTGGGTCCGACGAGTGATCAAGGAGTACAATCGAGTCGGTCGGGACGCGCTCTACCCGAAGAAGAGCCCCGGGCCCGAGCCGAAGTTCACCCCGGCGATCCGCAAGACCATCGTGACCTTCGCGCTCTCCCGACCGAAGGACCACGGGTGGCAGGGGCCTACCAGTTGGTCCCTCGACCTCTTGCAGGAGACGCTGGTCTTCGAGGGAGTGGTGGAATCGATCAGCCGCGAGCGGTTGCGGCAGATCCTCCTCGAGGAGTCCGTGACCTTCCAGTCGGTGAAGACCTGGAAGAGCTCGAAGGACCCCAAGTTCGCGGAGAAGCTCCAGCGGCTCAACGAGCTCACCAATCGTCCGCACAACCCTCCGATCGTGGTCTCGGTGGACGAGATGGGGCCGATCTCTCTCCAGCCGTACGGGGGTCACACCTGGGCTCGGTCGGGACACCCCGACCGAGTGCCGGCCACGTACAAGCGACTCGGCGGGGTTCGCTACCTGATGGGGGCCTACGACTACTACCACAAGCGGTTCCGCGGGTATCTCTCCGCCTCGAAGAGCGGAGCGGGGTACGTGCGATTCCTTCGGTGGGTCCGAGGGAGATACCCCTCGGGCGGGCGCATCTATCTGATCCAGGACAACCTCTCGACGCACACCACTCCGGCGGCGGTGGCCGAAGCCCGGAAGCTCCGGATCACCTTCGTCCCCACCCCCACCAACGCCAGTCATCTCAACCCGATTGAGACCCACTTCCGAACGATCCGTCGGTGGGCCTTCACCGGATCGAACTACACTGATTGGGACGAGGCGGGGGAGGCACTTCGCCTCGCCATCCGACGGCTCAACCGGATCCACTGTGTGACCAATTCACGCCCCGCACACCGCTGGTGGACGCGGCACTAGTTCGAACTGCGTCGGTGCCGTTCCTCCGACTTGCGGACCTGCCAGATCAGTTCGAGGGGCCATCGCCGGGCCCAGGCGGTCTCGTGCGGCCGCAGGTATCGGGATTTGGTGCGGGTCGGCGGTCGAGTTTCGGTCAACGACTCCACGACGAGACCCTGGGCGGAGAACAGGGCGATCCACTCCCCGTACGGGAGGGTGAAGTTCACTTCGCCTCCCCGGTAGGTCACCTCGTGCATCCCGAAGTAGTCGTACCGCAACCGACGTCCCATGCGGTCGTACCTCCGCTCCTGCGCCATGATCCGGATCGGGCTCGAAGTTGCGAAAACGAGTCGGCCGCCGAGTCGGAGGACGCGCGAGGCCTCGGGCACCGTCCGGTACGGGTCACAGAACGTCATCGCCCCCCAGTCGCAGAACACCAGATCGAAGGTCGACCCGTCGAAGGGGAGTCGCTCGGCGTCGCCCCGAACGAGTCGGACGTGCGCACGCGACGTTCGGACCAAGCGTCGGGCGTGAGCGAGCTGAGCCGGGGAGAGGTCGAGGCCCACCGCGCGAGCGCCTTTCTCGGCGAGCGCGATCGACCAACGCGCCGCTCCGCAGCCGACCTCGAGGGTATCCTGGTCCTTCGGATTCCCGATCGCGCGGAGCTCCGACTCCGGAGTACGCCAGAGCCCCCAGGCCATTGCGCGAGGGCCGGACAACACCGGCGCGCAGCGCCGATCGTAGCTCGCACTCTGCTTCTCCCAGAGTCGGAGGTTCTTCCGAACGTGGGCGCCCGTTGTGCGAGGTGAGGGGATGCGAGATCGACGACGCGCCATCGGAGGCGGGGTGCCCACGGAGTACATCAGTTCGGTCCCCGGAACCTTCTTGGCGCAGATCCGGTGTGGAGGCCCGGCGGCTCCACATGACCTGGGACGCGTTTTTCACCGCGGAGGTCGGCGCCTCGGCGGCTCTCGCGGGACTGATCTTCGTCGGGGTCTCGATCAACCTGAAACAGATCGTGCAGCTGCCGTTCGTGGCGAACCGGGCGCTGCAATCTCTCCTGATCCTGCTCGCCGTCTTGGGATTTTCCTCCTTGCAACTCGTCCCGGGACAAGGGTCCACGATTCTCGGCGGGGAGATACTCGCCCTCTCCGTCGCGTTGTGGGCGACCCTGAACGTTCTCGAACTTCGCAGTTGGAGAGAGATCGACCCGAAGTACGCCGGCCTCCTCCGCAACCACACAGTGGAGATCGAACTCCTATGCCTCTTCGCGTTCCTCGCCGGTGTCTCACTCGTGCTCGGAAATCCCTGGGCCCTCTACTGGCTCGTGCCGGCCACGCTGGGAAGCTTCGTGTTTGCGATCCTCGAGGCGTGGGTCATCACCGTCGAGATCATGCGGTAGGGACTCTCGCGCCGGATTATCTATTGTCGGGGCTTCTCGCTCGCATGGCCGCTCCCAGCACGGACATGGTGAGATGCGAGCAATGCGGGACGGAGTTCCCGGCGAGCGACAGGACGCAGATGGCGGCGCACGCGGGCCACCCCCTCGAGCACATTGAACAGGGCTGAGCCCCCGCCGCTCGGTGCCACGAAAGGGGCTCAGAGGAGCTCCCGGAGTTCTTCGGGCTTCCGCCTGCCCCTTTCGGAACCTGCGGGCAGCGACTGGTTTCGACTATCATTCGACGAGACAACACGCGCAATCTACTCGCGGGCACGCGGCGCTCCATCGGATTCCTACCCCAGGACCGAAGGTCTTTTCGAGCAACGATCGCTGTAAATCCTCGAGCTCTCCGGCGATGGTAGACGCGTGGGAGTCTCGGAACGACGGTCTGGCGAAGCGGTTGGCCGGACTTGTCTCGGAATACGGCCCTTCCCAACGACCGATGCGCGCGTTGGACATCGGTACACAGCACGGCACGGTGCCCAGTCAGATCGCGGCCCTACTTCCGGAGATTCAATTCCAGGGAATCGAGCCCGGGCTTTCGGCCGACCGAGCGGTGGTGAATGGAATACAGGTGTACCGGGCCTCCTGCGATGCACTTCCGTTCCCCGACGCGTCGTTCGAGGTCGTTACGTTCGCTAGCGTGTTCGAGCACATCACTCCCGGTCTGAGAGTTCGGAGCCTGTCCGAGATCCATCGCGTGCTCGTCCCGCACGGGGTGCTGGTCGGCCAGATGCCGAACATGAGATTCCCGATCGAACTGCACAGCCGGCTTCCGTTGCAACAGTTTCTGCCGCGGGCGACCGGGGACGCCTACCTACGTGTGTGCTCCCCCGTTCCGTGGCGGACGAACGGCATGGACTGGTTCAGGGTCGGGCCGCAGACTCTTCGCCGAGACACCCACGCCGCCGGCTTCCGCGAGTTGCAATTGGAGCCCTACAATCCACCGCGACAGGCACTCCCGACTAGGTTTCGAGGGCTCTACCCGCTTCTGAATCTGATTCCGTTGGGGTACACGTTTGCGTACGCCGCCTAAGGGGCCCTTCCTTCGGGTTCTAGTCGGGCGGCCAACCCAACTCAAGTTTGAGGCGGATTTCGCTTCGGTCGAATCCGAACGAGCACCGTGGGACGCGTCGGTCTCCCGTACGACCGGGTATCGATGCGAAGTCCTTTGCGTGCCGACTCAGCTTCGATCAGGGTCGAGCCGGATCGTGTGATAGTTCCGAAGACCTGTTCCGTGCGCACTTGCCAGCTGAGCCACAGGAGCTTGTCGGCATCACCCGAGGAAGTGTTGGTGATATCGACGCGGAGTGAGGGATCGGTCCAGTCGGCGTCGATCACCTGACCATCCACCAGGGTCGCGCTCAACCCACGGGAGGAGACCGTGATGCGGGTCGCCCGTCGAGAGAACACGCGGCCGAACCAGAAGAAGTTGAACACGCCGAACAGCATCACCGCGATACCGAGTCCGACCACGGTCCAGCCGTACGCCGAACCGTAGTGGATACCGAAACTGGCGATCCATCCCATGCCCGATACGGCCATCAGCGCGCCGAAGAACAGGAACGCCCCGGTCGCGACGGCTCGAAACATCACGGCCCCCGGGGGCGTCCCGGTCGACCCCACCAAGATGTCGGTCGGACCCAGTTCACCGGCCAGCATTCCGCCGGGCCACCGAGACCCCCGAATAAGGGATATGGGTTCGAGTGGGCGAACTCGGGCAGGGGCGCCTGTTCATCCCGACGTGAATCCTTAGGGCGAACGCTGACCAGTTCCGGGGGAGCTCGACTCGGGGCTCGGCGCCGAAGGCCGTCGCCAAGCGTAGCGGATCAGGAACGGCGCGATCACGGTCGTGACCACCGTCAGCGCGCCAATGAACGGCAGCACGAAGGCACCGACCGCATTGATGTCCGTCCCTCCCTTGGCGACGACGATCGATAACTCGCCCCCGGAGGCCGACAGTGTGAGCGCTGTCTGTCGAGCCTTGGCGTCCGGGACCCTCATCCGCCGGGCCGCGACGTACGTCGAGATAAGCTTCATCCCAAAGGCCACCGCCAGGAAGACGAGAATCGGGACAAAGTACCTCGGGAGCAGCCCGATGTCCATCAACGCCCCCATCGACACGAAGAAAATCGGCCCGAACACGTCCTTGAGCGGGGCCATGAGTTCGTGAGCCGCTGCCTGAGAGTTCGACTCGGCAACGAGCACCCCGGCGAGGAAGGCGCCGGTCGCGACGGAGATGCCGAGCAGACTCGAGACCAACGCGAGACCGAATGCGAGCGCAACGAGAGCGAGAAGAAATAACTGGTTGAGGCCAGATCCGCGTGCCCGGTCCATCAACGGTGAAACGGTCCTCGGCCCGACGAGTAGCACCACGGCGAGGAATGCCACGACGAGCCCGATCGACACGGCGATCGACTCGGGGGAAAGATGGCCCGTCTGGGCGGTCGACTGCAGGATGCCGAGCGCCGAGACGGTGATGATGTCCTCGACCACCGTGATCCCGAGGACGAGGCTCGTGTCGGCACTACGAAGGACGCCGATCTCCTCGAGTACGCTCGAGAGGATCACGGTGCTCGTCACGGAGATTGCGAGACCGATGAACAGGCAGTCCCAGATCGGGAAGCCGAAGGCCAGTCCGACGAGGACGCCGACAAGGAACGTCGACATCGATTCCGCGAGCGCGATGACCAGGGCCGTTCGGCCGACGGCGCGCAGCCGGGAGATCGGGTACTCGAGACCGACCGCGAACAGCAGGAAGACGATCCCGAGCTCGGCGAGAATTGTGAGCACTTCGTAGTTCGAGACCAGCGACGTCGGGGGAGTGTACGGCCCGATGATGACGCCCGCGGCGATATAGCCGATGATCAGCGGCTGGCGCAACCAACGGAAGAGGAACGCGAGGCCGAGCGCGACGACAAAAACGACCGCGAGGTCCTGGACGATCAGGATCTCCGCGCTCGTCATCTCGGACAGGACCCGGAACACCGCGGGCCATAAGTGGAGGCGGTTCTTCCGGGCCCCTCGTGCAGAATCCGTTGAAATCGCGCCTGCTCGCGGAGAAGAAGACGTCGTTCGGCACCTGGATCTCCTCCGCGTCGGTCGTGGTGGTCGACGCGCTGAAGGACCTCGGCTTCGAGTGGTTCATGATCGACACCGAGCACTCACAAGTCAACCCCGAGACCCTGGCAGCGATGATGGCCATCCTGGCACGTTCGGGACCGACCCCGCTGGTTCGCGTCGGCAACGTGGACCCGTATCTCGTGAAGCAGGCGCTCGACGCCGGAGCGCAGGGGATCCTGGTGCCGCTCGTCAGTACGGAAGCGCAGGCCCGCGAGGTGGTGTCGTACGCGAAGTACCCGCCCGCCGGAGTTCGGGGAGCGGCGGCCGCCGCCGGCTCACGCTACGGAACCGAGCTCGGGTCATACCTCCGGACCGCGAACGCCGAAACACTCGTCGGCGTTCAGATCGAGACGAAGACCGCGATCGAACACCTCGAGGAGATCGCAGCGGTGGACGGCGTCGACCTCCTCTTCGTCGGCCCTCAGGACCTGACGCTGAGCCTCGGCCTCCTCGACGATCGGTCGAATCCGAAAGTACGCGACGCGATGCGCGCGGTCGTGGAGGCGTGCGAGCGCCACGGGAAGGTGCCCGGAACGCTCGTGATCAACGCCGAGGAGAAACGGGCGGCCCTCGAGCTGGGCTTCCGCTTCGTTTCGCTCGCGGCTGACCTCCGCTTCTTGGTCGAGGGGGCGCAGCAGTATGTCCGAGCCTGAGTCCCCACTCTTCTCCGACCTAGCGGCCGCACTGAAGTCCCCGTTGCGCGAAACCTCCGTGGGAACGACCCAGACGGATTTTCGGATCTTTGAGAACGTGGACGACCCTTCCCGCTCTCCCAACGGCGGTGTTCCTCTGCACTCGCACCGAACGGAGGACGAAGGCTGGTACGTCATCGAAGGCGCCCTTCGATTCCGGTACGGAGAGCGCGAGTTCGACGCCCCCGCCGGGTCGGGCGTGCTCCTGCAGCACGGCACTCCGCACACGTTCTGGAATCCGGGGCCCGGGCCGGTTCGGTACCTCCTGATCGTCCGGCCCCAGACAGCGCGTCTCCTCGAAGTCCTTCACTCGGGTGCCGAGTATCCCCCGAACGCTCGGGAGGTGTTCGATCGGTTCGATGTCGACCTGCTCGAGTGAACGGGGGTGCGATTTCGCTCAGTCCGGCACCGGACCGAAGAACTCGAGCCAATTGCCGTCCGGGTCGCGCGTGTACACGATGTTCTCATGGGGCTCGCGGACGCGAGCGACGATCGGCAACTTCCGGCGGCGCAGCTCGGCCTCCCACGCCTCTACGTTCGACACCCGGAACCCGAAGTGGTCGAATTCCGTTCCCTTCCGGAGGGGCGTGTAGTACCGGTTCGACCGGGGGTAGAAGTTCAGTTCGACCCGCTGCAGGGCACCGGGGAACGAGAGGTGGACCCACTTTCCGCCGTGGTCCATGACGCCGCGGCGGAACACCCTGAACCCCATCTTCCGGTAGAACCGCAGGGACCGGTTCAGGTCGCGAACGCGGAGCCCGGCGTAGACGAGTTCGACCTTGACGCGTGGCATGCCCCTCGCGAGACGTCACTCCCGATAAGCCCGTGGGGGTCAGCGGCCCGAGAGCCGGCTTCGGAAGAACGAGCTGGTGGGTGCGTCCAGGTCGAGTTGCCAAAAGAGCGCGTTCAATTCACCTCGGTGCTGCAGTTCCTCCTCCAGGAGATGCCAGAGCACGGTCCGAAACGTCGTCGAGAACTCGAACCGTCGGCCGTTCACGTCGCCCGAGCACGCGTGCTTCCGGTCGAGGTCCCTCGCGCGTAGGGTTCGCGCGAGGTGGAGGTCGGCCCGTTCGATCCGTCGCCCGAGCGACCGAAGGCGGGCCGCGGAGACCGGCGTCCCCATGAGGTACGGCGCCGTGCCGTACCGGTCGGCCGGAAACTCCTCGACCCAGCCGATGTTGTTCCCGACGATGTGAAGGTAGATGTCCTGGATCGACCCGAACGAAGCGCCCCGGTCCTTCGTCCGCTCCCTTGCCGACAGTCGGAGGATCGCGGCGAGGTAGTCACGCCGAGTAACGGCGAGCCACTCGAGCCAGTTCCGAAGCAAGGCGACTTCGTCGACGCGGGAGCGTCGCGCCCGAGGAGGCCTCATCCGGCCCCGGCGGCCCGGGCGCGCATGCGCTCCCCCGCTTCCAGGAGCTCGAGACCGCGTCGGATGCCCGGCCGCCCTTCGGCGAAGGACTCCTTCTCGAAGTACTGCCGGAGTTCCTCGGCCCGGCCGATCCCGATCCGGGGGAGGGTCCGGCTGCACATCACGGCTAGGATCGTAGAGCCCGCGCTGCGGCGTTCGACGTCGTGAAGGCTCTCCCGCATCCAGGCCCAGAGCGGGCCGCGGGAGGACGCGGTTCGCGCGAGCGAAGGCACGAGGTAGGCGCCAAAATTGGCGAGCGGGATCGCGGTGGATTCGGCGCGGAACGCCGAGAGAACGGGCTCGATGTCCGGTGTCTCACCGAGGGCGAAGCAGGCGGTCGTGCTCGCATCCGCGGAGGGGCCGGTTACCGAGCTCAGGAGCCGGGTCACCGAACCCTCGCCCCCGTGCCGTGCGAACGAGGAGAGAATGGCGAGACGGAGGGGCGACGGTTGCTGGTCCAGGGACTCGACCCGCGGAGCCAGCGTCGCCGAAAACTCCGGATCGATCCGGGCGCGCATCCAGAACGCCCATTCGCGAACGATGTCGGCGCCCTCCATTTCGCGTCCGGTGCTTCGCTCCCCGAGCCGTTCGGTCTGCGTGGCGCAGAAGGCCCGAGCGGCCTCGGTGAATCGAGGAACGTCCGAGAGAATCGGGTGCAGGTAGTCGAGCGAGCGGAGCACCCCTTCGACCGTCATCCGGTCGGTGGCACTGCGAACGGCGTCGAGGACCCGAGCGTACTCATCGACCGAGTAATCGCCAGAGAGTAGGAATCCCTCGGCGTCGAGGCAGAAGCCGTGGCGGTCGCCCGGGCTGAGCGTCGGCAACGACGCGATCCGTTCGGCCCGAAGCTCGGGCGACCAGAGGACTCGGAAGAACCCGTCGCGCCCGGGGTCGATCGAGATCTGGCGCGCGTTGCGGCCGGGCAGCCGGAGTCGGTCGTTCTCGAAGACGATCGCGGTCCGTCGGCCGTCTTCCTCGACCGTGACCGGAATGGGCCACGGCCTTCCGGAGTCGGTATCGGGCACTAGGAGGAAGCGGTGCTGTCGAAGCTCGACATCCGGCCCATCCTGTCGGACGGTGAGGCACGGGTGCCCGGCGCGTTCGACCCAAGCACGCATCACTTTCGTTACCGGTTGCTCCGACTCCTCCTCGAGGGCCGTCCAGAGGTCGTCGCTCTCGGCGTTGCCGAAGCGGTGGTCGTTGAGGTACTCCGTGATCCCGTCGCGGAAGCCGTCCTCGCCGACGAACTTCTGGATCATCCGGATCAGTTGGGCTCCCTTGTAGTAGGTGATCTCGTCGGCGTTCCCCATGATCTCGGCGGCGTCGTACGACTCCGGTTTCACCGGATGGCTCGCCCGGAGGGCATCGAACCGGAGGGCGGGCTGGTTGCGGACCCGAAACTCGGCCCAGGCATCCTCTCGAATGTGCGTCCGCTCCTGGACGAGGGACGTCGCGAAGGTGGCGAACGCTTCGTTGAGCCAGAGGTCGTCCCAGGTCCGGAGCGTCACCAGGTCGCCGAACCACTGATGCGCGGTCTGGTGCACGATCGTCTGATCGGAGTATTCGACCGAACTGGGGGAGGCGCCCTCGTCGAGCAGGTACTGGAAGACGGAACCGCTGATCGCGCCCCAGTTCTCCATCCCCGCCCAGAAATCGCTGAGGGCCACGAAATGGAGCTTGGGGAGCGGGAACGGGATATCAAAGTACTCCCCGAATCCGCGGAGCGCGGCGCGGGCGAGCTTGGACGTACGGAGGGCGGCGGGCCGATGTCCCGCCGGGCCGGCGACAATGATCAGGGTCGGCCCGTCGTCGTCGATTGTCTCCTCGAACGGACCGACCCCGAGGTACAGCAGGTAGGTCGACATCGGTGGAGTGGCCGAAAAAACCCACCGGGCCCGGTGGTCGGGGGTGACGCGCGTCTCCGACGGCATGTTCGAGATCGCGACCAGGTCCTCCGGTATCGTCACCTCCAGGCGGAACACAGCTCGCTTGTCCGGCTGGTCGAAGCACGGGAGGAGGCGGCGGCAGGACTCGGGCTCCATCTGCGTGGAGAGCGCCGGGGCGCTCCCGAGGCGCGACACGAAGAGACCGGTCTGCACGTCGCGTCCCGCCTTACCGGAGTAAGCGATCCGTACCCGCTCGGAACCCCCGCTCGGCCGGGAGAAGGTGAGTTTGTTGCGCTTATCATCGAGCTCGAATTCGATCGGGGTGTCCCCGACCTGTACGCTCTCGATCGTCAGGTCGACCGAATCGAGCTCGACCGGACCCGCGGCCACGATCCCGGAGATCTGGACGACCCCACGGAACGTGTTCTCGGCGGTGTCGATGTCGAGCGCGAGCTCGTACTCCAGCACTCGTGCCGGCACACCCGAAGGGGGCCTAAGGGTTTGCTCGGCAACGCAGTTGCTCTCGGGTCAGCCCGCCGGCGGCGGCGCGCCGTGGTCCCACTTCAGTTTCAAACCGAGGATCGCGAGCGCCAATCCCAGGATGCCGACGTTCGCCAGGATGACCGGTAGCGACGCGATGAGCACCCCGTACGCGATCCAGAAGACGGTGCCGAACGAGAAGAGCGCGAAGGTAGCGAGGGAGATCTCATCGGCCCGACGCAACCGCCAGACCCGGATCAACTGCGGGGCGAACGCGATGGTTGTGCAGACCGCCGCGACTCCACCGAGCGCCTCGGGGAACCAGGACGGCAGGACCATCGACAGGGCGAAGAAGCGACGTGGATGAGTCTATCGCCGGACCGCGGTCGGGCCGGGGATCGACCCCGCCACGAGGCCGTTCGGGTGGCGCCACAACCACACGACGATGCCAACCAGCAGCGCCGAGAACGCGAGCACCCCAATATCCCCGAACAGTTCCACCACGACGCCCCACACGACGAACGCGGCGGCGAGCCCACCGAGGAATGCGACCTGGTGCGGGCGGTTCTCGCGCCATCCAGCTCTCGTCACCAGGAAGGCGAGGCTTCCGACGGCGGAGACGAGGAACACTGCGATGATGACGATCGGCCACGGAAGGAGGTGGACCCCGATCTGGAACAGCGCGAGGAGCGGAAGGAGCCAGCCGAAGGCGATGAGGAAGAAGGCGCGGGGTCGCGCCGTGGGGAGGGGCGAACGCATCCACGTGGCGATACGGCGCTCGGGGAGATTCCGGCCCAATAGAATGAACGCGACCGCCACAACGCTCACGAACGCCAGGGCCCCGGCGAGCGGCAGAAGAGGGTCGGTGTCGACCGTGAAGAACATCAGCGTCACGACCGCGACGAACACGATCCCCACCACGACGAGCCCACGGTTGGAGACGATCGACCGGCCTTTCAAGGTCGGGAACAGGAGTGCGACGAGCAGGAGTCCGAGGCCCATGCTGATCACCGCATGGAAGATGTCGATCCCAACGAACGATACCCACTCGATACCGAGCCAGTTCCCGTAGGAGCCCGCCGTCCCCGTGATCACTCGCTGCTGATGCGGGTCGGTGAACACCTTGGTGCCGAGCCCCTCCTCGGCGATGCCGTAGGCGCCCCCCAACGGCAGCACGGCAAGCCAGCCCTTCTTCCAGCGCGCGAGGGCCTCCCAGACGAGGACCGCGCCGCACCCGTAGAGGCCGAACAGCATCGCGTACCCGAGGGGGTGCGTCAGCAGGACGGGCACCGGAGTCGACCCGGAGAGCACTTCGGGGAACGTTGCGGCGAAGAAGAGCAGCAGCGCCACCGGGAGGAATTGAGTACGAGTGATCCCTGCCGAGGCCATCTTCCGCCGAGAATTCTACCCCCGCCGCGCTACTTGAAACACCACTCCGGTCGGCAACGATCGGCGCCCGGGGACCCAGGGGAGAAAGGGTTGGTCACGGAGTTCGCGCCTTCCCTACGAAGCGTGCTTCCAGGTGACCGTGAACTTCGTGTTGCTCGTCAGCGACGAAACTGTCGCGAGAGTGCGCGAGCCCGACGGGTAGCTCACCATCGTGATCGCCGTTACGGTGCCGAACGTCCCGATCCCGCCCGTCGTGCCCGAGATCGTCGCCGCGCACGTGCTGAAGGTCGCCGTCCCGAATTTCGAGAGGGCGTAGAGGCCGCTCGAGTTGCTCGCTCCCGCGGGTCTCTCGGCGATGCACTCGGCGCTGTTCTCGGAAGCGCCGCTGTTCGCGGAGGTCTTGCTCCACGAAACGCCGGACGTCGTGTCCTTGAGCGCCATCGTGAACGTGCCGGCCGTGGAGCTGTACGTCACGGAGGCGGTGAAGCTGTCACCGGCCTTGATCGTCGCCCACGTCTGCACCGCGTTCGCCGGGTACGTTTCCCACCACGAGTAATAGGTCGCCGTGCCGTGGGAGCATTGAGCGAGAGTTCCGTCCTGCTCGACGGTGCTGGACGAGTACCCGTCGATGCCGAGCCAGAACGCCGTCAGGCTCGTACCCTTGCTGCACGTTACGGCCGGCTGCGTCCAGGACGAAGTGACCGAGGTCACCGATCCGGTACTGCCGGTCGCCGCGTAGCCCGCCCAGTTGTACGCGCTCGAAGACGATTGCGCAAACGCCTCGGCGTGTAACCCCGACGGGGCTATCGTGGTGGCCAACGCGAAGCCACTCGGTAAGGCAACGGTCGCTACGACGGCGAGACCCACTAAGACGCTCAGCCAGCCGCGCGTGCGGGCGGGACGATTTGGGGGTATATTTTCCTTCAGCGATAATTTGTACGAAGAGCGGGGCTCCGGGCGGCGGTTCACGCCGGGAGTTCGAGGAGGAGCTCCTCGACCTCGGCGTTGCGCGCGTTCGCGAACGCTCGTTCCCGGTTGACGACCGTGAATCCGCACTTCTCGAGAACGCGCAGTGACGCATGGTTGTCCGAGGCGACCCGCGCGTGGAGCGGCCGTTCCCGCACCTCCCCGAGGAACGACCGGAGCGCTCCGGTGGCCACGCCACGTCCCCAGAACTCCCGGGCGAGCCAGTAGGCGACCGACGGTTTCCCGAACATCTGGAATTTCACGACGTACCCCACGAGCTGTTCGTCGACGAGCACCGATCGGGTGACGTTCTCCGGGTCGGCGAGCACCTTCGACCTCCAGAATTCGAGGAAGGACCCGAGCTCGCCCCGGTTCGGGCTGGTGAACGCCGCCATCCGGGCGGCCGCGGGGTCGCTTTCGTTCTGAAAGAAGGTGGGGAGGTCCGCTTCACGAACCTCTCGGAGGCGGAGCTCGTACATGGAGTGAAACCGGGAATGGATGGTCCGGCCTCTCACATGAACGTGGTGGCGCGAGAGGGGACGCGGGGTTCGACCGATCGTTAGGCGCGGTCCGCCTCGGCCGGGATGCGACGGGCGAGCAGCCGTAGCAGGATCGCACCGGGAATCGCCGGCAGCACAAGCAACACCCACTCTAGGAGTGGGTTCCCGATGTATTGGAGGACCGCGCCCCCGAAGAACGTCGCCCCGACGGCCGCCGCGTTGAAGAACATCCCGAACGCGCCGTTGTACGACCCCACTTCTCCGGTCGGAGCGAGGTTCGATGGGAGCGTCGATTGCGGGATCGACTCGAGGTTCTCGCCGAACGTGAGTATGATCACCGCCCCAAAGAAGAGCGCCACCGGCACGATCATCCACAGGGCGGCTACCCCGAGCAGGAGGTACGCGACAATGTAGAACGCGCCTCCGAGGATGGCAATGGTCGTGTGACGTACCCCGAGCACCCGATGGGTCGTGAACGACTGGCCGAAGACCACGACGAGCCCGTTGATGGCCAGTCCGATTCCGAGGACGGCG
>Ga0209274_10000775_pt1 | contig 17407 bp, 8 predicted proteins | sample HubBroMetageREF1_FD_188343 | JGI IMG/M metagenome (GOLD analysis project Ga0209274, IMG submission 188343) | Reference soil microbial communities from the Hubbard Brook experimental Forest, New Hampshire, USA - Hubbard Brook CCASE Soil... | ecosystem: Environmental > Terrestrial > Soil >...
TGAAGTTCAACATCAAGTTGGGTCTGGAAACGCCGCTCGACAAGCGCACGCTCGATCCGGCGGATTTCGTCGCGGCGATCAAGTATTTGCTGAAGCTGCGCCGCAACATTGGAGCGGTGGACGACATCGATCACCTCGGCAACCGGCGCGTTCGCGCGGTGGGCGAGCTGCTCGAGAACCAGTTCCGCATCGGCCTGGTTCGCATGGAGCGCGCGATCAAGGAAAAGATGTCCGTGTACCAGGAAATGTCGACGGCAATGCCACACGACCTGGTGAACGCGAAGCCTGTGATGGCGGCGATCCGCGAGTTTTTCGGCAGTTCGCAGCTCTCGCAGTTCATGGATCAAACGAACCCGCTGAGCGAAATCACGCACAAGCGGCGTCTATCGGCCCTGGGACCGGGCGGTCTTTCGCGTGAGCGTGCGGGATTCGAAGTCCGCGACGTTCACCCGACCCACTACGGACGCATCTGTCCGATTGAGACGCCGGAAGGCCCGAACATCGGCCTTATCAGCTCGCTTTCTTGTTACGCGCGGATCAACGAATTCGGGTTCATTGAGTCGCCTTATCGCAAGGTGAAGGGCGGCCGCGTGATCGACTTCGTCCAGATCATCAACGCGGGCGACAGTGAGTTCAAGGCCGGTGAGATCGTCGAACGGGAAAAGGTGGAAGCGACGAACGAAGAGCTGAAGCGGCGGCGCGTGGTTGTGGAGCCGTATTGCTTCTATCTCTCGGCCTGGGAAGAGGACCGGTACGTAGTGGCGCAGGCCAACGCGGCACTCGACGAGAAGGGGAAGATTACCACCGAACTCGTCAACTGCCGCCAGGCCGGCAACTTCGTGCTCAAGAGCCGCGATGAAGTGGACTACATCGACGTTTCGCCGAAGCAGCTTGTATCTGTTGCGGCGAGCTTGATTCCTTTCCTTGAGAATGACGACGCGAACCGCGCGTTGATGGGCTCGAACATGCAGCGCCAGGCGGTGCCGCTCATCAAGGGCGAAGCACCGCTCGTTGGCACCGGCATGGAGCGCGTGACAGCGCGGGATTCCGGCGCCGTCATCGTTTGCCGCCGCGATGGCATCGTCGACCAGGTCGACTCCGAGCGCGTAATCGTGCGCGTCGAATCCGACCAGTCGGGCGTGCTGAGCCGTGAGGTGGGATCTGACATTTACCTCCTCACGAAATTCAAGCGCTCGAATCAGAACACGTGCATCAGCCAGAAACCGCTGGTTCGCGCGGGTGACCGCGTGAAGCAGGGCCAGGTGCTGGCCGACGGGCCGTGCACCGATCGCGGCGAACTGGCGCTCGGGCGCAACGTCCTGGTGGCGTTCCTTCCGTGGCGCGGTTACAACTTTGAAGACGCGATCCTCGTCAGCGAAAAGCTGGTGGAAGAGGATTACTACACTTCGATTCACATCGAGGAGTACGAAATCGAGGCGCGCGATACGAAGCTCGGTCCCGAAGAAATCACGCGGGATATTCCCAACATCAACGAGAGCTTCCTCCGCAACCTTGACGAGAGCGGCGTGATTCGCATCGGCGCTACCGTCAAGCCGGGCGATATTCTCGTCGGCAAAGTGACGCCGAAGGGCGAAACCACCCTGACGCCGGAAGAAAAGCTTCTGCGCGCCATCTTCGGCGAGAAGGCCGGCGACGTCCGCGATGCGTCCCTCTACTGTCCGCCGGGCATCGAGGGCACGATCGTCGACGTCAAGATCTTCTGCCGCAAGGGCGCGGAGAAGGACGAACGCCACAAGGCCATCGAAGGCACGCAAGTGGCGAAGCTCGAAAAGAACCTCGCCGATGAGATTCGCATTCTCACTGACGAGCGCCTGAAACGCTTGAACGACTTGCTCGGCGGACAGAAGCTGATTGCTGACCTGCACGACGAGCGCACGAACAAGCGCTTGCTCACGAAAGGCACGGAGCTGACCCGCGACATTCTTGAAAAAGTCTCGACTCGGAACCTCAAGCGCCTGCGTCTCAACGACAAAGACCCGCTGCTAATCGAGAAGATCGACGAGGTGGAGGAAATGACCTCGCGTCAGATCGACGTGCTGCGAAAGATCACTGACGAGCGCATCGGAAAGCTCAAGAAGGGCGACGAGCTGCCCCCTGGCGTGATCAAGTTGGTGAAGGCTTACATCGCGATGAAGCGCAAGCTTTCCGTCGGCGACAAAATGGCGGGACGCCACGGCAACAAGGGCGTGATCGCGCGGATCGTCCCGAAGGAAGACATGCCTTACATGCCGGATGGCACGCCTGTCGAGATCGTTCTGAATCCGCTCGGCGTTCCTTCGCGTATGAACGTCGGCCAGATTCTGGAAACGCACCTCGGCTGGGCGTCGAAAGAGCTCGGCGAGCGAGTCGGCAAGATTCTTGACGACACGAGTTCGCGCGCTGATGCCGTTCGCAAGTGGTTCAAGGACGCTTTCGGACCAACATCCGTGTGGCGGACGATTTCGGAGCTGGATGACGAGGCGATGCTCGACCTCGCACATAGTTTCCGCGAAGGCGTTCCGGTGGCGACGCCGGTATTCGACGGCGCCCGTGAAGCGGACATTCGGCACTTGCTCGAGTTTACCGAGCTGCCGGAGAGCGGCAAGATCGCGCTCCACGACGGCATGACCGGCGACGAGTTCGCTCAGAACGTCACCGTCGGTTACATCTACATGCTCAAGTTGTCGCACCTCGTGGACGACAAAATCCACGCGCGTTCCATCGGCCCTTACTCACTGATCACGCAGCAGCCGCTCGGCGGAAAGGCGCAGTTCGGCGGACAGCGCTTCGGCGAAATGGAAGTTTGGGCGCTGGAAGCTTACGGAGCCGCGCACATTCTGCAGGAGCTGCTGACGGCAAAATCTGACGACGTTTACGGTCGCGCCAAGATTTACGAGGCCATCGTCAAGGGCGAGCCGGGAATCGAGCCCGGCGTGCCCGAATCGTTCAACGTCCTTGTACGGGAGCTGCAGTCGCTCTGCCTGGACGTCGAGCTGATGAAACGCCAGAAGCCGCAGTTGGAAAAGGCCGAAGCGGCGGATTAACGCATCGCGCGCCTGCCGGTTTCAGGATTTCAGGGTTTGTACTTGCAAACCCTGAGCTTGAAAAAGTTTTGCGGGCGCGCGCGACAAGATTATCGAAACGTTTTTGCCCCGGCTCAGCCGGGGAGGGAGGCAGCCCTTGTATCGTTCGAGCCCTTATGATCGCGCAAGCCAGATTGCGGATTTTGATTCCATTCGCATCAGCCTTGCGAGTCCTGAAAAAATCCGGTCGTGGTCGCATGGTGAGGTGACCAAGCCGGAGACCATCAACTACCGCACCTTCAAGCCGGAGCGGGACGGACTATTCTGCGCCAAGATTTTCGGCCCCGTCACCGACTGGGAGTGTTTGTGCGGAAAATACAAGCGGATGAAGCATCGCGGCGTCATCTGCGATAAGTGCGGCGTCGAAGTAACGCTCAGCAAAGTCCGCCGTGAGCGCCTGGGTCACATCGAACTCGCGTCTCCTTGCTCTCACGTGTGGTTCTTCAAGGGCTTGCCGAGCCGCATTGGATATCTGCTCGACATCACGATGCGCGACCTCGAGCACATCCTTTATTTCGAGACGTTTGTCTGCATCGAGCCCGGCGAGGTTCCCGGCCTCAAGGAAAAGGAAATTCTCCCGGAGGAGAAGTTCCGCGAGCTGCAACGGGAATTCGCGGGACGCTTCACCGCGGGCATGGGCGCCGAGGCCATCAAGGAACTGTTGCGCCGCGTCGATGTCGATAAGCTTTCGGAAGAGCTTCGCGAGAAGATGAAGATCGATCCGAGCCTGCAAAAGCGGATCAAGTACGCCAAGCGCCTCAAGGTTCTTGAAGCGTTTCGCAAGAGCGGCAACAAGCCCGAGTGGATGATTCTGGACGTGATTCCGGTCCTTCCGCCGGAACTGCGCCCGCTCGTGCCTCTCGACGGCGGCCGCTTCGCCACTTCCGATTTGAACGACCTTTATAGGCGCGTCATCAACCGCAACAACCGCCTGAAGAAGCTCATGGAGTTGCACGCGCCAGACGTAATTGTCCGCAACGAGAAGCGCATGCTGCAGGAAGCCGTTGACGCGCTGTTCGACAATGGCCGGCGCGGACGCGTCCTGCGCGGAACGAACAACCGGCCGCTCAAGTCGCTTTCCGACACGCTCAAAGGCAAGCAGGGTCGCTTCCGCCAGAACCTTCTCGGCAAGCGCGTGGATTATTCCGGCCGTTCCGTTATCGTAGTCGGCCCGGAACTGAAGCTCCATCAGTGCGGTTTGCCGAAGAAGATGGCGCTCGAACTCTTCAAGCCGTTCATCTATCACCGGCTGGAAGCCGCAGGCCACTGCACCACGATCAAGCAGGCGAAAGAACTGGTCGAGGCGCAGGAAGCCACCGTTTGGGACATTCTCGAGGACGTGATCCGCGAGCATCCGGTGCTGCTCAACCGCGCTCCCACGCTTCACCGTCTCGGTATTCAGGCGTTCGAGCCCGTGCTCGTCGAAGGAAAGGCAATCCGCATCCATCCGCTGGTTTGCACGGCGTTTAACGCGGACTTCGACGGCGACCAGATGGCCGTACACATCCCGCTATCACCCGAGGCGCAAGTGGAAGCCTCGGTGCTGATGCTCAGCTCGCACAATATTCTGTCGCCGGCGAACGGTTACCCGCTCGCGGTTCCGACGCAGGACATGGTGCTCGGCATCTATTACATGACCAAGGCCAAGCCGAAAGCAAAGGGCGAAGGCCGCGCGTTCGGTTCGGTGGAAGAAGTGATCATGGCGCTCGACGCCACTGAGGTGGAATTACTCACGCCGATTCGCCTGCGATACACCGGCGAAGTGATCGATCTCACGAACGCGTACGACGACCAGGACGTTTCGCACACGGAGCCGATCAACCTGAACAAGCAGTTCCTGCACACCACCGTGGGCCGCGTGATCTTCAACGATCACCTGCCTTCGGAGATGCCGTTCATCAACGGCCTTCTCAAGAAGAAGGGCGTGCAGGCGTTGGTGCAATACGGTTACTTGCGATTCGGCCTCGAGAAGACTGTTGTAATGCTCGATCGCCTGAAGGAACTCGGCTTCCTCTATGCAACCAAGGCCGGCGTTTCCATCGGCATCAGCGACATGGTCATCCCGAGCGTGAAGTACAAGCTCGTCGATGCGGCCGAGCACGAAGTGTTCAAAGTCCAGCAGCAGTATCTCGACGGCGCGATCACGAACGGCGAACGCTACAACAAGGTCATCGCCATCTGGTCGGACGTCACCGAAAAAGTGGCTGACGAGATGTTCAAGGCCCTGGAAGAGCAGGACAAGCAGGGCGTGATCAACCCGATTTACGTCATGGCAGACTCCGGCGCCCGCGGATCGAAGCAGCAAATCCGCCAGCTTTCCGGGATGCGCGGTTTGATGGCGAAGCCTTCCGGCGAAGTCATCGAGCAGCCCATCACATCGAACTTCCGCGAAGGGCTGGCGGTGCTCGAGTACTTCATCTCGACCCACGGCGCCCGCAAGGGTTTGGCGGATACGGCGCTCAAGACCGCCGATTCCGGCTACCTCACGCGGCGGCTCGTGGACGTGGCGCAAGACGTGATCATCAATGAGTTCGACTGCGGCACAGCTGACGGAATCTACGTGGAACCGATTCTCGAGGCCGGCGTCGAAGTCGAGCCGTTGCGCGACCGGGTGGTAGGCCGCGTTTCGCTCGAGAAGATCAAGGACTACGAAGGCAACGTGATCGTCGAGATCAACCAGGAAATCACCGAAGAGCTCGCGAACGCGATTCAGGCCGCCGGCATCGAGCGCGTCAAGATCCGCTCGGTGTTAACGTGCGAATCCCGCCGTGGAGTTTGCGGACGTTGCTACGGCCGCAACCTGGCGACGGGGCGTTTCGTCGAAATGGGCGAAGCCGTGGGCGTCATCGCGGCGCAGTCCATCGGCGAGCCTGGCACGCAGCTCACGATGCGTACGTTCCACATCGGCGGTACGGCAACCCGCGTCACCGAGCAATCGAAGGTCGAGGCCCGCAACAACGGGTTCGTTAAATTCATCGACCTGAAAGTTGTCGAGGGCCGCGGAAAAACCCTCATCACGATGAACCGCTCCGGCTTGATCGCCGTTGTCGACGAAAAAGGCCGCGAGAAGGAGCGCCACCATGTTGTATACGGCGCCCGGTTGAAGGTGGAAGATGGCCAGCCGGTCACGCTGGGCCAGACCATGGTCGAGTGGGATCCGTACACGTTCTCGATTCTCACGGAAACGGGCGGCACGATCCAGTTCAAGGACTTGCAGCCCGGCATCACGATCGAAGAGCAGGTGGACGAAGTCACCGGCCTTTCGCAGCTTGTTGTGACGCTGCCGCCGGGCGACGAAAAGCACCAGCCGACGATCATCGTGAAGGACTCGGCCGGCCGCATGCGGAAGAAGTACCTCATGCCATCGCGCGCCCACTTGATGGTCGCCGACGGTGATGAAGTGCAGCCGGGTGACGTGCTCGCGAAGATCCCGCGCGAAACCACGAAGACCAAGGACATCACCGGCGGTTTGCCGCGCGTTGTCGAACTCTTCGAAACGCGCAAGCCGAAGGATCCCGCGGTCATCAGCGAAATCGACGGTATCGTGAAGTACGGCGAAATCGCGAAGGGCCAGCGCAAAATCTACGTCGAGAGCGAAGATGGACGGACGATGAAGGAGTACTCCATCCCGCGCGGCGTTCACATCAACGTTCAGGAAGGCGAACATGTGCGCGCCGGCGAGCCGCTCATTGACGGTCCGCTGAATCCGCACGATTTGCTCGCGGTGTTGGGCGAAAAGTACACGCAGGCGTACCTCGTGAACTCGATTCAAGAGGTCTACCGTCTGCAGGGCGTCAATATCAACGATAAGCACATCGAAACGATCGTGCGCCAGATGATGCGCTGGGTGAAGGTGGAAGACGTCGGTGATACGACGTTCCTTCTCGAGGAACAAGTGGACAAGTTCCGCTTCCGCGAGGAGAACGACCGCATCATCCAGAACGGCGGCCGCCCAGCGACAGGTCGTCCGCTGCTCCTTGGCATCACCAAGGCGTCGCTCTCGACCGATTCCTTCATCTCCGCGGCAAGCTTCCAGGAGACCACGCGCGTTCTCACCGAAGCGGCGATCTCCGGGAAAGTGGATTACCTCCGCGGCCTGAAGGAGAACGTCATCATGGGCCGATTGATCCCGGCGGGCACGGGCCTCGAGCGCTACCGCAACATCCAGCTCCTCACTGAATTGCCGAAGGAGGAGATGCAAGCGGCAGAGCCCGATCTCACGCCCGAGGAAGCGGCGGCGCTCGATTTCCTGCGCAAGGACACCGACGCCATCGCCGAAAGCTAGTCTTTCAATCTGCTGAATTCCCTGCGGGCGAGTCCGGTTCACTCGGGCTCGCCCGTTCTTCTTTTCAGCTGACCCTCTTTCGCGTCCGCCTGTACTTTAGGACTATTGAGTAATTGGTGTAAACCCTGGCTTTCTTTCCGCGTTCACTCCGCATCCGACTGTAAAATTTAGGATGAGGCAATCTCGGCTGGGCGAATATCGTCCCGTTGCCGGATTGGAGCGCGAGCCGACCATGTCGATCGATCTTTCGAAGGAGCGCCGGTCTCGGTCCGATTCCGGATCGCCTTCGGCGCCTTCCGACAGCCTCGTAGAGGTGCTTTCCCGTTCCCAGCAAAGCTATCGCGAACTCATCGACAATCTTGACCAGGCAGTCTTCACCTTGTCTCTGAAAGGTGAAATCCGCGTCGCCAATCGCCGCCTGGCTGAAATATTCGGCGTATCCTTTCGCGATTTGATCGGCCGGTCCGTCGCGGACTTCGTCGAATCGCCAACGGTTGCGGACATCGAGCGGATGTTCAGTGCAGTCGAGAAAAAGGGCTCCTGGCAGGGCATTCTCCCGGTTCGGCTAAAGCACGAACAGCAGGAGCGGCATTTTTCTTGCTGGGCTCAGCCAGTCGTCGAAGACGGCAGGGTCACCGCGATCACCGGGTGGGCGCGCGACGTAACCACGGAACACGAGTCCGAGATTCGCTTTACGGAACTCTTCGAATCCCTGCGGGAGGGGATTTTCTTCACGACGCCCGACGGCGAGGTCCTCGACGCCAACCCCGCTCTCGTTCGGATGCTCGGATACGAGAGCAAGACCGAGCTGCAACACAGGAATTTTCGCGAGGTCTATGCCAATCGGGACGACCGTGACGCCGTAATCAAGGAACTTGAGGAGAAGGGTTCGGTTCAGGACCGTGAGTTGGTTTTTCAGCGGAAAGATGGGACTCGAATCCATTGCCTCGCCTCGGGATTTGCTATTAGGGATGCCTCCGGACGCGTCGTGAGGGCACAAGGAACGCTCGTCGACGTTACCGAACGGCTTGAAATGCAGCGCCGGTTGCACCAGGAGCAGGAGTTCGTGCGCCGGCTGGTTGCGAGCTTTCCCGACGTCATCGCGGTGCTGGATCGAGACGGCCGCTACACCTATGTAAGCCAGCGGATTCAGGAAGTGCTCGGAAGGCGTCCCGAGGACTATGTTGGCGAGGAACTCGGGGCGCGCGCTCATCCCGAGGACAAGCAAAGACTTGCAGAAGAGCTGCGGAAGCTGCTGAGCGGAGAAAAAGTGCAGCTTCAGGTTGAATTTCGCACTCCTGCTCAGGACGGAACTTGGCGGCTGCTGAGAGCCAGCGCCGGTCCGCTATTCGATGACACTGGCAGGATCAGCGGAGTGGTAGCTTCGGCTCGAGACGTAACCGAGTCCAATCGAATCGAACGGCAGCTTTCGCAGAAGGAAAAATTTGCGGCGATGGGACAAATGCTCGCGGGAGCAGCGCACGAGCTGAACAACCCTCTCACCGCGATTCTTGGAGTGGGCGACCTCCTGCGCGAGCGTGCCACCGACGCTGCCGCTCGGCGTCACGCGGAAATCGTCTTGCAACAAGCCCGCCGTGCTGCCGAAATTGTGCAGAACCTTCTGGCGTTTTCGCGGCCGCTGTCGCAGGGCGGGTCGAAAATCCGCCTCACCGAGGTCGTTCAACACGTCTTGCAGCTTCAACGCGAGCCTTTGCGCCTGAAGAATATCGAGGTGAGATTCAAGGCGCCTGACGATCTGCCTGCCGTCACCGGCGACCGCAAGCTGCTCACGCAGGCTTTTCTGAACATTATCACCAATGCCGAGCAGGCAGTTTCTTCCGTTCGCGACCACGGAACCTTGCAAGTTTCGCTTTCGGCGGAGGGCCAAAAGGTGTGTGCGGCATTTTCGGACGATGGTCCCGGCATCCCGACCGAAAATGTTCAAATGATTTTTGACCCTTTCTACACCACGAAGCGCCCGGGCGGCGGGTCGGGTCTGGGCCTCACGATCTGCCTGGCGGTTGTGAAGGAGCATGGAGGGACAATCGAAGTCCAGTCAAACGAGGGAGGGGCCACTTTCCGCGTGCTGCTTCCGGCTGCTCCAGCCGAACCCGCAAGCAATCCGCTCTCTGGCGGAAAGTCCAGCTATGCACGCACGGAGGTGTTGCGCGGGCGTTCCGTGTTGGTGGTGGACGACGAGGAGAGCATCCGCGAGATCGTGCAGGAAGGTCTTGCCGCGCGGGGCGTGAAAGTGGATTGCGCCGCGAATTCGGAAGAAGCTCTCTTGTTGCTCCCCACACAGCCGTATGAGTTTGTGCTTTGCGATTTCAATCTGCCTGGATTGCACGGGCAACAGCTTTTCGAGCGCCTGCGAACGACAGCGTCGGATTCGTCTCCGAGATTCGTTTTCATGACGGGTGACCTGGTGGAGCCGGCCACGGTCGCCGCGTTTCGCGAGAAGGGCGCTCAAATCCTCCAAAAGCCCTTCCACGTGTCCGCATTAGCCGCGCTTCTGGCCGAGCTCTTGCAGCCGCAGACGGCCGAAAAATAGGCCAACGAGTGCGGGTCAGTTGATCTTGCCCGTCACACTGGATGGAATATCGACGCCGAAGTCCCAGACGTAGATGGTCAGTTGCTCAAGGTCGGTCTTTCCCGGCACCACTTCCACAAGCGCATACTCACCCGAACTCAGCGTTTGGCCCAGCGTGAAGCGGTAAACGCCCTTTGCGACTTCCCAACGTTGTAGCAGCAAAGGTTGCATCACGGTTTTTTGCGTTCTGAAGAGCTCGTCGACGTTGGCGATCTGCCGGGTCGTGGCATTAACCTTTGCCAGCACCAGTGCCAAATCAGGATCGCCCTCCTGTGTCGTCCGCATGTAAAACTCGGGCTGGCCCGCCCTTACGCGGACCTTCGACTGCGCTCCTTGGATCAGAACCGAATGGCGGGACGCCACAATCGGAATCGGCGACAGCACTTTCTCAATCTCGCGCTTTTTGCTGGTTTTGAAACTCGGTTCCGCCGGTGCTACCTGCAGCACGGCCTTGCCGTCGAACGCGAAGACCCCTTCGCCCGGGGGCAGGAAAACTCCCGGCGCGGCTTCAATGCTGGCGTCGATATCCAGAGGCTGGACGATCCGCGCTTCTTCCTGCGTGTGCACCTTGTTGACGAGCGCGGCGTCGCGCTTCGCTTGCTCCGCTTCGGCTTGCTTTGTCTTGTCCCAGTCCACCAGGGACGCCGGCATTTCCTCCCATTGCGAGCTGTCGATGTTGTAGTAGCGAATCCGGTCTCCCTCCACCTTATACTCGCGCACTAGCTGGAAGCTGCCGTCTTTCAGGAAGAGCTTCTTCCCGCGGGGCAAGGCTGACTGGACCGGGGCAGCGGTGGATTGAGGTTGATCCGGCTGCGAGTCGGAGCTTTTCTGAGGCGGGACCGGGGTGCTTTGTTGTGCCTTCAAGGCCAGGGGACCGAAAGCAAGCAAGCTGGCCAAGAGCGCCAGCGCGACGCCCAGTTCCAGAAGGGCTTGTATTCTCGGGTGCCGAGCCATTTGGCCATCCGCCTTTCAGACTCAGATGCAAGGTGCGCTCAGTAGGTTGAGCGGCCCAGGATAGCTCTGCCGGGGTTGCGGGGCAACGGGCGCACAAAAACCGAAACGGCCCTCCGATTCCTCGAAAGGCCGTCTATGTTTGCCTCTTTGCTGAGGGGAAGAAACTTAGTGTTCGCAGCGCGGGTGAAGCACGGTCAATATCATCAGGTCCGAGTTCGTGAAAAGCCACTTTTCGGCTTCGGCTCCCGCGGCTTCAGCTGCGCGCGCGAGGGTTCCCAGGTGGCGGTTCCGCGCGAGGCCGCGAAGATGGTCCAGGCAAATGCCGGTCAAGTGCGCGACTTCGTCTTCCGTGAAGAACTTCTGGCTCGACTTGATTCGGACCATTTCCGAGCTCCTCGCTTGCTTCAATGCTAGAGACACAATAAACGCCGCCATGATTTCCATGCAATAGGCGTTCCGTACTATTCGCGACGGGACTTTTTGGTAGAGCGCGATGCAAAATGCTTTGCATTCTGTGAGTTGGCCACAAAACCTTCGATTCGCGGCGTTCAATTGGTCCCGATTCAATCGATACAAAATGGAAAAACGAATACTAGACATGGAATGTTTCTACGGTTTCACGGAATTACTCTTACGGGGAGAGTTTGCCGAGGAAGAGGAATTGCAGATCTGGCATCGAAGGCGAAGAGTGGGGGCCCTTCCAAAATCAACAGCATCATCGTTTGGCTCACAGCGAGAAGCCCCCGGCACGCTCGAAAGCGTGTGCCAATTGCAGGACGCGGCCTTCGCCGAAATGCCGCCCGAAGATTTGCATGCCCACGGGCAGGCCGGCTTTCGTCCTGCCGCACGGGACCGAGATGCCCGGAACGCCCGCCAGTGAACCCGTAACCGTATAAATGTCAGCGAGATACATTTGGAGGGGGTCGGCCGTTTTCTCGCCCAGGCGAAAGGGGGGCGTGGGCGCGGTCGGTGTGATGATCGCATCCACCTTTTGAAAGGCATCGGAGAAATCGCGAGCGATGAGGGACCGGACTTTCTGGGCGCGCAAATAGTAGGCGTCGTAGTAGCCTGCCGAAAGGGCGTAAGTCCCCAGCATGATCCTCCTCTTCACTTCGGCCCCGAACCCGCGTTCCCGGGTCTGGCGGTACATCTCCGCCAGGGTTGCGCCCGGGACACGGAGGCCGTACCGTACGCCATCGTATCGAGCCAGGTTTGAGCTGGCCTCGGCGGTGGCGATGATGTAGTAGGTGGCGATAGCATAGTCCGTGTGCGGCATCTGGAGCGGGATGCGTTTGCAGCCGAGCCGTTCGAGAAGCGCGATGCCTGCCAGCACTTTCTCCCGGACTTCGCCGTCCAGGCCTTCGCCGAAGTAGTCCTGCGGGACGCCGATGCGAGTGCCGTCGAGTGGCTTTGCGATGTCGGTGGCATAATCGCCCACCGGGACCGGGGCGGAAGTCGAATCGTTCTCGTCTCTTCCGGCGATTATCGACATAACTGCGGCGGCATCGGCGGAGGTAGTCGCAAACGGCCCGATGCGATCAAGTGAAGAGGCAAAGGCGATCAGACCGTAGCGCGATACGCGCCCGTATGTAGGCATCAGGGACGGAATGCCACAATACGCCCCCGGCTGGCGGATTGATCCGCCGGTGTCTGTGCCCAGTGCGACGACCGCGAGACCTCCTGCGACCGCCGCGGCGGAGCCTCCGCTCGAACCGCCGGGTACTCGGTCGGGAGCGATCGGGTTCCGTACTGGTCCGTATGCAGAGTTCTCGTTCGAGCTGCCCATGGCAAACTCGTCGCAGTTGGTCTTACCCAGGATGACGGCGCCGGCGCTTTCGAGGCGCTCGACGGCAGTGGCGTCGTAGGGCGGGACGTAATACTCCAGGATCTTCGAGCCGCAGGTGGTGCGAATGCCTTTGGTGCTGATGACGTCCTTGACGGCGAGCGGCACGCCGGCGAGGGGCGGCAGATCTTCGTTCCTGACGATAGCCGCGTCCATTCGGTCCGCCTGGGCGAAGGCGCGTTCGGGGCTCAGGGTGAGGAAGGCGTTCAGTTCGGGGTTGCGCTTGTCGATACGGGCGTAGAAATCGGACGTCAGTTCGCGGGCGGAGATCTTGCGGGCCTGGAGCGCGGCGCGGACGCTGGCGATGGTCCAAGGTGCGGCGGCGCTCATCGGTCGTTCTCCATCGACCTCATCGGTCGATCACCTTGGGGACGCGGAAGAAGGGTGGCGTGGCGTCGGCGGCTTGGGCCAGAACGGCGGGCGCCACGTCGCACGGACTGGGCGCGTCCTCTCGCAGTTCTGGGTGCTCATCTCCGTGTTGCTTCAGCAGGACCTGCGCCATTGGTTCGACGGAGGTTACGTCGAGTTCCTCGAGTTTGCCGATGTAGGTGAGGATTTCGTCCAGCTGACTGCGGTAAAGGTCGATCTCTTCCGGCGAGAGTTCGAGGTGCGCCAACTCGGCGACGCGGATGACGTCTTCGCGGCTAATTTTCACGGGCAAACTCCGCAAAAGTGTACCGATTGACCGAGGCATCGGCCCAGTGTTTTCAGTGACTTACGGCGATTTTCGTTTGCAAAGTGTACCGATTGACCGTCACACTCATGCCCGGATAACGTTCTCGTCATCCCGACTCCTAGTAACCAAATTGCCATTATACCATGCTCGTCAAGGGGGTCGGTTCTAGGACCATTACCGGGCTACCCCGACCGAAGAGGAACCGACCATAAGACGGGGTCGCGAAGAAACTTGGCGTATAATCCCGTCCGCAATCGAGTCCACCCTGGGCGTTTCCGTTTCCACATCGAGAGGTGAATTGGCATGACGGCGTCGTCATATGCTTCTGGCGCGCCGGATGAGGCGCGCGCAGTGGTCGCATCCGAATCCGGAGCGGGCGGCTGGAGCTTTGCGCAGCGTGTCGGGTTCCGGTTCGTGTTTTCATTTCTTGTGCTTTGCATTTTCCCGTTTCCCTTCAGCACTTCACCGGGGAGCATCTACAGCACGACCTGGTACGACAGGATGTGGTTCGTCGTGGCAGAGTGGCTGGGAAGCCATATCCTGCACATCCCGGCAACGCCTTCCTATTTTAATGTTTTCCTGCTCGCAGACACGATCGCCGGTTACGTAGACCTGCTGTGCTTCGTGGTGCTGGCGTTGCTGGCGACGATTGTATGGACGCTGCTCGATCGAAAGCGCACGGACTACCGCATGCTCGACGAATGGCTGCGGATTTACGTGCGGTACGCGCTGGCGTTCACGATGCTCGCCTACGGAATGGACAAAGTGTTCGCGCTGCAGTTCAGCTGGTCGCTTCCCGGTCCCAAAAGGCTGGCGGAACCGTTCGGCAATTACTCGCCGTTTGCGCTGCTGTGGACGTTCATGGGCTATTCGAAGGCCTATACAATCTTTTGTGGAGCGGGTGAAGTGATTGGGGGCGTGCTGCTCTTTTTCCGGCGTACGACGACGCTTGGAGCACTGATTATCTGCGCGGTAATGGCCAACGTCGTAGCGCTCAACTTTTGCTACGGCGTTCCAGTGAAGATTTTTTCGAGTCTCCTGTTGCTTATGGCCATATTCCTGGTTGTGCCGGAGGGGAAGCGGCTGCTGAGTTTCTTCGTCTTCAATCGGCCAACGGCACCTGCGAACCTGGAAGGTCCGTTGCCTCGGGGATGGATGGCCAAGCCGCGACTTGTTCTGCGTGCCGCGATCGTGATTTTCGCGGTGTACTGGTTTGCGGGGCCGGGTCTTAAATTTGCGCGCGTCCGAGCGAACCAGCCGAAATCGGAGTTTTATGGGCTCTATCAGGTGGAGTCGTTCACGCAAAATGGCATCCCACTGGCGCAAAGCGATGCGAACTGGCGGCGCGTGGTTTTCGAGGGAAAGGGCAGCATGGTCGTCTTCGCCGTGGACGACTCCATGCACTACTACGGAACCGAAGTGGACGCGCCCAAAAGCGCCGTGACGATCGAGGGCGAGTACAACCGAGATTCCGACGAGGATCAGGAAGGCAAGGTGCCGAAGAACGCCTTCACGTATGCGCGGCCGGATGCGGATCATCTCGAGTTTCGAGGGAATTTGAAGAATCAGCCGGTAGTGATCGAAATGCGAAAAGTGGACGCGTCGAAGTTTACGCTCGTCAGCCGCGGATTCCATTGGAGCGAAAATGGCGGGTATTACCGGTGAGTTGTTTCCATGTTGTCAGCGGACGTGGAGAAGGACGAAGCGAAACCCTTGAAACAACAGATGAACACAGATAAAGGCGAAGAGGCGTAATGGCTTTGGCTGGACGGCTCCAACGTTCCGGACGGATGCGTATGGGGCTGGATTTTCGAGCAACCAGACGTAGGCGTATGGACAGTATTGGCTAGAATTCAGAGATCCTCGGGTCCTGACGAGACCGGCAAGTCTGGCGCTAGCTCTCTTAGGAGACCGTGCAAATCTAGGGGCCGCGTGTACATCGCGAGGTTGCCGTCCGGGGTGCGCGGCCAAGCTTCTTTGGGCCGGTCGCAATACAACTCGACACCGTTCTCGTCTGGGTCGCGCAGGTAAATCGACTCGCTGACGCCGTGGTCTGCGGCACCTTCCAAAGGAATGCCTGCGGAAAGGACTCGTTTCAGCGCTCCGGCCAGTGCGGCGCGGTTCGGGTAAAGGATCGCTGTGTGGTAGAGGCCCGTGGTACCTGGAGCTGGCGGCGGGCCGCCAAGACTCTCCCAGGTATTCAGCGCGATGTGATGATGGTAGCCGCCAGCTGAAAGAAAAGCGGCGCCGTCCCCGAGTCGCTGCGTGATCTCAAGACCAAGAATGCCGCGATAGAATTCCAGCGCTCTCCCGAGGTTGGCGACCTTGAGGTGAACGTGCCCGATCCGAACGCCAGGATCAGCGACATACGGCGACCCCGCGCTCTTGGTTCGCTTAGAAGGACACATGGCTGCAACCTCTTTGATGAATCTGGGAGAATCGGAGTTTCGCGCCCGACTTGGTGGGAGTCAAGGCGGCAGCGGTGTCGATAGAGTGTGTCGCGCCTACGGCGCTTTTCCGGGAATCTAGGTTGCTATTCTTCTCGCAACGCGACCATCGGATCCACCCGCGTCGCTCGCCACGCCGGAATGACGGTGGCGGCAAACGCTACCGCCGCCAACAGCGTCGGCACTGTCGCGAAGGTGAGCGCATCTGTGGTACTCACCCCGAATAGCAGGCTGTTCATAATGCGAGTCGACCCGAATGCGCCCGCAAGGCCCGACGCGATTCCGATGCCGGCCAACAGCATCCCCTGCCGCACGACTAGCCCGATGATATTCCCTGGCTGTGCGCCCAATGCCACGAGCACGCCGATATCGTGAGTGCTCTGCGTCACCAGATGTGACATTACGCCGTAGAGTCCCACTGCCGCCAGCAACAGTGCGAACACAGCAAAGGCACCCAGCATCGCGCTCGCAAAGCGCTGGCGCGCCAGTGAATCGTACAAGCGTTCCTGCATTGTCCGGATATCGTAAACAACCACGTCAGGATCGACCGCGTGGATTTGGCTTACGACCGCGGAAGATAATCCTGCCGGTTCCGATGAGGTGCGCACCGCCAGAAACATTCTAGGATCGGGGTACTGCTGTTGCGGAAAATAGGTCGCGATCTTGCCATCCGTCTCCAGGCCGTATTGTTTCACTACGCCCACCACGCCCACAATCGTGATCGGCTTCTTGGGATCGCGGAACCACAGGTGTTTTCCAATAGGATCGCTGTTCGACCAGAAGCGCTGTGCGAATTTCTCGTCAATGATCACTACTTGTGGCTTGTCCGCGTTATCATCTTCGGTGAAAAATCGGCCCTTGCGCAGCGGAATCTCCATCGTCCGAAAATAATCCGTGCTTGCGACGCGAATGTCCGCTTGCAACTCCTGCCCTGGCGGCGGTGCATAGCCCTCCACATTGATTTGTCCCCAACCCACCTCTCCCGTCAGCGGCAGTGCCGAAATCACGCCTTCCGCCACTACGCCGGGCAGATGCGCGACGCGGCTCTCGAATTCCTTGTAGAAGTTGATGGCTGCTTTATCGGCGTCGTACTTCGGACCGGCGGCGGCCACCTCCATCGTCAACACATGATCGGTCGTGAAGCCGGGCGGCACGGCTTGCAACCGCACGAAGCTGCGAATCAGCAGCCCGGCTCCGATCAAGAGCATCAGGGAAAGAGTCAGCTCGGAAACGATCAGCAACCCCCGCAAACTGTGTCGACGCAGGTGCAAACCACCGTCGCTCTGACCGCTGCGCCCACCGGCCTTCAGCGAGCTGTTCAGATCCACTTTGATGGCACGCCACACCGGCGCCACGCCAAAAAGAATGCCAGTTGCGAGCGTGACGCCAAGCGTGAAAACTAGAACGCCGCCATTGATGCCGATGTCCTCCAATCTTGGAATATTTCCGGGATTCATCGCGCGCACCACGTAAATACTCAGTTTTTTTATTTTTAGCACGGTGGCACCGCCGAGAAGTCCCAGAAGAAC
>Ga0209274_10000777_pt1 | contig 17391 bp, 16 predicted proteins | sample HubBroMetageREF1_FD_188343 | JGI IMG/M metagenome (GOLD analysis project Ga0209274, IMG submission 188343) | Reference soil microbial communities from the Hubbard Brook experimental Forest, New Hampshire, USA - Hubbard Brook CCASE Soil... | ecosystem: Environmental > Terrestrial > Soil >...
CGACGCCACGAAGACGAACCCACGCGATGTGCTGGTGGATGAGTCCAAGCAGGCCGACATTGAAAATCTCGGCGATTGCCTCCGAGCTCTCGGTGACGGTCAATCGCTTGGCGATTTCTCCCTCACGATTGTCCTGTATGGCCGGTCACGAGCGGATATCGATCAGCTCGTGGCCGAGTTCACTGGCCTCTTCACCAACGCGGATGGCAATCTTTTTGCGGAAACCTACAACCAACTCAACGCCTATTTCGCCACCGTGCCGGGTAACTATACGCTCAACCTCCGCCAGTTGTATCTGCTGAACACGAACTACGCCGACCTGTCTTTTCTCTTTACGATCCTTCCCGGCGAGAAGACGAACGCGCACCTCGGCACCGAATACCTGGCTGTGCTCGAAACCGACAACAGCACGCCTTACTATCTCAACCTCCATACCGGCGACGTTGCTCACACCCTGATTCTCGGGATGAGCGGGAGTGGGAAATAATGGTGCTTTACGTTTCCTCGGGACTGGTCCAGTTTCGCTGCGATCTCTTCAAAGGTGTAGCCGTCGAGTAAATGGAGGGCCAGGGTTTGACGCTGGATCTCAGAGAGAACTCCAAATATCTTGCTCAATCCAAGCCTTGCGAGCACCTCTTCAATCGAGTTTTCGTATCGTGTGGCTGTGGCACTCGAACCGCTGAGTTCGTTTCCAACGTCTTCCAGATCGACCTGAGCATAGAAATGTCGCGAATCCAGATAGCGGCGACGGTCGATTGCACGATGGTAGGCCATCTGGACGATCCACGAGCGGGGCGAACTTTTGGAAGCATCAAACACCGCGCTCTTCTGGTGAATGAACAAGAACACGTCTTGGAGCAAGTCGTCCGCTTCTGAATCATCCCTGAGGATCTTGTAACCGACCGCCCGTACCAAGCGTGCATAGCGGCGAAAGAGGCAACCTAACGCTTCCTTTTCTCCATCGCCGATGCGAGCCATTAGGATTTCATCGGGAATTTCGATGCTGTCGACGGAGTGGCGAACAGAAGCACTGGACGCCCCTGCTGATGCCGTGGCAGAGGATGGCATCGCGAATCGGGCTGTAATCGATGTGGTCAAGTCCGTGGGATGTGATTAAGCAGAGTGCGGCCGTGGTCACACTCTTTAGAGTTAAGATCGCTCGATATATAACTCTATCGTGTGTGTAATGCAAGCAAAATACATCCCATCGCTTGTGGTTTTGGCCGTTATCCACGCCTATCGTTTGGATACATGGCAGATTTGGACTATCGCGAATCGTTTGCGAACCGCCTCCGCAGTCTCAGGATTGCGGCCGGGCTCAGCCTTGAAGAGGCCAGTGGACAGGGCGGCCTCTCCACTAATTTCTGGGGAAACCTCGAACGCAATGAACAAGAGGCTTGTCTGAATACGATCTTCAGTCTTGCCAAGGGCCTCGGGATCACCGCCAGTGTCTTAATTGCACTTGACGACAAGGATAAACAACCGCCGGATCGTCGGGAACTGGACAGCTTGCTCGATCTCCTCACCCCTCCGCAATTGCAGCTTGCAATTCAAGTATCGAAGTTGATCTACGCCTACAAACCTGGTCCTTCACTCGACAACCCACCGATCTCGTCACGATCAGTTTAAGCGCCTTATCTTGTTCCGGATCTCTTTTAATCAACGCTTTCGATGGCACAATCGGCCCCATCCACACGCGATAAGGCGTTATTTGTCTATAGGATAAACTCTATAGACAGTTTTAGAAGGCGATGATCCTCGCTATGGTTGTGACGAGGCTATACCGTGAAACACCGGACGCTATTCGCACAACGGATCAGAAAACTTAGAAAGGCGGCGAAACTCAGCCTCGAAAACGCTGCGGAGCGAGGCAATATCACTGGAAACTTCTGGGGGGATGTGGAACGTGGGAACAAAGTGCCAAGCCTGGACACGATCGTCGCCATGGCCAAAGGTCTTGCTTTGCCCCCAAGCACTCTTCTGCTCTTGGAGAGAGAAGAAGACCCGCGAGATATCCGCAAGCGCATTGATTCTCTTCTCACAAAGTGCAACCCACAGCAACTTGAAATGGTTCACCGCATTATTAAGGTTCTCCTCGAACCCTGAGCCGCCAGCCCGATTCTTCCAACTAGGGGGTGTTGCGTGCGCTTCCGACTTCCCGTGACCCGCTCGCAATCGCGAGCAAACCTTCCGACAAGCCGACTTCCCATTACCAATCAGGGTCGATGAGTGACTCGGCGATTTGGCATAAACCGAGAAACGTTCCCGGCTACATGGGCGTTTTCGAGGACTAACGCTGCCTGTCTGCCATGTGTTGCTCTAGCTCCTGAACCAGGTCTCGCATGTATCCCGGGTCAAATCCACCGCCGCGCGACTCCAACGCCGATTTCCAGATGTACGCCCTGCCCGCCTCTTCGTCTCCTATAGCTAGGTAGTCGCGGCCCAGTCTGAGGCTGGCGTTGATTTTGTACCATTCGTCGCTAAAGCCCGACCGGTCCGCCAGCAGCTTGTAATACTTCATCGAATTCGCCCGGTACCCCGTCATCTCGTAATAAGCGCCGATGGAATATAGCACCTCGGGTCGATGATCTGTCGCAACATCGAAGGATCGAATGAGCCGTTTCGAGGGCTCCTGGAGCTCCGGCGAGTTGATACGAGCCATCAGCCACATCAGTGCGACGTCGCCCGTATCGAAAGACTGCGGATGCACCTCATAGAGTAACCGCAGCAGTTCCTGCGCCTTGTTTGATTTCTCATGTAACAAGTCAGCCATGTAATAACGGCATTCTGCCTGCGCAATGAGCTCGTCAAATCTCAGTGGATTGCTTTGGTTCTTTTCCGTGAGTATTTCCTTCTTGATCGTTGAGATATCGGCGTCATAATCAACTACCGTGCCCCGCTGGTTCGCGGGCAACACGAAATACTTCAGGAAGGCGATCGCAATCGGCGATCGCAACACATTACCGTCATGCAGCCGTGTCGCGGAGGAAGGATCAGAGCTATTGGCGAGCATGATCAGCGTGAGATTTCGTTCAGGAACGCGAAGCAGAAGAGCCGAGTCGGCGCGCCCCTCTCCATAAACCCAGTGAAGTTTCGTGCTATGGAACGTTTGCGTCATCCATCCGAAGCCATACGGCATCGCCTTGCGTTGAACACTTTTATACGGAGACGTCATCTCTTCGTATCGCGAGCGTGAGATCAGGCGATTGCTGTCCAGGGCACTCGTGTAAATTGCAAGATCGTCGATCGTCGAAAACAGGCCCGCGGAGGGTCCCGGATAATAGTTCGCCGCGTCATAGGGGACGGGCTTGTAAGTCACACCTTGAGTGCCAGGCTCCAAAGCATATCCCTGCGCGGCCCTTTTCGTCATCTCATTCGGCTTGTCGGGAAATCCATCAAACGTGTTGTGCATCTGCAGCGGTTCCAGAATTCTCGTTTCGATCTCATGTTTGTACGCGTCTGTGGGTTTGAGATTTGCCGTCTGCTCGAACACCCCGCTCAAGAACGAATACCGCCATCCGTTATAAGCAAAGGTCATGCCCGGAACATCTCCGGACGTCATGCTGAGCACATGCTTCAGCTTAGTGTTGACATCAATCGTGCTCGGAACATACTTGGACGTATCCAGCGGATAATCCAGCAGGTAATCATCAAGGGATATCTTCTTCTCATCCTCGTACTGCATCATCATGATGGCAGTGAAGGACTTTGTTACAGAGGCCAGTGAGAAAAGAGTGTGGTCAGTAACGGGAAGATGGTTTTGTACATCTGCGTCACCCGAGTTCAGGCGATAAATGATTTTCCCTCCCTGCACGACAGCAACCGTGTAGCCCGGGACCTTAAGTTGTTCCGCCGAACTCTTCACCGCCTTTGTGAAGCCATCCAGATCCGCATGAACAACAGTAGCGTCGCCGGTTTGTGCGTGCAGCACGACGCCAGATTGCCCCAAGCCGACTGTGACGGCAATTGCGGTTAGGACCGCAAAACTTCGTTGCAGTGCAGGCTTGGCCATCTTTGTCTCCTTATACGCGTGAGGGCAATTCATTTCGTCATGAAGGTTGTCTACGGGAGTTTAGGTTGGAAGGTTCCACTCTGTTTTGATTATTCGTTCCCACCTTCGATACGGATTCCTGGATACTCGGCCGCCTTCGCAGTGTCCTCCATCGTCCAGCGGATCAGTACCGAAAAGTCGGCCAGGTATCCATGAATGTGGCCGGAGGCTGGGCTCTCAACTGTCGAGAACAACCCAACGCACTCTTCCAGATCAGGACCGCTGTCGCTGGTAAACCATGACATCAGGCTTGTCGCGTCCGGTAAAGTGCAAGGTAATCGTCAATGTCATCAGATCAGCCGACAGTCCAACGTCCTCGGTACTCGTCACCTTCCCATTGAATTTGTGGGTGATCACCAGATTGTGTCCGTCCACTCGCCGAGCCGAAGTGGCCGCACCTTGCCCGGCGTTGGATCCGTCCACGAGATAGTCCTTGCCGTCAAGCTTCACATTCTGTGTTCGATTCTGCAAGGGAGTAATGAATGAGAGGCCGTCGCCTTCATAGGCTTTTACCTCCATCGACAGGGCGGAATTTCTCGTCTCTTTGATGCTTTGCCAGTCCGCGGCGAAACCCCTTCCCCCACCGGTGCGCTGGTAGACATAATCCAGGCTCAACGTCGAACCGTCCGACTCGAACTCGCGGTAATAGTCCGTGAGCGTATTGCCGTCCCCCGAAAGCTTCCATGTCGCTCTGAGCCTCAACCGGCCGTCTTTCTTGCGCTCAACGATCCACGTATCCGGCGCTTCCTGCTTCACCGACAGGAGGGTACCCTCGAGGCCCGGCTGGTCGGTCCCATCCGTCACGATCATTTCCGCACCCCCGCCGAAATCGAAGGTGTACTTGTTGCCGCCCCGACTTTGAACCTTCATCTCATCGGGCGTTCTGCTTCTTGAGGAGTCGAACTTCCACAGGCCGATGAAGGGACTCTGCGCCGAGGAAGCCATGCTCGTTGCAAGGCAAATCGCCGGCAGGATTTCAAGAATTCGTTTGAGCATACGCGTCTCCTTGGATGTAATTGCTAGTACACCGGCGGCCGTTTTGGGAATACCAGGAGCCAGTCCGGCTTTACACTGAATTTCGTTGCTTCTTCAACAGTCACTAATCCTCCTTTTTTGCTGTCGCCGACGCTTCGCCGTGACCGACTGCTTCTGCTTTAGTGGCTACGCACTGAGACGGCGGCAGGCATGATGAACTGCGGCACGAGTTCCAGATCCCATCGATACCATTGGTCGAATTCACCATAGCTGCCGCCCGTGATCCCCACAACGAGGTCGAGATCAGGCACGACGAGGACGATCTGCCCGCCATTCCCCTCGGCTGCAAATACTCGGTACGTATTCGCGCCGCTCCTGAGGTCGTGGATATGCCATCCATAGCCGTAGCTATGTTGCTGCCCGAGGCTATATTTTGGGGCGAAGTGGGAGTGAACGGATGTCGACTCGGCGACCCACTCCTTGCTCACAATTCGTTTGCCATTCCAAAGACCCCCGTCCAGATACAGCTGGCCTAACTTGAGCTGATCACGCGGGCGAAGGTAGGCGCCCCCTCCCATATATGCCTGCCCATCGGGCATAAGGTTCAGATAGTAACGCCCGAACTGCAGCGGTCGGGCAAGTGTTTCATCGAAGAACTCGGGTAGCCAACGATGCGTCGCAGCGGCAACCGCTCCCCCCACAAGATTCAGGTCGCCAGAGCAATAGACAGCATCCTCCCCGCCAGGGTCCTTCAACATCGGCAGATCAAGCGAATACTTGTACCAATCTCTCTGCTTCTCGTCGCTCTGCATTCTGTCTTCGTTGCCTGGTGAGTCATCGTTGTTATCGTCGCAAGCATTTCCCGCCGTCATCGTCATCACGTCGCGTAGCGTGATCTTCTGTTTGCGGTCGTCCCAGTTTGCAAACGAACTGTACTGCGTAAACAGCGGATAGATGGGCGTTTGTGGCGTCAGCTTCGCGCCGTACTTCATTGCCAGACCCACCAGAACGGTAGCGAACGTCTTGCCCGCCGACCGCATATCGTGGACTCTGTCCTCGTCAAATCCGTAGAAGTATTCCTCAAGCACCAAATGGCCATGACGTGCGATCAAAAGGCTCTGAATCTTCAAAGAAGTGCTGGTGGGATCAGCCACGAGAATTCGGTGGATCAACGCTGCAATCGGCGCTTCATTCAAGCCCTCCGCCTGCATCGAAGCCGTTCTCCAGCCATCCCCGTCGGGCACAGGCGTGCGATAGCTCCATGCACTCTTATCCAATGGAGTCCGCGGATAAAACCCCACGGCATCGTCTGCCGTCCGGTGAGTGAACTGAAAAGGCGGAAGCCAGCTGACTACTTGAAGCGAGAGCGTGCCGTTCTTTTCATCCCATGTGCCCTCCATCTTTTTGCCATTGGTCTCGAGCGAAACGTTGGCACCATCTCGCGTCACACTGTAAATCCGTCTGCGGAAGAAATTGTCCTCCGGATTGCTGGCCGTCGCCGTTATCTTCCCGTCTTTCGTGGAGATGAAGAGGTAGACAGAGACCCTTTGTTCGAGAGGAAGCACCGTTCCCCGCCACACCGATGGCGCGATGCGATGGAGTTCGACAGAGCTCGCATACTGCGGATCCAGAATTAAACCGCCCTGCTGTATCCATTCACCGCGAACCACTTTCGAGGCTGGGTCTCGAATCCCACGGAACTCGGCGATGTCATCTGGAAGCTTGAACCGAATCTCACCGCCGCTCATTTCTGCGGCAACTTGAAATCCTCCGATGGAGGCGCGCCACATACCTTCGCGTCCGTCCAATGTCAGCTCCCCTTGAACGGGCATCCCGAACCGCACCTCCGCGCCCCAAACCCCGCTCAACGGATCTGCCGCCACGGTCTGAGCTGACATGGTGGAGGCAAAAAGTGCCACTACGAGCGACAGCTTGTATCGCAGAATCTTGCGTGCAAGGGAATTGGATGACTGCATCGTCGGTGGTCTCCGGATCTTAGTATCGCGAGACTCCTACGTCTCTTCTTGTATGAATTGAACTTCAGCGCTTGGAACGTGTCGCTGACGCTGTATTCGATATGCCCGCGGAGCCATCCCAAAGTGCTTCCGGAATGAAGTGCTGAAGTGGCTTTGGTCGAAGAAGCCAGCCCGTAGCGCGATCTCCGACAGAGGAATGCCTGCGTTCTGCATGAGCGCCAGAGCATCACGTAGGCGGCATCTTGTTCGATATTCTCCAGGGGTACAACGGAATACCTGTCGAAACGCCCGGGCGAAGTAGACGGGATGGACTCCGAGCTGCTGCGCCATCTCGGTGATCTGCAAAGCGTCGCTGCATCGATCGTGCAGGAGCTCGCGCGCTCGACCAGTCCATGAAGGTAATGAATTCCCTGGTTGGCCGGGCCAGAGGCGTACTCCTGATTGGGTAGAAAGTAACTCCCAGCACATCGCTTCCATGCTGTCGGTGTCGGCAGGTCCAGGTGCGCCGCACTGCTGCGCGAGTTGAAGCGCCGTGCTGAGGCCAGTCCCTGAAGTAAATGCAGCGGCTGCTGTAGGCAAAACAGCCCAATCCAAAGCAACGCGCAAGCTGTGATCGGAGATCGACACCGCCAGGAACCGGCCATCCGCAAGGACAAAGCTATCCCGATGGACGGTTCCGGCGGGGTTGAAGATAAGCGTCGGGCTGAAGCTGACGGGCGCCGCGCCATCTGCGCCTGAGCGATATGCCCCCGATAGGACAAACACAAAGGACGCATTCTCATGGGTGTGCAAAGGCACATCTTCGGCACGCAACGTAGGCGTCAAAAGGGATACGGAAAAGCCCGGCAACTCTCGGCGAATCTGACTGGCACCGAAATAAATACCGTAAGGAAGATTCTCCGTCCCTGTCCGCATATTCAAGTTATACGCGTTGTCTGCCTCTTCTGTTCCGACTCCTTGCAGGTCAGGATCGTCCACGATCGTGGGGGACAGATATCGCTCCCATGATCAGTACCGACAATGCCTCGTGGAAAGTACCAATCACTTTAGAGCGACTGTCAAAGCAATCCGCGAAAGTCCCCGAGAAGTCCTCTTCTGACCAAGTTCGATAATGCCAACCACTAGCCCAATGCACTCATCGTGCAAAGGTTTGAGCTGACCTCGGACATTAGACGCTCTTTGCGGAAGTAATCCGCGTCCGTTTCCCGGCTCGATGAGTGCATTGGCCTGATATCGCCACCCGAGACCTGCCGAAACGACGGCGGAATTTGCTCATTTCTCTTGCGCTCAGTAGATCTGTGCAGTTTTCAGCGGCTAGATCTTGACATCTCTGCGCAATTACAATCACAATGTAGTTCTAATGATGGGCGAATTCGAGTACCTGTTGATTACCGCAGCCGCAAATCTCGCCGAGAACGCCTATGGCGTCGCGATTCGCGAACAGATTGAAGCAACAACGGGACACAAATGCTCGATCGGCGCGCTTTATACGACCATCGAGCGCCTGGAAAAAAAAGGCCTGCTCACGACGTGGATGGGGGACGCGACCCCACAGCGGGGCGGCCGAGCCAAACGTATGGTTCGTGTCACAGCAAAGGGAGTTCGGGAGGCAAAGGGTTTCTATGACGCGGTGACAGGCGTGAGCCGTGGTGCGTCCTGGGTAGCCAATCGAACACGGGGTGCCTCATGACCAACGCCGCCTGGTCTGTCGTCGAAGTCGCTGCACGATCACTCCACCCCGACGAACGGGAAGCTGTGATGGGCGACCTGAAGGAGCGCGACGAAAGCGCTTGGCAAGGTCTGCTCGATGTTCTCGGTCTTGTCCTGCGCCGGCAGGTGATGCTTTGGAAGAGCTGGCAGCCGTGGCTCACCGCCTTTGGTGTGACGGTCCCCTGCAGCTTCCTGCTTATGGGGGCCTCGCTTTCAGTCTGCCAAGCCTGGCTTTGGTTGATTGATGCGAGAACACTTCGCTCCGCCGATATGGCTGCAGCGTGGTCCCTCCCGATGCTGGCGTGCCACGCCGCACTGCTGCTGGGTTGGTCCTGGACTGCGGGCTTTGTTGTTGGATCGACCTCGCCTCGAACGCTTTGGGTGAGCGCCGTTCTGTGTTGTTCCCCATGCATGTTCTGCCTGGCGCGGTTCCAGGTTCCGTCTCTTTCGCGGCTTTGTCTTCTGCTTTTTCTTCTGCCCGCGATCTGGGGTGTACGACACGGTCTTCGGATCTCCAGCCTCAGATTGAGTTGGGCCATCGCACTGGCATCGGCAACGACCTTGATGATCGCTCTTATAGGCAGCAGTGGAACCCAGCGCTGGTGGACTCCGGCTGCATGGGTTCTCAATGCAACGCTGACCTGGCCGGCGTGGTACCTGGTCCTGGCCTCAATCAAACTGCGCAAGAAAACTTGCGGAGTCTCAACAGAAGCCGGAGGTTCAATAACGTGAGGTCAATCCACACGCATCGGGCATTCGGATTTGCCGTGGCGATCGCGGTCTTCCTAGCTGGCGCCATCAGCTCATGGGCCCAAACTGCCAAAAGCCGGGTTATCGATCGTGAAATCCGCTCACAAGACATCGCTCGCAATAAGATCGGCACCGACCCGGTCCGCAAGATGATGGTCTATCTTCCCTCAGGCTACGACGTATCAACGAAGCATTATCCGGTGATCTATTTTCTCCCCACGCCTTTTGACAGTTATCGAGTTCCATTCGACAAGAGGAACGCGCAAGGCCTCTTCGATAGTGCGATCGCGGCTGGAGTGATCGACCAGTTCATTCTCGTCTGCGTCGATATGACCACGCCCCTCGGGAGTTCGTGGTATGTGAATTCTCCTGTGACCGGAAACTGGGAAGACTTCATGATCCAGGAACTGGTCCCTTACATCGATGCGAACTTTAGAACGTTGCCCAACCGGAATTCACGCGGCATTGCCGGAGATTTTATGGGCGGATATGGCGCTATCCGTTTCGGCATGAAGTATCCCGACGTGTTTGGTTCGGTGTACGCGTTGCATCCGGTGGGAACCGGGTCCGGGCTCAAGATCATGGACTCCTTGCCCGATTGGGACCTTTTGGCCAACGCCAAATCCCTGGACGACGTGAAGAAGGATGGCTTTTCGCAGATTTTTACCACCATCTTCCAGGCGCATCTGCCAAACGTCGACAAACCTCCGCTCTTCATTGATCTCTCGGCGCGCAGAGTCGACGGGCAACTCGCGATCGATAGCAAGCTCATGGAGCGCTTACGCAACAACTTTTTCCTGGAGTCTATGATCCCGCAATATGCCGACAACCTGAAATCGTTGCGGGGGCTCAAGATTGATTGGTCGCGGAGTGATCTGAACCAGGATCATGTGTACTCCAATCAGGCCCTAACTCATAAGCTGAATGAGTTTGGAATCGTTCACGAAGCGGAAGAATATAACGGGGCATGGGGAGAGCCAAATTGGGGTGAGGACGGCCGCGTCTACACCGATGTGCTGCCGTTCTTCAGCAGGCATCTGGTCTTTGACGGCCAGACATGGCCGCGAAGATGAGCCTGAGGCCGATGCGAAGGCCAAAATGCAAGACCGCTGCGACCCTGTTGCTCTTCGCCATTTTCGCCCCTTGGCCTTGGGCCTCGTCTCAGAGGCCGCAGGAGCAACGACGATGGGTGAGCGCCTGGAGCACGGCAACTCATACGCCGCTCCCATTTCCAGGGTTTCCGCCGGCGCCGGTTTTTGAGAACCAGACGATCAGGATGGTGGTTCGGCCCACCATCGGCGGGCAGCGTCTGCGCATCCGATTCTCGAATGATTACGGATCTACGCCACTCGAAATAGGCGCCGCTCATATTGCACTGACGGATCATGGTTCAGCCATCGTGGCTAGATCGGATCAAGTGATTACTTTCGGGGGCAAGCCTTCAATCTCAATTCCGATCGGGGCGCCCGTCTTGAGTGACCCGGTCGACATGAAAGTTTTGTCCTTCGGTGAACTTTCCTTAAGCATTTATCTCCCGCGCAGAACACCTGCAGTAACGGCGCACTACTGGGCGCAACACGACAGCTATGTCTCAGGCCCCGGAGACTACACTGGCAAGTCGGAGATTTCGGCTCCGTCAGAAACGAAGTCATGGTATTTCATCTCAAATCTCGAGGTTTGGACCACAAGTCGGGCTGGCGCGGTAGTTACGCTTGGCGACTCCATCACGGACGGATTCGGAACTAGACAGGGAGACTACGACGATTGGCCGGATCAATTGGCAAAGCGCTTCGCAGCGAATGGCGCTGCTGAAAGCCTTGCGGTGTTGAACGAGGGCATCGGCGGGAATCGCATCCTGCATGACGGCGCAGGAATCAGTGCGCTCGCTCGGTTTGATCGAGATGTTTTAGCGCAGCCTGGGGTGAGCAATCTGATTATCGAGGAGGGGCTCAATGACATCGGTTTGCCCCATCTGAAGCCGGGAGTCACGAACGATGGAGCCTCGCCGCAACCGAGTCCGTTCGCGGCGGAGGGCGTCACAGCCGACGACCTGATTGCGGGGATGCGCCAGATGATCGACCGCGCACACGAGCATCAGATCCGAGTCTTTGGGGCCACACTGACCCCCTATGAGGGCTCGGTTTACTTCAGTGAGGACGGGGAGAAAGTTCGCCAGGCAGTGAATCGATGGATTCGTACCGGTGGAGCTTTCGATGGAGTCTTCGATTTCGACGTCGCCGTGCGCGATCCGAATCATCCGGCCCAGTTCCGCGAAGGTTATCTCTCCGGCGATCGTCTACACCCCAACGCGCTCGGGTATAAAGCCATCGCGGAAGCCATCGACTTGACTTTGTTGCAGCCATCGAGACATCAGGCGAGTGAACACGGCGCGGATTGACTACGAAGGCAGTTCGCCGCCGGCTACCTCTAGTTCAACTGGGCAAGCAATGACGCAAATCAAGGCCACATCTGGCTTCCGGCCCGTCGTGCAGCCAAGACGGATTCGATGCAGGCTCTGCATTCCGGCTAACGATTCCCCAACATTCGATTCATTCCACTACCGCTTCTGGTCTTCCTTGATTGACGCTAAATAAATCGCCAATGCGCTCATCGAGCTTCGTACAAGCTCAACAATTCCGCGTCGCACCAGGTGAGGGGAATTCGGAAGTTTCGGTCTGCCTGAAAAGTCACGTTTTCAGCAACTACAGTTCTCGGTTGTTGGTAACAGGCCTTAGCGCGCTTCCAGGAGTTGCCTCTCTGGAAAAGTGCCTTGGCGATTTAGTCTCAACTGAGAATACCGACGGTTCACAGACGAGCAGAGCGTTCGTCGGCATCGACGATGTGCGATCCAGCTATTCACCGTCTTCAGTTCAGTTAACGCCAAGATACAATGATTGGAGATGCACGCCTTCCTCATTCATTTCGGTTCGATGAGCCTCACTCTTCTCTTCGGCGCGGTTCAGGGCATCGTCGTGTTGTCTTTGCTTCTATTTGCGCGCAGAAACCGAATTCCAAATCTTCTTCTCGCCGGACTGCTTGGCGTCACCGTGCTGCGCATCCTGCCGTTTATTGCGGGGTATGCCGGGTTATACGATCAGTATCCGTGGCTGTCTTTCGCTCCATACAACATAGGCCTCGCCTTCGGCCCTCTGGTGTACCTCTACGTTGCCACCCTCACAAGAGATAGTTTGCCGCGCTACTGGTGGGTCAATTTATCCCCGGCTGTCTTGGAATTCTCCTACTACTGCGTCCTTTTTGTACAGCCGGTGTCCTTCAAGAACTACTGGGACGGTGCGGTTCAGCGCTCGTGGGCATCGCACCTCGAGCAAACACTGACGCTTCTGTCGGCTGCGGTCTATCTGGTCTTGTCGGGGAGGAGATACCGGGCCTACCAGCAGTGGCTCGCCAACAACGTCAGCTTTCGCGAGGAGTTTCGTATCCTGTGGGTGCGTAACTTCCTGGTCGCTTTCTCACTCTTGCTTCTGATTTGGTTCGGCTTTGCCGGTTATGATCGCGCGGTTCGCCCGCTCAATTATTTTGAAGAGTTTCCCCTCTACATCGCCTTCACGCTCTTCGTCTACTACCTCGGGCTGGAAGGTTGGCGGCACTCCGGTGATTCCTTCCCGCACGAAAGCTCTCGCGCTGCGGACCACGAAGACGATGAGCGTGCAGTTTCGGCGACGCCTGAGATTCCGTCCGGGGAGTTTTCCTCGCCCGACAAGCTTCCTTCGGCGACTTCTCCGAACTGGCAGGACATGGGGCGACGATGGCTTGATCAAATGAAGCAACGTGAGCTGTGGCGCGACCCGGACCTCACCCTGGCGAGCCTCGCCCGCGAACTCGGTACCAATACAAGCTACTTGTCCAAAGCCCTCAACGAAGGAATCGGGCAGAACTTCAACGAGTGCATCAACCGCCTTCGCGTCCAAGCGATCGAAGCAACTCTGCAACAAGGCGGCGAGAGGCGAGACCTACTGTCGATCGCTCTGGAGACTGGCTTCCGATCCAAGGCAAGCTTCAACCGGGCTTTCAAGGCATACACCGGTCAAACGCCCACTGAATACCGAAGTGTCCCCGCAGAATTGCGTCTCAAATCCTAAAATCGGTCACATTCTTCTATTTTGGGGCGCATAAGCAGAGCACATTTCCTACGATCTGAGTCATGATCTCGCGACCGATTCGATCCTTCTTCTGGCTGCTCTTGTCCTATTGGCTTCTTGTCCCGCTCGACGGGCTCTCTCAGAGCGCACCTTCCGTGCCGGCTCTCATTCCAGCCAGCGGTCTTCAGCAGGATGTTGCCCTGTTGCGCGCCACCTTCGAAAGCCTTCATCCCGGCCTGTTACGCTACCAGACGCAGCAGCAAAGTGCCGAGTCTTTTGACAGGCTCGCACGAGACCTCAACCGCGACCTGTCGCAACGGAAGGTCTATGTTCGTCTTTCAGCCTTTACCGCCACGCTTCGCTGTGGGCATACCTATCCTAATTTCTTCAATCAGTCCGACTCCGTCAAACATGACCTCTTCGACACGTCCGACAGGCTCCCATTCTTCTTCCGGTGGATAGACGGAAGGATGATCGTCATAAAAGACTTCACTCCGCAGCATAGTCTCCCACAGGGCACAACGGTACTCAGCATCAATGGTATGGCGACCGGCACGGTTCTCCGGAAGCTTATGCCCTATGCCCGCTCCGACGGCCATAACGATTTCAAACGTGTCGACTATCTCCAGGTGGTCGGCGTTGAGACGTACGAGGCCACTGACCTGCTTGCGCCCATGATCTTTCAAGATTGGCATGGTCCATTCCGACTTGTCGTCCAGAAGCCGGGCGCACATTTGCAGAAGGAGCAGATCGTAGTCGCCGCCGTCTCAGCCGAGGAACGGAAGCGGGAAGCCCTGCAGGCGCACCCAGACCTATCAGGCACGGACCCTCTGTTTACTCTCAGCGTCCTCCAGGATGGAACCGCCGTCCTCAAGATGCCCACCTGGGCGGTCTTCAACACCAAATGGGACTGGAGCGCATGGTTGAACAATGCGCTCGACCAGATCGCGGACCGCCATGCACCCTCACTTATCGTGGATCTGCGAGGCAACGAAGGCGGCAATGATGTGGGTGACCTCATCCTCAACCGCATTCGAAACTCATCGGTTGCGCCACCAACCGGCTATGCCACGCTGATCCGCTATCGTAAGGTGCCGGACGAGTTCCTCCCCTACCTGAGTACATGGGACAAACGCTTTCGGAACCGGGGAACGGCCGCAATCGAACTCGACAAGCCTTGGCCCACTGCACCCCCAGTTCACTACTTCGAGCTGAAAGAGGAACCCGACCAGCCAGCCGACGCACCTTCGGTGGCGACAAAACCATACGTCGGTAAAGTGCTAATTCTTGCTGACGCGAGCGTCAGCTCCGCCACGTTCAACTTCAGCCGCATTGTCCAACAAGAACACCTTGGCACACTGATCGGAGAACCTACCGGAGGCAACAGGCGCGGGATCAACGGTGGTTCTTTCTTTTTTCTTCGATTACCAAACTCCGGTCTTGAGATAGACCTCCCGCTCGTTGGAACATTTCCGACTGAATATCAGGCCGATGAAGGGTTGATCCCCGAGGTCGTCGTTCGTGTCTCGCGCGAAAATATTGCAGAAGGCATCGACAGCGTTTTGAACCGAGCGCTCCTGCTTTCGGGTCAGGAGCGCTCCATTGAAACCAAAAATCGGTAACGGGAATTCGGCCTGTGTTCACAAATCGTGCTACCGCGAAGTTCGACTGATGAGAACAGGCCGATGCGCTCAGCGACCAATGTTTACCGAACTCAACACATTAGTCCTGTGAAACGCGCTTGTGTCCACGAATGGAGTAGTTCCCGACTCTTGTGCGGCTCGGAAACTGATATCCACCATTGCTTGGACGCCTTCTTGACCCACTGGATAGGGGCGCGTAGTATCGGCCAAACTGCGGCGCTTCTGTCGGTGTCGGCACGACCGCGCATCCTATTGCTGATCCGCGGTGTTTCGCGCTAGCGAACGCGGCTCCCCGAAAATGCAATGCGTCAAGTTGACACACACCATCGACGATTCCCCCGCGGATGGATGGCTTATCCTCGCTGGCCCTTCATTTCGATAGTTGTTTGCGCTGTGTTGCTCGCTGTGGTCCTAGCAGTATTCAGGACCAAGCTCCGAACCCTCGACGTATTCTCCGCTTTCCTGCTTTTCGGAGCCGCTGTTCTATCCGTTCTGATTGTCCTCTACACCAGATCTTTGCGGCGCGCCCAGCAAGTGCAACTCGACACCGAAGAACGGCTCCAGCAGATGGCAGACAACATTCAGGAAATCTTCTGGATGATCGACGCGGAGACCAAGGAGGCTCTTTACGTCACCGAAGCTTATGAGACGATCACCGGACGTTCGTGCCAAAGTCTGCTGGAAAATCCGTCTTCGTACGAACAACTCATCCATCCCGAAGACCGCGTTCATGTGCTGGCAAAGCTTGGAGAAGCTACGCAGACAGGGCACTTCGATGAAAGATTTCGGATCGTGCGCCCCCGCGGCGAAGTGCGTTGGGTATCGGTGCATGGATTTCCAGTACGGGATGCTGCCGGCAAAATCCGCCGTCTTGTCGGCACGGCTCGGGATATCACTGCGCAGAAGGAAGCGGAGGACAAGGTTGCCGAGCACCTGGCCGCTGCCGAATCCGCAAGGGCAGAATCCGATGCTCTAAATAAGGCCACCCTCGCGCTCACCGCGGATCTTCGAATGGACTTTGTTCTGGACAGGCTGCTTGACTCCTTGTTAGAACTTGTCCCATGCGAGTGTGCACGTGTGCTGCTCTTGGAGGGTGACTCACAGCTTCTTGTGGCGCGAGAAAAACTGCGTCATGAGGTTCCCAGGAAGGCTCCGGAATATCCGCTGACACTCGACGCAGCAGACTCTCCGTTCCTGTTGCGCATATTGACGACCCAGAACAGTGTCTTGCTTGCCGATACCAAAAACGAGAAGGGATGGCCCAGCTTCAAGGGCCATACCGACATCCGATCATGGCTGTGCGTGCCGCTGGTTGCGTCCCAGCAGACCTTGGGGCTTCTTTCGGTGGGCCACACCCAGCCAAACACCTTCACTCAAGACCATCTCCGGCGGACGCAGTTGTTAGCGATACCCGCAGCGGCGGCGATCCAGAATTCTCGCCTCTACGAGCGTGCTGAGATTTATGGGTCCGAACTTCAGCGGCGTCTGACGGATCTTCGCCAAACAGAGAAAGCGCTCGAACAGTCAGAGGAGGGACGCAGGGTATCTGAGGACAAGTTTCAAAAGGTTTTCCGTTCCAGCCCGATCCCGTTTTCCATCACGACAGTCAATGAAGGGCGATTCGTAGATGTGAATACCGCGTTCGAGCGACGATACGGTTACTCCCGTGCCGAAGTGATCGGCCGTACAGTCGGCGAACTTGGGATCTGGGAAGACCCCAAGGATCGCGCGTCAATGATCGCGCAACTCCAACAACTGGGCCCCATTCGGAACGCAATCACCCGGCTTCGCACCAAGTCGGGCGAGGTCAAGACCACCGCGTATTCCGCAGACAAGATTCAATTCGACGGTCAATCCTGCATTCTTGCCGTTTCAGAAGATCTTCCGGACAACGACAAATCGTTCAATAACTGACCGTCCCGAAGCGCCGGTCCTTCATCACGAATCTCCAGGTCCAACGCCTTCCTAGTTGCTGTCCCGAATCCGGGCCACCAAACAGAAAACCAATCATTCTTGTACGGAAATCGATCAGAATATGGACTGCCTCGCGGGACGAAGCATGAGATGTCAACCACCTGGGGGTTTGAGCAATGTTCCCCAACCTCGAAGTCCGTCACCTGCACGCAGTCATCGTCTTGGCCGAAGAGCTGAACTTCACACGGGCTGCGGACAGATTGCACATAACC
>Ga0209274_10000780_pt1 | contig 17378 bp, 11 predicted proteins | sample HubBroMetageREF1_FD_188343 | JGI IMG/M metagenome (GOLD analysis project Ga0209274, IMG submission 188343) | Reference soil microbial communities from the Hubbard Brook experimental Forest, New Hampshire, USA - Hubbard Brook CCASE Soil... | ecosystem: Environmental > Terrestrial > Soil >...
CCGCGGCGTTCGAATTGGGCGAGGCGATGGAGAAATCCGGCGATTGGCCGGGGGCGCGCGATGCGCTCGAATTGAGCCTGAAGCTAGCGCCCAGCCAGATGCCGGCACGGCTGTTACTGGGCCGCGTTTACCTGCAACTCAAAGACGCGAAAAACGCGGAAGACCAGTTCGAGGCCGCCCTGCTGGTGGATTCGAACAACAGCGACGGCCGCCTGGGACTGGCGGAAGCTCAAATTCTGCTATCCGATTTTGCCGGGGCATTGCCCGATCTCGAAGCGTTCACCAAGGAGAATCCGCGCAACGGCAAGGCGCTGCGTCTGCTCGCGCGCGCGTATCGCGGACTTGGACGAGAGCAGGACGCGAAGCGCGCTGAGGCACACGCTGTGGCAGCGGATAAGCAATAGTTTTTTCGCTCTTCGGGATATCCGCGGACGAGAGCCGTCGAGCTGCGCTCGGCTGAACGGATGAATGCGTCCGTCCCTACGTGAGCATCTTGGGCGCAATCTGCGGCAGCGCTTCTGAGCTCCTTCCCGGTCGGTATAATTGCTGACGCTCATGGATTGGTTTCCAGCCGCCTTCCGCTGGTTATTTGACTCGGAACATGGCGCCTCTGACCGCCTGATTCCGCGTTGGCTCTTCTTGCGCGCACTGGGCGGCATTTATTTTTCGGCTTTCTTCTCGCTCGTCTTTCAGATCCGCGGGCTCATCGGACCGCATGGAATTCTGCCAGCAGGCGATTATCTGCGGGCTGTGGGGCAATCGTTTGGCTACAGCTATCGCGTCTTATGGTATGCGCCCACTTTGCTTTGGCTGGCGAACGGCCCGCACATGCTGACCGCCTTGTGCTGGGTGGGCATGGGCGCGTCGCTCCTGTTGACTCTGAATGCGTGGCCGCGCGGAATGCTGGTGATTTGTTTTGTGTGCTTCCTTTCGTTCGTCAGCGCGGCGCAAGACTTTTCCGGCTATCAGTCGGACGGGATGCTGCTCGAAGCGGGATTTATTGCGCTCTTCTTTGTTCCGCCGGGAATCCGGCCCGGCTTGGGCCTCAGATCGCCGCCCTCGCGCGCGAGTCTTTTTCTGCTGCAGTGGGAATGGTTTCGCATCTACTTCGAGTCGGGGGTCGCGAAGATCATCGGGCGAGACGTCGAGTGGCGCAACTTTACCGCCATGGACGAGTACTATCAGAATGGTCCTCTCCCTACGTGGATCGGCTGGTACATGCAGCATCTGCCGCACTGGTTCCATGCGGCGACCGTTTTTGCGACGCTCGCGCTTGAACTGGGGTTGGTTTGGATGTTGTTTCTGCCACGGCGCTGGCGCATCGTGTGCTTCTTTATTGTGACTCCCTGGGAACTGGGCGTTATTCTCAGCGCCAACTATACGTTCCTCAACTACCTTGTCCTGACTTTGGGATTCCTCTTGTTGGATGATCGCTTTCTGCGGCGGTTTCTTCGGAGGCGATGGAAGAAGTTTTTCGTGGGCGCGACCACGGGCATCGCGGGCAACCCGGCTACTCCTGAAACTAGCGGACCCCATACGCTGCCAGTATTGCCGGAAGAGAGAGGGTCTGAGCCGAGCCGAGCGCAGAGTGGGAGGGGCGTTGTCAGTCGAGCGTTCCGGATGCTGAAGTTATCCTTCGCCGCGGTAATGCTGAGCTGGATTTTCTATGGCACCACGGCGGAGTTAATCTGGATGTTCTCGTCAGAGCTGCGGCTGCCAACCGAGCCTGTAACAGCGCTTGAGCCTTTTCGGATCGCCAATCGCTACGGCCTTTTTGGCATTATGACCCGCGGCCGGTACGAGATCGAATTTCAGGGTTCCGATGATGGAAAGACCTGGGTGGCATATCCGTTTCGCTATAAGCCTCAGGACCTGACTCAGGCGCCCGGCATTTATGCGCCCTATCAGCCACGATTCGATTGGAATCTGTGGTTTGCTTCGCTAGGTTCATGGCGGGACTATCCGATTGTGCCCAACACAGAAGTCCGGCTACTTTCCAATGCCCCCGATGTTCTCACTCTTTTTGAGAAGAATCCATTTCCGCACGAGCCCCCACGCGAGGTGCGCGCGGTGATGTGGCAATATTGGTTCACGACGATGTCCGAAAAACGGACACAGGGTCTCTGGTGGCGCCGTCAGTTCGTAGGACTTTATGCACCGACGCTCGAGCGCGAAGCAGATGGCACGATCCGTGGGGTCGAGTGGCCTACCGTGGGTCCGCGTGAGTGAAAAGAAGGTGTCAGGTCTTAGGTGTCAGGTCTCAGGCTGCGGGGTTTTGGATAATCTCCGAAGCGAGAGATTTAGCTTGGACCTGAGACCTAAGACCTTTTGTGAGATATGGAGAGCCCAAATCCAAATACGAAGATGATTCGCCAGGGATGTGTGATCGGCGCGGGCCCGAACGGTCTGGCGGCGGCGATTACGCTGGCGCAGGCGGGGCTCCAGGTCGACGTGTTTGAGGCGGAACCTCAGCCCGGCGGCGCCGCTCGGACCTTGGAACTGACGCTTCCGGGCTTTCTGCACGACTTTGGATCGGCAGTCCACCCGTTAGCGGTGGGCTCGCCATTCTTTTCGGCGCTGGCGTTGCAGAATCATGGTCTCGATTGGATTCATTCACCCGCGGCGCTGGCGCACCCTTTTGACGATGGCACGGCAGTTACGCTGGAACGCGATCTCCGGAACGCCGAATCTGCGCTCGGTCAGGATGGCAAGGCTTGGCGCAGACTCATGCGTCCCTTCGCCGAGCACTGGGCCGAACTCGCTGGCGAAGTGCTTCGTCCGTTGCCGTTACTGTCTTTATCCCTGTCCCTGCCCCGCCATCCCTGGCTGCTCGCGAAGTTCGGGTTAAGAGCATTACCTTCTGCGAAGACACTTGTTCGCAGCCTATTTCGCGATGAGCGTACCAAAGCGGTGTTCGCCGGGTTGGCTGCGCATTCCGTCCTCAGTCTCGATGCACCTTTGAGCGCCGCTGCCGGCGTGCTCCTGGGGGCCGCGCTGCATTCGGTTGGATGGCCAATTCCGCGCACCGGAGCGCAGGCGATCACCCGTGCGCTGTGCGGTTGTCTCGCGGATTTTGGAATCACCGTAACCACCTCGACGCGCATTGAAAATCTGGCCATGCTTCCGAACTCCTTGCCGAAGTACGAAGTTATCCTATGCGATGTCACTCCCCGTCAGTTGCTTCGGTTGGCAGGGGACCGATTGTCGGCTTCGTACAGGAATCGATTGGCGAATTACAGATATGGTCCGGGCGCATTCAAAGTCGACTACGCGCTCCGACAGCCGATTCCGTGGAAAGCGCCGGAATGCCTGCGTGCGGCCACGGTGCATCTCGGCGGAAGCTTTGAGGAAATCGCGGTATCCGAAGCCGCTATGCAACACGGGCAACATGCGGAGCGGCCCTTTGTCCTGCTGGCGCAGCCGAGTCTTTTCGACCCAACACGCGCACCCGCGGGCAGGCATACGGCGTGGGTTTACTGCCACGTACCGAATGGTTCGACATTCGATATGCTAAGCAGACTGGAAGGCCAAATCGAACGATTCGCACCTGGATTCCGCGACTGTATTCTCGCGCGCCGAGTTTTTTCGCCCGCGGCGCTGGAAGAAATGGATGCCAATCTTGTCGGCGGAGACGTCAGCGGCGGGGCAATGGATTTGCGGCAGCTTCTGTTTCGTCCCAGCTGGCGTCAGTACGCAACATCGGCCCCTGACATCTATCTTTGTTCGTCTTCGACGCCGCCGGGCGGGGGCGTGCACGGAATGTGCGGCCATCATGCGGCGCGATTGGCTGCGTCCCGGCTAGGAATTTAGCTCTCAAGCTCGCGCCTGCCGGGCGATTTGCCGGACACCTGATGAATGCGCCGCGTTCCCAAGCGCTGTTCGGTTTTGGACAACGATTTTCGATTCCGTACAAGCTTGGCACCCGAGAGAATTGCGCTATGAGCGTATTTCGCTGCAAATAAGCCACTCAAGTTTGAGAGAATTTGGCAGAGAACGTGCCATGCTGAGAGCACGCTGCTGTGTGCGCAGAGGTTTCCATGGGACCCTTATTTCAAGACGTGCGCTATGCGCTGCGCCAATTGCGCAAGTCGCCTGGATTCACACTAACCGCAGTGCTCACGCTGGCCTTCGGCATCGGCGCCACCACGGCCATCTTCTCCATCGTAGAGGGTGTGCTGCTGCGGCCGTTGCCGTTTCCTGATCAAGCCCGGCTGGTGACGCTTGGGGATATCCTGGAGGGTGTGCACTATGGCGCCGACGCTCCCGGGGTCACGGCGCCCGGCATTCGCACCTATATGCGCGATACTCGGGCCTTCTCCAGCCTGGGCGGTTACCAGAACTCCACTTATGAGTTGTCCGGCGTGGGCGATTCTGCGCAGAGCGAACGGGCACAGGGCGAACAGGCGCAGGGCGAACCTGCTCAAATCAATGCCGCGCGGCTTACTGCAAGTATGTTTTCCGTGCTTGGCGTCTCGCCCTTGATGGGCCGTCCCTTTACCCAACAGGAAGATGAGGGGAGCGAGCAAGTGGTTCTGCTCAGCTACCAGACCTGGCACAGCCGCTTCCATGGCGATACCCGCCTACTGGGCCAGAAGCTTCTTCTCGACCGCAAGCCCTACGAGATTATCGGGGTTATGCCGCGCGAATTCGAATTTCCCCTGGTTCCTGGCCAGTTGAACCGCAGCGAGCTTTGGGTGCCTATGAGCTTCACCCAGGCTGAACTACTCCAAGGCGCGGGAGCCTGGGCCTACTACACGGTTGGACGGCTGAAACCCGGCGTCACCCCGGCACAGGCCCAGCAGGATGCTGCCGGCGCGGCGCAGGAGATCATGCGCAACTTTCCGCCGGCGCTCTCCAGCCGTCGCATTCATCCGTTGGTCCAGCCGCTCGATGAGACCACTGTCGCGCAGTCTCGGCCGCTGGTCCGCACGCTCTTCCTTGCGGTCACCGTGGTTCTCTTTATCGCCTGCGCCAATCTCGCCGGGCTCTTGCTGGTTCGCGTCATCCGCCGCCGGCACGAGATCTCCGTGCGCCTCGCGCTGGGCGCCAGCGGAGCGGCTGTTCTGCGCCAATCCCTGGTCGAGGCGCTGCTGCTCAGCATCTCCGGCGGATTGCTGGGACTGGCGCTGGCATCGGTTGCCCTCCGCGTGGGCGTCAGCTTCCTCCCTGAAACGCTGCCTCGCGTCAGCTCCATCGATCTTAACTGGCCAGTGGTCGCTTTCGCACTCGGATTGGCTGTGCTCACCGGGCTGCTCTGCGGGCTGATTCCCGCGTTTGCCGCCGCCCGCACCGGAGTCAATGAAGCACTGAAAGAAGGTGGACGCACCGGCACCGCCGGCAGCGGTCATGCACGGTTGCGCTCCGCCCTCGTGGTTGCGGAACTCGCGGTCGCCCTGGTGCTGCTCACCGCTTCGGGCCTTCTGCTGCGCAGCTTTGAGAAGATGCGTTCCGTCGACCTGGGCTTCCACTCCGATCACACGCTGACGGCCGCGTATAGCCTGCCGCGGCAGCAATACTCCACCCAATCCGCCATAGACGGATTCAACCTGGCGCTGCGCACCCAACTGGAGCAGTTGCCGGGCGTGCAGGCAGTCGGTGTCACGAACATGCTGCCCGCGGCTGACGTGGAGTTCCTCGGCACCTTCACTCCCGAGGGCTACGTTCCCCCGAAGGGAGCCGGTTTGAATCTGGCGTGGATACCGCAGGTGATGGGCAATTACTTCCAGGCTCAGGGGATTCCGGTCATCCGCGGCCGCGACTTCACTCCGGCCGACCGCGACGACGCTCCGCTGGTTGTGATCATCAACCGCACTCTGGCTGAGCACTACTGGCCGGGACAGGACCCTATCGGCAAACGGCTTCACCGCGGCCCGCGGGAAGGAATTTTACCCTGGCTGACCGTAGTGGGAGAAATCGGCGACGTTAAAGAGCTTGCTGCCGATGTGCCTACCGGAGAGCAGTTCTACATTCCCTCGAGCCAAGTCAAAGCCGGTGTCGGATCGTTTGCGTCTCCGGGTATGCTCACGGGCAATGGCGGTACCATCGTGCTGCGCGGCCAACTGCCGCCCGAGCAGATGGCGGAATCCCTCCGCGCCATCATCCACTCCATCGACCCGCAACTGCCGCTCACGCAGGTCGAATCCATGGATCGCGTGGTCTCGGAAGGCCAGGCGCCGCGCCGCTTCAACACCGCGCTCATCTCCGCGTTTGCCGGTGCGGCCGTCCTGCTGGCTGTGCTTGGCATCTACAGCGTCATCGCGTTTTCGACCGCGTTGCGCACCCAGGAGATGGCCATCCGCCTGGCGCTTGGTTCCGAGCGCTCCCGCGTCATGCGGCTGATTCTCGTTTCCGGCGCCAAACTCGGGCTGGCTGGCTGCGGCATCGGCGCCATCGCCGCCGTCTTTGCCACTCGTCTGCTGCGCTCGCTCCTCTTCCAGGTCGATTCTCTGGACCCGATCGTCCTGGTGTTCGCGACTGTCTCCATCCTTCTACTCGCGCTCCTGGCCTCCGTTATTCCCGCCTGCCGAGCTGCTTCCATATACCCGATGGAGGCGCTGCGAACGGAGTAGCCGCTAGTCTGAGCCTGATTGAGTCAGACTAGAGCACAGATGGATAAAACGATGGTAGAAGGACGGACGATTGAGCGCGGCATACGACCTCCAGGAAGTGCTCGCGACACAGAGGCGGTCGATACCTTGGCGCGTCGGGCGATTTCACGGATGTCCATAAGTTGGCTAACTGGCGCTACGCTGGTTGGACGGTCTCGCCTTTGGTGGAACTTACTGCCTGTCGCTATTTCGTCGAGAACTTGAACACGGTAGTCGAATGGTAATGTCGCCCTGGCGTCAGGACCGTCGATGGAAAACCCGGGTGATTAGGCGAATCGGGAAAATGCTGGGTCTCAAGGCAAAGAGCCGACCGAAAGTCGTAGACTTTGCCCCCTTTTCCGCGAACATTAGCATTAAGAAAGTTCCCCGAATAGAACTGAACTCCGGGCTCGGTAGTCCATACTTCAAGGACGCGTCCGCTTTGGGGTTCATAAAGCCGCGCCGCCAGCGCCAGTTCTAGCTCCGATGCCCCCGTTTTCCCGGCAGCCAGAACCCAGTTGTGATCGTAGCCCTTGCCAAACTTCAGTTGCTCGTCGTCTTCGTTGATACGCGCACCGATGGCCGTCGGTGTCGAAAAGTCAAATGGAGTTCCCTTAACTTTCCGCAGTTCTCCTGTCGGAATCAGCGTGGCATCCACTGGAGTAAATCGATCCGCATCGATCATGAGTTGGTGCTGAAGGATGTCGCCATTACCCTCACCGGCAAGATTAAAGTACGAGTGATTGGTCAGGTTGAGAATGGTTGGTTTGTCAGTAGTCGCGCTATAGTCGATCTTTAATTCGTTATCACTGGTGAGCGTGTACACCACCCGAACCGACAGGTTGCCGGGATACCCTTCTTCTCCGTCTTTGCTCACATAGTTGAGTTCCAGAGCCGGCCCGGCGCCTCCGGACTCATCTTTCGCCGTCCACAAGCGCTTATTAAAACCCTGAATGCCGCCATGAAGATGGTTCTCGCCGTTGTTCCTGGCGAGCGTGTAGGAAGCGCCGCCCAGCTCAAACTTGCCGTGTGCGATTCGGTTGCCATAACGGCCAACGATGGCTCCGAGATTGGCTTTACCATCCGCGTAGCCGCTCACATTGTCGTATCCAAGGACAACGTCCGCAAGCTTGCCGAGCCGGTCAGGAACCTGGAGAGAGACGACCGTGCCGCCGTAGTTCGTGATCGCCGCCTCCACCCCATTTTTGTTGGTGAGGGTGTACATATCCGCCCGCTGACCGTCTTCAGTCTTGCCAAACGCTTGCTTCTGCATCTTCGATTTCGCCTCTGCACTGGAGCAGGAGATACCAATTGGGACGAGGTAGAATAACAGCATCCAGGTAAACGTTATCCGTAATCTCACGATTCGGAATTATACTTCTAATGCACCTATGTTCTTCTCACTGGGAGTCTCGCGCAGAAGATTCATGCAGTCGGCTTCACTGGTGACTGCGGGAATCGCGATTCCTGGCCGTTGGCTCCCAGGGACGCTTGCCACCGACCCGACGCCGCAGCCGCTGGAGCAGTTCGAATACGGCGATGTACAGCTGGCGAGTGATCTGCATGAAAAACAGCTTGAAGAGACGCATTCCGTGCTCATGGGTTTGAGCGACGACAGCCTGTTGAAACCGTTCCGTCAGATGAGCGGTCAGGCAGCCCCTGGCGACGATTTGGGTGGCTGGTACCAGTACAATCCCGATTACAAGTGGGGCGACTCCGCTGGTTTCGCTCCCAGTTGTACTTTTGGACAGTGGGTCTCGGCGCTCGCGCGCATGTATGCCATCACGCGGGACCAAGCCACGCGCGACAAGGTGCTGCGCTTGAACCGCTTGTATGCTCAGACGATTTCGGGCGATTACTACGAGAAGAACCGCTTCCCCACGTACTGTTACGACAAGCTGGTCTGCGGGCTGATCGATTCGCACAGATATGCTGGCGACCCCAATGCTTTCTCGATACTCGAACGCACCACCAACTCGGCGGTACCCCATTTTCCAAAGCGTGCCATAGAGCATGGAAAAGAGTGGCGGCCAAACAAAGACCAGACGTGGACCTGGGACGAGTCCTACACAATCTCGGAGAATCTCTTTATCGCATATCAGCGCGGCGCCGGGGCGCGGTATCGTGAGCTTGCACGGCAGTTCCTCTACGATGAATATTATGACCCATTATCTGAGGGCCGCAACGTTCTGGCCGGCAGACATGCCTACAGTTATGTAAATTCATTGAGCTCGGCAATGCAGGCGTATCTGACTTTAGGCAGCGAGAAACACCTGCGCGCAGCCAAGAACGCTTTTGAAATGATTTCACAGCAGAGTTTTGTGACGGGAGGATGGGGGCCGGATGAGATGCTTCGCGCCCCGGACAGTCCAGATGTCTATGCCAGCCTCACCGATACGCACAGCAGCTTTGAAACGCCTTGTGGCTCGTACGCGCACTTCAAGCTGACGCGGTACCTGCTGCGCGTTACTCGCGACTCGCGATACGGCGACAGTATGGAGCGCGTGATGTACAACACCGTGCTGGGCGCAAAGCCGTTACAGGCCGACGGTCGAACTTTCTATTACTCCGACTACAATTTCAAGGGACATAAGTTTTACAGGGACAATCAGCACTGGGCCTGCTGCTCGGGCACGTTGCCACAAGTGGCAGCCGACTATCGCATCAACACCTACTTCCGCGATTCGCACGGCGTCTATGTGAATTTGTACATCCCATCTACGTTGCGATGGACACAGGACGGCGCCAAGGCCGAGCTGACGCAAGAAAGCCGGTACCCGTTTGACAACCTTGTGCAATTTGATGTGAAGACTTCGCAGATAAGGGATTTTACGCTGAGATTCCGGATTCCAGCATGGGCGACCGGGGCCTCGATGTCCGTAAACGGCCGCCGCGTGCAGACACCCGTAACTCCAGGAAGTTTTGCGGCTATTCATCGCCAATGGAGCGGTGGCGACCGCGTGGAACTGGATTTACCGATGACGATGCGACTCGAACCGGTCGACCCACAGCACCAGCAGACCGTCGCGTTGGTATTCGGACCGCTCGTGCTGTTTGCAATCACAGACACTCAACCAGTACTGACCCGTGCCCAATTGCTCGGAGCCAAAAGGATGGGCCAACGAAACTGGCAAGTAAGAACTGATAGTGCGCTGATCAAGATGCTGCCGTTTACTGAGATTGGCGACGAGCAGTATTCGACCTATCTGCGCGTCACGTAGGTTAATCGGGATCGATGTCCGACAACATCCCACATCAAATGTCTTGAGCAACCAAGAGGGGAGCTGATGTTTTACTGGATTCATAATGCCTTGCCCCGCGGCCTGACAGCCGCTACGGTGCTCGTGTTTTCTGTGCTCCATGCGGGCTCGGGGATAGGCCATTCCTCTTCTGTTCCGCCCGCGCCACGTTCAACGATCACCTATTATCTGGATTGTTCGGCGAACCAAAACGGCAACGGCACGCAGGCTTCGCCATGGAATTCCCTGGTGAGCGTGAACTCATTCACCTTCCTCCCGGGAGATCGTCTTCTGCTCAACCGCGGCACAGCTTGCAACGGGGCCCTGACCCCGCAAGGCTCAGGTGCGGCGAACACCCCCGTCGTGATCGATGCTTACGGGACGGGTGCGCAGCCCGTGATCAATGGCGGCAGTGCGGAGGCGGCTCTGACGCTGTTCAACCAGCAATACTGGGAGATCAACAGTCTTGAGATCACGGGCGGCAACCGGTATGGCGTCTATGTTTCCGGCAACACTCCCAACGCGAGCATCAATCATATCTACCTGAGAAATCTGAATGTCCACGGCGCCACCTCCACGTCGACCAAGCGGGCCGATTCCGGTGAAGTCTTCATCTCGACCAAAGGGTACGGACAGATCGTGAATGATGTTCTTATCGATGGGGTGACAGCCCATGACAGCCACGTTTCCGAAGGCATATTTGTAAGCGCTGGTGGGGCATGGATCGAGGGGAATGCCGTGTCTCAGCCTCTGGGGAACAACGTCACCGTGCAGAATTCGACGGCGCACGATATCTACGGCGATGGGATTCTCATCTCCGAGGTGAACCACGGATTACTGCAGATGAATGTCGTGTACAACAGCGGGCTTTGTCCAAACTGCACCGGCAGCACCCCCGTAGGGCTATGGGAGTGGTACTGCCATACCTGTACGGTTCAGAACAACGAGTCGTATGCCAATCAGAGCTGGGGCGGCGATGGTGGAGATTTCGACATCGACTATTTCAACAACAATAATGTCGTACAGTACAACTACGGGCACGACTCCGCGGGCTATTGCATAGCTTTCTTCGGCGCCGGCGGAAGGGCCAGTCTCGACAATATCTTCCGCTACAACGTGTGTTCCAACAATGGCCGGAGGAGCGATCTGTCGAAGCAAGGAGAGGTCTTCGTTCATACCTGGGACCAGGGTTCCCTGAATGGTGTGCAGATCTACAACAACACGTTCTTCTGGAATCCAGCCTCCAATGCGGCCGCGTTCAGCACCATCACTGCGACCTATTCAGGCAACGACCAACGTTTTTTCAAGAACAACATCATCTATGCCACGGTCCCGGGTATGATCGAGACAACCTCTGCGTTCATTCTGGACAACAACATCTATTGGACGACATCGGCATCTCGCCCAACCTGGCAAGTTGACGCCGCTACCTACGCCGGCTTCAGCGCGTACCAAGCGGGCGCGAGCCAGGACCTCCACAGCCATTACGCGGACCCGATGCTGCGCAGCCCGAACTATCATGCCGCGGGAAGGCCGGCCACCGCCTTTGATCTGTTGCCCGGCTCCCCGGCGGCGGGCGCGGGAGCCAATGTCTGCACCGGAATCAGCGGGTGCTCCATGGGCGCCCAGGATTTCTGGAGACATCCTCTTCCTGTTCCTGCCGGAGCTGGATACAACATCGGAGCATATCAAGGCCCATGAAGGTTCTCTCGGCTGCGTGCAGAAAGCTTCCGTTCAATTCTCGTGCGTACTGGCTTGTACTGACGCTTGCGGCTCTTGTGTGCATACCCAATTGTCATCCTGATCAGTCTGCGACGCGGGTCCCAGACTTTACACTGCCGCAGGTTCAGGGCGGTGTTTTTCATTTGCGCTCGGGGCGATCCCAGCCGGTACTTGTGGCCTTTCTGCAAACTGCGCCCGACACCGCAGACACGACCTCGCGCCAGCAGGTGGGGTTTCTGCTGAGTATGCACCACCAGTACGGCGCGCCCGGGTTGAAAGTCGTGATTGTCGATTCGTCCGCGCTGGTTACCCGCCAGGCGCCCAAACACGATGCTTTGATCAACGCCAGCTACGACTGGCAGCTGGATATTCCGCTGTTGGAAGATGAGGACAATCGCGTTGCGAGGAACTGGGGAGTCACCCAAGTGCCGACGCTGATGCTGCTGGCATCCGATGGAAGCATCGTGCAACGCTGGCACGGGCTGACTGGCCCCGCAGTTCTGGCGCAGGGCATTGAGGAGTTATCGAGGCAGTCCGGCCGCGCCGGGGATTTGGCACCATAACAAACGCGGACTAACATAATAAAGGTGGAACTCCCCCAGCGCCGCCACACGGCTCTGCCCACTGAATGGATTGCAAAACCTCAATCAGTGAAATCGCTTTCCATGAGAAGGCCGGTCGGAGTCAAGTGAGTTCTTTGTTTTTTCGTTGGACAAGGTTTTTCTCCCGCCGAATCGATTCCTCGCGTCTGCGTACCACCCTGGCCCTGCCGAGGAGTTGAATATGATCTTGCCTTTTACTGCGGCAAGGGCCTCGTTGTAGCACTCGCCGGCATCGGGCTGGAAAGAGCTCTCGTCGTTCAGATATGCCCACGGGTGATAAGAGCGGATCTGGTCCGCGCCCCCAGGAATTCCGATAATGTAGCTGCCATTAGAGAAGCTCAGCTCATGGTCCGACTGCCGCTCAAGCGGCTTACATAGGGGGAACGCGGCTTTGATTAGCGGGTCGGAATTGCGCCACAAATGCTTGGAGTAATCCACCAGCTGAATGACCTTTTTGTCCTTCTGCGCCTGAAACAGGATTCCGCAGTAGTCTCTTTTCATGGCTTCGAGTGTCAGGTAAGCGACGCAGCCCCAGGAGAGCATCATGTCGCGCGACTTCTCCCAAAAAACGATACGCCGTAGCTCCATGAGGGCAAACGCCCAGAGTAAGTAGTCCTTTTGCGGGAATGTCTCCTCTGGGTGAGGCCGACCCTCTTCCTGCCAGTGCTCGTTGTATGTCTTAGTGTGAGTTCGTGTCCACGTAGCGGCGTTGTGGGTGGCCAGCTTTACCCCTCCGCGTTCGGTGCAAGGCTTTTATGCGAAGGACGAGTTAGAGCGACTGATCCAGCGGCGAACCACGCGAAGTAGCCTGGGTGTTGCCGAAATCGACGAGGGAATCGTTGAACGCTTCTATCAGCAGCGGGCGATCCGGCGAATCGGTGAGGCTTTTGAGAAAGACCATGAACGCAAAGCTCTGGTCGTGATGGCGACCGGCGCCGGCAAGACGCGCACGGTAATCGCCCTGTGCGACTTGATGATGCGCTGCAATTGGGTGAAGCGCGTGCTGTTCCTGGCGGATCGGATCGCACTGGTGCGACAGACGACCAACGTCTTCAAAACACAACTACCATCCGCGGCAGCGGTAAACGTGCTTGAACATCCCGAACAGATCGCGAAAGCGCGAGTGCTGGTTTCGACGTACCCGACCATGCTCCGCCTGATCGATGAAACGAAAGATGGTAGGCGCCAGTTCGGCCCCGGCCACTTCGATCTGGTGATTATCGATGAAGCGCATCGCTCGGTGTACCAGAAGTATCGCGCCATCTTCGAGTACTTCGATTCGTTTCTGGTCGGGCTGACGGCAACACCGAAAGACGAAGTCGACCACAACACTTACGGCTTGTTTGATTTGGAAGATGGCGTCCCGACGGACGCTTACGGGCTCGAGGAGGCAGTCAAAGATCGGTTTCTGGTCCCTCCGAAGGCGGTGTCGGTGCCGCTGAAGTTCCAGCAGGAGGGCATGAAGTATGACCAGTTGACCGACGAGGAGAAAGAACGCTGGGACGCGATCGAGTGGGATGAGGATGGCGATATCCCGCGAACCGTGGAGCCGGAGGCGCTGAACCGCTGGCTATTCAATGAAGACACAGTGGACAAGGTTCTGGAACACCTGATGAGCCGCGGCATGAAGGTAGCCGACGGAGATCGTCTGGGGAAGACGATCGTCTTTGCCAAGAACCATGACCACGCTCAATTCATCGCGGAGCGGTTTGATGCGAACTATCCACGGTATGCAGGTCACTTCGCCCGTGTGATCGATTTCCAGACAGAGTACGTGCAGTCGCTCATTGATGGCTTTTCGGCAGAAACCAAGGCTCCCCATCTTGCGATCTCGGTCGACATGCTCGACACCGGTATCGACATCCCCGAGATTGTGAACCTCGTGTTCTTCAAGATGGTGCGCTCGAAGACGAAGTTCTGGCAGATGGTGGGGCGGGGGACGCGGCTGCGGCCGAATCTCTTCGGGTTGGGAAAGAACAAACGGGAGTTCTGGATATTCGACTACTGCCAGAACCTCGAGTTTTTCAGCCAGAACCCCGAGACGGTCGCGGGATCAGGGAACGAATCACTGACTAAGAAGCTGCTTTCGAGCCGCGTAGAACTGATCGCCGAACTGGACAAGCAGAAAGATCCCGAGAGCAAGGACAACCTGCGCAAGGAAGTGGCCGCGCGACTCCGTCAGGAAGTCGAACAGATGAACGTGAATAACTTCATAGTCCGGCCAAAGCGCAGGCTGGTGGAGAAGTACGCCGATGGCAAGGCGTGGGACACCTTGGGCCTTGAGGAAAGGAATGAACTAGTCGGAGATGTCGCAGGATTGCCGTCCGAGCTGGTGGACGACGACCAGGAAGCTAAGCAGTTCGACCTCCTGATGTTGCGCCTGCAATTGGGTCTCTTACGGCACGAGAAGTCGTTCACCCGCTGGAGCGAGGACGTGCGGGACATTGCGAACGCACTGAATGAGAAGGCCAGCATCCCGATGGTGCGGGCCGAGTTGGAGCTGATCATCGAGCTACAGACCGACGAATACTGGCAGGACATTACAACCTCTATGCTGGAGGATGTCCGCAAGCGCCTGCGGAGCCTGGTCAAGTTCATTGAAAAGACAAAGCGACTGGCGATTTACGCCGACTTCACGGATTCGATGGGTGAGGAGACGGAAATCGAACTGCCAGGGTTCGATTCCGGGCACAATGTAGAACGCTTTGCGGAGAAGACACAACAGTTTCTCAGAGCTCACGAGAACGACCCGACGATTCACAAACTGCGATTTAATGAGCGATTGACCAAGCGAGACCTGGAAGCTCTAGAAAAAATGCTAGTTGAGGCAGGCGCGGGAACAGCGGAGTATCTGAGCACTGTGCGTTCAGGCAGTGGGCTTGGCCTCCTTGTTCGATCGCTGGTAGGTCTGGACCGCGAAGCAGCCAAACGCGCGTTCGATGGTTTTCTCGCGGGGAAGACACTGACGGCCAACCAGATTCAATTCGTCAACCTGATCGTCGACTATCTGACGCAGAGCGGCTGGATGCGCGCGGCTCAACTCTACGAGTCACCGTTTACAGATTTCAGTCCTAAAGGCGTGGAAGGTGTCTTCAGCCCAGAACAGACGGCCCAACTCGTCGGGGTTTTGGATGAGATCAGGGCTACTGCTGAAGTCTAAGGAAGGCAGTGAGTTTTCGATGAGGAGAGTGATGCGGACTAACCATAACAAGCTGACCACAACTATCAAGCGGCCGTGGCTAGCGGAGATCATTGAGGGCACAAAGAAAATCGAATACCGTCAGATCAAGCCCTATTGGACCAAACGCCTGAAGAGTGTCACGACGCCGTTTGAGCTGCGCCTACTCAACGGAATGAACCCACCGGTGCCGGAAGTCACCGTGCTAATCCACAAGGTCACAACAAATCGTCGTTCGGGAGATTACGAACTGCACATCAAGAAGATATTAGGGTACAAGCATTGGGATAAGCGGCGGCAGATCCCAAGAAGGTGACGATCGAGGGGTGGAGAGACGTTTTGCCCGCAACTTTGGCATTTCTGTTTGGAAAGGGGCTTGAATGATTGAATCGCCCCTGTATATCAGTCTTTAGCGGCTGTCTTCAGGAACTGACGAGTTTGAGAGATATCCCGTGGAGAATTACTAATTTCCAATGCGGTTGACTTCTATAGAGCTGGAACTCTGAGAAAGGACTGAGGATTGGGGTGTTTGCTGATGTTTCGGGCTGCCGAATAAAAATCCGCGGTTCACTTGCCAGCGAACAAGGCGTGGAAGAAGGCCTCTGCGATAGAAATGCGGTCACACTTTCAGAAAGGCGTAAGCTTGTACACCATTCCGTTGTCGTTGGCGCCACCACCGGAAGTAGTGCCGTACAGGTTGCCCTTTGCGTCCCGAACTAACCCTGCATATGGAAAGGCACCGTCGCCCCCAGTCCCGGTGAAGTTGTAAAGCACGGTCTCCTTGCCGGTGGTGCCCACTTCGAACACGTTTCCGTTTGCAGGCGAGAACTCTGAAGGGCGTGGATGCCGATGGCGCCCGCGCCCGCGCTCTTGCCGCTTACAAAACTTTCCTCGCGCTCTGGAAAGACGCCGACCCCGGCATCCCCCTGCTGAAGGAAGCCAAATCGGAGTTCGCGAAGCTGCAATAGCCAGCGGGAAAGGTCCTGCCTCGTCGCTTGCTGCCGAGCGGCTGTTGTAACCGGCGTTAGCACTCATTGACGTTTGACCGTTGCCAGCAATGCCTCTTTGATCTCAGCATCAGTCCCATCACGAAACTCGACCGTGTACGTTCCCAACGAGGATGACAGATTGATGCTTACGATCCAACCGAGACGCCCCTTGTGCTCTCCGCCTGTCACCTCAACCTCATCGCCATAGTCAAACTTGGGATCGTCAGCCATGAGCTGATCATAACTGTTGTAAGCAGGCGTTTACACTTGTAACCGTTTGGTTACGAGTTAAATCGCGATATTACGCCAGTCATTCGCCGCACGAGGATGTTCCACCCATCGACGGTCCTTCTTCAGGAACTGTAAGGCTTGCTGTATCATTGGCGCGGTCATCGGAATGATAAGCGTCCAGAAGACAGACGGAGTGTTTCTCCAGGCTGTTAAAAGGGCGGCCTCTGTTGTCCTCTATGCATTTGACGCGAGTATGGATGAGCAGGACAATGCCAGCCGTGTTTTCGGGTGTGTGTGTTGTCTGGCTGCATTTTGGAGGGTGAGCGTCCCCGGACAAAAGCTGCTCCTCGGCATCTTCCTTCCGCTTTGTTTCGTTGGGTTGCAGACTACGAAGGAGAAAAATATGACGCTTCAAAGATTGTTCAGGGAGCTGACCATCATTTCAGCGATCGCGCTCTCTATTGGGGGAGGCTCTTCAACCTATGCGCAAGTGACGGCGATTAACGTGCCCGCTGGCATTCAACTTTCCAAAGACCTCGGTCTAGCCGATCCTTCGACCGAGGTCAACATCACAGTCCACCTCAAGCTTAGTGACAAAGCTGCATTCGACCAAGCCGTCGACGCGCTCTACGACCCAGCTTCACCGACCTTCCACCAATGGATGACCAACGCCGATCTCAACAGGTACGCACCCACTGAAGCGCAGCGACAGAAGGTCCGTCAGGAGCTCCAGAGCCACGGACTTACCATTCTGTCCACCGACTCCATTGGCTTCAGCATCCGCGCTCACGGCACCATCGCCAATGTCGAGAGCGCATTCCAGACCGAAA
>Ga0209274_10000781_pt1 | contig 17363 bp, 13 predicted proteins | sample HubBroMetageREF1_FD_188343 | JGI IMG/M metagenome (GOLD analysis project Ga0209274, IMG submission 188343) | Reference soil microbial communities from the Hubbard Brook experimental Forest, New Hampshire, USA - Hubbard Brook CCASE Soil... | ecosystem: Environmental > Terrestrial > Soil >...
GCTTTTACCTTTTCTATGCGGTCGTGAAAAGTGTTCAGGAGATTCTCGACTCGCGGGATTAGAGATGGGGATTCGGGGAAGGCTCGGAGGAATAGCAGGGATTCGTGGAAGCGGATTAGCTGGTGGGGATCTAGTGGGAGTTTGGAGAGTTGGGTTAGGAGTTTCTGGATTTGGGTGGAGTGGGTTGGGGTGTTTTTGGCGGCTTCCAGTTGGGTCAGGAGGTGGTTGGGATCGTGTGCGGTGGGCGGCATGGCGGCGAGATAGTGTACCGCAGGGACACCTCGGGGGCTAAAGCCCGGTCTTAAAAGTGTTTGGCTTTAACGCAGGCCTGAAAAGGGCTGCTCCACCCGCTTTTAACGTCGGCCTGGCAGGGCTTGCTCCACCTACTGGAGTTTGCCGAGATTCGCATGTCTGCGGGTGGGGGTTGAGGCGCCTTGCTTCGCTTGGCTGGACGGGCGAATGCGCCCGTCCCCACACGAGCAGGCATGTTCGGCGAGATGGTGTAATGCAGGAGAAGAGATCAAAATCCCCACCCTCTCGCAAAAAACGCGAGAAGGGTGGGGCACCCGGCCTGCTCCACCCTCCTTTAACGCAGGCCTGAAAGGGCCTGCGACGCCCCCGCATTAGCGTTTTGCTTCCGACTCCTCTTGCTGGACAATCACGCTCTCGAATAACATCTCATTTGATCAGGAGAGATCTCGACATGTCACAGAGGACAGCCGTATCCCACGACTGCATTAACAAAATGTTCCGGGAGGCGCGGACGCATAATGTATGGCTTTCTGAACCGGTTTCGCCGGAGTTGCTGCGTCAGGCTTATGAACTTGCCAGCCTCGGTCCGACTAGCGCTAATACCACACCGGGGCGCTTTGTCTTTCTGACTACGCCGGAAGCAAAAGAGCGTCTCCGTCCTGCGCTTGCGCCGGCCAATGTCGAAAAAACCATGGCTGCTCCTATCACCGTGATCATCGCCTGGGATACGGAGTTCTACGAGAAGCTTCCGAAGCTCTTTCCGCATAAAGATATGCGTGCGATGTTCCTGGGTAATCCGGGGCTTATCGAAGCGACGGCTTTCCGGAACGGGTCGCTCGAAGGGGCTTACTTTATTCTCGCGGCGCGCGCTCTGGGGCTTGATTGTGGGCCGATGTCGGGATTCGACGCTGGCAAGGTGAACGCCGAGTTTTTTCCTGATGGGAAGTGGAAGGTGAATTTCCTTTGTAATTTGGGGTATGGAGATGGGAGTAAGCTTTTTCCGCGTAGTCCGCGGCTGGGGTTTGAGGAGGCTTGTTTGATTTTGTAGGGTGGGGCTGCTGAGAGGTGCATTGGGGCTAAAGCCCCGTGCTAAGTGTTTTGGCTTTTGCGCAGGCCTGGAAGGCCTGCTCCACCCCCTTGCGATTCTGCCGAGAAGCGTATTGAGGTGAGATTTCGGACATCGCGTGGTCTGTGGTCGGGCGCCTTGCTTTGCTCGGCTGGACGGGCGAATGCGCCCGTCCCCACACTGGCGTCGCCACGAACTAATTGCCATTACTGCATTGCCGCACTTTCGTTCCCACGCTAGCTTCTCATCGATTGTTTTAATTGCCGGCGGGACGCCGGCACTACTGTACGCCGCCTCAGGCGTAGCCTTTTTTCTTCCAGACTTGCCAGTCGGCGCGGGTGGCTTGGAGCATTTGCTCGGCGGCCTGATGCAGCCATCTTGATTTCTGTTTGTCGAGGTGGCGAAGGATTAGTTTTCGGGCCGTGGAAGTGCCGAGATGGATGTTGGCGGTTTCCCATCCCATGGCGTGGAGTAGGCGAAGTTCGGTGTCGGGGGCGCGGAGGGAGGCGAGCAGGATGCGGGAGCAATCGGGGGCGAGGCGGCGGACGATCCAGCGACCGCGGAGCTGAACGAAATGATCGGGACAGCGGACGGCGCGGTTGATGATGGTCTGGTAGAGGATTTCGGCGGGACCGCAGTTCCGGTTGGCATTCGTGCTCTGGGCCCAGTGGGAAGACGACGGGACGAGCGCCTTGGCTTCGCGGGCGATGCGTCCGCCGTGCCAGTCGGCGAGAGCTACGTAGCGGGCGTGACCGAGGCTGCCGAGTCCGGCGACACGGTGGGCGAGGCGATAGGGGATGTTGGGTGCGGGCATGAGGTGCTCGAGAGCGTCGACGGCGCTGATGGCGCAATCGGCTTTCAGGGTGGGGAGCGCGTCCATTTTCTGCCAGAAGTGGACGGGGTCGCGGAGTTCGCCGGTGGCGATGCGGCGCAGCCATTGATGTTTTTCTCCTAGAACGAAAGGGAGACCTTTTTGGAGCATGGATTCGCGATAGCCTTCGAGCAGGGCTCCGCAGATGTCTTCGCGCTTGATGGGGAGGCTTCCGGCTTCGGCGGCCAGATGGGCGCTGACGGCGAGGCGCACCAGGTCGATGGCGTAGGACATGGGCCAGGCTTCATCGAAATCGTTTACACCCCAGATGAGGCGGCCTTCGATGTCGCGCCAGGTGCCGAAATTTTCTACGTGGAGATCGCCTACGGCTAGAACCTTCGGCGCGCGGGCAAGCTCGGGACAGACTTGCGGCCAGAGTTGCGCCCAGCGGTAGTAGGTGGCGCGGAGGAACATGAAGACGTCCTTCTTCATGTTGGCGTGTTTCAGGCGAAGGTCTTTCTGGTCGATGGTGGTGCGTTGGGCCAGCCATGATTCGAACTGGCGGGTGGCTTTGACTACGTTCATGGGGGCAACGATAGCTAGTCGGGAATGGGGAGTCAAATGGCTGCTGGAAAGAGCTTTTCACCACAGAGGCACAGAGTCACGGAGAAAACCAAGAACGACGGATAGGAACCAGAGATTTTCTCGACCTCTGCGGTTGGGATTCCCGATGGCGGAGATCGCGCGCTAGTTTTTCTTTCGCCCCTTTCGGGGCTTTTCCAGTCCTTGGGGCCGTGACCCAGGGCTTGCGGCCTGGGCTGCATTTTTGCAGCCGCTTCGCGGCTGACTCCGACGCGTCCCGAGAGCGTGTTGGAGCTGACACACTGACCTTTAATCGCCACTCCCCGGGCCTGCGCTGATTCCTGCAAGTGCTTCATTTTCGGTCCCATGAAAATTGGTGCTTGTTCTGCACTCTGGGTATGCGTCCGGGGATGGAAGCGCGCGGGGCGTGACGGCGCAGTCGAGTACAGAGGTCCTTCGCTTTGCTCAGGATGACAGTGCTTAATTCGGCTTTCGGTCAGGAGGACGTTATGCAGATGGCGATCACATTTATGGCGGTGGTGGCGGGGCTGATTTTCTCGGTGGCGGTGGCGGTGCTGGCGGAGGAATTGATTTTTGGGAAGGTGGTCCGGGTGTTTTTTGTTCAGCAGCCTGCCGGGAAATCGGTGCCGGCGGAGATTGGGCAGAAGCGCTGAGGCGCAGAGGAGAACTACGATGCTGGCGTTGAGGTATTTGCTGATTACTTGCGGCGTGGGGATGATGATCGCGGCCGTTTGCATTCTCACCTACGATCTTTATCGCGAACTGTTGTACCGGAGATTGCTGGCTACTCCGGGAGGGGCGGTGGGTGCGGCGCCGGTGGTGGTGCGGTGGCGGACTTCGCTGGCGCTTGGGATGCTGGCTTGGGGTCCGCTGCTGGTGGCCTTCAGCATTGTGGTCGTGCCGAGCGGGATGGCTGGGGTGCGGGTTAGCGAAGTGAGCGGGACAGAGCCGGGGACGCTTTATCCGGGGGCGCACATGGTGATGCCGCTGGTGGAAGATGTGGCGCTATTCGATACGCGGGATCAGGTTTTTACTACTGGGGATTCGGAAATTGCAAAGCCTTCGGCAGGTGGCCTTCCTACGAGGCCACAACTTCTGGATGTGCAGGCTAAGGAAGGGCTGACGCTGGGACTGGCGATCACGGTGCGGTACCGGCTGGACGCCAAGCGGCTGGATTATATCCAGGGAAATTTGCCGCGTCCGGTGGAGCGGGAGATTGTGCCGCCTACGGTGGCTAGCGTTTGGCGGGAGATCGTGCCGAACTATACGGTGCGTGATGTTTTTTCGGCGAAGCGGGAGGAAGTGCGGCAGAGAGCGGCGGGGCTGATCACGCAGAAGCTGGCGGCGGATGGGATTATGGTGAAAGAGGTGATGCTGCGGGATATCCAGTTGCCGCCGGAATATGCGAAAGGGTTGGAGGCGCTGCTGTTGAAAGAGCAGGAGAATGATCGCATGGGCGTGGAGACTGAGTTGAAGACCAAGCAAGTGCGGATTGCTGAACTGGAGGCTGAGGCGGCGAAGGTGCAGCAGGTGAAGCAGGCGGAAGGCGCAGCGCGGGTGCGTGTCTTGCAGGCCAAGAGTGAGGCGGATGCCATGCAATACACGCTGCCGCTGAAGGAGAAGCAGATTCAGCAGAGCCGGCTGGAGGCGCAGGCGCGGAAGGAAGCTACGATCCAGAATGCGGAGGCGGAAGCGCAGGCTAAAGAGATTGACAGCAAGGCTGAGGGGGAACGGAGGAAATTGCTGGCGGACGCCGAAGCGCAGGCCAAGGTGGTCGACAGCAAAGCCGAGGCTCAGCGGCGGACGTTGCTGGCGGACGCGGAGGCGAATCGCATCCGGGTGACGGCGGTGGCGGATGCGGAGCGGCTGCATGGCGAGGCGGCGATATTGAAAGACAATCCTCTGCTGATTAATAAGATTGTGGCGGAGCGGCTCTCGGATAAGCTGCAGATCATGATGGTGCCGGCGGATGGGAAGTTCTTTTTTGCTAATGATGTTTTGAGAGGGATGGATTTGGCTGGGCAGGGGAAGAGGTAGTGGGCAGTGATCAGTGGCCAGTGATCAGTGGCCAGTATTTTCGTTTTGCCATTGGGCACTGCCCATCTTCAGGCTTTGCAGCGCGGCTGGAGTCTCCCCTTTTCCAGGGCAACCGCAGTTCTCCAATATAGCTAGGGCATCACCACTTTCGGCACTTCTCGGCGAGCTTGGGTGGTCGTGGTGCGGTTTTGCCGCGCTGGCTGAGAGTCGAGCTTTGCTCGACGGACAGCCGAGGGCGGCTGTCCCCACATCACACTTTTTCGGCTTCGCTGTGCTTGATGGCTTGCGTTTGCGGAGCGGGGGTGGGTGGTGCTATATCATGCAAACTATTCCGTGGCATCTTGCAAAAGCTGATGCGGACGAAAACAGAAAGGCCGTGATGTTTCGCCGACGACTGCTGACCATGTTCGCGCTGACTGTGTTCTTGTCGGTGGTGACGGTGGCGTTGCTGGTGTCAGAGCTGACTCGGCGGGCCTTTGAGCGCAGTGAGGAGGAAAGAACGGCGGCGCTGGTGACAGAGTTCCGGCGGGAGTTCAACCGGCAGGGCGAGGATGTGGCGCGCCGGGTGGGAGCAATTGCCGCGTCGGAAGATGTGAGCCGGATGGCGGTGAAGCTGAACCGTCCGCAGGCAGATGCCGGGCCTTATTTTGAGTTGGCGAAGACTGCCGCGGAAAATGGGCGGCTTGATTTTCTGGAATTTGTAGAAGCCGACGGAACGATTATTTCCTCGGCGCAGTGGCCGGCTAAGTTTGGGTATCCAGACGCTGCAGCGGGGAGCTTTGCCGCGTCGGCTGATCAGGGAGCATTTCTTAAGCAGGAAGAACTGCAGGACGGGACGGCGCTGGGATTGTTTTCCGTGCGGGCTACGCGGGTGGGGGAACGTCCTGTGTACGTGATTGGGGGACGCCGTCTGGATAAATCGTTTCTTTCCGGGATCGATATGCCGGTGGGGATGCGGGCTTTGCTGTACCAGAACCGGGGCGAACGGTTCGCGGCGGAGTTGCTGGTGGATCCGGGTGAGTCTGGTGGCGGGAGCGTGCGTCCGGCGGAGAAGCTGGAGCCCCTGGTTGATGCGGTGCGGCAATCGAAAGAGGAAACATCCGGGCTGGTGCATTGGTCGGGGAATCCGGTTGAGGATGAGGTGTTTCATGCGATTCCGCTGCTGGGTGCGGGTGCGGGAAAGGATCGTCCGCTGCTGGCGATTTTGCTGATTGGAAACTCGCAGCGGACTTATGTGGAGTTGATGCGGCGGATTCGCTCGGCGGCGCTGATGGTGGGAGCGGGAGGAATTTTTCTGGCGATTCTGCTTGGCAGTTGGGCGGCGGCGCGGGTGACGCGTCCGGTGGAGCAGTTGGCGCGTGCGGCGCAGGAAGTTGCGGCGGGAAATTGGAATGCGCGAGTAGATGTGTTGGGCGACGATGAACTGGGGCAATTGGCCGATTCGTTTAATCGAATGACCACGGAATTGCTGGGGCAAAAAGAGCGGCTGATGCAGGCGGAGCGGGTGGCGGCGTGGCGGGAACTGGCGCGGAGGCTGGCGCATGAGTTGAAGAATCCGCTGTTTCCGCTGCAGCTTACGGTGGAGAATCTGGTGCGGGCGCGGCAACACACTCCGGAGCAGTTCGAGGAAGTGTTCCGGGAGAGTTCACGAACGCTGCTGGCGGAGATCGCGAACCTGAAGGAAATCATTGGGCGGTTCAGCGAATTTTCGAGGATGCCGCAACCCAAGTTGCAACGGGTGCAGGTGAATGAGGTGATTCGGGGCGTGGTGCAACTTTTTCAGGCGCAACTGGAAGCGCCGGGGCGTGCGAAGATCCATTGCGAGCTGCAGCTGGATGCTTATCTGGAGCCGGTGACGGCGGATGCGGAGTTGTTGCATCGGGCTATTTCCAATCTGGTGTTGAACGCTATGGATGTGATGCCGAACGGCGGGACGCTGACGCTACGCACGCGCAGTGAGGGCGACCATGTGGTGATCGAGGTGGAGGATACGGGAGCTGGATTGACGGCGGAAGAGCGCGAGCAAATCTTTACTCCTTATTATACGAGCAAGGAGCATGGAACCGGTCTGGGGCTGGCTATCGTGCAGTCGGTTGTGAGCGATCACGGAGGGAGAATCCGGGTGCAGAGCGAGCCGGGCCGCGGGACTACGTTTGTGATTGAATTGGGGCGGGGAGTCGATCTGGCTTAGGGTGCGGAAAAAGTATCTTCCCCTCGCCGCTTTACCTCAGCGGCTAAAGCCGGTGTTGGGGATGGCTAATTATCGCGGCGCTGAAGCGCTGCGCCACTTTTTGGAGGACGGTTGCCGACGAAAGCACATTTGCTGATTGTGGATGACGAGGCGAACACGCTGGCGTCGCTGGCGCGGGCGTTTCGTTTGGCTGGGCACGAGGCATCCGTGTGCGACAACGTGGGTAAGGCGCTGGAACTGGCCAGGGCGCAGAACTTCGACTTAATCTTATCGGATGTGGTGATGCCTGGAAAAGGCGGACTGGCGCTGCTCGAGGAACTGAGGGCGCAGGGAGTGACGGCGCCGGTGGTGATGATGTCTGGGCAGGGAGACATTGAAACGGCGGTGCGGGCTACGCGGCTGGGCGCGCTGGATTTTCTGGAGAAACCGATCTCGACTGAAAAACTTTTGTTGACGGTGGAGAATGCGCTGAAGCTGCAGCGGCTGGAAAGCGAAAACCGGCAACTCAAGCAGCGGCTGGGCAAGCATGAGATGGTTTGGCAAGGCGCGTCCATGCAGCGGGTGATGGCGCAGGTTGAGCGGGTAGCGGCTAGCGAGACGCGGGTTTGCATCCTGGGAGAGACTGGGACGGGGAAAGAGCTGGTGGCGCGGACGATTCATGAGCGTAGTGCGCGGGCCGCGGGAGCGTTTATTACTTTGAATTGCGCGGCAGTTCCGGCGGAGCTGATTGAGTCCGAACTTTTTGGACATGAGAAAGGATCGTTCACTGGCGCGGCCGGGCGTCATATTGGAAAGTTCGAACAGGCGGATCATGGAACCATCTTTCTGGATGAGATTGGTGACATGCCGCTGGCCATGCAGGCCAAGCTGCTGCGGGTGCTGGAAGAAGGAGAAGTGGAGCGCATTGGCGGCGACAAGCCGGTGACGGTGGATGTGCGGGTGGTGGTGGCGACGCATCGCGATCTGGAAGGTCGGGTGCGGGAGGAGAAATTCCGGCAGGATCTGTTTCACCGGATTTATGTTTTTCCGCTGGTGCTGCCGCCATTGCGGGATCGGCGGGAGGACATCCCGTTGCTGGTGGAACATTTTGCGGCGCAGGTTAGTGCTCAGAATGGATGGAAACCTGTGCCGTTTAGCGCGGAGGCTCTGGCTGCTTTGCAGTCTCAGGCATGGCCGGGAAATGTACGGGAGTTGCGCAACATGGTGGAACGGTTGATGCTGCTGGCTACCGACGGGCGAGTTGATCTTGCGACCGTGGAGATCGCGATGCCTAAAGGCGGAGGCTTGGGCGTTTCATCCTCTTCTGCATTTTCGTCGGGAGCGCTGGCTGAACGTGTCGATGCTTTTGAGCGGGAAGTGATCCTGGCAGAGTTGAAGCGCAGCCATTCGAACGTTAGCCTGGCGGCTAAGTCGCTGGGGTTGGAGCGGAGCCATCTTTATAAGAAGGCGGAGCAGTTGGGGATTGATCTGCGGGCGATGCGGCGGGAGCAGGGATCGGGGTCGGAGTAGGTAAGAGCCGGTGGTTTCGACAAAAGAGTTCAGGAGAATGCGTTGATTCGAGCGGATCGTCGTTGGATGGTCTGGTGTTTCTTCTTCAGTTCACTCACTTTTCTGTTCTGCATCTCTGAAAATGCATTTGCGATTGATCCGCTTTCTCCGCCTGCGTATGGCGTCCGGATGGAACAGGCCTGGATTCCTATGCAGGATGGGGTGCGGCTGGCGGCTACGCTTTATATGCCCGATGGGGCGAAGGTGGGGGAGAAGTTCCCTGCTCTGCTGGAATATTTGCCTTATCGAAAGGATGATGGCACGGCGGCGGAAGACTATCCGAAGCATGCTTATTTTGCGCGGCGCGGGTATGTGAGCGTGCGGGTGGATATTCGAGGATTTGGGGCGAGTGAAGGCGCGCCGCCGGAGCGGGAGTACTCCGAGCAAGAGCAGGTGGATGGAGAGCAGGTGATCTGGTGGCTGGCGCATCAGGCCTGGTCGAATGGGAACGTGGGGATGTTCGGGATTTCGTGGGGAGGATTTAATTCTTTGCAGATGGCGATGCGCCATGCGCCGGGGCTGAAGGCGATTCTGGCTGCGGATGCGACTGCGGAGTTGTTTCATGACGATGTGCACTACGTGGACGGCATTGCGCACGTCGATGAGTTCGAATTGAACATGGATATGGCGGAGGGATGGACTGGGGCTCCGGAGTACACGACTGACGAAAAAGTCTTGGGGCCGCGGTTTGAGGCGCCTCCGTGGTCTTTGCTTTATTTGAAACATCAGCATGACGGGCCGTTCTGGCGGGAGCGGGTGCGTCCGCTTAAAGAAATTACAATTCCCAGTTTTCTGATTGGGGGATTCCTGGATGGCTACCGCGACAACGTTACCGACATGCTGATGCAGGCGAGTGGGCCGGTGAAGGCAATCGTGGGGCCGTGGAATCATACTTATCCGAATGACGCTGCACCGGGTCCGCAGATTGAGTGGCGGAATGAGGCGGTGCGATGGTTTGATCATTGGCTGAAAGGACGCGATACGGGGGTGGAGCATGATCCGCGGCTGGTGATTTATATGCAGCATTGGCACCCGCCGGATCCTGGTCTTGAAAACGTGCCGGGGGAGTGGAGGCGGGAGGACGTTTGGCCTCCTAAGGAGGCGCAGGCTTCGACTTTATTTTTCCAGCCGAATCACTTGCTGGCCGAGAGTGCGGCGCAGACTGACACGCATCATCTTAAATATGTGCCGTCGATTGGCGTGGAGGCTGGGTTCTGGTGGGGTGAGTTGTTAAGCGATGTGCGGCCGGTGGATGCGTTTAGTCTGGTTTACGATTCGGCGCCGTTGCAATCGAACGTGGCTATTCTTGGACGTCCGCATGCGTTGTTGCGGGCTTCAGCTACGGCTCCGCTGGCGGACTGGTTTGCGCGGCTTTCGGATGTGGCGCCGGATGGGACGGTTACACAGATTACAGGCGCGGGGATCAACGGCGCGCAACGGGATTCGATGAGCGAGCCGCGCGATCTTGAACCGGGCAAGGTTTATCCGCTCGATATTCAAATGCATTTGACTTCGTGGGTCTTTCCCAAGGGGCATCGCATTCGGGTCGCGATCTCGAATGCGCTGTGGCCGATGATGCTGCCTACGCCTTATTCGATGACGACCTCTCTGGAACTCGGCGGGAGTGATGGCTCGCGGATTGTGTTGCCGGTTGTGCCGGAGCACGGTGCCGCTGCCCCGGCGTTTTCTCCGCCGGAGCCTTCCGAAGAGCGCACTGATCTTAAGAGTGAGGGATTTCCCTGGCCGGGCGAGTGGACTGTTGAGCGCGACGAAGCTCGTCATACAGCCACCGTGCACTGGAAGGGGAAGGAAAGCGGCGAGTATCCCTGGGGGAAAGAAGTCGATTATGAAAATCTGACTTACGATGCTGATGATGCGCATCCGGAAGCCTGTTCAGTTCGGGGTGAAGCGGAGAGTGTGTTTACTTTGAAGGGGCGAACGTTGACCTGGCGCGGGCATTTGCTGGTGACCACCGATCAGAAGAATTTTTATTACACGTACACGCGGGAGTTGCTGAAGGACGGGGCGATGATTAAGTCGAAAACATGGAAGGAGACGATTGCCAGGGATCATCAGTGATGGCAAGGTCCCCTCAGCGGCTAAAGCCGCGGACCATTTTCCCGCTTTACGGCACGACTGAAGTCGTGCCCTTCCCGATCTCGCGTGCTTCCCAGTCCGTGCGGGTCTCCGGCCTTTTCCCAAAGCGGCGTCGTGTTTACTGCTTGTAGATTTTGCCGTCTTTCATTACGAATTGGACCACTTCCAGGGCGCTAATGTCGGTTAGGGGGTCGGCGGTTACCGCGATGATGTCGGCGTATTTTCCTGGCTTGATTGAGCCAAATTCATTCGAGTGGCCCAGCAGGTCAGCGGCGTTACTTGTGGCGGCTTGGATGGCCTGCATGGGCGTCATGCCGTATTTCACCATGAAGTCGAATTGTTTGCCGCTCGTGCCGTAGGGGCAGACTCCGGCGTCGGTGCCGAACGACATTTTTGCTCCGGCGGCGACGGCTTGGCGAAAGTTATCGCGCTGGACCTGACCCAGCGCGGCATCATGCTCGAGGAAGTCCTTGGGCATGCTTCCATTTTTTCCTTCTTCCTGAATGCACTCTTCATCGTAGATATCCATATCGAGATAAGTGCCGTGCTGTTTGGCTAGGGCGATGCCTTCGTCGTCGATCATGGTGGCATGTTCAACCGAGGCCACTCCGGCACGTATCGCATTCTTGATGCCTTCGGGGGAATGTGCATGCGATTCGACGCGCAGTCCGAAGTGGCTGGCTTCGTCGACCGCAGCCTGCAGTTCTTCAAGCGTAAATTCCTGCGAGTGGGGATTGCTGCCATGCGCGAGTACGGCGCCGCTGGAAAGAACCTTGATGTGGTCGACGCCATCGTGAGCGAGTTTGCGAATGACTTGCCGGACTTCCCAAGGGCTGTTGGCTTCGCCGTAATGCATGTCCCAGGGCAGCGTGATGTCGGGAGCGAGGCCGGTATCGGCTCCGGCTCCGCCGGTAATTGTGACGTAAGCTCCAGCGACGTACATGCGGGGACCAATGATGTCGCCGCGGTTGATCGCATCGCGCAGAGCGATGTCGCCGAGAGCGCGGTACGTGCCTACGTCGCGCACCGTGGTGAATCCTGATTCGAGCGTGACCCGCGCGTTGGGCACGGACTCGAGCGCCAATTCGGCGGCGGTTTTTCTGAACACGCTTATCGGATCGGAACCGTGCGCGCCGTCCGCGAGATGGGTGTGACAGTCGATCAGACCCGGGAGGACGGTCATCTTTGTGAGGTCGATGACTTTGGCGTTGGCAGGAATGGTTACGTTGCTGCCGACCGCTTCGATTTTGTTGTCGTGGATCAGGATGGTCTGGCCTGTTAGAACTGTGCCGGAGTCGGGATCGATCAGCCTGCCGGCGCGGATGGCGGTGACCTGGGCGGCGGTGGAAGCGAGCAGTGCGCAGCAGGTGGCCAGGATCGCAAGACTGTTTCGCAGGACAGGAACGATTCCAGCGTCCCTTCGGAGCATGATCATTTTTCTCCTCGCGCAACAGCCTGGCTGCGCATCGACACTCCAATCCAGAAACTCAGCGCCTGAAGGCGCGCCATCTAAGACGCCCCATACGGCACGCCTGAAGGCGCGCCCTGATACGAACCACTTATACGAATCCCTACTGACACGAATCTCTACATCGCAATCAGCAACTGCTTCTAGTCAGCGGCGGCGGATATGGGCTCTGCGCCGCGTTTTAGGTCGGCGGCGAGGAGGCGGTGGAATAATTGTTCTCCGGCTTCGCGGCGGACGGAAAGACGTCCGGCGCGGTAGGCTCGCGACTTCAGGCCACGCTGAACGTCTTCGCAGATGCCGAGATCCTCCTCCTGCACTTGATTGCCTACGTTTACTGACTGCTCGTTGTATTCCCGGCTGGCCTCGCTGATGTCTCTGAAATAGAAATCGAAGATCACGGTGCAGTGATCGACGTCGACCGGAATCACCAGATTTGTGTCCATGTATCCCTCATAGCAGTTGATCATGAGGTTAGGATGCTGCCAGAAATACCAGGCGCGGTCGCCCTTGCGGGTTGCGCCAGTGGCGGCGTCTTCGTTGGAAGCCACCATGGGGCTGGACTGGAGACAATAACGATCTTCATTCTCGATGGTGTACTGCTTGTAATCGAGGACTGAATTCAGGCCTTTGTGGAGGTGCGGGACGTGGTAGCCACCGTCGAGGTAGTTATCGACGAAGACTTTCCAATTGCAATGAATGTGGAAGGTGCGGCGGTCGAAGTAGTGAAGTTTGCTGATGCCGAGAGGGGCTACGCGCTTGACCAGACCGCCGAGAAATTCTGTGAGCGGGGCGGCGGCGTTGTCGAGGTTGACGAAGACGAAGCACTCCCAGGTTTCGACTCGAATGGGGACGAGGCCGTTTTGCGCGCGATCGAAATTCTCGACGCCTTCGAATTCGGGCATGCCTTTGAGGGAGCCATCGAGACCGTAGTTCCAGCCGTGATAGGGACAATGCAGGAGCGCTGCCTGGCCGCAGGGTTCGGTTACGACGGCGGCGGCATGGTGGCGGCAAACATTGTAGAAGGCGCGCAGAGCGCCGTCGTTGCCGCGGACGACTACGATCGGCTCAGCGGCGACGGTGGTGCTCACGAACTGGCCAGGTGTTTTCACTTGATCGGTGCGGGCGACCAGCTGCCAGGTCTTGCTGAAGACGCTGAGGCGCTCGAGCTCGGCAATGCGAGGATCTACGTACCAGGCTGCGGGAATGGTTGAGGCTTGAGACAGAGGGGCGCGGTCGTCGTAGCTGGAGAGGATCTTCTCGATGGATTGCATGGTCCTAATTTCTCTCGCCTTGGGCAAAACCACAGCGCCTAAAGGCTCGTAGCTGGCTTGCAATTACGGCGTGCCTGAAGGCATGCCCTGATACGAATCCTAATTCTGCTACGACGTCTTCGGCTTCGCCCCAACGACGGCGATCTTTCGTATTTCACCCATTTCACGGCGTGGACGGACCGCGGCAGGAGCTGCGCCGACTGCTCCCTGCAAGAGCGCGAGAAATTGCCGAATGCGCGCTTCCTTTTTTTCCGGCATCTCGCCTTGCCGGCGGAACAGGCCGGGATCGAGTTCGGCGGTGAGCAAGGCATCCTGGAAGCGTTCGAAGGTCCAGTCGAGCACGGAGACAATCATTTCGACGTCCATATCCTTGCGCAACTCGCCGCGTTCGATGCCGAAGCGCACGAAGGCGACGGTACCGTAGGGATCTTCAGTCGTGAGGAAGCGATTGATTTCGCGCTTCAATACCAGATCGGTGCCGTAGTTGCCGAGCAGGGAGATGCGATAGGGAATCCAATCTTCGCGGAGCAGGTGTTCGGTGCGGACCAGCCAATAATAAAGAACCTCGAAGAAGCCGGCGGCGCGCACGTCAGCGGGCGCGTCCAGATATTTCGAGAACGAGCGCACGGCACGTTTGTAGACTTCGAAGAACAGGCCGTCTTTGCTGCCGAAGTGCTGGAAGATTGAGCCTTTGGCGATGCCCAGCGCGGCGGCGATGTCGCCGACACGGGCCGCGTGGTAGCCGTTCTCGGCAAAGTGCTGCATGGCGGCGTCGATAATGCGGGAGCGCTTGGCCTCAGAGCGAGGCCGGGGCGCGACCTGGCTTATGTAGCGTGGGGGTGCGACGGGATTGCTGGCAATTCCGCTCATATTCCGCTCATCATATTCTGCCCATCAATTTCCGCTCATCGATTTCCGCTCATCAATGGACTCCAAGTCACGAGAGCATATAGGAAATGATTCTACTTTTCAATTTCATTTTCAGCGGCGGGTGAAGTAATGTATGGTTCCGCGGGGATTGCGGCGTGACTTTGAGTCAGATTTGGTGAATCAGACTTTTGAGACCGGCTTCCAGCTTTATTTATGACGCGATCGTGGTTGGCGGCGGCCACAACGGGTTGACTGCGGCCGCTTATCTCGCACGCGGCGGGCTTTCGACGCTGGTGCTCGAGCGGCGCGAGATTATCGGCGGATGTTGCGTGACTGAGGAGATCGCTCCGGGCTGCCGCGTTTCGACTACTTCTTATATTGCCAGCATGCTCCGGCCGGAAGTGATCGCGGAGCTTGGACTGGCTGATCATGGCCTGCGCATGGTTCCCTGCGATCCGGCGATTCAGGTTCCCTTCCCCGATGGACACGTGGTTCCGTGGTGGGTCGATCGGGAGCGGGCGAAGGCGGAGTTTGGGAAGATCTCCGCGAGAGATGCGGCGCGGTTTGTCGAGGTCGACGATCAACTGAAGAAGCTGGCGCGCTATCTACAGCCGTTTTTCATGGAACCGCCGCCGGAGATTGACACCTCGACTGTGGGCGGCTGGAGCGATTTATTTCGCTTGGGCAAACGGTTTCGCGGGATTTCGAGCGTGGAGATTGCGCAGCTGGTCTCTTTTCTTACCGGGAGTCTAGGAGAGTTTCTCGATCACAATTACGAATCCGAGAAGATGAAGACGATGTTTCTGGCGAACAACGTTTACGGAAAGCATGGCGGGCCGTACCAGCCAGGAACGGCGATCGGGCTGCTGTTTCATTTGCTGAGCGGCGGAGAGCACGAACTGCAGGGCTTCTACGGGCACGTGATGGGCGGGATGGGATCGATCACGCAGGCGCTGGCGGCGGCCGGAAAGAAGCTTGGGGTGGAGATTCGGACTTCAGCGGCGGTGGCACAGATTGAGGTGCGGGACGGGCGGGCTTACAGCGTGGTGCTGGAAGATGGGAGCGAAGTTCGCGGGCGGATGATTCTTTCGAACGCGGATCCCAAGCGGACATTCTTGAAGATGGTTGCGGCGCGGGAACTTCCGGAAGATTTTCTGTTTGCCGTGCGCGGGGTCAAGATGGATGGTCCGTGCGCGAAGGTGAACTTCGTATTGGCGGAGGAGCCGCGGTTCCGGGGGACGTCGGCTGAGGCAACGCCTTTGGAGCGGACTTTTTATACCTTGGTGCCGTCGCTGGAGTTTGCGGAGCGCTGCTATGACATCGCGAAGTTTGGCGGGATTCCGGAAGAGCTTTGGGTGGATTGCGTGGTTTCATCGAATGCGGATTCGTCGCTCGCCCCGCCCGGTAAGCACATCCTGACTTGCTTTGTGCAGTATGTGCCTTACAAATTGCGCGAGGGCAATTGGGATGAGCAACGGGAACTGCTGGGCGATCGCGTGGTGAAGAAGATTGCCGAGTATGCGCCGAACGTTCCGGGCGCGATTGTGGCGCGGCAGGTGCTTACGCCGCTGGATTTGGAAAGAACTTATGGATTGACCGAGGGGAATATTTTTCACGGCGATCTGCGGCTGGAACAGCTTTTCTTTATGCGCCCGGTGCCGGGCTGGGCGCAGTACCGCACGCCGATTCGCGGGCTTTATCTGTGTGGAGCAGGGGCGCATCCCGGCGGAGGGGTCACGGGCGCGCCGGGGCGGAATGCGGCGCGGCAGGCTTTGCGCGATTGGAAGACGGGACGATTCAAGAAGGCAGCTTAAAACCTTTAATCGCAAAGGTCGCTAGGGATTCGCGAAGGACGCAAAGAAAAGAATCTGGAACGGAGGGAGCATGAAGAAGAAAGGCATTCTCGAGAGGCTGAAGGATGGGCCGGTGTTGGGTGATGGCGGATATTTGCTGGAACTGGAGAAGCGCGGGTGGGTACGTGCGGGTCCGTTCACTCCGGAGGTTGTGTTGACGCATCCTGAGGCGCTGCGCGAACTGCATGTGGAGTTTCGCGAAGCTGGATCGGAGGTGCTGCAGGCGCTGACCTTCTATGCGAGCCGGGACAAGCTAGCCACAGTGGGGCTGGAGGATCGATTGCAGGATTTGAATAGGGCAGCGGTCCGCATTGCGCGCGAGGTTGCGGGTGATCATTGCCTGGTTGCGGGGAACTTGAGTCTGACGTGGATGTACGAACCGGGCAGCGCTTCAGCCGCCGATCGGGTGCGGAAGACTTTCGACGAGCAACTGGCGGTGCAGGTTGAAGAAGGCGTGGACTTCATTATCGGCGAAACATTTTCTTTTCTCGGAGAGGCGCTGATTGCGGTGGAGCGTGGGAAGAAGACGGGCTTGCCCACGATGGTCACGATTTGTTTCGAGAACAAAGATGAAACGGCGGAGGGTAAGAGCGCGGCCGACGCTGCGAAAGCACTGATCGACGCCGGAGCCGACATTGTTGGCATGAACTGCCTGAGGCCGCCGGAGCACATTCTGGGGCCGATGGAGGAGATGCGCGAGGCGGTGTCGGGCTATCTGGCGTGTCAGCCGGTCGCTTATCGCACTCCCAAGGCGAAACCTGATTTCACCAGTCTGCCGGAGTTTCCTTATGAGTTAGATCCGCTGCAGCTTACGCGGAAAGAGATGGGCGAATATGCGGCGCGGGCTCGCGATATCGGGATCAACTTCATCGGCGCGTGCTGCGGCACGGTGGCGATGCATATCCGGGAAATGGCGCGGGTATTGGGAAAGTTGCCGGAGGATTCGCGTACCTGGAAGAAAGGCGGCGAAAAGCCGATGTCAGCCTACGAATATTACGATCACGACAATCTGAAGGCGAGCAGCCGAAGCTGATCCACGCAACGCGGGAAAAACTCACAAGAATTGACGAGCAGGCTCTGCGGTGAGAGCCTGCTCGATTTGTTTTAGGCCTGGCTAGCCGACGCTGCGTAGGCGCGGCTGCTCGGCATGCACGAGCGGCGCATCGACCAGATGTTCGCTGAGGAACCAGACTTGGAGTTCATTGGTGCGCAGCACATCGCTGACGGCCAGATCGTTGGTGCCGTCGTCTCCTATTGCGTCGGCACGGCGAGCCAGGGTGCGGCAATGGCCGATGA
>Ga0209274_10000782_pt1 | contig 17342 bp, 12 predicted proteins | sample HubBroMetageREF1_FD_188343 | JGI IMG/M metagenome (GOLD analysis project Ga0209274, IMG submission 188343) | Reference soil microbial communities from the Hubbard Brook experimental Forest, New Hampshire, USA - Hubbard Brook CCASE Soil... | ecosystem: Environmental > Terrestrial > Soil >...
GCGCTTGGAGATGCCGGCGCGCCCGGACACCGCTTCGATGGATGTCGATCCGTAGCCCTCCGTCAGGAACAGCTCGGTCGCAACCCCCAGGATTCGGTCGCGCAGCTGCAGGGCAGCAGCGCGCGATGGCCTTCCGCCATGGCGTGCCTTGCGAGTCGGCGAGCGGCGGTGATTCTTACCGGCGGCGATAGGCGAAGCCGCCCGCTCGGCCGAAGACGGGGGCACCATAGGAGCGAGCGTACGGCGTGCGCGGCGCATAGTAACCAATCGGCGGGGCGTAGAACCGCAGCGTCGGGGCAGCATACGCGAGCGCAGGCCGGTAGTAAGCCTGAGGCTCGGGGTAATAACGCCCCGGGGGCTGCGCGTAATACGCGGGCGGGCCTGCATAGTAGTTGGGCGGCGCAATGTAGCCGGCCGGCCTCCCGTAGTAACCGGGACTTGGTGGGTAGGGGGCTGCTGGTTGCGCCGCGGAGATCGCTGCCGAGGCCGCGACCAGCGGCAGGGTGGCAAGCCGTGCCGCGGCACCGATGACGTGTCCCAGCGCCCATGGGGCGAAGAGTAACGGGCTGGCGGCAGCTGGCCTGGTCGGTAGACACAGGAACGCGGCGGTGGCGGCCGCGGCAAGAACCGTCTGCTTGAGTCCGGGCATGGCTTGCTCCTACTGGGGGTGTGTGACACGCGGCACCCGCAGACGGTACTCGCCCTTCAGTTGAAACGCAACGGTACCGTTGCGTTTATACCAGGCTACTCGAGACGATAGATGAGTCGGGTCTCGGCGCGTTCCGCGCTGCAGGGGCTCAGGTAGCTCTCTGCTTCTGATGGTGGCTCATGCGTGCGCAGCCACTTGCTTGGCTTCCCTTACCTCGAGCATCTCATCGAACAGGACGCGGTAGTGCACGACTGCTTTGCGTAGTTCCTCGGTGTCGGCTTCGCCGCGCTCATCGCGCGCTGCGATCGCCTGCGCCGCCCGGTAATTCTCCACGACTGCGGGGTGGTCGACTGAGATATCGGCCGCACGGTGTTCGAAATCGCCCATGGGATAGCCGCGCTTAAGCATCAACTCACGAACCAACTGGTCCGCCTGAATGACGACCCCCTGGGGGTTATCGACGAAGCGGCCCTGCAAAGCGTTCCAGGCCTGGCTGAACCTGGCGGCTTCCGCAGGCGCCACCGGCGTGATTACGAGGTCCTCAACGCGCTTCTCGCGGGCCTTGAGTTCCGATTCGGCCTCTGTTCTCCCTCCGAGCGCACCGACAGTTCGGTCGTATTCCGTACCGAACCGTTGCCGCAGCCTCGCTGACTGCTTTTTTCTCCGGGAGAAAAACCACACCGCAAGTGCAAGCAATGCAATGACCACAACGCCGGCAAGCATGATCCATGGTAAGGGAATCGTATTCATATATATGTCCTGGTGGTGCTCGGTCGCTTAGAAGGCTGCTGTGCGGAGCCCGGACTATTGCAGATGAAAGCCACCGCTGCCGAACAGTCCCACGAGACCGATAATGATCAGATAGATCGCGACGATGTAGTTCAGCAGTCGCGGCACCACGAGAATCAAAATGCCAGCGATCAGTGACACGATTGGTCCGATCGTCAGATGGAGATTCATTGATACCTCGCGACTGGATCGTAGGGTGCCGACGCCGTTTAAACCGCGTCGGCGCCAGGCATCAGCCTTTCACGAGATGGGATGTTAGACGCTCGTCGAGACGTTATCTGTACGTCGGCGCACGTTGGCAGATCGCTCGCGCCAGAGCCTGTTCACGATACCAGGGCGGCGTTCGAGTGGACTTACTCGTTCACCATCAGCACGGTGCGTCGGGTGCTATCGCTCCAAGACCACGCATCCTCGACCTGCGACAACGGAACGGGGCGGGTCGCGATCTTGAGGCCCGCGGGCACGACCGCGTGCAGCAGGTCGGCGATCGCTCTGACGAAGCGGTTGCGTGGGACGCTGCCGATGCCACTGCCCATGAGCTCGATCGCTGAGGCACGCAGCACCGCACTGGGGAGCGTGATGTTCGGTCCACTGATGGCACCGCTCTGGACGAAACGGAGGGGCACGCCATCCTCAGCGGCCTTGGCAGCGGCAGTCAGAAGTCGCTCTGCGCTCTTACCCCACAGATAGTCGATGACGACGTCCACACCCGCGGCAAGTTGCTCCTTGAAGCTTTGCTCGACGGCGTCGTCGTCTTCGACGAGCGGTACGGTCACATCGGCACCAAGCGTCGCGACACCGTGCAACGCTTCGACGTTGCGACCCGTCGCGATTACCTTCTTGGCCCCAAGATGCTTGGCGATCTGGACAGCGAGGCGACCAGCCGCTGCGGTTGCGCCGTTTACCAGTACGGTCTCGCCGCGTTTGAGTTTGGCTCGCTCTGTGTAGGCGGCCCAAGACGACATTCCGGGATTGGCGATGGCGGCGGCAGTGATGTCATCGAGATTGTCGGGCAAAGGCAGGCACTGCGAAGCCGAGACGGTTGTCCGTTGCGCCATGCTGCCATAAGGCGCGTGCGGCAAAGCGAAATAGACCCGGCTTCCATCGTCGAGCCGTCCGACGCCGTCGACGCCCACAATGACATCGGAGAGAAGAGTGCAAGATACACATATCTCCAAGCAGCTCCGGGTGCTCCATGTCTCCAAGCAGCTCCGGGTGCTCCATGACGCGCTGCTCAGGATTGTCAGCGTCATGAACCGACCAGAGCGCGACGAGGTGCTCATCAAAAAGGCTGGGATTCGGCTCGACCGCGCGCTATTCCCCTTGCTCATTGGAGTCGAACGCGCGGGGCCGATCGGTGTAGTGGATCTGGCCGGCCGGGTAGGGCGCGACTACACCACGGTAAGTCGCCAAGTCACGAAGCTCGAAAGCCTCAGTTTGGTTAAACGCCGGGGAAATGCCACCGACGGTCGGGTGCGCGAGGCTGTCATTACTCGGAAAGGCAAGGAAATGGCCGATATGGTAGACGCGGCAAGGGAGAAGATCGGGCGTGCGATCTTCGAGACATGGGATGCACATGACTTCGATGAGCTTGTCCGACTGATACGGAAGTTTGCGGATGCCATTGAGGATGAGCCGTCCACTGATCCGTCGGGATGATTCATGACGGTCTCCGTTGCATCTGCAATAGTCCCGAGAGGTCATCGACAGCGACGGGCTTCAGGAGATAGCGCTCGAAGCCCGCTACACGAGCCAGCTCGCGACCTTCGTGCTTGAAACTGGAGGTCAGCGCAATCAATCGCAAGTCGCGGCCTCGCGCTTGCTCACGGAGCAACCGCGCCACTTCGAAGCCACTCATATCCAGCAGATTGAGCTCGAGCAGGACCACGGAAGGCTGAAAGTCGGCCGCGATGGCTAGCGCAGCATGACCGGAGTAGGCAACGCGGGTCTGCGGATAGCCCGATGCCTGCAGCGTGAGCTCCAATGAACCCGACGAACTGATGTCGCTATCGACTATCAGGATCCTTAGCGGCTGCACAGGCGGCATCTGCGCGCTGCGAGTGCTGCCAGTATCGGGATCTCTTCGCCAGCGGTCGGAGAGCCGCCTCCAGCTCGTTGTCACCGTGTCCTGCATACCGTGTCCTACATATTGCGCCACCGCCGTGCGGACCATGCTAGTACGCGGCAGAGTGTGCGGTCGGTACGGTGGGACACAGACCGGCGTGATTTATCGACGTCCTTATCTCGCTGTCGGTGGTGTACGCTGCTGTTCGCGTAGAGCCGTCTTCGAAGTGTCAGTTTGCACCTTTAAAACACACGAAACGTCCCAACCCAACCCGCGCGGCAGTGTGGAACGGCGGAACGCAGGAGCCTTAAGATGGACTGGAATCTGGCGGAAGGCAGCTGGCAGCGATTCAGGAGCGAGGTGCATGCAAACTGGCGGAGGCTCAGCGACGCTCAGCTCGATTTGATTGCGGGCAGGCGCGCGCGCCTGGCGAACAAGATTGAGGAAGCCTATGGCATCACCGGCGACGAAGCCGAACGGCAGATCAGGAGCTTCGAAGCGCGCAACCAGTACCCGCGGCCCGTGAGTTTTCGCTGAGTGGACTGTCGTGGGTGCACAGTCGTCGACCCAATCCGCGGCGCCGGGCACTGGCGGCGCCGGGGGCGATATGCCGCGCATATTGATAGTCGATGACGACGTGGACGCCGCCGATTCCCTCGCCTCGTTGCTGCAATCGACGGGCTACGGTGATGCGCGCGTCGCGTACACCGGCGCGACTGCTCTCGCCATGGCTGTCGAGTTCGCGCCGACGGTCCTGCTCGTCGACCTGGATCTCCCGGACATGAGCGGGTACGACGTCGCCCGTCATCTGTCTCAACATCCGCAGCTGCACAACCTGAGACTGATCGCGTTGGCAGCTGGCAGCGAGCATCCCGGCCGCGAACTCGCGCGTGAGGCGGGGATCGAGCGTTACCTGACCAAGCCGGTTGGCGCTGCGGCCCTGGACGAGTTGTTCGCCTGATGCGAGCGACGCGACAGTGATCCTGTGCGTCGACCAAGTGGGTTCTTGCGGGCGAAACCTCGGTAAAACACAGTGGGTTACTGTACACTGCGCTTCAGGCTCGTGATCTTTCGGCTTGTCTGCCCTTGGCCCTGCGTCGTTCCGGCGCGTGTTCCGGCCAACGTCTGCCACCCTCGGAAAGTCTGTCGAACCAGGAGGCAGGGTCTTCCTGCTGATGTTTCCCTTCTGTTTGTGAGCAATTTTTAGTGACTAAACTATACGTTGGAAATCTTCCCTTTTCGGCCACCGAGGATACCGTGCGCGCCCTTTTCTCGCCGCACGGAACCGTTGAAAAGCTCGCGCTGATCAGCGATCGCGATACCGGTCGTCCGCGTGGCTTCGGTTTCATCGAGATGGCGAGCGCTGATGCCGCGCGCGCCACGCAGGCCCTGAACGGCACCGACTTCGGCGGTCGTTCGCTCAAGATCAGCGAGGCGCAGGAGCGCGACCGCACGGCTACAGACGCACGCGGACCGCGCCGCTACTGAGAGGGCGCTTCGCGCTGTTGCTTGCGGCGTGCCCGGGGCCGCTTTGAGGCAGCGCTGCGGGGATTTGCGCGCCGCCGATGTCTTCCTGATCCGGGCGGTTGTCGCCCGGCGAGCGCCGGCGCAAGGAGGCTCATGCCCGAGGATGCGGTGACGGAAACGCGCCCCGCGGCCTGGGCACGCGCATTCTATAAGCCGCTGGTATTGAAAGCGCTCATCCGTCGGGCCTTCGGGCGCCGGTTACGGCTCTCCCCTTGGGACAATGACGAGATCCTGCGAGCCGAGCTCTTCAGTATCGAGCGCCTGGAGCAGCACGCCGCTAGCCTTGCCACCGCACAACAGGTCACGGAGCGGCCGGCACGCCGCCGCTCGCTCGGTGTGCGACTTCGGGACAACGAAGCGGTGCTGCTTGCGGCCTACCGGGACCTCGCGGCAGCCGCCGCCGAGGGTCACGCAATCTCGCCGGCCGCCGAGTGGCTGCTCGACAATTACCACCTGGTGGAAGAGCAGATCCGTGAGATCCGCCGGGACCTTCCGCCGGGCTTCTATCGGCTGTTACCCAAACTGGGCAATGGACCGTTTGACGGCTATCCACGCGTGCTCGGCGTCGCCTGGGCGTTCGTCGCCCACACCGACAGCCGATTCGATCCCGAAACGCTGCGTCACTTCGTGCGCGCCTATCAGCGTGTGCAGCCACTGACCATCGGCGAGCTGTGGGCAGTCGCGATCACGCTGCGCATCGTACTCGTCGAGAATCTTCGCCGCGCCGCTGCACGCATCGTTAGCGGTCGTGCCGCGCGACAGGAAGCGGATGCCCTCGCGGACCGATTACTGGGCGTCAACGGTCATACCGCTGAGCCTGACGCCCTGCTCCAGCACGACTCAGATCCCGAATACCTCTCATCCGCATTTGCGGTTCAGCTCGTTCAGCGCCTGCGGGACCAGGACCCGAAAGTGACCCCAGCCCTGCACTGGCTGGAGGAGCGCCTGGCTGCCCAGGGAACGACCTCGGACGAGACCGTGCGCGACGAGCATCAGCGCCAGGGCGCCTCCAACGTGACAGTCCGCAACATCATCACGAGCATGCGCTTGCTCTCGGATGTGGATTGGCCGGAGTTCTTCGAAAGCGTAAGTCTGGTTGACGAGCTGCTGCACTCCGGCAGTGACTTTGCCGCAATGGATTTTCCCACGCGGGACCTTTACCGCCGGGCAATAGAGCGTTTCGCACGAGGCTCGAAACTGACGGAGCTCGCGATCGCAGGCGCAGCCCTGGCAGCCGCCAATGACTTGGCCGCGCCAGTCGAGCCTGGCGATGGTCGCCGTCGTGATCCCGGGTACTACCTGCTCGCAGGCGGTCGGCGTGCCTTCGAAGCGACCATCGGTTATCGACACTCTGTCTTTAGATGGCCGCGCCGGTCGGCACCGGCGAGCCGGGTGGGTGACTACGTAGCTGCGATCATGCTGCTGGCGGCGGTCGTCCTGTCGCTGCCGTTACTCGTGCTCAACGCGCGAGGCGTCTCCGAGGCGCAACTGGCGCTGCTCGCACTCCTCGGCCTGATTCCTGCGCTCGATGCCTCCATCGCGCTGGTGAATCGCGCCGTCATGAGGGGATTTGACGCAACGATCCTGCCTGGCCTCGCATTGCGTGACGGTGTTCCGCAGCATCTGCGCACGATGGTGGTCGTACCCGCCCTGCTCACCACTCGCGCCGCACTCGACGAGCAGATCGACCGCCTCGAAGTTCACTACCTCGCCTCCCCGGAGGGCGAGCTGTACTTTGCGCTGCTCACGGACTGGACCGACGCTCCGACCGAGATCGCCGCCGGAGATGAGACGTTGCTCGCGATCGCCGGCGCGGCGATTGCGCGACTGAACCGGGTCCACGGCCGTGCCTCGGCGGGTGAGCGCTTCCTCCTGCTGCACCGGCGCCGCGTCTGGAGCGACGTGCAGCGACAGTGGATGGGGTGGGAACGCAAGCGCGGGAAGCTTCACGAACTGAATCGCCTGCTGCGCGGCGCGACCGATACGAACTTCCAGGACGTCAACGGCGATCCCCCGGAGGTTCCGCCGGGCGTGCGCTATGTAATTACGCTGGACGCCGACACCAGGCTGCCGCGGGAAACGGCACGCCGCCTGGTCGGCAAGATGGCCCACCCGCTGAATCACCCGCGGTTCGAGGCCGCAGCCGGACACGTGGTCGAGGGATACGCCGTCCTGCAGCCTCGGGTCACCCCGTCCCTGCCGGTCGGTCGCCAGGGTTCGCTCTTTCAGCGCGTCTTTTCGAGTACCAGCGGTATCGATCCGTATGCCGGCGCCGTGTCGGATGTCTACCAGGATCTCTTCGGTCAGGGCTCGTACGTCGGCAAGGGCATCTACGATGTGGATGCCTTTGAAGCTGCGCTCGCCGGCCGAGTATCGGACGGCACACTGCTCAGTCACGATTTGTTCGAGGGGCTGTTCGCGCGCGCGGGCCTGGTCTCCGACATCGAAGTCGTCGAGGAATTTCCCTCGAGGTACGACGTCGCTGCGGCACGCCGCCACCGCTGGGCGCGTGGTGACTGGCAACTGCTGCCCTGGATCCTGGGAAGGCGCGACGCGGCGGGTGCCGTTCGGGGCGGCAGTGGCCTGCCGGCGATCGGCCTGTGGAAGATGCTGGACAACCTGCGACGCACCTTGTCGGCACCGTCGAGTGTCGCGGCGCTGCTGGCCGGCTGGCTCTTGCCCCGCAACGGCGCACTGGTGTGGACCGTTTTTATCGTACTGACGATTGGCTTGCCGGCCCTACTGCCGCTTATCGCGGCTGTCATACCGCGTCGTGCCGGCGTCAATGCACGCAGTCACCTTCGCGCGCTGCGCAAGGACATCTGGCTGGCCGCGTCCCTCACCGCCTTCCTGATAACCTTTCTCGCACATCAGGCATGGCTGATGATCGATGCGATCGGTCGAACGCTGTTTCGTCTGTGCGTGAGTCGGCGCAACCTGCTCCAGTGGGTCACTGCAGCGCAGACGACCCTCAGGCCCCAGTTTGATCTCGACCGCGCCTATCGCCGCATGAGTGGAAGTCTGCTCATCGCGCTGATTTGCGCGGCGCTCGTTGGGTACCTGCGGCCGGGCGCCTGGCCTGTGGCCCTGCCATTCGTGCTCCTCTGGATCGCATCCCCCGCCATCGCCGTGTGGATCAGCCTCTCCCCACTCGTCGCTGGTCGCCTGGCGGTCACGGATGCAGACGCCCAGGCGTTGAGACTGGTGGCGCGCCGCACATGGCGCTACTTCGAGACGTTCGTCACCGCGGACGACCATATGCTGCCGCCGGATAACTTTCAGGAGGATCCGCGAGCGGTGCTGGCACATCGGACCTCGCCCACCAACCTCGGCCTGTACTTGCTGTCAGCCGTCGCCGCCCGCGACTTCGGCTGGGCAGGGACTATCGATACGGTTGATCGGTTGGAAGCGGCATTTGTGACGATGAGCCGCCTGCAGCGGTATCGCGGTCATTTCTACAACTGGTACGACACACGCGATCTGCGCCCCCTCGATCCGCGCTACGTCTCTTCCGTGGACAGCGGCAACCTCGCGGCGCATCTCATTGCACTGGCCAATGCGTGCCGGGAGTGGATCGAAGTCCCCGTGGCAGCTCGTTTGTCATGTGCCGGAATCGCAGACGCGCTGCAGCTCACGCGCCAAGCCTTGGCTGAGCTCCCCAACGACCTGCGAATGCACACCATCGCCTCTGTACAGCTTGAAGACGCCATCGCTGCGCTCGCCGTTGAGCTTGAGGAGGATCAGCCGGAGCGCGCTGACCCGGCAGCTCGACTGGCGAGGTTGGCACCTGCGGCCGCCACCCTTGTGGACATTGCGCGGGCGCTGGCCAGCGAGCTGGGTGATGCCGTGGGCGGCGAAGTACTTTTCTGGAGCGAAGCCGCGCGGCGGTCGGTCGAGAGCTGGCAGCGGGATGTCGACTTGACGGACGCGGCCATCCGGGCTTTGCGTCAACGGCTGGCGGCCGTCGAGTCAACTGCGCGGGAAATGTTCGACGCAATGCAGTTCGGCTTTCTGCTTGATCCCGAGCGCCGACTCCTCTCGATCGGCTATCGGGCGACCGAGGGCACGCTCGATCCGAGCTGCTACGACCTGCTCGCCTCCGAGGCGCGCCTGGCAAGCTTCGTGGCCATCGCCAAGAACGACGTCCCGGCGCGCCATTGGTTTCGGCTCGGACGTGCGGTTACGCCGGTCGGCCACGGGGCAGCGCTGATCTCCTGGTCGGGATCGATGTTCGAATACCTGATGCCATCGCTCGTGATGCGCGCGCCATTCGGGAGCCTTCTGGAACAAACCAATCGCCTGATTGTGCAGCGACAGATCCAGTACGCAGCCGAGCTCGGGGTTCCCTGGGGCATCTCCGAGTCCGCCTACAACGCCCGCGATCTGGAGCTCACTTACCAGTATTCGAACTTCGGCGTGCCGGGCCTGGGGCTCAAACGTGGCTTGAGCGAGAACGTGGTGATCGCGCCATATGCCACCGCCCTTGCCGCGATGGTCGACCCGAAGCGCTCGACGCTGAATCTCGCGAGACTCATTGCGATCGGTGCGCGTGGTCGATACGGCTTCTTTGAGGCGCTCGATTACACCCGCAGCCGTTTGCCGGAAGGATCCGAGGTTGCCATCGTGCGGGCGTTCATGGCACATCATCAAGGCATGAGCGTGGTTGCCATCGCCAACGTTCTCTTGGACGCAAGGATGCGCGAACGGTTTCACTCGGAGCCGCGCATCCAGGCGACGGAATTGCTATTGCAGGAGTCCGCGCTGCGTGACGTCACGGTCGCCCATCCGCGGGCCGAAGAAGTCCGCACGGCGGCGCGAGTTGACGCTGTGCAACTCCCGGAAGCGCGGCGTCTGAGGACTGCGCACGAGTCAACGCCGCAAACCCACCTGCTCTCGAACGGGCGTTACTCGGTGATGCTCACCGACGTCGGCTCCGGTTGCAGTCACTGGCACGACCTCGCCGTAACGCGCTGGCGCGAAGATCCCACACGCGACGACAGCGGCAGCTATTTCTTCCTGCGTGACATCGAAAGCGGCGCCGTGTGGTCGCCGGGCTACCAACCAACCGGCGTGGAGCCCGACAGTTACCAGGTGACCTTAAGCGAAGATCGGGCCGAATTCACTCGCACGGACGCCGCGCTCACCACGATGCTGGAGGTGCTCGTCTCCCCCGAGGATGACGCCGAGGTTCGCCGCATATCGATCGTGAACGGCGGCAATCGCACGCGCGACCTGGAGGTCACATCCTACTCCGAGCTCGTGCTGGCACCCGCCGCCGCCGATACGGCGCATCCGGCATTCTCAAAGCTGTTCGTGCAGACCGAGTATCTGGCCAAGGCAGGCGTGATCCTGGCGACGCGGCGGCGGCGCTCGGCCACCGACCCGGAAATCTGGGCGGCGCATCACGCCGTCGTTGAAGGAGAAACCCTGGGCAGGCCGGAGGTCGAAACGGACCGAGCACGTTTTCTCGGCCGCGGACGCGACGTCCGGCAACCCATCGCCATGACGGACGGACGCCGTTTGTCGAACACCGTCGGTACCGTCCTCGACCCGGTGTTCGCGCTGCGGTTCCGGGTGCGCATACCGGCGGCCGCCACGGTACGCATCGCGTTCTGGACCAGTATTTCCGCTTCCCGCGAAGGCGTTCTGGATCTCGTCGACAAACATCAGGACGCGAACGCCTTCGTGCGTGCGGCCACGTTGGCGTGGACGCAGGCACAGATACAACTTCGTCACATCGGCATCGACGCTGCAGAAGCCAGCCTCTTTCAGCGGCTTGCAGGCTTCGTGCTCTACGCTGACGCATCGCTGCGGCCGTCATCGGATAGGATACTGCGCGGAGCTGGTGGGCCGGCCGCACTCTGGACTCACGGCATTTCCGGCGATCTACCGATCGTGCTGCTGCGAATCGCCGATGTCGAAGACATCGCCATCGCAAGGCAACTGCTCCGCGCTCACGAGTATTGGCGCATGAAGCGCCTCGCCGTCGATCTCGTAATCCTTAACGAGCGAACTTCCTATCTCCAGGATCTACAGGCGGCCCTGGAGACACAGCTGCGAATGAGTCAGTCGCAGCCACAGACCGGTGCCGACAACGCCGGTGGCTCGGTGTTCCTGCTGCGCGCGGATCTGCTCTCCGAGCAGGCGAGCGCGCGGCTCCTGTCGGTCGCACGCGTCGTTTTGGTCGCGCAACGCGGCAACCTGGTCGACGAACTCGATCGTCTGAGGGCACCCGCAACATCTACCGCACGGCGACCGAGGAGCCGCCCGCAACCCGAGGCAGTGAGGAGCGCTGCCGTCCCGCAGGATCTCGAATTCTTCAACGGGCTTGGAGGATTCGCGGCAGACGGACGGGAATACGTCACGCTCCTGGGTCCAGGACAGGTGACGCCCGCTCCGTGGATCAACGTCATCGCCAACTCCGGTTTCGGCTTCCATGTCGCAGCCGAAGGCGGTGGCTTTACGTGGGCGCTGAACAGTCGGGAGAACCAGCTGACGCCGTGGTCAAACGATCCGGTAGCGGATCGTCCGGGAGAGGTGCTGTATCTGCGCGACCAGGAAAGTGGCGAAGTGTGGGGACCGACGGCCGCGCCGATCAGGGATCAACGCGCGCAGTATGTCGCGCGGCACGGGCAGGGTTATAGCCGATTTGAGCACACCTCACACGGCCTCGACCTCGACCTGATGGTGTACGTCCCGGTGGACGATCCTATAAAAATCTCGCGCCTGAAGATCCACAACAGCTCACAAAGGCCGCGCAGACTCTCCGTCACAGCCTACGTCGAATGGGTACTCGGGCCTTCGCGAGCAGCCTCGGCACCGTTCCTTCTGACAGCGATCGACCCTGGAACGGGCGCGATGTTCGCCCACAACCCCTGGAGCGCGCTGTTCGGCTCACGCGTGGCGTTCGCGGATCTGGCCGGAAAGCAGACACAATGGACCGCCGACCGTCGCGAGTTTCTCGGACGACACGGCACACTCGACAGCCCGGCCGCGCTTACCGGAAAGGCACCCCTGTCCAAGCGGGTGGGCGCAGGTCTCGACCCTTGCTGCGCGCTGCAAACCTACGTGGAGCTTGCCGCGGACGAGACGCTGGAAGTGGTCTTTTTCCTGGGTCAAGCCGCGAGCGCGACGGAGGCGCAGGCACTGCTGCTTCGTTATCGGTCGGTGGATCTCGACGTGGTGCTCCGCACGGTGATTCAGCACTGGGACGATGTGCTCGGAGTGGTTCAGGTCAAGACGCCCGACCGCTCCCTGGACATCATCCTCAATCGCTGGATGCTCTATCAGACGCTCGCCTGCCGCATGTGGGCACGAACGGCCTTTTATCAGGCGAGCGGTGCCTACGGATTCCGCGACCAGCTTCAGGATGGCATGGCGCTCGCTCTTTGCAGGCCCGCCCTGACGCGTGAGCATCTGCTGCGCGCCGCCGCTCGACAGTTCAGAGAGGGCGACGTCCAGCATTGGTGGCTTCCGTCGGCTGAAGAGGGATCGAGCGGGGCCGGCGTCCGCACCCGCATTGCCGACGACCGGGTCTGGCTTGCGTACGCGACCGCTCATTACGTCGAGGCGACTGGCGACTCCGCGGTACTGGATGAAAGCGTACCGTTTCTGGAGGGCCAAGCATTGCGAGCCGGAGAGCCGGATGCGTACTTTCAGCCCGTCATCTCCGACGAAACCGCTCCCCTCTTCGAGCATTGTGCCCGGGCGCTGGAGCTGAGCCTCGCTGTTGGCGAACACGGACTGCCCCTGATCGGCACGGGCGATTGGAACGATGGCATGAACCGGGTTGGCGAGCTGGGGCGGGGTGAAAGCGTCTGGCTCGGGTGGTTCCTGCACGCCACGCTCGTGGCGTTCGCGCCTCTGGCGGGCGCACGCGATCAGCCGGCCCGCCAGGCCAAATGGCTGACCCATGCAGCGGCGCTCAAGCACTCATTGGAGCGAGAGTCCTGGGATGGTGAATGGTACCGACGCGGCTATTTTGACGATGGCACACCGCTCGGATCCGTAACCAATACCGAATGTCAGATCGATTCCATCGCGCAATCCTGGAGCGTGATTTCCGGAGCCGCCGACCGGTCCCGCGCCGCGCGCGCGATGGCCGCCGTGGAGAGTCGGCTCATTCGACACGATGTGGGGCTGGCGTTGCTTTTCACGCCGCCTTTCGATCGGAGCAAACCCGACCCGGGATATATCGAAGGATATCCGCCCGGCATTCGCGAAAACGGTGGTCAGTACACACACGGCGCCACGTGGTCAGTGATCGCGTACGCCCTGCTCGGCCAGGGGAACGAGGCCTGGGGGCTGTTCTCACTCCTCAATCCCATCAACCGTACGAATACACGCGCAGATGTGCATCGCTACAAAGTAGAGCCATACGTTGTTGCTGCAGATGTGTACTCCGTGCCTCCACACGTAGGGCGCGGCGGCTGGACGTGGTATACGGGTTCGGCCGGCTGGATGTACCGCGCCGGCCTCGAAGGGATCCTTGGGTTTCGCGTGCAGGGAACAAGCTTGATTCTGACCCCGTGCATCCCGGAGAAATGGCCGCGCTTCGAGATCGTGTTTAGGTACCGGTCTGCGCGCTACGAAATCCTGGTCGAAAACCCTCTGGGCGTCAGTCGCGGCATAGCGCGCGCGGAGCTGAATGGTGAGACGCTGCCATCGGGTTCACAAACTCGCATCCCGCTGGTGGATGACGGTAATACTCACAGCCTGCGACTAGTCCTCGGAGCGTCGGCCTCTATAGACGTCACGTCGGGATTTGTCGAAGGCCCCGCCGGTCCTGCCTAACGGCAGCGGGGCGCGGGCGCGCACGCCGCAACGCGGCGGTTGGCCCACACCGTTATATCGGCATGGGCCAACCCGCCAATCTAATAGCCTGGGGGAGGAGGAGTGCCTGTTCCCGAGCTGGCAGCACCAGGAGCAATGCTTCCGTACAACCCCTGCGTCTTCATGTCGGGCGCCGCGGCATAGTAGAGCGTGGTCGTCGATTGATTGAGTACCCCGTTTCCGAATGCGATTCCCCAGAGACCGGGAATGTGGATCGGCTTCCCGGTAGTTGCGTCCTGCAGCGTGCCCAGCATCGAGCCCGTGTTTGGGTCGAACAAGTTGATTCGGCCGTCACCGAAATTGCCGATCAGCAGGTCTCCGCCGTAGGATCCAAACCCCTGAGGCGCCATGGCAACTCCCCAAGGGGCATTGAGAGGACCGCCGGAGGTGATCAGCTGCTTCGTCAGCGTGCCACTGCCGTCATAGACATCGACCAGGCCGAGTCCCTCGCCATCGACCTCGGGTCCGGGCGTAGTCGGCTGCTTGGCATAGGTAACGTAGATCAGGCTCCCGATCGTTTGAATCCCGAACGGAGCGTAGCCCGCAGGCAAGTTCGGATCATGGAACGCACCGGGGAAGGCGGACTGGTTCGGCGCGAAGCTCGAATCGAACACGTCTACCTCGCCATTATGAAAATCGGTCGCGAGGAGATAGGTCAGGCCCGTGCTTTGGGTGTAGATGGCAACGCCGGTGAAACTGTCGCCGTTTGCGCTGCCGTCGAACTCGGTGATGGCTGTGGCGCCCGTGGCCCAAGCTGAGATGGTGCCTCCGGTCCCGTCGAATATGAACTCGGCTGGACCCGCGCCGGCGCTAAAACCCGTTCCGAACGTGCACGTTGATGTGGCGATCGTCGGACACTGAGTAGTCTCGATGTTAGCCACAATGCCCGTCGGACCCGCTACTCCGCCGCTTGCATTCGGAGGAACTGCCACCGCCGGCTGCTCGGACGGCGGAATCAGATTGCCATCTCCGTCGTACAGAGACGAAAGATTGCTCGCGTGGTCGTTCACCCATACAGCGGAGTTCGGGCCGAACGCGACGCCCCAACCATGGGAGAGATGGGGATCGAGGGTCGAATTCTGGGTCTTGGGAAAGGTGAAAGTGTTGCTGTCACCACTGGCAACCGTGTTGGCGGGCAGATCGTCCACCGTGCCCGCCGCAGTGTTGGAAACTAGCGCCGTGTTGACAAATGCGGCTACCGTCGGCGCCGATGAGGTTGTACTCGAGGTCGACGACGAACTGTCCGTGCCGCTGCCGCTACCACCGCCACCGCACGCCGCCAGGGCGAGTGCGCTGGCGCTGACCGCCGTGAGTGAAATGTACGAGCGTATCTTCATGATCGGCCTCTTGCACTTTATGAATGACTGTCCGTAAGTGCCGTCGGCTCGACCGAGCGTTCAAATCGTCAGGAGTTAGAAGAACGCTGCCACGCTCACAATGATGACGCTGCGCTTCTGCGCATATCCCGCCGGGTACTGTACTTGCGGTGATATGTCGCTCCAGGCAAGACGGATCTCGCCATGGTGCAACTCATAAGCTGTCCCCGCACCGAAGTCATAGCACTCGCGGTCATTGCCGGACAGGCCTGAACCGTCGAACGGCGTGAGCACGCCGGCGTGACCGTAGAGGCGCACATGCGCGATCGGCCTGAAGCTTTGCGTCACATCGAGGTAGACGGTTCTGAGGCTCTCTCCTAAATAATCAGGGGAGGCATAGAGATAAACGCTCGTCTCCCGCCAAGACACCCCGCCATAGACCTCGGAGTAGTCGGCCCGATAGTGAACGACATCCATCACGCTCCCAGGTTGGCTTTCGGGATAGGGCGGGGTCTGGGCCGCGTGTTGTGGGGGATCAGCCATGAAGCTGAGACTGGGGTGCAAATAAAGATTAATTTCGGAGATCGTCGCACCCAGATCCCAGCTGACGCCACTGGCGGTTTTCTCGGCGAAGCCCAGAAAAGCAGCCAAGCCAAGTCCGCGGAATTCGTCGTGGACGGTCTCGCCGCCGATCAGTGAGACGCCCGCGTAGGCGCCGCTCGGGTGGTCGTAGGAAAACTCGATGCGCGCATCGGGCTCGTCATTGGTCAGTGCAATGCCACGCAACCGGTACTGTGACTCCAGGGTCACGGATGCCGCGAGCTGAGCCTGCGCGAGCTGAGGTGCGGCTAAACCGAGTGCGAGGACTGCGGCAGCAACAGGATATAGGCGCGGGGAAGTCGCGCGCATGTCATTCGTTTGCGATCGACAATAAAACCTCGTGAAGCTGAGCGCAGCCGGAGCCGCCGGCTTTCGGCCTCTGCAGAAGTGTTGCGCAGGCGTCGACCGCATTGTCCGGGTGAGCGAGAACGAGGGCCTCAGCAGGATGCGGCAGCGCGGTTCGCTGGCGCAACAACGCCAACAGGCCGCTCACATGAGCGGCGGCGTAGGAGCTTCCATTGACGACGTCCCATCGTTGACCGGGCTCGGTGGTGGGAACGTCCCGGCCCGGCGCCGCGGCAACACCGGGAATCATGGGACCCGGCGCCTCATCTACTACGGCGATGACTCCCTTATAAGAGGCTGGGAAACCGCCGCCATCGGTGCCCCGGTCGTAAGCCGCGACGACAGCGATGTCACGGGAAAGGGCGATATCGATCAGACGACTGAGGAGGAGATCTGCCGGTCCGCTCAGACTTAAGTTGATGATCTGCGCGTCGTGCTCCATGGCGTACTGGAGCGCTTTCGCTAAGCTTAGATCATCGCAAAGCGTCGGCATGCCAGGCTCATCACGCTCCTGCCAGCATGCACGCAACGCCATCAGACGTGCCTGTGGAGCGATGCCGACGATGCCGACGCCGTTGTTCGGCCTGGCCACGATGATCCCCGCAACTGCCGTCCCATGATCTTCGGGAACCGAGGAAGCACCTGTTACGAAGTTGCGTATGGTGTCGATTTGACCGGCAAGATCCGGCTGACTCTTGTCGACCATGCTGTCGATGATTGCGATACGAACGTTGCGGCCGGTGGATATTCTGTGAAGCTCTGCCAGACGCCATTCGCGGGCGGCGGGTTGCACCGGGTAGAGCGGATCATGGTAGATGGGCTCTGCGCCCTTACCGCGATACAGGTGCATCGGCTCTGCCCAGGACACGGCCGGGTTGCGTGAGACCTGCGCGACGACGGCCTCAAGCGACTGACTGGGCGGAACTGCCATCACGTAGCAGTCCACCCCCAGCAGTGGCATGGGCCATTCGTCCACGATCGAGGCGCCCCGCTCTGCGGCCAGGCGGCGGGCTGTTCGCCACAGGGCGCTGCGGTCCTCGCCGTCGCCGTACCCTCCTCCATATCCGGAACCGGGGCGAAAATGTGGCGGCCGCAGCCGTAGCATCACCAGAATTCGTCCGCTGGACCGCGAGGCTCCTGGGCTTGATGCGTGGAAACTCTGGGCGCCACTTTGGCGCGAGAAAGCCAGGATCAGCATCAGCGCGAAAGTCATCCCTCG
>Ga0209274_10000783_pt1 | contig 17329 bp, 10 predicted proteins | sample HubBroMetageREF1_FD_188343 | JGI IMG/M metagenome (GOLD analysis project Ga0209274, IMG submission 188343) | Reference soil microbial communities from the Hubbard Brook experimental Forest, New Hampshire, USA - Hubbard Brook CCASE Soil... | ecosystem: Environmental > Terrestrial > Soil >...
CCGAGACTGCGAGCCAAGTTGCGATCAACGCCAGGGCCAGCCCTCGCATGGTATGCATTCGTGCTCTTCGTTCTTTTGCGGGATTCTCAATCGCCATCCTCTTCTCCTCTGCTCGGTTTGTACGGGTTCCATGGTGGTTCGCGAGCAACTAAACGAAGCAACCGCCGGGGTTAGTAAGTGCCTTCATTGAGATCAAAAGTTCACCTTCAGAGCAAATTGAATCACTCGTGGGTTGGAGGCCGTTGTGGTGATGTGACCAAAACTTGGACCATCCGAGACGGTATTGTCTGGGTCGCTAAAGATCGGGTGGTTGAACGCGTTGAAGAATTCCGTGCGGAACTCCAGATTCGCCCGTTCACGGGACCCTAGTGGAAATAGCTTGATCAGAGAAAGATCGGTGTTGATCTGGCTGGGGCCACCCAGAATTCCCATTCGGCTGTTGCCAAAACCCGTCGAACCATCACTTCCTACTACTGGGTAGGGTGCGATGCAGTTCTGATTGATCCAGTTGTTGAGTCGGTGCGTTGTCGAGCCGCTGGTTGCGACCTGGCAGCCGGGAACGATTTCAGCAAAATCCATGACGATGCCGTATGCATTCGTGGTGTCGTTATTGAGCAAGGGCAGGCGATGCCCGGACTGAAACGTACCCACACCTGCTAGCTTCCAGTTTCCCAGTGTTTCGCCACGCAAGGAATGCCGGTTGCTGGGCCCAGGCAACTCGTAAACGGCGCTGAGCACGAAGCGCTGCGGGCGAACGAACACGTCGGGACCATAATCAGCCCTCGGGTTGTTGTTATCCCCGTACGCGACGCCCCCATTAGGCTGATTCGTACTGCCATAAACGTTGGCCAGATCACTAGACCACGTGTAGGAAGCGAGGAACTGTAGTCCGTGGCTGAAGCGCTTACTGAGACTAGCCTGCAGCGCGTTGTACCAGGCGAACCCGTTCGACTGGATGTCATACATACTGCCGGCCGCAAAGCCCTCGTACGGGACGCGCAATGGGATGTTCGCCAGGGTCGTGGTGGTTTGGCCGCGAATCGGATTCTCAGGCGTAGCCAGCGGGGCTTCGTTGATGTCACGAAGCACCAGCATGTGGGTGCCCCGCATCCCGGCATAACCAATTTCCAGCACAAAATCCCTGGAGATTTGTGTCTGCACGTTCAGACTGTATCGTTGAAAAACCGGTGGCCGAAGATTAAGGTCGATAATAATGGGCGAGAGGCTAGTGCCTGGGCTAGAGCTGGTGACCGGGCTATAAGGAAAGAATTGAGGGAATGTCCCCGGGTCGGGTGGAAATGGATCGGCAAAACCGTTGGTGAGGTCGGGTGCAACCTCGCGGATTAATCCAAAGGGCTGGTTCGAGAGCTGTTGCAAGTATGGCTGACCCGTGGCGCGCTGATGGTACACCCCGTAGCCGCCCCGGAGAACAACGCCATCGCTCCGGGGTAAGCTCCAGGCAAAACCGATGCGCGGATTCAGAGTGTTTTGTCCCGTCCCGTTGATTCCCATGTTGTTGCCGCTGGTGGTCACTCCGGCGGGTATCGTGCCCGGGAAATTATCGGAGACGACGATGCCGGCCAAGCTGCCACTAGGGGGAGGATTGGTGTTAATCAGGGCGGGATTCATGCTTGCGTTGCGTCCATTGATTTCTCCGAAGTCACCGAGACGCTCGTAACGGAAGCCGAGGTTGACGGTGAGACGGGGAGTAAGCTTAACGTCATCCTGTGCGTAGAGGTTACCGTCCCAGACCCGCCAGTTGCGCGGTGTAATGCCGGCGAGATCTATAGTCTCAAATGGGTCGTACGGTGGTAGGCCCAGGAGCAGGCCTGGGTAGTCGAGAAAAACGGAATAGCCGCCATACTGAAAGCTCGACAAGTTGTCCTGCGCCCGGGTCAGACCGCCGCCGAAGCGGAAGGAGTGGCGTCCATGGACCCAGGAAAGAGTGTCCTGGAACACATATGTGTTCTGGCCCAGGATCACGCTCTGGCCGTTGCCTCCGACGCTCAATCCTCCGAATACCGCGATTACGGGCCGCGCGTTATCAAAGGAGGGAACGCTGCTGTCAATATCGGAATAGCTGAGTGGAAAACTTTGCTGGGTGCCCGCATAGGTGCGGTGAAACCCGATTTCCGCCTGGTTTACCAAATGCGTAGTGAACAAATAAGTGTAGGTTAGGGAGAAGTTACGGAAATTCTGCGGGTTTGCCGTCGGAGAGCCGGGGAGGCTGCCGGAAAACGAAAAGATTGACGGCAGTGTAAATGTGGCTTGGCTGTTAGCAAAGAAGAAGCGACCCTGGAAGCTGCTTTTCGCATTCAGCAGCCAATCCAAATTGGTAATGAACTGATCTTCTCGATAGGGGCAGGAGGAACTGTAAGTAGAGAAGCCCTCCGGCAACCCCGTGGTCGGGTCTGTGATCACGGTTTGAGGATTGGGAATCACAAACTGGCCGTTGGGTAGCTTGGCACTGAACAGTGCCAGCGCCTGCGGGCTAACGTTAGCGGCAGTCACCGGCCGGCCCAGCGGATCGACGCCGCCGAAAGCGGTCGCCGGTCCTACGGACGCCGCTAACGCGGCCGCTGAGCGATCGCTGCCACTCAGCACCGGCATAATCGCGCTACTGGAACAGCTGAGATCGATGCCGTTCTCTTGCCGGGTTCCCTGATATGAGGTGAAGAACAGCAGCTTGTCTTTCTTGACCTGGCCGCCCAAGGTAAACCCGAACTGGTTCTCACGCAGAACCCCGCGAGGCTCCCCCGTTTCGTTCTGGAAATAACTGTTGGCGTTCAGATCTTCATTGCGGAAATATTCCCACATATTGCCATGCCAGGCATTGGACCCCGTCTTGGTTAGGACGTCGACGTTGGCGCCGGCGTCGCGTCCGTATGAAGCATCGTATTGGCCGGTTTGCACCTTAAATTCCTGAATGCTGTCGGGATTGGGCGTAGCGATGCCGCCACTGAAGTGACCGCTGCCTTGCATGTCGTTAATCTCTACACCGTTCATTTGAAAATTGTTGTCCTCATAGCTGCCGCCACCGATCACCACGGGGTCGTCCACTCCTCCGCGGCCAATCTCGCCGGCATTGAACACCTCGGCAGAAACACCGGGTGAGAGCCCGAGAATCTGGGCGTAATTGCGAGTCACCAGGGGTAAGTCGCTCACCTCTTTTCCATCGACCACGTGGCCCAGGGTGCTGTCTTCGGTTTTGAGTAATTCCGAATTCCCAGTCACCGTGACCGTCTCGCGCGCGGCGCCGACTGCAAGTCGAACGTTGACCGTGACCGTCTCGGTAACGTGGACGGGAACAGACGTGCTCACCGACAACTTGAAGCCTTCTTTCGACACCTCCAGACGGTAGGTCGCGGGCAGCAGCAGTGGCACCAGGTAGGTGCCCGTGCTCGACGAAACGGTGGTCCGCTTTTCACCGGTGGTTACGTCGATGGCGCTAATCGTGGCCATCGCCACGACTGCACCCTTGGGATCCGTAATGGTGCCGGAAATCGCGCCCGTACCCGCAGTCTGGCCTGAGCTTACGGCCACCAGAACGACAAGGAGAGCAAGAAGATGAAACACTCGCTGCCCAAACCGAAATGCCCGACCTAGTTCGCAGAAAACGAGTCCACGATCATTCATATACCCTCCTCCACAGCTGTTAGCCAGCCTTTTCATTCACTCCGCTCTTGCTGCTCCGAACCGTTCGAGGAACCGACTGCGCTGTACCACCGCGGGCCGCCGCGATCTTCTTCCTGACTTAGTCTCAATATCTCCAATGACCGTGCGGTTTGAGTGTGAGCGCACGCTACCAGGATGGCGTCAATCAGGCACATAGGAGCGACGTAGGAGCCGCCGAACGATGGGCTGGCAACGGAAACAAAAGTACAAGCGTCGCAAGTCTGCGCCAGCGGAGTTTGTTCGCTATCGGTGATCCCAAACGTTGGCACGCCTCGTTTCTTCGCTCGCTGCGCCGCGTCCACGGTTTCCCGGAGACACCTTCCGAAGCTGATTGCAATCAGAAGATCTTTACTGTTGAGCGTCCGCACGCGGCGTTGCACATTGCCGGCGCTTCCAACCGGCGCTTCCACTGCCAATCCGAGAGCCGTCAAGCAGTAGGCGAGATGCCAGCTCAGCGAAGCGGCCAAGTCGATCCCCACAATAAGAATCCTCCTGGCACTATTTATCCGCTTGGCAAGCGCCAGAATTTTTTCTGTGTCCAAGGTGGATTGCAGGTGTTGCAGGTTGCGAAGGTCCATCTCAACGCTGTGCTGAATCCGATTTGCCAAACTGCGTTTTTCACGCGAGGCAGCCTTTAGCACGGTGTAAGGCGTGATGCGCGTGACGAAGTGCGATCGGAGATCCGCCGCAAACTCTCCGTACTTCCTGTAGCCCAATGCCTGAATCGTTCGTACGATGGTCGCGGCGTCGACGCTGTAGCGCTTGGCGAGATCACGCGACGAAAGAAAAAAAGTGTCATCCGGATTCTCAAGGATGGAGCGGATCAGTCGTTTTCGGCTGGTATTCAGCCTCGGTTCCGCTTGGCGGAAACGAGCCTCTAACGGAGTATCTCCCGCCTGCCTGTCTCCGGCTCGGTTCGGCTCCGATCTGAGCGGTTTATTCAGTTGCTGCTCCTCCTTGGTCGACGTCCTGACGGCGGCCTCTGCGCGACAAGAGACCTTCGTTTGCCGCGGAAGATACAATACATGTTGCATCCTGTCAACAAAATTCATTAACTGTTGCACGGCAGCGCCCACTCGAAACTTTAACGCAAAGCGTCCAATGGCAGTGGCGCGGAGGAACTCCTGGTGACCGAGGATGAGGTGACTTATGTCAGCGCGGGTTTGCCGTGCCGGTGAAGGAAGTCAATGGAGGGCTGGAATTTCGCGGGGTTGAAGCGTAAGTGAAACATCTATTTGCGTCGTAACGCTTTTAACCGGATCCGGCGCGCGCCCGAGCCCGGCTGACCGTTCCTTCGAGAGCCTGCTTGGCCGAAGCGTACTCTTCCCCTGTGATGGTGCCGAGCGAGCGGTCCATCTCAAGCTGAAGCATCTCTGTCTTCAAAGCCTCTACCAGCGACGCCGTTGTTTCCCGGCGTTGGCCGGTCTTTTGTTCAGCCTTCGTCATGGGGTTGTCGGATGGACGCTGTCTGCGCCCGAGCAAGAAACCGCATCCCCCAAGCATGACAACGACGGCGCCCAACAACCACCATTGCACACGCGATGATCGGGCGAATATTCCCGGGGCATCTGCCATACCCAAACCGTTCGCGCGATGACCTTGGGCTCGGGAACTGACGGGGGCAGAAAACGCGGGAATGGCTTGATCCGCAACCGAGGCCTTCGGCGGAGATTGGGTTTGCGATCGGAGCGCGGGAATCGCGCCAACTCCCGAGATTTCGAACGCCGGCCCGTCTCCGCTGGTTACTTCGTTGGCCGCCTGCACTTGATATCGGTCGTTGCCGGTGCGGAGGACCTGAAAAGCAGGGGACCGCGACGTGAATTTCATAGTCGGCGGAATCATGACTGCCAACTGCTGCAGCGGGTACATGTTCTTTGTGCGAAACGCGGCGTAGCCAGCGTAGGGCAGGTCGTAGTTGAACGCGAACTTCGTCGCTCCCGGTTGCAAGGGGAAGTTAACCGCGAAGTGCCCCGGTTCACCGGCCACGGGCGCCGCTGAAATCAGCGCCGCGATTTTTCCTGGACCAGCCGCCAGAACAGAATCAATCTTCGCGTGGGCAGGCAGGTAAACTTCGAATGTGCGTTCAGCCGCCTGCGTCAGTGGCGGGCTGGAATTATTCTTGATCTCGACCATGTCAGAAATGTGAATATGATTGCCGGCGGTCCCGATGCGGATGATTTCAATGCTGCCGGTTACTCCTTGCACCTTGGAGACCGCATCGAACACGTCGATGGAGACAGCATCACCGACCGAAGCCTGCCGATCGTAGTTGACACCCTGGTGAACCACACGCACCAGATGCGGTACGTTGGGATAGCGCACGCCCAGCGTAAACGACCCGTGCGAGTCGGTGTTGGTGCGCGCTTCCTCCTGCGGGCCCTGATTTATCTGAGCTGAATTCAGACCGCCTTGGTTCATCCGAAGAAGAATGATGACGTCACCAGATGCAAGCCCTCCGCGGGTCTGATTGCGCACCACGCCCGTGATGGTATCCGCAGCCCACACCGTTGCGGAACAGGCGGCAATGAAACCGGCAAGAATCAAGAGCGCGTTGTTTTTTCCGTGGATCATTCGACAGATGTGCCTCTCGCGGCAGATGCCATCGGATGCGGCGCGCGTCCAAACATGATGCCGGTTTCCACTTCAACCGGATGCCCGTCTTGCAGGTACGGTTTGAATTTCCATTTCCCAAGGGCATCGGTGATGGCTTTTGCCTGGCCAGGAAATGCGCTCAAGAAGTGAATGTGTTTTACCTTGCCCTGTTTATCGATGATGATTCGAACCGGAACCGAGTTGAATCTGCGCTCGGCGAAAACCGGATCAACCCTCGCGATCATGTTTTCGTCGCGCGCGTAATCTTTGATGCACACCGGGAAATCGCCCCCGCCCGTCCCCGCCGTGGCACTGGCGTCCGCGGGCAATTTCATTCTGTTCAGGTCGAGGACCAAACTCTCCAGCAATTTCTTGTCGCGGCTGGTAAACACAACCTCCACCGTGTGGCAGCGGATTTCGGTAGCCGCGATATACCAATGCAACTGCGATATTGGAGCCTGATACGCGAAGAAGCGGAAGGAGCGGCCGTCGACTTGGAGATCCGTCGCGGGCAATTCCACTTTGTAGTCTGCCTGCAGGTTGTCTTGCATGTAGCGGACCTGTTCGAACGCATTGGCCGCAGGCAGAGGAGTAAAGAACATGTCTTGGGCGGTGATCAGGATTTGTCCTCGAGTTGGCCCTTTGTAGGTGTCGGCGGCCCCGATTTGAGCCAGCACATAGCGACCGCTGTCGGAGGGCGGCGGCCCTTTGTATTTCTCCGTCCAATCCTTGGGTAAAACGTAGGTCAATCCAAAATACCGGTTGCTGAAAATGCCATTGGTCACACTCCCGCCCTCCGGCAGGGGAGTTACAGAATCACTCGCGCTCGCCCATGCGCCCTTCACCAGGATGACTCCCTCCGGCACCTTGATTTGGGGCTGTGTGTTGTTGGAAAAGTCGCCGCCGGTTCGGTTGGCGTTTTGCGCTTCGATCTTTTGGCCGCAGGCCAGAAAGAACCAGCAGAGCGCGATGAAGAAAAACAAAGATCGAGAATGCATATTTCTCCTCCGCAGACGAGTTGCGCATCCCTCTTTTTTCTAACTTTTCCTCTGACCCTTTCTCTAACTCCAACTCGAAAGAACTGGCGAGATACGCTTGTATCTCGCCAGCCAGAGTTGTCGCAGAACGCTTACAGCGAGCGCAGGAAATCCAATATCTCCTGTTGCTGCGTGGTGGAAAGATCGTCGAAGAAAATCGCCACCGGATCGTTGGCCTCGCTGCCATTGCTGTCGTGGTCGTTAATTGCCGTCAGCAAGTTGGTGGTACGACCATCGTGGAGGAGGAAGATGCGTTGTCCCAAGCCCCACAAGGGAGCCGTGCGGAACTGATCGCCACCCGCGCCGCCTTGCGAGACGTTGTCCGCCAAGCCCGTGCCCATGAAATGGATCTCAATATCCGAGAACGCATTCACTGCGGTCTTGCTCAACGCCGGAACGAAGTTCGACACCTGGGTCGTGCCAGGCGTCGGATTGTGGCAGGTGGCGCAGCCGATCTCGCTGAACAAAGTTTTGCCGGCGGCGATCGCACTTGCCGAGACCTGCTGTCCATTGAGCACAACCCCGCCGGTCGGAGGCGGAGCCAGGAAGCGCATGAAGTTGGCGAATGCGGACACGTCATCGAGAACGGCTGCGTTCGGCGTCGACTTGGGGTTGGATGTATCTTCCGGATAGCCGGTTCCAGTGAGATTTAGACAACCCGGAGTAAGTCCGAAATCAAGCTGATCTTCTCCAGGCAGCGGACGATCCTGTGGGAACAGTTCGTTGCTGATCCCCATCTCCACGTTGTAAGCCTCACCGGCAAAGATGTGCAGCGACTTATTCTGTGCCTTCCAGCCGAAACGGCTGATCGTGCCGTCGTTGCCATTGTGGTTGAAGGTTCCGGCAACGCCAAAGTTATTGTTGAGATTGGTAGCCTGGTTGTTGAGCAGGGTTGAGTCGTCCAGGTTTTCGATCAAGCCCGCGCCAAAGGTGGGCGTGGGAATGCGGAAGATGATGTTATTGGCTGACTGCGCCTCAGCGAAGCTCGGCTGCGGCAGGTTGGTCGCGCTGTTGCAGGTGCCGGCATCGGAACGGCCTGTAACTGTGAACAGGTCCTCCACTCCGCCATTGGGCTCGTTCGTGTTGACCGAGCCGTTGGCATTGAAGAAGAACGGGAATCGGGCTTCACGGGTTGGGCCATTGGCGGTGATGAAGGTCGGCATGGTGTTGCCGGGCGCGACCCCGTTACTGGTGAAAAGGAATTGGGGATTGACGGCAGCGCCTGTCCCGCCAACCGCAGGTTGCGCGTGGCATGAACTGCACTGATTTGAGTTAAAGCGCGGCCCCAGGCCGTTGTTGGGAGGGGCGGAAACATCCTCCACTTCCTGGAACCGAGTGAGACCGTCGTTGAAAAACGCGGTGAAGCCGTTCGGGTCATTCGACGGGTTAATGATGGTTGCGCCGGTGCCGCGACTGGCGCTCTGAACTCCAGGGTCGGTTTGAGCAAATGCCATTCCTGCGAGGAAAAGCACCGCCAAAGTTAAAGCTGAGGTGAGCTTCGTCTTGATCACGACTCCTCCTTGAGTAACGTGTTTTCTTCTTGATCGCCTCCTAATTGCCCCCGGACCCCACATATCGATCCTGGCCGGAATGCCAGGGGCCGACTTGTCCGGGGAGTGCAATGCCGCTACGCTGCGCTGGCACACAAATACGCCAACGCAGAAGTTTTCCCAAAGGTCTTCAGACGATAATGTTGGAGGTTAGCTTCCTCTTGAGGTCAGAAGATCGAAGAGGGAGCATGCAACGCGTAGTCCCGACGATAGGTCAGAGACGCGCGTCTCACGTTCGTGTTGATCTCCCGCATTGCCTTGCAGTCGAAACTGTCAATGGTCTGGCTGCGGGTTCGGCCTTCGTTATTTTAGTAAGGGGCCCGATCACTGCCGCTCGAGGCGTGTCGAGGCGGCTCAGAGCTAGGAATCTTGGCGGGAATAGTAGCACCTTCGTGTGTGATGTCAAGATAATAAGATTGAGCATGCACTTTGGTGTCGCCAAATGCCTTGCCCAGCGCGGCTCTTCACGCTGTGACAAGTGAAAGATGAAGCTGAGGGGTTACGTGCCAAACCGCTCAGGACTGGCGCGATGCAGATTCCGTGCGCGAGTGCACGGTGCCGCCTTAAAGCCAGCGAGAGTCTTCCCTTGTGGTCGCTGCGTCCCGTACGAGCGTTCTCCTTCAAATCGGTGGTCCGATTCTGACCTCACGGACGACGGATCCCTTCATCGCTGCCGACCATCCGGGAGGTATTGCATAGTGGATTTTGACACTCTACCGGAAGTACGATATCTTCACCTAGAATGTCTACCAAAGAACAGAAAGAACGCATTGAGCTGCTGCAAGGAACTCTGGATCTGCTGATCCTCCGCACGCTGCTGCTGGGGCCGACGCATGGTCACGCCGTCGCCAAGGCCATCGAGTTCAACTCCGACGAAGTATTGCAGGTTGAACAGGGGTCGCTCTATCCGGCGCTGCACCGGCTCGTCAAGCGGCGATGGATTTCGGTTGAAGAAGGGACGTCGGAAAACAATCGGCGGGCGAAGTTTTACCGGCTAACGGCCAAGGGCCGGCGACAACTGGTGGTGGAGACCAGCAAGTGGGACAAATTGGCGGGGGCGATTGCGCGGATCCTGCGGCCGGCAGAACAGGAGGGCGAGTCATGAGGCGGCGCAAACGGATGATGGAGGATCTCGACGAGGACATCCGCGAGCATATCGCGATGGAGGCGCAGGATAACATCGAGCGCGGGATGTCGCCGGAGGAAGCGCACTACGCGGCGGTGCGGAAATTCGGCAATGTGACGCGGGTGAAGGAAGAAGCGCGAGAGGTGTGGAGCGTCGCTTGGCCGGAACAGCTACTCCAGGACATTCGCTTCGGCTCGCGGACGCTGCGAAAATCTCCGGGGTTTACTATCGTCGCGATTCTGACGCTCGCTCTCGGCATCGGCGCAAATACCGCAATTTTTTCTGTAGTCAACGCGGTTCTTCTGCGCCCGCTACCGTATGCCAATCCCGGGCAGCTTGCCTTACTGCCTGAGGCCAGCCCGAAGCAGGGAATCACGGACGCGGGGATGTCGTATCCCAGCCTGCTCGAATTGCGAGACTACAGCCATGTTTTCAGCGGCATCGCGGGCCTGGCAAGCCACTCCCTCACGCTTACGGGCCGCGGAGAGCCTTCCGAGGCGAGAACCATTGTTGTCACGCAGGATTTCTTTTCTGTCTTCGATACGAAAACTCAGCTGGGCCGCTCGTTGCTTCCTGGCGATGGTGAGCAGGGTGCAGCGCCGGTTGTAGTTCTCAGCGACGGCATGTGGCGCAGCCAATTCGGAGCCGACCCCAAAATCATAGGAAGCCCAATCACGCTCGATATGCGCCCCTATACTGTCGTTGGCGTCATGCCGGCGGAATTTCGTACGCCCTTCTTCGATCAGGCCGATCAGCTCTGGATACCCCTAGTACAAGATCCGTTGTTTTCTGGTTGGATGAACCATCCGCCTCAAACGCACTGGATGGCAGTGTTTGCGCGGTTGCGCCCCGGAGTGTCTTTCACCAAGGCGAAGGCGGAAATGGACACCTTGAGCGCGCGGCTGGCCGAGGAGTTTCCGGCGGAGAAAGGGTGGCAGATTCAAGAGGTCCAGCCGCTACAACAGGCCATCGTGGGGGACGTGAAATCTCCGTTGCTCATTCTCTCGTGTGCTGTTGGCCTGGTGCTGCTGATTGCGTGCGCGAATATTGCGAACTTGCTACTGACACGTGCCACGTCTCGCTCGAGGGAAATCGCTGTTCGCATTGCGTTGGGCGCTCCTAAGCGACGTATCACCCGCCAGTTGCTGACGGAGAGTGCCATCCTGGGTATTTTCGGGGGCGTGGCGGGAATGTTCCTGGCTTATCTGGGCGTATCCGCTCTTATCTCACTTCTGCCCCCCGGATTGCCTCGAATCCACGCCATTCGCGTGGATTGGTCGGTGCTCGGATTTGCCCTTGTTCTGTCTCTGGCTGCCAGCTTTGTATTTGGCTTAGCACCGGTACTTTCCGCCGCAAAATCCGATCCGCAGACAAATCTAAGGGAGGGCGCTCGTGCGGGAGAAGCAACAAGCTCGCAGCGCGCTCGCAGCTTCCTGGCAGCCGTCGAAGTGGCGCTGGCAATGGTTCTTCTGGTAGGAGCGGGGTTGCTGCTGCGCAGTTTTGCCCGGCTTACCTCGGTCAGCCCGGGCTTTGAACCGAAAGGAATTGTAAAGGCAATGGTGTCGCTTCCACAATTCCAATATTCCACACAACAGCAGTGGACCGCCTTCGCGACAGAATTAATGACGCGTCTTCAGACCGCGCCGGGTATGCAGGATTCGGCATGCGCCGCTCCGCTGCCAATCAAGGATGGCCAGATTAATCTCCCCTTTGAGATTGTGGGCAATCCGCCCTTGCCCGCGGGAGCGGCCAATACGGCTGACTACGTCACCGCCAGCCCACGTTATTTCTCTGTGATGGGAATTCCGCTCCTTCGCGGCAGATTGTTCAATGCAAGTGATTCGCCTTCGTCTCCGCCGGTCGCGCTGATCAGTGGGGCGCTGGCTCGGCGCTATTTTGCAAATCAAGATCCCGTTGGCAGGCATCTGGTCTTCGGATTCTTCCCACCGAATGGCACCGCCTCGCGCGAAATCGTTGGCGTGGTCGGCGACGTGCATGATGTTTCGCTGGGTAAAAAACCCGAGCCCATGATGTACGTGCTCTTTGCGCAAGCGCCTCTTTACGGATGCGAAGTGGTAGTCAGGAGCAAGTTAAGTGCCTCGGCGGTCGCCGCGGCCATCCGCACGGAAACTCACAACATCGACAAGAATCTTCCCGTTACAGATGTTGCTACGCTCCCGGGCGCCCTCAGCGCCTCGGTGGCCGAGCCCAGATTTCGCACCATGATTCTCGGTCTGTTCAGCGCGATCGCCCTCGCACTCGCCGCGGTCGGCATCTTCGGCGTGATTTCGTATTCCGTTTCGCGTCGCACCCACGAGATTGGCATTCGCATGGCGCTTGGGGCAGGACGGCATGACGTGGTCAAACTCGTGGTCGGGGAATGTCTGCGACTGACGGTAATCGGAGTTGCTGTCGGCATCCTCGGCGCTTTGGCATTCAGCCGTCTTCTCGTGAGCCTGCTCTTTGACGTTGAGCCAACGAATCCTCTCACATTTGTAGTCGCATCTTTGTTGCTGACCACCGTAGCCCTCGTGGCCTGCTACATTCCCGTCCGGCGCGCGATCCGCGTCGATCCGGTGGTCGCACTGCGTTATGAATGATCCTTCACATCAACGTTTTGGTGACGCAGTGAACCTCGGTGATCGCTCCCCTCAGTGTCCCCGCCTCAGTCACAACAAGATCCATGTGCGATGCCTACGTTCCGGTTCCGGACAGCGTGACGATTTGCGCACTGGTCAAAGCCGAGTCTTTGATAGTCAAAGTTCCCGTGAAAGACCCGGCTGCCGTTGGCGAGAAGGTCACATCGATGGTGCAGGTTTTGCCAGTCGTGAGTTCTTTGGGACAGGTGTTGGTTTCCGCGAAGTCTCCGGCGATTTTGATGCTGGTGATTTTCAGCGGCGTCGCTCCGGGGTTGCTCAGGGTCACCACCTGCGCGGCGCTTTTGGTTCCCACTGCTTGCCCTGCAAAAGTAAGGCTGCTGGGCGCCAAACCGATCACCGGTTCGTTCAACAGCACGCTTGCGGAGCCTAGATCGCCGTCCGTCGATCCATTATCCGTCGCCAGGTCCAAGCCGCCGTCTGCGTTGAAATCCGCAGCCACGATCCCGTATGGCAAGCTGCCGGTCGTTAGCGTCACCAGGTTGGGGAAGGTTCCATCGCCCTGGCCGGGCATCAACGTGACGAACCCCGGGTTTCCTGGATTGACGATAGTAACTGCCAGATCCACGCTGCCATCATTGTTAAAGTCGCCGGCGACCACTGAATAGGCGTTGTTAGCGGTATCATAGGGCACCGCGCTGGCAAAGGTGCCATCGCCATTTCCCAGCAGGACCGCGATTCCGCCAAAGGCTTGGTCCGTAGCCACTGCCAGGTCGAGGATGCCATTGCCCCGGAAACTCCCCACCGCAATCGACAACGGACTGCCTCCCACTGTGTAATCCACTTTCGGAAGAAACGTGCCCGAGCCGTCGGCTTTGTTCAGCAGAATGGAGACCGTGCCGGCTCCCTCGTTGGCAACGGCTTAGTCGGGAAAGCCATCGCCGTTGAAATCGCCGACGGTGACGCCGTATGGAGAGCTCCCAGTCGCGTACGTGACGAACGACGGGAATGCACCCGTCCCATTGCCGAGCAAGACAGATACGGTGTTGTTATCGATATCTGTGACCAGGATATCCAGGTTGCCGTCCTGGTTAAAGTCGCCGGTCGCGATGCCGTAGCCGTTGGTGTTGTATTGCGTGTAAGCCCCGAGAGTCCCGCTGCCTGAATTGAGGAACACGGAAATACTACCGCTGCCGCCGAAATTCGCTACGGCAATGTCTATGCTTTTATCGTTGTTGAAGTCGCCAGCGGCCACGGCATCGGGACTTGCGGGCAGCGCATAAGTGACAAACGGATCAAAGGTACCGTTGCCTTTGTTCATCAGTACAGCCAACTGACTGGCGTAGGTGACCGGAACAATCAGGTCCGGCTTGCCACTGCTGGTAAGGTCCGCAGCGGCGATTCCGCTGTACGCTCCGCTGGTGGCGGCGCTGGTAAGACTGTAGTCGGTGCGCCCGGCAAACAGAGACTTGCCATTACTCAGCAGAACCGAGATATTCGCGGTCGTAACTCCGAAGGGACTGCCGCTGTTGGCCGTGACCAGGTCAAGCTTGCCGTCGCCGCTAAAATCGGCGATGCCTACGGCAGTGGGACCAAAGGTTGTGCCGAAAGAAACCGCAGCCTTCAGCTTCCCCGTGCCTGTGCCAGTTAGCACGGAAACCGCGCCGCCGTCGGCGTCATTGGTTACGGCAACGTCGAGATCGCCGTTGCCAGAGAAGTCGCCCAACGTAACGATGTCCACGCCGGCCGGAACGCCGTAATCTTTCGCGGCCGCAAAGGTTCCATTGCCGTTGCCGAGCAGCACTACGACCTCGCCAAGTTCCTGGCATCCGGCAACCAGGTCGATCTTGCCGTCATTGCGCAGGTCACCGGCCGCTAGGCTGATGCAGCCGGGCTGCTTGGTGGCAAAGTCTGTGTGGGTGCCAAAGGTTCCAGCGCCGGTGCCGATCAGCACCGAGACGGTTTCGCTGCCCGAGTTGATGGTCGCCAAGTCGAGCTTGCCGCTGCCATTGAAGTCGGCCACTACCACCATGCGCGGATCGTTGGCCGTCGCATAGGTGACGGGAGCCTGGAAGGTTCCATTCCCATTGCCCAGCATGATGTCGACACCCTCGGTCAGTTCCAGATTGTCGGAGATGGCGACATCGAGTTTGCCATCGCCGTTGAAATCGCCTACTGCGATGCTGTTGCCTCCGGGGCCCGCAGTAGTAGAGATGAAGGGTTGAAAGGTGCCATCGCCCTTCCCCAGAAGGACGCTGACGCTCGCGTTGCCGTTGCCATAGAGAACGGCGATGTCGAGCTTGCCATCTCCGTTAAAGTCGCCGACGGCGACGCTGGTGGGCGCGCCGCCCACCGCATAGTCAACGTGCGCGGCGAAGGTGCCGTTGCCGTTGCCGAGCAGCACGGAGATGGTGTCCGCGCTCGACAAGGTATTGCCGACGACCACGTCCATGAGGCCGTTCCCCCTGAAATCCCCGACGGCCAATGCTTTCGGGCCGATGCCGGTGGGGAAATCGGCGCGATTGAACATGAATGTCTGCGCGGAAGCCAGCGAGGCGGCAGCCACGGCTAGCGCCGCAAGGACAATTATCGTCAGCACTGCACCTGCCCGAAAAATTCGATTCGTCAAAGAAACACCAAGAATTGTTGTGAACAAGGTTCTTGACGTGAATTCCATATGTTCTCCTCTTCTTAGCTCCAAGAAACCTACTGCGCTGGCTCCGTCTGTTTCAGTCAAGTTGCATTAGCCTCGACGTCGAGCAGCGTCTTGGCGCCGTAGATTTTGGCGGAGCAGGAGATAGATGGGGAGCTTTCGATGGCTCCCCGCCAAGGTTCCGCTCTACCCACTAAGTCACTGCTTAATGGCTGACCCCTCCTCGTAGTTGCCTGAGTCGGTAATATCCACCAGCTCCATAACTTGGCTATTCGCAGAAATCTGGATTGCGTAGTTGAGCGTGGGACCGCTGCCGGACAAGGTCGCGAAACCGGTCCCGGTGGTGTTTAGAGAAGTGATGGTGAAGGTGAGACCCAATACTGTGTCGTTACCGCAGGAGACGGTGTGGTAGGTATCTGAGGCATCCGTCGCCACGCCAACGGAATTAAGGGTGAAGCTGATAAGCTTGGTCCCCACTCCGCACCCGCCCTGACCGTACATGGTTGCCAGCCATGTTCCTTTCAACTTGGCAAACGTAACCTCCGGCCGCGCACCCTTATCCGCGGCGGCAGCTGGCATTGCGACTGAAACAAGCGTGACGAGCATTAGCGCGACCGATAATGCGAGCCGTGCCGGTTCACGACGGGAGTTGATAGTCTTCTCGGCCGGGTGTTTTGAGCTGAACTGCGTGTTGTTGTTCGTCGTTTTCATTTTGATTCTCCGTAGAAGTAGTTTTGGGGAAAGCTTGTTGGTACTTACCTAGGTTGAGCCGCGGTTGGCTGCGCCGAAACCTTGAGTTGCGGCATGTGCGCTGCGGAGCCGGACCTTGGTTCAGAGATCGGTTCAGAGATCGGCGCCGCGGAGGGCCGCACCGGACGCCGCATTTTCTGGCGCTCCATTGCTTCTTTGCCGAACTGGCTGGTCTTGTCGGCCAGGCGAATGGTCTCGTAGCCTTTGCGCTTCGCCATGATGCGATAGTCAAAGGCTATGCCGGAGGTGCCACCACCCAACTCGCGCACTTCGAAGGAGGTTGGCGTCTTCTGGCTGACGTAGAGTCCTTTGCAGTCGCCGTTGGGAGTGAGGAATACGTGGTACTCCATTCCGGTGTTGACGGTTTGGCCAAAGACCGGATCGAGGTTAACTAACGCCGCGCCATTCGAAAGCTGCCCGGAGCCGGCATCCTCAAACCAGTTTTCCGGGCCCTCGATGGCGTAAAGGGCGACGTTGCGCGATCCGCCATCTACAGGGACGACGGCGGATTTCGTGCCGGTGCAGGTCAGATCCCCGCTGACATCAATAATGCAGTTGGCGCCGAAGTGCAGCCCCCGAGCGACGAAGATCACAGTTCCGGCAGTGGCGCTCTCATTTACAACCTGAATGGTGGCACCACCAAAACTGGGGTCGGAGGCTGAGTTGTTGAGGAAATACCCGGCGTTGTTGTCGTCAGCGGTTCCCTGAATGCCGTGAAAACTGCCGCTTGATCCGCCGGTATCGCCCCACACTCCGGCATCACCGATGCCGCTACCAGTAATGCTGGCGCCAGCCGCTTGCCCGTAAGCGCCCACGTTGGGGCCTGAGCCGAGCACTCCGTAGCCTCCCGCGCTCGCGGTGGTCCCAAACACGCCGTTCGATGTTCCGCCGGTCGTGGTGGCAACTCCTTTCACGCCGGACGCGTCGGTGCTACTGGTCGTGCCCACGACCGCCGGAGCCGATCCCGAGGCAAGCGTGTTCAAAACGTTTAATACTCCCGAACTACTCGCGCCCGAGATTGACATCAGGTTGTTGACGGTTTGCGTGCCGGTGAAGGTGTTGTTCGCCGCCAGTTGCGGATAGATTGCGTTGGTCGCGGCGGTGTTGAGGTTGAGCGTAACGTTTCCGCTGGTGCCCCCACCCGTCAGATCCGTGCCCGCCGTTACGCCCGTGATTGTGCCTGTGCCCACTGCAGCGCATGCCCATGCACTGCCGTTCCATTGCAGCACCTGATTCGCCGCGCACCCATTCGTCAACGACAGATTCAGCGTGCCGCTCGTGCCGCCACCAGTTAGACCGCTGCCACTCGTGGTGGTGACGCCGGTGATCGTCCCATCGCCCCCAGCAAA
>Ga0209274_10000786_pt1 | contig 17306 bp, 11 predicted proteins | sample HubBroMetageREF1_FD_188343 | JGI IMG/M metagenome (GOLD analysis project Ga0209274, IMG submission 188343) | Reference soil microbial communities from the Hubbard Brook experimental Forest, New Hampshire, USA - Hubbard Brook CCASE Soil... | ecosystem: Environmental > Terrestrial > Soil >...
CCACCGGTTCGCCCAAAAGTGGCATGACGAGCTCGACGCTGCGCTCGGCCGCGAGGCGAACGAGGGTCTCCGCAGGCTCATCCCAAGCGTGCAGCGCAAGATTGAACGTACCCCAATGCACGGGCAGAAGTTTTCCGCCTCCGAGTCGTTGCAGCGCCTCGAGCGCATGCTCCGGGCCCAGATGAATGTCGCCCCACGCTTCATGAAATGCGCCGACCTCCAGCATCACCAAATCGAAGGTGCCAAAGCGCTGACGGATGGCCGAGTATTCTGGAGTCAGACCGGTGTCTCCGCTGAAGAAGACGCAATGCTTGGGCCCTTGCACGACGAATGACGACCACAACGTCGCGTTCCGACCGCCCAGGCCGCGCCCGGAAAAGTGCTGCGAGGGCGCCGCGCTCAGTGAAAGGTCGGTGCCAGGGATCGGGGCTTGCTCCCACCAATCGAGCTCCGTGATCCGCTCTGCGGGTACGCCCCAAGCTGCTAGATGTGCGCCCACTCCGAGCGAGGTAAAAAACGGCACACGGCGCGTCGCGAGCTCGAGAATGGTCGGATAGTCGAGGTGATCGTAGTGGTCGTGCGAGACGACCACCGCGTCGAGATCGGGCAACGCGGACACGGGGACGGGCACCGATTGAAAGCGCTTCGGTCCCGCGAACGTGACCGGTGACGCGCGCTCGCCCCAGACCGGGTCGGTGAGCACGCGGGCGCCGTCGATCTCGAGCATCACCGTCGAATGCCCGAGCCAGGTGGCCCGGAGCCCCGTCTCCGGCTTTCTCGCCCAGCCCGCGCGGGGGCTCTGCGAAGGCAGCGGCGCGGTCGGCGTGCGCCGGTCCCCGCCGCACAGAAACTCCGCGATGGTCGGCATGCGGGTTCCCTTCTTGAGCCCCTGGGTCACGGGCGCGGTGTTCACGAACGCGCCGTCCACGTAGCGCGGTGACGCCTTCATTCGCTCGAGCCGCAACCCGGTCGCGTGCGTTCCAAAGGACTTGAGGTGCATGCGTGTGCTCCTCGGATCGATGTTCAGCCTGGCGAGCGGGTTTCGGCGAATCGACCGCCCTCCTCGGTCAGGAGCACGCTACCCCCGTCGCTGCCGCGGGCCCAAACGGCCTTGACGGCGAGGCGACTTGTCTGCGACCACAGCGCTCCATGGTCTCCCGACTCCGCGACGCTCTCTATCGCGCCATCACGACGACCCGCGGCGACTCGCTGGCCGTCATCCGCCTCCCGAAGGAGCTCGCACGGGACCTCAACATGACCCTCGGAATGCCGCTCGCCTCGCGCGACGAGCTGGCGAAGCGCACGCGAGCGGGCGAGCGACTGAACGAGCTGCGAGCGGCCGGTGCCCCTGCGAGACGCGCCTCCGCCGCGGCGGCCCCCGTGTTCCTCTACTTCGAGAAAGACAGGAACGTGCGCGAGCTCGGGCGCATCGAGGAGCTGCTCGGTGCCAAGGGAATCGCGTGGACGCGGCTCGACATTACGGGCGACGAGGCCACCCTCGCGTTTGTGACGGTCAAAGCGAAGTGTGAAGCGGACGATTTGCCCGTCGTCTTCGTCGCCGATGCTCCGGTCGGGACCTACGAAGCACTGGTGCGGGCCGACGTTTCGGGCGAGCTCGCCCGTTTGGTGCATCCTTCGTGACGACCCACCCGTTCTGAACCGCAGCCGTATGCGCTAGGTACCGGCTTTGACACCCGGCAATAGGTTGCCGTGGAAGAACCGAGGATCGGCGATGGTCGGCGCGACCGCCGACATCTCGAGACCGAAGCTGTCGAAGATCGATGCGAAGAGGTCGTTGTTCGAGTAGTCCGGATCGCCGACCTTGCCTTGGTCTTGCTGCGCCGTCTGGACGCCGCCGCCGGCACCCGTCTTGGTGTACCACGCGTTCGAAAGAGGATCGACTAAGGCGGCCGCCGTCGGATCGGAGATGTCGTTTCCGAGCGGAGTGTAGACACTGTTGTACCGAATGAGCTTGCCGGTGGTGAAGTAGCCGCCGTTGCTCCCGGCCAAGGCGAAGTACGCGTTGTCGCTGATGTGAGCCGAGCCGTCCGATAGGCAGCTCGTGTACATGAGCAGCGAGTTGTCGAGCACCTTGGTGCCCGGCATGCCCGACTCTTCAATCGCGTCGAGCTGGGTGATCATGTAGTTGAATTGCGACGCGTACCATCCGTCGACGATCAAGAGATTCGGGTCGCGCTCGTGCGACATGTTGTGGTGGCCGACGCCGTTGAGATTGCACTGCGAGGCGGGCAAGGTGAGCCACGGGAAGCTCAGATTGTCCTCGCTGTGCGTCCACTGGAAGGTGACGATGTTCGTCAGACCGCAGGCGATTGCCTGAATCATGATGTCCATCAGCATCTTGCCGGAGGTCGGCGTGATGCCCGGCACCTCGGTCCAGTTGAGCGTCGCGGTCGCATTGGTAATGTCTACGCCCGCCGGGGCGGCCGGGGCAGAAGGCGCCGTGCAGCTGAGCGTAAAGACCGAGGTGAGCTGCGTTTCGATGTCGCGGACCGCAGACTGATGTTGCTGCAGCAGCTGCCAGTCGGCCGAGCTCAGCTTCGTTTGCAACCGCATGAAGTCGGCCTGCACGGCGTCGAGCACGCTCTTGTCGGCAAGCTGCTGCGCCGTGGGACCGCTGCCCATGGCCGTGCCCGTCGCCCCGCCGGCGCCGAACACCGTATTGAAGAGAACGAACGGATCGCTCACCGGCACGATGGGCGACGTCGGCCCCGTGTAGCTCATCTCCTTGTCGACCTGACGGTCGTCGTAGCCGTACAGATCGTTCGTCCCCATGACCGCGAGCTGCAGCGACGGGAACTTGACCTTGCCCTTGAACAGCTGGTTGGCGAGCACCTGATCGATCGAGATGCCGTTGCCCAACCCGGCGCTGCCGAAGTTGTTGTCTCCGCCCTTGAGGACCTGACCCGTCAAAAGCGAGCCCATGCCTTTTTGGTGCCCACCCGGGTGCGGAATGCCGTCGACGCTCGAGGCCTGGACCGTGACCCCGTTGATCGTGAGGCTGCCCGCCGTGGGATCGTTGTACACCGGACGTGCGGCAATCATCGACAGTCGATCGAGGATGAGGAGCTTGCTCGCGCTGTTGAAAAGCGGAGGCGCCACGGCTCCGGCCGTCGACGCGACGGTTTTTCCCCAGATCGTCGTCGGGCTGCTGAGCGCAGCCAACCCGGCGCCCGTGGTGATGTCGGTAATGAAGGGGGCCGTCGCTCCGGCCGTGGTCGGAGCAATCGGGATACGCCACGCGGAGTAAAGCTGCCCGTTGGGCGTGTACATCACGATGAAGCGCTTCTTTGGGACCACCGGTACCTGAGCCTTGGCGTAGAGCGTATCGAGGCCGGCGAGCAGGGGAACGGCTCCCGCCGAGACGCCAAGGTCACGGAGAAAACGCCTGCGGGTCATTGTCGGCTTACCCATGTTGCTCCTCACTGTATGTTCATCCGTTCAAGAAATACGTCGGTCTGGGTTGTCCCGACCAGCACGGAGCTCAGGTTTTCACCCGACGCAACGTAGGTCTGATCGAGCCAGGTCTCGACGGGAAAGTCAGCCGCAGCGTCGTTGCGTCGAGCCATGAACCTGTAGAAGTTCACAGTGATGCAGGCGTCGGGCAGATCGGAGTTAGCCAGCGCCGTCGCCAGCTGCATCCCCGACGTCATGGTCACGTTGAGGTACGCGTCGTTGCCCGAAAAGCCGGCGATCGTGATGTTGGTCATGTCGACCGGAGCGCCGTAGTCGTCGATCGTTCGGTACGACCCGACCGTGTCGAAGGGCTCGTACAAGAAGCCGACGGGGTCGATGCGCGTGTGACACGACGGGCACGGGATGCCGGTTGCGGCCTGTCCCGCCGATGCCTTGCCTGCGTAGGGGCCCGTCGCCGTCAGCAGCTCATAGTCCTGCCGCAGGCTCATCCCTGCCGCGGGGGGTATGAAGCTAGGAACGCCAGGGGGCGGGTCGGGCAGCGGCTGACACACGATCTGATCCCAGATGAACCGGCCCCGCTTGATGGGGTGGCTCGTGCTGGTCGTCGCGTAAGTCGCCAGGAGAAGCGGGTGAGACAGAATGCCGATCCGCTTGGTCGCATCGAGCTGGACCGGCGTCAGCGTGGTCGTTCCTGCGGGAACGGTGACGCCGAGAATGGGCGCGAGCACTGAGTTTGCGTACGCGGTCTCGCCGGTGAGAAGCGTCTTCATTGAATTCGTCGGCGACCACAGGGCGGCCTCGGCCTGCATGTCGAACGACTCGATGATCGCTTGCTGAAGCGCCGGGCTGAACTCGGTGGCCAGCGAGAGGCCATTCGTCGTCATGAAGAGAGAGGTCGCCGAAAGCGTGCCGTTCGGCAGAATCTGCGTCGAATTTCCAACCTTACCGCTGGGCAAGCTCAGCGAGGTCAGCCACTGCTGGTAGAAGTTGCGCAGGCCGATCTTGGCTTTCGGGTCTTGAACCATGCGCGCAGCTTGAGCCGCGACCTGGTCGGACGTCGTGAGCTCATTCGCGGCAGCCGCCGCAAAGAGGGTGCTGTCGGGCATCGACGACCAGAGCAGATACGACAGCCGATTGGCCATGGAGTAGCCCGTGACCGGTATCGCCACGTTGTACATGCCAAGAGCCTGCTGCTCGGTCTCGAGGTGATAGAGGAAGTAGGGCGACTGCAGGATCTCTTCGAGGACCGCCGCGATGCCGGCAGCGAACCCGGCGGCTTGTGTCACGCCGACGGCCGTGTAGAGGGCGTTGAGCTCCGTGATCATCGTGGCATCAAGGACGGCGCCTGGAGCGCTCGAGACGGGCCCGTGACGGAACGCCAGAGGTGCGAACTCATTGATGAACGCCGATGCGCATGTAGCGCCCGCCGCTCCCGAGTCGGCCGCGGGTGCCGTGCACCCGGCTGCTTTGAGCAAGGTCGGTAGGTTGGCGGCGGAGGTCGCGATCGCTGCGATGGAGAGCGCCGAGCTGTAGTAAGCCTGCGCCGTGTCGTCGGTCGACGCTCCGCCGATCGCGAAGCCTCCCGCCGTCGAGTCGGCGCCAAGGGGCACCGTCTGCTCGCTCGGGGGGATCCCGAGCAAATCGTTCACCGTGTTCGCGTACTCGACCGCCGTGAGCTTCGTGATCGTCTCATTCACCACCGCCCCCGTGCTGGGGGGCGGTACTTTGGACACGGCGACGAAGGAGCCATCGCCCGTGATGATTCCGCCGTCGGCAGGGGTACCTTCGAGGATCGAGCTTGATCCTGAGCCTGTGCCCTGGTTCATCCCGCCCGTCGTGCCGTTGGAGCCCGAGTTGGATCCACCGCCACTGCCGCTGCCGGCGGAATTGCTGGTGTCGGGGTTTCCGATGGTGCCGCTGCCGCATCCCAGGAATACGAGCAAGAATGCGCTGGGCCAGGCTGAACGTGCTTTCATACTTGTCTCCCGTTCGACCACCCCCGGAGGGAGGTGCTTTGGAGGATTTCTTCCACCGAATTATGACTTAGCTTGCGGTTTGTGCGACCGGATGAAGCCTGCGCGTACTCGAAAACGCCGCCACCGAGCAGCTTAGATAGTAACACGGAACGGTCGTCACGGAGCGCACGGACGTCATTTTATAAGTCGCGGAAGGGGAACAAATCTGCTCAATTATTTTCCAGCCTGAGCCGCCTTCCACGGAGACCTACATGCGGGCTGCCCGGGTCTTGGGCGCGGTCTTCGTCGAGCGTCGCCTGACGCGAACCGCGCCGAGAAATACGGTGCCCGCAGCCCACAGGATCAGAGTGCGCCACGAGGCCGGGCGCGGGTGGGCGCTCTTGGGAAGCGCCGCGACCCCGCACCCACCCCCGACGGCGGGGATGTAGTCGGCGTTCCAGTGGTCGGTGGCGATTGGAAGAGTCTTCGATTCTACGACATCGACGCCATCGAACGTCGCCCCGACCGTGAGGCGCGAGCCACCAAGGCCCTCCGGAACCTGAATTTGGGCGATTCGGACCCCGGCGGAACTTCGCGACATCGAGATCGACACCGCGGATGGCGCCCCTTGCACACGCGCGTAGACCCTGAACCGTGATTCGTCGAACCCACCGGCTGCCGGTGGGGGGATAGAGCCCGTCGGCGCGGCACGGAGCTCGAAGGCGGCTTGTAGGGGTGTAGACCCGTCGGCGACGCAGAATTCAGCCCCCAGCGTAACCCAGCTATACGTGCGATTCGGTAAGGCAATCGAGCTTTGGGTTGCGGGATTGCTGAGAGCGAGCGCTCCAAGCACGTCGAGCTCTCCAACCCCCGATTGGTCGTCGAACGGGGCTGGGCCCCGGAGGTGGTGTGCGCCGCCCTGAAGGAGCGCCAGCGCGCCGGCCTGAGTGAGGAGTCCATTCTGCTGTAAAAGTACAGCTACAGCGCCTCCTACGAGAGGCGCCGAAAAGGATGTGCCGAGCGCTGCGGCGTGAAGAGCGTCGATCTGCCTGCAGGTCGCGTCGCGCGGACCATCCGAGCAGCTGCCGGTGAAGATGCTGGTCGCGACCGGAGGAATGGCCTGACTCGACAAGGCGCCCACGATGGCCGCGCCGGGCGCGACGATCTCGGGCTTCTGGACGCCGGTCAACGTAGGCCCCGCGCTCGAGAACCAGCACGGCTCGCCGTCGATAGGATCGCGCTCGCCCCCATGGGGGTCTGGCATTCCACCGACGGCGTCGAGCAGGGGTACATCGAAGCCGAATGGCAGTTTATTGATGCTCCGCCAGCCCGTCTTACTGACCGTGCAGCCCACCGAAATGATGGAGGGTTGGGTCGCGGGGAGCGTGACCGTCCCTTCGCGGACGCCGTACTCGAACATGGCTCCCCCCGGAATCGCGGCATCTCCATCTCCTTGAACGTAGAGGTCCGCATTGCCCGATCCGGCGAGCGTTATGAAGTACGTTCCCGCGGGCCATTTGCCTGTCCAGATGACGACTGCGCCGTGCGATTGCGGCGGCACGGGGCTGTGCGCCGGCTCGCTACCATTGACGACGGCGGCCTGATAATCGCCGGTCGACGCGCCCCCCGACTCCCCAGGGTCGACCGGAAGAATCCACGTCCCCTTTGGACCGTCGAGGCCGACCCGGATCACGGCGCCCGCGTGCATCGCGACCCAAACGTCGACTCCGCCGTTCTGCGCCCCCAAGGTGCTGATGGGGACCCGTGTCGTCTCGCCGCCGCTTACGTAGACGTTCTCGTGAACCGGCGCGTCTGCTTTGGCGATCGACCCGCTATTGCCGGCAGCCGCCACAAGGACGTGCCCCGGCGCGTCGGGGCCGACGTGGCTCGCGAGCGCCTGCTCCCACGCCAGCGTGCCGTCGTGGGGGCCGAAATCAGTGCCCACGGAAAGACTGACCACGACGGGCATGTGAAGCGCATCGGCTTGGTCGTAAAGAAACTGAATCGCGCGGAGGATGTCATCGTTGGCGAGGAGGTTCCCGGTCGAGTCGACGATGCGAGCGACCACGAGGGTCGCCCCCGGCGCAACGCCTCGGTAGACGGACTTGCCCCCGGAACCGTTGCCGGCCGCGCACGAGGTCACGAGCGTTCCGTGTCCTATGGCGTCGGGAGGAAGGGAGGCGGCCTGCCCCGTCGACAACGCCCCGTTGATGTCGTCCCCAGACCACACGGCACCCGACGTCAGAGCCCCCGACGTCGGGTCGGTTGCGCCGTACGCCTGTTCGAGAGCGGGCCACTTTCCTCGCGGTGGCGCGCCCAGGTCGAGTAGCCACGCCACGCGCGTTCGGCCGCTCGCGTCGAGAAAGTCCGGATGCGTGAGGTCGATGCCCGTATCGGCGAGTCCAACGACCACGCCCGATCCATCGAGGCCGCGGCTCGGAGCCGCGCGGCTCGCGGCAACCTCTCGAGCAAGGAGCGCCGGAGTCGGCACCCTCACGAGACTCGTGGCGGTGTCGAGGAGCAGACGCAAAGGCGGCGCGACTTCGATGGGGAGATCCGGATGAGCCGCCGCGAAAGAAGCGAGTCCGGTGGGTGTGTCCCACAGGCGCCCGATTCCGGGTGCGATTTCGCGGAGCCCCAAAGCACCTGCCTGAACGCCAAGCGGAAGGCGCACGAGCGCGCCGATCCCCGGCGACCTCGGGGACGAAAAAGTTCGCGTCGCCCGAGCGCCGAGGAGTCGGACGAGCTCGGCTCCGTCAGGAATCGCTCCCGAGGTGCGGGGCTGAGCCAACGCCGGGAGCGCAGCCCACCAGAGCAGCGCCGAAAGCGCGCTTGCGACACCGATGCGAACCCTGGTGTGTTGCATCCGTCGTTGCTAGACGGGAGAGATGGGGCGTCTCTTGGCCGTCCGCGCCTCGTGTTTGCCCGCGCTACGCTCGAACCGGACGCAGATCTCCTCGCGCAATCGAGCGCCCGGTATGACGGCGTCGACGACCATCTCGCTCGCCATGCGGAGCACGTCGATGTCGGCGCGATACTCGTCGCGCAGCTTCGCCACGAACGCGTCGCGTTCAGGTCCCGCCGCGAACTCCTGAATCTTGTTGAAGTAGACCGCGTTGACCGCAGCCGATGGCCCCATGACCGCAATCGACGCGCTCGGCAGGGCAATGCACGCATCGGGCTCGAAGGCTGGCCCGCACATCGCGTACAGACCGGCGCCATACGCTTTTCGAACAATCACGCTGATCTTCGGTACCGTGGCCTCACTGACCGCGGCGATCATCTTGGCGCCCGCCCGAATGATCCCCTGTCGTTCGACGCGCGTGCCGATCATGAAGCCCGGCACGTCGGCCAGATACAGCAGCGGGACATTGAATGCGTCGCACAAGCTGATGAAGCGCGCGGCCTTGTCTGCACTGTCGACGAAGAGGACCCCGCCCAGCCATTTCGGTTGGTTGGCCACGATTCCGACCGCGCGCCCGTCCATGCGCGCAAAGCCTGTGATGATCTCGCGCGCATAGAGCGCCTTGATCTCGCACCACGATCCTTCGTCGATGAGCTCGTGGATGATCGCGAACATGTCGAAGGGCTTGTTCTCGTCGGCGGGCACGATTTCCTCGATGCTTCGACCGGACGAGGTCGGCGGCCTCGGCGCCGCTCGTGGCGGTGCCTGCTCGAAGCTCGACGGGAGATAGCCCAGATAGCGTTTGCAGAAGACGATCGCCTCGTCCTCGGTGGCGCAGAGGACGTCTCCGCAGCCGCTCACGCTGCAATGCATCTTGGCTCCGCCCATCTCTTCGAGCGAGACCTTTTCGCCGATGACCATCTCCGCCATGCGCGGACTGCCGAGATACATGCTCGCTTGGCCGTCGACCATGACGACGACATCGCAGAACGCTGGGATGTATGCGCCTCCCGCCGCGCTCGGACCAAAGAGAAGACACACCTGCGGGACTTGACCGCTGAGTTGCACCTGGTTGTAGAAGATCCGGCCCGCCCCCCGCCGACCCGGAAAGACATCGGCTTGATCGGTGATCCGTGCGCCGGCACTGTCGACGAGGTACAGCATCGGAGCGCGCAACCTTTCTGCGGTCTCCTGGATACGCAGGATCTTTTCGACGGTGCGCCGTCCCCACGACCCCGCTTTCACCGTCGAATCGTTGGCCATGACGGCCACCAAACGGCCCGCTACGAGGCCCGTGCCCGCAATCACCCCGTCAGCCGGCAGCTCGGGCTCCAGGTTGTTTGCGAGGCTCGCGTCTTCGACGAAAGTACCTGCGTCGAGCAGCCGCGCGAGCCGCTCGCGCGCAAAGAGCTTTCCTTGCGCCGCGTTCTTCTCGTGATACTTGGCGGCACCGCCCTGCTCCACGCGGGCAATCGTGCTTCGGAGCTTCTCGTCGAATGACATTTCGCTGGGGGGACCGCGGGGGTGGTTCTGGAGGCTTACGGACGGAAAACGAGCGGCACGACGATGATTGCCGTGCCGCCAGGCTTGGGGAACATGGCGCCCCTGAGCGCGTCATCGATGCACGAGACTAGGGTCGGGTCGTTGGCGCCACCACCCGGCTCCGCGGCCACACCTTGCGTGGCCCCAACCTCGCTGACGACAACGCGTAGGTTGAGCTTGCCGCGTAGCGCCGGGACCGATCCCCGGGCCCGACGATAACAAGTGAGGAGAGCGGGGACGAGCGCCGCGAGAGTCGGACCCGGATTGAACTTCTTGGGTGCCGCGATCTCGCCAATGAGGATCGATCCGCCCGTACCCTCCGCGCCGGCTTCGGGGACGGGGGGAGCGGCAGGATTCGCCAGGGCAGCCGAGCCCGCGGCCGTCGTTGCTCCAGCGTCCACCCGCTCAGCGCTCGGCGTTGGGGCAGGGCCCGTCGCGGGCTCGGGAGAGGAACGGTTGGGGGCGCCGCAGGAGGCCACCAGAAGCAGCAGGAGGGTCATGCGTGCGTTCATTTTCCGCGGAACTCCGGTTTGCGCTTGTCCGCGAGCGCTGCGAGAGCTTCGTCCCGATCGACACTCGAAAGGGTTTTCTCGTAGCTCATTTTCTCGAGACGAAGCCCGACGGCCAGTGGCATGTCGAGCGCGCGATCGATCGACTCGAGGGCGGCGGCCTGCGCGATGGAGGCCCCCTGCGCGATGGGTACAATCCACTCGATCGCGTCGTCGACGACGCTCGAGTCTTGGGGGCTGATGCGGTTGACCAATCCCCAGCGCAGCGCCTCTTCGGCGGAAATCGGCCGTCCGAGCAGAATCATTTCCTTGGCTCGCGCTTCACCGATCAAGCGCGGGAGTCGTTGCGTTCCCCCGGCTCCGGGGATCACGGCGAGCGAAGTCTCCGGCATCCCGAGGGTCGCGTGCGGTGCCGCCACTCGCAAGTCGCAGCAGAGCGCGAGCTCAAGGCCGCCCCCGAGCGCGACTCCATTGATCGCCGCAACGATCGGCTTGGACGACTGGTCGATCCAAGCGAGCTCCGAGCGGTATGCGTCCAGCAGTGCGCGCACGTCGTCGTGCGACATGGACGGGCGCTCTTTCATGTCCGCTCCCGCGCAGAACGCCTTGTCTCCCGCACCGGTGACCACTACGGCGCGTATCGAGTCGTTTTCTTGCGCTTCGCGCGCGAGCCGGCCCAGGGAAAAAAGAGTGGCTCGCGACATCGCGTTCATCCGCTCGGGGCGGTCGATGGTCCACACCGAAACCCAGCCTCGCTGCGCAACGCGAATGGGAGATTGCTCGCTCACGCCTTGGATCCCTTCCGCTTTTTGAGGCTCGGCCTCTTGAGTCTCGGCGGGGCCGGCGGCGCCTTTCCGGACACGAGCGTCTCAATCTTGGCCAAGCGCACTTTGAGGGCTGCGTGTTCCCCCTGCAGCCTTTCGATTTCGTCGCGCGCCGGGTCGTTTGCGCGTCGTGGTTCGGTCAAGTCGCGCATGACTTCGCGGACCCGTCGGCGCACTCGGGCGTCCGATTCGATCTCCAGACGATCGCGCAGCGCGGTGCGTGCACGGACGTCGCCCAAATCGCCGAGGGCGCGCACGACTTCGATGCGGACCAGCGGATCGGGATCATCCAGGAGAAGCTCGAGCGTATCGCGCGTCTTTCCATCGGCGGCGACCTTCGGCAAGCTCAGCACCGCAGCGCGGCGCGCCCGTGACGGATGCCCGTAACGGGTGCGCTCGCGGAGATGGGAAGCGGCCCGTTCGTCACGCAACGCGGCGAGGCCATCGATCGCACCCGCGCGGACGACGTCGAACCAGCTCGGCCGCTCGAGCATCTCGAGGAGCACATCGAGCGCGGCGGGGTTGCGTGTCCGCCCCATGGCGCGTGCGGCCTCTGCCTCGACCAGATAGCTCTCATCGCGCATCGCGTGCGGTTTGATCGCCTCGAAGGCCTCGGGCGTCCGAAAGCTACCGAGCGCTGCCATCACGGCGCGCCTGACTTTCGGGTGGGTTGCCGCGGCGCCCGCCCGTAAGGCGTCGAAACACACCGGACTCCGGAGTTTGCCCAGGGCGGCCGCGCACTCCGCCCGCGTTCCCCAGAACTGCGTTTCGTCTCGAAGGGCGCGCGCCAAAGTGGCGATCGTCGCCGGGTCGTCGATGCGTGAAAGCGATTGCGCGGCCAGCCAGCGTCCCCGCGCCGACGGCGCTTTGCAGAGCTGTTCTCGCAGCATATCGCCCGGCAGCTTGAAGTGGACCTCGCCGACGATCTTCATCGCCGGGTCAACGACGACGAACGTCGGCCGGTCGTGCGCGGGCAGCGCAAACGACTGATGTCGGTCGGTCATTTGGAGGCTGCAGCGCTCGACCTTCCCGTCTCGCGCGGCGATGTCCAGCTCGAGGGGGAGCTCGAACTGGGAAGGGACACCGTCGGTCGTCGTCTGGGTCTGGCGCGCGTTTACGTGAAGGGTGCCTTTCTCCCAGACGATGTCGACTTCGAGCTCGGGGTGTCCCGGCTTGTAAACCCATTGCTCGAAGAAGCGCCCCAGAGTCCTCCCGCTGACGCTCTCCATGGCGCGTAGCAGGTCCCTCGTTTCGACGAGACCTCGAGCGTGGGTCGTCAGGTAGAGATGGACCGCCTTCCAAAAAAGCGAGTCACCGAGCTCCGCACGGAGGGCGTGGAGCACGAGACCGCCTTTCTCGTAGAGGTGACGATCGAATAGGTCGAGCGGGGCGTCGTAGTCCTGACAGACAATCGGCCGCCTGTAGCGGCCATGGGTCTCGGCCGCATAACTCTCCAAGTCGCCTTTCAGGCCGTAGGCGTACTCGTCTTGTCCGAGAAGCTCTTCGCGCCAGACATGCTCGAAGAAGGTGGCGAACCCCTCGTTGAGCCATCCCTCGTACCAAGCGCGGCAAGTGACGAAATCGCCGAACCACTGGTGGGCGAGCTCGTGAGATATCAAGTCGTCCGAAGAAACATCCAAGGCGGCGCGCGAGTCGAGCAGAATGTGCTCGTACATCGTGGTCGCCGTCGTGTTCTCCATGCCCCCGAAGACGAAGTCGGCGACGACGATCTGCGCGTATTTGTTCCACGGATACTCGACGCCCGTCACCCGGCCGAAGTGAGCGATCATCCGTGCGGTGTTGCCGAAAGTGCGGGCGACGTCCGACTCACGCCCTTTCGGGACGAGGTAAGCGAGGGGGATGGTGTGGTCGCCTACCGAGGCCTGCTCGGAAATCTCGACGAACTCGCCCGCGACCAGTGTCAGAAGATAACTGGCGTGCGGCTCCGATAACTTCCAGTGATACGTCCAGGCCCCCGTCTTCGGTTTTCGCGACGAGATGAGCTTGCCGTTGGAAAGCGCGTACCACCCGTTGGGGACGTGGGAGATGATTTCCGAAGTCATCTTCTGATGCGGGCTGTCGTGGCAGGGCACGAAGTGGCGGGCGTCCTCTTCCTGACACTGCGACCACACTTGACGCGGTCTCGCGGGGTAATGCTCGTCCGGCTGGAGGAAATAGAGCCCACGACGAGGGGTTGCGCGATACGCCACCGAAATGCGCGCCCTTTCGCGCCGCGGGTCCCATTTCACGAAGAGCGTGCGCCCGTCGTAGCGCCACGAAGCAGGGGCTCGGTCGACGTGAACGTCGGTCACGTCGAAGCCGATGGCGTCGAGCGCGACCTCGTCGGCCGGGGGATCGACGCGGCGAACGTCGAGCGATGCCGTTGCGGAAATCGACTTCACATCGAGGTGCAGGGTGAGGTCGAGTGCGAGATGCTCGATGGCGAACGGGACACTTCGCTCGAAGTGGTGCGTGCTCGAGGGAAGAGCGAACGGGCGGCCGGACGAGCCGTGCTCGAGGGCCCCGCCGCACCGAGAGTGAAGCCGATGCTCTACGGCCATGGGGACGGCAAGATTACCGGTTTGTTGCCCCTGTGCGAGTCGCTCCGTTAAACCCAGTCTGGGATGGAACCGCTCGTTCGGGCGTCGCTCGTCCTTCGTACGATGGTGCGGCGTGGGCACGTCCTCTTCGAGGCGTGTGCGCTTTCCGCCTACGTAGCTTGCGGAGGGGCCGCGCGGAGTTTTGGACCGGCGCAGTGGCTGCTCGCTGCGGCCTGGGCTGCCATTCTGACGTCGAGGGCGTGGCGCAAGCTTCGCGACCCCGGCGAGGCGGGCCTGCTCGTCGACCTCGAGGTCTGCGTTCTGCTCGTCGTCGGGGTCGTGGCCGCGACCCTTCGACTCGACGGCAACCTCGTCGGGCCTCTCTCGCCTGCGCTCTACGTCGTTGTTGCCCTCGTCGCAGCGTTCACGCGGCCCGTCGCGGGCATGGTCGCCGTGGCATGGCTGCTGGGTCTCGAGGCTGCCGTCCGCTTCGGCCCTGTTGGCGAAACGGACGCGGCTTCGTTCGCCGTGCATGCCGCCTTCGTCGCGGCGTTGGCCGCGCTCAACCTCGTCCTCTTGCGCGCCGAGGTCGCTCGCGTGCGGGCAACGGCCCGCGTGCGCATCGAAGCACAGCTCGTGCGCCTCAAGGAGGACGCGCGGAGCTACCGATTGCTTGGGGCGGGCGGGCGCGCGGACGACGGCGGCGGAGATCGCCTTGCGCGTGCGAGTGTGGAGGAGATCCACCAATCGGTGCACTACGCGCTCGAGCTCTTGCGCCGGTCGCTCGACCTGCACACGGCCGTGCTTCTCTGGCTCAACGATGCGGGGACGCACCTTCGCATCAGCGAGCTCTCGACGGCGTCGGATGCGGTGAGTGATGCGCCGTTCCCCGCCGGCGACGGGGTCCTCGGCGCCGTTCTGTCGCAGCGAACCACCGTGACGCTCCACGGGCTCGGCCCCTCGTTCAAGGTCCCTTACTATCTTTCCGGTTGCCCCGTCCGTGCCCTCACGGCAATCCCCGTTCTCGAGGCCGACGCTCTACGGGGCGTTCTCGTCATGGATCGCGTCAAGGACCCGCCGTTTTCCCCGCACGAAGTAGAAGTCGGAGCCCAAGCCGCCCGATTCTGCCAACGGGCCATCCAAAACGAGCGGGTGTTCGTGCAGCTCGAACGGGCCAAGGTCGAGCAGGGAAAGCTTTACAGAGCAGCTCAAGCGCTCGGGGCCGCGCTCACCGAGGCGGACGTCGTCGCTGCAGGAGTCGCCGCCGCGCGCGAGATAGCCAGCTTCGACGCCGCAGCGGTGACCGTGTTCGACGAGGAGACGCGCTCGCACGAGGTCGTGGCTGCACAAGGCGACAACGACACCGTCGCCAAGCTCGTGGGGATTCGTTTCGGGAGCAACACGGGGCTCGCCTCGATGGTTGTCCAGAATCGCTATCCGCTGCCGTACCGCGGCGAGCACGAGGGTCCGCAGAAAGTCGTGCTCAGCAAGCGGGTACCCTGGCCGCCGCATCCAAGTCTCCTGGTCTTGCCTTTGATCATTCACGATCGAGCGCTCGGCACGCTCATTCTGAGCGCGAAGCGGCGTCGCGCCTTCGGTGACGCCGTCCGACCGACGCTCGAGGTCTTGGCCAGCCACCTCGCCGTGAGCCTATCGAACGCACGAATGGTGCAGAAGCTCGAGACGATGGCGACCACCGATGGGCTTACGTCCCTCCTAAACCGGCGCGCGATGCTCGAATCGGGTGTTCAGAAGATTGCAGCCGCGGCCCGATTCAATCGGAGACTCGCGCTATTGGTCGTCGACATCGATCACTTCAAGCGCGTGAACGATACGTACGGCCACGATACGGGCGACATCGTCATTCGTGGGCTGGCCGACATTCTCAAGCGCCAGAAGCGGACGACCGATGTGGTGGCGCGCTTCGGGGGCGAGGAGTTCGTTCTGCTGTGTGAGCAGACCGACGAGAAGGGTGCGATGCTTCTCGGCGAGCGCATCCGTGACGATCTGGCGAAGACCGCGTTCCGGACCGAGCACGGGTCGATCTCCGTGACCTGTTCGCTAGGGATGGCAACCTTTCCGGAGGCGGGTCAGGATTGGGACGTTCTGTTTCGCGCCGCGGATGAGGCGCTCTACGTCTCGAAGCGCTCCGGCCGGAATCGATGTACGGCTTGGCACGCGCAGCGAAAAGCGCCGTCCAAGACCGTGGCCCTGGACAGGGCCGTTGCGAATGGCAAATGATTCGTACGCAACCATGAGCGACGAGCCCAACCCTTTGAACGACGTTCGTCGAGGTCTCGGTCTGCTGCTGCGTGCGGCGCGGACGGCCGCTCGTAAGTTGCCCACCACGGATTTGGAAGGTGTGGTGACCACGAGCGCTCGTGAAGTCGGCCGAGCGATCGAGAACGTTGCGGCCACGATCGAGCGCGAGGTCTTCGGAAAAGGAGGCTCACCAAAGCCGCCTCCAACCGCGTCGCGGGGTCCTGACGGTGCGTCGAAGACGCCGGGCGAGGCGGCGTCCAAAGGTGACGACGCAGACAAGGATCCGCACGCGTAGGTGGGCGCCTCGGTGCCGGGCCGTTCTCGGAGCGGACGTCGGCGCGACTCCCTCATCCGTGCCAGATTCGCGTCGTGCTGCCCGTTCGCGATCATCTCCCGACGCGCACGGTTCCGTTCGTCAACTATCTGCTCATCGCTGCGAATATCGGCGCGTTCGTCCTCGCGACGAGGGCCTGGATGGACGGCGCGCCGGCCAACGAGCTGATGGCCACATGGGGTCTCGTGCCTGCGCGGCTTTTCGCGGATCCCGTCGTGGGGATCGAGACGATTTTCACGAGCATGTTCATGCACGCCCCGATCGCCCAGGGCGGGTTGGCGCATCTCGGTGGCAACATGCTCTTTCTCTGGATCTTCGGCGATAACGTCGAGGACGCGCTCGGGCATCGGCGCTATCTCGTCTTCTATCTCCTGGGGGGTCTTGGGGCCGCCGCGGCCCAAGTGCTCATCGACCCAGCCTCGCCCATCCCGATGGTGGGTGCATCCGGAGCCATTTCTTCGGTGCTTGCTGCCTACGCGCTGCTCTATCCGCGCTCTCCCATTACCGTCCTCAACCCGATTCCCCTTCTGTGGTTTTTTTGGGGTTTTTTCCTGCAATTTCCGGCTTGGCTCGTCATCGGCCTGTTTTTCATCGTCAACCTGTCGGACGCATTCATGAACCCGGCTCGTGGCGGTGGCGTGGCCTTCATGGCGCACGTGGGGGGCTTCATCGCGGGCATCTTTCTTCTGCAGATCTTCATGAATGGGCGCGCGCGGATGGATGACTACGCGAGGTGGCAGCAGTGGGCTCGGCGGCGTCAGCCCGGGACCTGGTGAGCTTCAGCCCGTGATAGTCCTCGGCGGATCGTGCGCGCTCGACGCCCCAGTCTGCCCGCAACCGTCATCCTCCTCGGGCTGACAAGCCTCTTCACGGACGTCGGCACGGAGATGATATTTCCGCTGCTGCCGGTGTTTCTCGTCGAGACTCTCGGCGCCGGCCCGACGTATCTTGGTTTGGTTGAAGGTGCCGCCAACGCGGTGGCCAGCGTGCTCAAGCTCGG
>Ga0209274_10000787_pt1 | contig 17266 bp, 15 predicted proteins | sample HubBroMetageREF1_FD_188343 | JGI IMG/M metagenome (GOLD analysis project Ga0209274, IMG submission 188343) | Reference soil microbial communities from the Hubbard Brook experimental Forest, New Hampshire, USA - Hubbard Brook CCASE Soil... | ecosystem: Environmental > Terrestrial > Soil >...
GAATTTGCGCCCGCCCGTAATCCATTCAGAAATCAATCTGCCTGAAAACCAGGCTTGAGAAGGAACGAAATCGATGAGCATTAGCCTTGCAGAACTGAAAGACAAGAACATCACGGACCTGGCGAAAATTGCCAAGGAGCTGAACATTCCCGGCGCCTCGGGCATGCGCAAGCAGGAGTTGATCTTCCAGATCCTCCGCGCCCAGACGGAAAAGAACGGGTTGATCTTCTCCGAAGGAGTGCTGGAATGTTTGCCGGACGGCTTCGGCTTCCTGCGTGCGCCTGAATACAATTACCTGCCGGGCCCGGACGACATCTACGTCTCGCCGTCGCAAATCCGCAAGTTCGATTTGCGCACCGGAGACACGGTTTCCGGCCAGGTTCGCCCGCCCAAGGACGGCGAGCGCTACTTCGCGCTGATTAAGGTCGAAGCGGTCAACTTCGAAGATCCGGAGGTCGCGCGCAGCAAGATATTCTTCGATAACCTGACGCCGCTGTATCCGGCCGACCGCATCCGCCTGGAAACCACTAAGGAAAACCTCACGGGACGAGTGCTGGACATGCTCTGCCCCATCGGCAAAGGCCAGCGCGGCTTGATCGTCGCTCCACCACGCACCGGAAAAACGATGATGCTGCAATCCATCGCCAATTCCGTCACCACCAATCATCCCGAAGTCGCGTTGATTGTGCTGCTGATCGACGAGCGACCGGAAGAAGTCACGGACATGCAGCGCACCGTGAAGGGCGAAGTAATCAGCTCCACCTTCGACGAACCGCCGCAACGGCACATTCAAGTCGCCGAAATGGTGCTGGAAAAGGCCAAGCGCCTGGTGGAACACAAGCGCGACGTGGTCATCCTGCTTGACTCGCTCACGCGTCTGGGCCGCGCCTACAACGCCGTCACGCCGCCTTCGGGCAAAGTGCTCTCCGGCGGTATTGACGCCAACGCCCTGCAGCGCCCGCGGCGTTTCTTTGCCGCAGCGCGCAACGTCGAAGAAGGCGGCTCACTCACTATCATCGCTACCGCGCTGATTGATACCGGCAGCCGCATGGACGACGTCATCTTCGAAGAGTTCAAAGGCACCGGCAACATGGAGATCAATCTGGATCGCCGGCTGGTGGACAAGCGCGTCTTCCCGACGATTGACATCAACCGTTCCGGAACGCGTAAGGACGAGCTACTGCTGCCCGCCGACGAATTGAACCGCATCTGGGTGCTGCGCAAAGTGCTGAGCCCTCTCTCCACGGTGGAAGCCATGGAGCTTCTGCTGGGACGCCTCTCCAAAACGAAAACGAACGGCGAATTCCTCGCTTCGATGTCCAGTCCTGCGTAAACGCAGTTTCGCGCGGGGCGTAAATCCCTGTTCCCCCTTCCCGCAACAGAGCACCCGCCCACGGCGGGAAGGAGAAACGCGTGCAACGTTTCCTCGCGCGCCAGCCCATCTTCAATTCCGCGCGCGTCGTGTACGGCTACGAAGTGCTGTTCCGCTCCGGCCCGGAGAATCGCTACGACGCCGTGCAAGCGGACATGGCCGCCGCCTCCAGCGTGGACAACATTCTGCTGTTCGGCATGGAGCGCCTGATTCCAGGATGTCGCGCATTCCTGAATTGCACGCGCGATTTTTTGATTCGCGATTTCGCGACCATGCCGCCCCAAGACCGCGTGGTGCTGGAAATCCTGGAAACAGTTCCCATGGACGACGAAGTGCACGACGCCTGCCGGCGCCTGAAGCAAGCCGGCTATCAGATCGCCCTGGACGATTTTGAGGAACGCCCGGATTGGAAACCGCTGATCGCCATGGCGGATTACATCAAGGTGGACCTGCTGGCCACTTCGCCCGCGGACCAGCGGCGCCTGGCGCAGAGTTACCTGCCGATGAATATTCGCCTGGTGGCGGAAAAAGTTGAAACCTACAACGATTTCCACCGCACGCGCCGTTGGGGCTGCGCCTACTTTCAGGGCTATTTTTTCAGCCGGCCCGAAATGCTCACCCGCCAGGACATTCCGCCGAACCAGATGAACTACCTGCTTGTGCTGCGGGCAGCGAACCGCGCGCAGATGGATATTGACGAGGTCAGCGCCCGGATCAAAGCGGAAGCGTCCCTCAGCTTTCGCCTGCTGCGCTACCTGAATTCTCCGGCGTTCCCGCTGATTGTGGAAGTGCGCTCGATCCCTCACGCGCTTGCGCTGCTGGGCGAACGCGGCACCCGCAAGTGGGTTTCGCTGATTGCCGTGACCGGATTAGCCAACGGGAAACCGGCGGAGCTGGCGGCCTTGCCGCTGATTCGCGCGCAATTCTGTGAATTGCTGGCGCCCTGCGCGCGGCGCGCGGAATCAGCCAACGATCTATTCCTTCTCGGATTGTTATCCGCGATGGACGCAATTCTGGACATGCGCATGCCGGACGTGCTGAAGGAAATCACTATCCACCAGGAAATTCGCGACGCGCTGATGGGCAAGGCCAACAAGCTGCGCGAAATTTTCGAGTTCGTGTTGAATTACGAACGAGGGCGTTGGGAGGAAATCGGCCCGGCGGCTGCTCGACTGGGAATCCAGGAAGATGTAATTGCGGCGCGCTATGTGGAGGCCGTGGAATGGGCGCGCCAGATACTTTCGCCGCAGCAAGAAATCGTATCGCCGCAGGTGTGAATCGCAGGAAAAGATGAGTGGGCGGCGGATTCCGGCTGCGCTGCGGGCGGCATGGCGAGCATCGCCGGTGACGGATCGCTGCCAGCTCGCTAGTTTGCGTTTGCGCCAGCCTGCTCTTTGGCCAGCAGCACCACCAGGCGCGCCACTGCTTCCGGTTCCATCGCGGTGCTGTCCACTACTACCGCATCCGCCGCGCGCACCAGCGGCGAAGTGGAACGCTGCAGGTCGCGGCGGTCGCGTTCGCGGATTTCCTCGAGCGTGCGCTGCAGGTTGATGCGGTCGCCCTTCTGCAGGTGCTCGCGCCAGCGCCGCTCGGCGCGTGTTTCCGGCGAAGCGGTAAGAAAAATCTTCAGCTGCGCGTCGGGAAAAACCACGCTGCCGATGTCGCGCCCCTCCATCACTACGCCACCCTGCTCGCCGGCGCGGCGCTGCTCGGCCACCAGCACCTGCCGCACCCCGGCATTCACGGCAATTTTGGAAGCAGCCTGGGAAACTTCGGGCGTGCGAATCGCGGTGGTCACGTCGTCGTGATCCAGTAATACGCGCTGCGTCCCCTCTTCTGCGCGCAGGTCAATGCGCGTCGCGCGTGCCAGCACCACCAAGTCCTCATCGTGGCCGTCGAGCGCGAGACCTTCGCGAAGTGCCTTAAACGCCAGCGCGCGATACATCGCTCCGGTGTCCACGTACACGTAGCCGAGAAGCTCCGCCACGCGACGCGCCAGCGTGCTCTTGCCCGAGCCGACAGGACCGTCAATGGCGATGATTAGTTTCTTCAAGGAATCGCTCGCGGCCCGGAGTTCGGCGTGAAATTCAGATTCGAGTTCGCGGTCAAATTCGCCCTTAAATGCGTTTGAAGGCGCGCTCGATTTCGCGCACGGAATAGCGCAGCACCACGGGCCGGCCGTGCGGACAGCTCATCGGGTACTCCGTCTTGGCCAATTCGCCCAGCAGCCACTCCATTTTTGCCGGATCCAGCGGCGTATTCACCTTGATGGCCGCGTGACAAGAAGTGGAAGCGGCAATCTTGGCTTGCAGCGAATCAATGGAGATGGCCTGATTTTCGCGCGCGATCCCGTCCAGGATTTCGTACAGTAGACGTTCGGCGTCTCCGCTGGTGATTCCGGCAGGCGCGGCCTGAATTGCCACGCTGCGCGCGCCCATCAGCTCTGCTTCGAATCCGTTGGCGCGCAGTTCTTCGCCGATCTGCTCGAAAATCGCCAGCTGCCGGGGATTCAGCTCGACGATCAGCGGCACCAGCAGACGCTGCCCGCCGAGTGCGCCTTCGCGCCGCGCGCGCAAGTGCTGCTCGAAGAGCACGCGCTCGTGGGCCACGTGCTGGTCAATGATCCACAATCCTTCGCCATTCACGGCGACGATAAAGCTGCTGTTCACCTGGCCCAGAGGCTTGAGGTCGGCGATGTCTTCGACGCTGGGCAGCGCGCCGGGAGTTTCGCCGGTGTTGATGCCGCCGCCGGTGGCAGGCGCGACGTATTCCTGCGCACCCAGCGAGAAGTCGCTCGCGCCCGTGGGATCGAATTGCAGCCGCTGCGAAATTGGGCGGTCGGGCCCGCCGCTCAATTCAAATCCTTCGGCAGCACCGGCGACGTCGCCAAACGAGGCGGGGATTACGGCGCGTGGCGGACCGGGAAGCGTCCCAGGCAACGCTCCGGCGTTTGCGGAAGAAAGATACGCCGGGTCAATCGCGGCCGCCCCGGCTGCAAACGCGGTCGAGCCGCCAATCGTTGCCGCAGACGCCGCAGCGGTTGCTGCGCGCGCTGCGGGAAATCCAGGAATGGGCCGCGCGACCGAAAGCGCCTGGCGCAACGCATCGCGCGTGAAATCGTGCACGAACTGGGGGTGGCGAAAGCGCACTTCGATTTTCGCGGGGTGCACGTTCACGTCCACTTCCTCGTACGGCATATCCAGAAACAGCAGCACCACCGGGAAGACGCCGGGTGGCACGATATTGCGATAGGCTTCGCTGATGGCGTGCAGCAGCAGGCGGTCGCGCACCAGCCGCCGGTTCACGAAAATGTAGATGCCGTTGCGATTGCTGCGCTGCACTTCGGGGCGCGATGTGAACCCGCTGACGCGCAGCGTGGCAGCGCGCTCTTCAGCCTCCAGCGGCGGCTCGGTGATGGCGCTGCGCACCGCGGCTTCCGTCGCCGGAATTTCAGTGAGTTCATCCAGCGACTGGCGGCCGAAAATCTGGTACACGCGATCCGCCAGCTTTTCCACCGGCGAACAATTCAGAATTTCCTGCGACGGTGTCTTCAACAGGAAATGCCGGTCGGGATGCGCCAGCGCGTAATGCGTCACCAGCGATGCGATGTGGCCCAGCTCGGTGGTTTCGGATTTCAGGAATTTACGCCGTGCCGGCACGGCATAAAAAATATCCGCCACGCTGATCGAAGTTCCCACCGGCACGCCCGCGGGCTTCACGCTCAGAAGTTTGCCGCCGGCGAATTCGATGCGCGTTCCCTCGCCTTCTTCCGCGTCGCGCGTTTCCAGCAGCAGCCGCGAAATGGCGGCGATCGAAGGCAGCGCCTCGCCGCGAAATCCCAGCGTGGCGATCGAGAGCAGATCGTCAGCGGTGCGAAGCTTGGAAGTGGCATGGCGCTCGAAGGCCAGCAGCGCATCGTCGTGATTCATGCCGCAGCCATCGTCAATCACACGGATCAGGCGCTTACCGCCCGATTCCGTTTCGATGCGAATCGAGCGCGCGCCGGCGTCCAGCGCGTTTTCGAGCAGTTCCTTCACTACGGAGGCAGGACGCTCGACGACTTCACCCGCCGCAATTTTATTGGCGACGGTTTCCGGAAGTATGCGGATGCGGCTCATGGGGTGTGTCTCGCCGAGTGCGGACCGCCCAATCCCGAACCTTCAGAACCACGGCGATATTCCTCGCGAGCTTCGTCTTCGGTCTTCTTATCTTCCAGGGACAAGCTGCGCAAAAAAATCCGCGTGCCAAACAAGCTGGCGACGACGACAACCAGCACGAGCGATACTCCAAACCACTCCGGAAACGATGGCATCTGCACCATCACCAGAAAAATGAAGCCGATCGCCACACCCAAGCCCAACAGCACCATGAATTGCAAGCGCAGGCGAAGCCGTTGCATGCCGCGCACCAGGAGGAACACCCCCACTAACGCCGCAATCGATATGCCAATCAGCAAGCGATAAGACATCATGGGCCCTTCTGACCAGGGTTTTTCTTGCCGCGGCGCCAGTTCAGCAACCCGTAGTAGCCAGCCAACACTACAAAAAAACAGACAAAGATCATCAACAAGGGATCAAGCCACTCTAGCTCCGTGCCGACCGAATGTAACACCAGAATTAGCACAAAGAACAAGACAGCGATCGATTGAAAGAGCAAGACGCGGTCTTTCGGTGACCTCCACACGAGACGAGAAAGCACGGTTACCCGAAGCAAACCTTCTGCCGAATGCATCATGTCGCCGATTGCTTGATTTGAATGCCCAAGTCATTGAGCTGATCCGTGCCCACCGCAGACGGCGATTCGGCCATCAAATCCTGCGCCGCGGTCGTTTTCGGGAAGGCGATCACCTCGCGGATGGATTTTTCGCCGGCCAGCAGCATTACCACGCGGTCGAGGCCCAGCGCGATGCCGCCGTGCGGAGGCGTGCCATAGGTGAGCGCATCGAGAAAAAACCCGAATCGCTGACGAGCGGTCTCTTCACTCAGCCCAAGCGCCTTGAACATCCGTGCCTGCACGTCCTGGCGATGAATTCGTATGCTCCCGGAGCCCAATTCCACACCGTTGAGCACCAGATCGTAGCCCTTCGAGCGGCACTCCCAAGGCGCAGTTTCCAGCTTGTCGAGATCTTCCTCGACGATCCCCGTGAACGGATGCTGCGCGCTCACCCAGCGCTTGTCGCTCTCGCTCCATTCAAAGAGGGCGAAGCCGGTAATCCACGCGAATTCCCATTTGGCGCGGTCAATCAGATTGAGCTTGTCACCGAGGTACAGGCGCACTTGGCCCGCCACATTCAACGATGTGTCGGTGTGCGCGATTTGTTCCTTGGCGGCAACAGCAACAATCAAGTTGCCGGCTTTCGCGCCAACTGCCTCGGCCAATTTTTTCAGCCCGTCCGCGCCGAGAGTCTTTTCAAGCGGCGAGCTGATTCCTTCGGCAGTCACCTTAACTGTGTAAACGCCGCGCGCGCCCGTGGATTTCGCGGCTTCGCCCAGTTCGTCGAGTTGTTTGCGCGACCAGCCGGCTGCGCCTGGAGCCACCAGCGCCTGAACGTTTCCTTCGAAATGAATCGTCGCGCGCGCCGGCTCGAAATGCTGCGTCACGTCCTGCAGCTCCATGCCGAAACGCAGGTCAGGCTTGTCCGATCCATAGCGCCGGAGCGCTTCCTTGTAATCCAAATGGCGAAACGGCCCCTGCGCTTTCACGTCAACCACTTCCATCGCGCGAATCATCACGCGTTCGATCACTTCGAAAATATCCTGCTGGCGCGGAAAGGACATTTCCAAGTCCAGCTGCGTGAACTCGGGTTGGCGGTCGGCGCGCAAATCCTCGTCGCGGAAGCAGCGCACGATCTGGAAATAGCGGTCCATCCCCGAAATCATCAGGATCTGCTTGAAGATTTGCGGCGATTGCGGCAGCGCATAAAATTGGCCGTGATGCACGCGGCTCGGCACCAAATAGTCGCGCGCGCCTTCGGGCGTTGAACGCGTCAGCATCGGCGTTTCAATTTCGAAGAAGCCCAGGCCGTCGAGCGTCTTGCGGATCTCGAAGAGAATGCGGTGCCGCAGCTCGATGTTGCGATGCGGCCTGGGCCGGCGCAGATCCAGGTAGCGGTGGCGCAGGCGAGTTTCTTCGCTGGCGGTCACTTCGTCTTCAATCTGGAATGGCGGCGTCTTGGAATTATTCAAAATGTGCAGGCGCGTGGCCATCACTTCCACTTCGCCCGATGCGATTTCGGGGTTGGACTTCTGGCGGCGAATCACTTTGCCCTCGACGGCCACCACAAATTCCGAACGCAGTTCTTCCGCTTTCTTGTGCGCTTCGGGATGCAGCTCTTTGTTAAACACGACCTGCGCCAGGCCCGCGCGGTCGCGCAGATCAATGAAGATCAGTTGGCCCAGATCGCGGCGGCGATGGATCCAGCCCGTCAGGACGACCTCTTTGTCAGCGTCCGACGCGCGCAGATCGCCGCAGTAGTTGGTGCGTTTCAGATTGCCAAGAGCATCGAGCAAGATTGGGTTCCTTTCCGCCCGCTCGGGCTGCGCAAAAACGTCATGTTGCGATCGTAGCGTCAGCCCCGTGTCCCGCGTTTTTCGGATTCCAGATATTCTAGCAGTTCGTATTCGGAAAGCTTCTTCTGATCCGCGTCGGCCAGCCGCTTCAGCGTGAAATTGCCCGACGCGACTTCCTCGCTGCCGATGATCAGCGCGTAGCGCGCGCCGAGCTTGTCGGCCAGATTGAGCGACTTCTTGAATTTCATTTCTTCGCCGGGCAGCTCGACAGAAAGACCTGACTCGCGCAGTTTTCTTGCGAGGGCCACGGCGGTCGTGTACGTTGGCTCGCCCATCCAAGCGATGAATACATCCAAGCTCGGCAGCTGCGGCAAATTGCCAGACTCCTGAATGGAAAGAATGGCGCGGTCGCTGCCGATCGCGAAGCCGATCCCTTTCGTCGGCGGGCCGCCGAGAAGCTCGACCAGGCCGTCGTAGCGCCCTCCGCCGCAGACAGCATTCTGCGAGCCCAAGCCTTCTGCGATCACCTCAAAAGTCGTCCGCGTGTAATAGTCCAGGCCGCGCACCAGGCGCCAGTTTTCTTCGTACGCAATTCCGCGCAGCTTCAATTCGTCTTTCAGCTTGGCGAAGTGCTCGCGGCAATCAACGCACAAATGATCGGAAATGCGCGGCAACTTCGCGATGATTCCCTGCTCATACGGCAATTTTGAATCCAGCAGACGCAGCGGGTTGGTCTGGATGCGCCGCTGGGAGTCCGGCCCGAGCTGGTCCTTGACCTCGAGCAATTCCTGCCGCAGCAATTCCACGTACTGCGGACGGCAATTCCTATCGCCAATCGAATTGATGTAAAGCGTCGTGCGCGTCAACCCCACGCGCTTGAAAAACACCAGCAGCATCTCGAGCAGTTCAGCGTCAATCGCAGGAGCGTCCGACTGCCCCAAAATCTCTGCGTTCACCTGGTAGAACTGGCGGTAGCGCCCCTTCTGCGGCCGTTCGCGCCGAAACATCGGGCCGATACAATACAGTCTCACGTCGCCGGGCAAGGCTTGCAGATTGTGTTCGATGTAAGCGCGCATCGTACTGGCGGTCGCTTCAGGGCGCAGCGATACTTGTTCGCCGGTTTGCGAAACGCTGGCATCTTCAGTTGCCAAGCGCTCGGAGCCGCCCGGAAGTCGGAAGGTAAACATTTCTTTCGAAACGATATCGGTATCGGTGCCCACCGAACGCGCGAATAAATCCGTCTGCTCGAAAATCGGCAACCGGATTTCGTGGAAATTGTACGATTCGAATACTTCACGCGCAGCGTGTTCGAACCAATTCCATAGCGCGGAATCAGGTGGAAGAATGTCGCGGGTGCCCTTGATGGCGCGGAATTGTCGTTTCTCTGGCAACGCTAGTTCCCTGTCTCCTTGCTTCCCTGCATCCGTTCCTCCGCTTGATACGTTTCCTTGTACTCGACGTAGCGGCGCGCGTACGCATCGATTGAATCGAGATCTTCAGCACCCAGCGCGCGGCGCAGCTTCGCGGGCTGGCCCATCATCAGGCTGCCGGGCGGAACAATGATGCGTTCCGGCACCAGCGTCCCAGCGGCAATGATCGAGCCGCTGCCAATCACCGCGCCATTCAGGATGATGCTGCCCATGCCGATCAAGCAGCGCGATTCAATCGTGCAGCCATGCAGCGTGACGCTGTGGCCCACGGTGACGTCGTCGCCCAGCACCAGCGGATTCGTATCGCGCATGACGTGCAAAATAGAGCCGTCCTGAATATTCGTGCGCGCCCCGATGCGGATGTAATGCACGTCGCCGCGAATCACGGCGCAAGGCCAGACGCTTGAGTCCTCGCCGATCACCACATCACCAATGATTACGGCCTGCGGGTCAATATAAGCGCTGGCCGCAACCCGCGGCATTTGTCCCTTGTAGCTGCGAAGCAAGGTACCACTCCTGATTAACGATTGAAGTACGTCTTTGTTACTGCGCGAGGCGCCTCGACAAAATCAAATCACAATATTTGCACCACAGGCGCGCCGGCCGAAGCGTTGACGACTGCCAGCCGCGCGATCACGTTGCGCGCCACAGCGTAAACGCTCTTGCCGCCCGGCGCGTCTTCGCCCAGCGACGCCACCGGCTTGCCGGTATCGCCGCCGATGCGAATCTGCGGGTCAATCTCAATTTCGCCCAGAAACGGCACGCCGAAATTCTTGGCCATGTGCTGGCCTTCGCCGTGGCCAAATACATCAATCCGCCCGTTGCAATGCGGGCAATTGAAGTAGCTCATGTTTTCCACGACGCCGAGAATCTCCACGTTTACCTGGCGAAACATTTCGACCGCTTTACGCACATCCGCCAGCGCCACAATGGACGGAGTGGTGACGACGACCGCGCCCGTAACCGAAACACTTTGGATCAGCGAAAGTTGAACGTCGCCGGTGCCGGGAGGCAAGTCCACGATCAAATAATCAAGGATGCCCCACTGCACGCTGCGCAGAAATTGCTGCATCACGCTGTGCAACATCGGTCCGCGCCACACCAGCGGCTTATCGCCAGGATTCAGCAGCCCCATGGAAATCATTTTCACGCCGTAAGCTTCCACGGGGATGATGGTCTTGTCGTCCAGCGCGCGCGGCTGCTCATTCGTGCCGAGCATCACCGGCACGTTCGGCCCGTACACGTCGGCATCCAGCAAGCCAACCGTGGCGCCGAGTTTTTTCAGCGCGATCGCCAGATTCACGGCGACGGTCGTCTTACCCACGCCGCCTTTGCCGCTGGCGACGGCCACAAGATTCTTGACGCCCGCGATGGGTGGTCTCTTCTCGAGCGTTGTTGCAGGTCCAGGTCCTGGTCCGTGGGGCATATGAGTCCTTTGAGCGAAGCCGCGTGCGACGAGGCTTCCGAAGTCACAGTTTCATCACTCAAATCATAGACTGCCCAGCGCCCAGCGGCAAGGCGGCTCGGAAGTTTCGCCGACGTCAATTCAGATCGTTGCAGCTTTGCGACAATCGCCATAGGATGCCGCCTGGGCCGTCTCAGATGAATCCACATCGCGCGGGCAGCCGCACGAAGGAGCCAACATGGTCATCGGATCACATGTGATTTTCTATGCCAAGGACGCGGACAAGGCTCGCAGCTTTTTCAAAGACGTGCTCCAGCTAGGCTCGGTGGACGCCGGACACGGCTGGCTGATTTTCGCGCTGCCTCCAGCCGAGTTCGCCGTGCACCCGACCGAGGGCACAACGCATTACGAGCTTTACCTGATGTGCGACGACATCCACGCAACCACAAGAGACCTGCAGGCCAAGGGAGTCGAATTCGCACATCCCGTAAAGGAGGAACGCTGGGGCTTGGTCACCGCAATCAAGCTTCCCGGCGGTGGCGAAATGGGCCTTTACGAGCCGCGCCATCCGACCGCGCTGGAGCTGAATCGCTGAAATACGCCGCAACAGCAAAAAATTTCGCGCCCATCACCACTCCGCTTTGCACGAAATCGCGCAAGCGGATACAATAGTATTTAGGGAGACGCGCGATCCTCGCAGCCGCCACACCTGCAGGTCGGGTTCCCCGTTCACGGGAGCTTAAACGACAATTTCGCCCCGTTTGTGGGCCCGCATGCGTCTAATCTGAAAATATGGATGTCGAAAAATTCATAAATGGCGTCGTAGCGCGTTTCATCGGCACGAAGCACGAACGCGACGTAAAAGAACTACAGCCGCTGGTCGCAGAGATCAACGCGCTCGAGCCCGAGATGCGCAAGCTCTCGGACGCCGAGATTACGGCGAAGACCGCCCGGCTGAAGACCGAAGTCCAGTCGCGCATGGAAAGTCTGGAGCGCGACGACCCGGACTACAAGCAAAAAATGCAGGACGCGCTGCAGCCGGCGCTCGTTCCGGCGTTCGCGCTGGTACGCGAAGCAGGCCGGCGCACGCTCGGCATGCGCCATTTCGACGTGCAGCTGATCGGCGGCGCCGTGCTGCATCAGGGGAAAATTTCAGAAATGAAGACGGGTGAAGGAAAAACACTCGTCGCCACCCTGCCGGCATATTTGAACGCGCTGACCGGCAAGGGCGTACACATCGTCACGGTGAACGATTACCTTGCACGCCGCGACGCGGAATGGATGGGACCGATTTACAAGATGCTGGGGCTTTCGGTGGGCGTCATCGTTCACGATCTGGACGACGTGCAACGCCGCGCTGCCTACGCGGCGGACATCACCTACGGCACCAACAACGAATTCGGCTTCGATTATCTGCGCGATAACATGAAGTACGATTTGACGCAGTGCGTCCAGCGCGGCCACCACTTCGCCATCGTGGACGAAGTGGACTCCATCCTGATCGACGAGGCGCGCACGCCGCTGATCATCTCCGGCCCGGCAGAGGAATCCACCGACAAGTATTACCGCATAGACAAAATCATTCCCAAGCTGATTCTGGACATTGATTACACGCTCGACGAAAAACACCGCACTGCAACTCTGACCGAAGAGGGCGTCTCCAAGTGCGAGCAGCTGCTGAGCCTGGGCAATCTGTACGACCCGGCGCACATGGACATCATTCACCACGTATATCAAGGCTTGCGCGCCCACACGCTCTTTCAGAAGGACGTGGATTACGTAGTGAAAGACGGCGAAGTGGTGATCGTTGACGAATTCACGGGACGGCAAATGCCCGGTCGCCGCTGGTCGGATGGTCTGCACCAAGCCGTGGAAGCCAAGGAAGGCGTGAAGATCGAGCGGGAAAATCAGACGCTCGCGACCATCACCTTCCAGAATTATTTCCGCATGTACAAGAAACTTTCCGGCATGACCGGAACGGCGGAAACCGAGGCGCCCGAGTTTGACAAAATCTACAAACTCGAAGTCGTGGCGATCCCTACGAACAAAACGCTGATCCGCATCGAAAATTCGGACGTGGTGTACCGCACCGAAGCGGAAAAATTCGAAGCGGCAGTGAACGGCATCCTGCAGGAGGACGGCACACACGCGGGCGGCGTCCGCCAGTATTACGAACGCGGCCAGCCGGTGCTGGTGGGCAGCATCTCCATTGAAAAATCAGAGAAGATCGCGGCGCATTTGAAAAGGGCCGGCGTCCCGCACCAAGTATTGAACGCCAAGCAGCACGAGCGCGAAGCAATCATCATTTCGCAGGCGGGACGCAAGGGCACGGTTACGGTTTCGACGAACATGGCCGGCCGCGGCACGGACATTTTGCTCGGCGGCAATCCCGAAGCCATGACGCGCGATTATTGCTTGAAGAACAAGCTCGCGCTGCCGTACGCACCGGCCAGCTCGGTGATCGGCGCGGCTCCCGGCACGGAAACAGCTGCGCGAGCCGAAGCAGCCAGCACTGCGGGCGCAGCTTTGCAGGCTCCTTCGAACGGCAGCAGCAGTCCGGCAATGGTGCTGTTCCAGATTGAAGGCAAAATCTTTCAGGTGCCGCTCGAACAGTGGAAGCCCATTTACGACCAATTCGCAGCGGAGTGTAAAGCCGAGCACGACGAAGTGGTGGCCATGGGCGGCCTGCACATTCTCGGCACCGAGCGCCACGAGGCTCGCCGCATTGACAATCAGTTGCGTGGCCGCGCCGGCCGCCAGGGCGATCCTGGTTCGTCGCGATTCTTTCTCTCACTCGAAGACGACCTTCTGCGAATTTTCGGCGGCGAGAAGGTGAAAGCCATGATGCACTGGCTCGGCATGACCGAAGGCGTGCCCATCGAATCGAAGCTCATCAGCAAGCGCATCGAAAACGCCCAGAAGGCCGTGGAAGCGCAGAACTTCGAAGCGCGCAAACACCTGCTGGAATATGACGATGTGATGAACAAGCAGCGCGAGACGATTTACAACTTGCGCCGCTCGTTCCTGGAAGGCCGCGACCAGAAGGAATTCGTGCTGGAGCGTGCCGACGCCATCGCCAACGAATTGGTCGAGACGTATTGCCCGCGCGAACAGCACCCGGACCAGTGGAACGTCACGCAATTTTCCAACGAAGTTCTGAATCAGTTCGGCTTCGATCCCAAGGCCGTGGGAATGGATTTCGCGACGTTGAATCATGAAACCGTGGGCGAGATGCTGATCGAAAAAGTTCGCGCGCGTTACGAGGAAAAGGAAGCGCTTTTTGGTGCGCAGACATTGCGCTGGCTCGAGCGCCACATCCTGTTAGACGTGGTGGACGGCCAGTGGAAAGACCATCTCCTCACGCTGGACCATTTGAAGGAAGGAATCGGCCTACGCGGGTATGGCCAGAAAGACCCGCTCGTAGAATTTAAGAAGGAAGCGTTCATTCTTTTCGATGAACTGATGAATCGCATTGATACCGAAGCTGTGCGGTTCCTCTTTCTCGTGCGTCCGGCCGAGCAACCTGCCGCAGCAGCTGCGCAGCCCGCCGCACCGTCCGCGCAGAAGCCGTTGGTGCCGCGCGGTCTCTCGCAATTTTCTCCCGAAGAAATCGAGCGCAAGCAGCGCCGCCAGGAACAGCAAATGCAGTTTCAGACTGGTAACACGCCGGCCGAGCCTCCCAAGCCCGCCCGCGCCGGAGCGAAAGTCGGCCGCAACGATCCCTGCCCTTGCGGCTCAGGCAAGAAATACAAGAAGTGCCACGGCCAAGCGGCCTAAGCGCGCGCCCCCGGTTCTGAACTTTTCCGATGCCGTCTGCGTATCTCTATCCGAGTTGGGCCCAATCCGCTCAGGAGGATGGAACATGAGAATTCGTATGCGTACTTTTCCCGCACTGCTGGTGCTCGTGCTGTCTCTGGCTGCCACCATGGCATCCCGGCCCGCGCTGGCCAGCGACGACGGCCACTTCGACCGCACGCTCACGGTAACGGGCGCGGTGGATCTGGACGTCCAGACCGGCTCCGGTGAGATCACCGTGCGCACGGGAGAGTCCGGCAAAGTGGAAATTCACGGCCGCATCCATGCAAATCACGGCTGGTTCGGCGCGGATGCCGAACAGCGCATCCACGAGATTGAAGCCAATCCCCCGATCGAGCAGAACGGCAATACCATCCGCGTTGGCCACATTGAAAATCACGATTGGAAAAACAATATTTCTATCCGCTATGAACTCGTGGTGCCGGTGCAAACCAAGCTGCACTCCGAATCCGGATCGGGCGACCAGATTATCGGTGGCATCGCCGGCCCAGCGGACGCAAGCAGCGGTTCCGGCAGTGTGCGCCTTAGCAATATTGGCGGTGAAACACATGCGCGCACGGGATCGGGAGAGATCGAACTCAACGGAATTCACGGCGCGGCGCGCGCCACGGCAGGCAGCGGCAGCATTCGCGCAATCGGCATCGCCGGAGCTTTGACCGCTTCCAGTGGCAGCGGCAGTGTGAAATTCGAACAGACTGCGGCCGGCGACGTGGAAATCGGCACGGGTTCAGGCGACGTGGAAATCAAAGGCGCGAAAGGCGCGGTGAAAGTGCAGACCGGAAGCGGTAGCATTACCGCACAAGGCGACCCCACGGGCGATTGGCGGCTGCATACCGGCTCCGGCGATGTCAGCGTCGAGCTCCCGCAGCAGGCCGCATTTAATTTGGTGGCGCGCACGAGTTCCGGCAGCATTGATAGCAGCCGCGAGATTGCGGTACAGGGCAAACTCAGCCCGCGCGAGCTGCAGGGAAAAGTCGGAGGCGGCGGCCCGACCGTGGAGCTCAGCACCAGCTCCGGCAGCATTCAGATCCGTTAGGGATTTTTTGCACGAAGACGCGCGCGGTGACGATTGGTCTTCACCCACCTTGAATATCCCGCCTCGCGCGTCTCTGTGCTCGTTCACACTCTTGTTATCCTTTACAACTCACGTTAACTTGCGCGCAAAAATTTTGTGCTACTCTCTCCGCAACCTCGAGGCAGGAGCCGCTCGAGAATCAGGGGTGTGGGATGAAAGCCGCTGTTTCCGTCCATTGCGCCCGTCCAGGGTGCGGAAAGCTTGTGCCTCCGGCGCTAACTCGTGCGGAGCTCTGCCTCGATCATTTTCTCGACGAAGCATTCCTGCGCACCGATCTGGCTCTCACGCGTTGCCGCGAAGGCTCCTTGCTGACGAAAGACAGCCTGGAATGGCTGCTTTCGGACGCACTCGCGACGGTGAAGAATCTGGAAGAGAGCGCCGACGAGCCCCAGCCAGAACAGCGCGATCGCATGCTCGAACTGCTGTTGATCCTCGCGAATCTGCACGAATATGTTGCGCACCATTCCGTGCACGTCGAGCGCCCAGCCTGAACTGTCACGCCGCCAGCAGAACGCACCACCACTGCGCGAAATCGTGCAGCCCCCCGGCACCAGCTTGCTGCGTATCCATTAACGTATAAGGCATCACCCTGCTTGCAAATTCCTGCAAACCAAATCAAGCTGAGGATTACCACAGAGCCGTTCACCATGTCTGACAAACCTAAGGAACAAGATCCATTTAAGCCGCAAGAGCCGAACATACCCGGCGTAACCGGCAACCCGGCTCGTCACCAGCCGGCGCCCGAGCCGCCACGCCCAGCGACATCACAGTTTCGCAGCTCCCCGCCCGTGGCCGAAAAAATCCCCGCGCAGAAATGGCTGGCGATTGCTGCCCTCGCTATCGGACTCGTCTCGCTCGCACTTTTTTTGTGGAAACATTCTGGTACTTCCCCTCAATCGCAGGAAGTTCCCGCGGCCGTACCGGTTGTGGATCTTCCGCCGGTAGCGGCGTCGCGGCCGGCTGTGGTTTTGGCAGTAGGACCCGGGCCAGTAGCCACGACGGCGGAACTCGCGAAGCCATGGTCCTCGAAACGATTCGAATTTCATGTGCCGCAAACCGCCGATAATCTTTCGGCGGTCGTCGTTCATCTCCCGAACGGCATTTACTGGGGTTTCTCCTTGCGGGAACCCTACGGGACGTGCGAACTCGAATATGTGACCGACCTTGGCAAGCTCGAACACGACTACGGTTTTCACGCGGATCATCCCATGGTGGGCGATCCTTGCAATCGCGCGGTGTTCGACCTCACGCGTTATGGAACGGGGCCAAATGGAGTGGTCCGCGGAGCGATTGTCAGCGGCCAAGGCGTGCGGCCTCCGACGGCGATCGAAATCAAAGTGCACGGCAAGCAGGTGGTGGCGACCCAACTGGAACACTGACGCTCGGCCGCGGCAGCAGCAGTGGTGCGTAGCTAACACAAAACAGATTTGACACGCCCTCACGCCGTGGATCCATCGCGCTCCACCGAATCGCAACGCTGTACTTCAGCATCCATCTTCCCCGCCAGCACCATCGCCACCATTTTCTGATCCGCGAGCCAAGACCATAACGGATGTCCAAACGTCGCGGGACGATTGTGCTCGACATAGAAGTGGGAAAACCACGCCAGCGCGTACGGCGCGGCGAATGCCGCGAGCACGAACCACGGCCTGCGCAACA
>Ga0209274_10000788_pt1 | contig 17257 bp, 19 predicted proteins | sample HubBroMetageREF1_FD_188343 | JGI IMG/M metagenome (GOLD analysis project Ga0209274, IMG submission 188343) | Reference soil microbial communities from the Hubbard Brook experimental Forest, New Hampshire, USA - Hubbard Brook CCASE Soil... | ecosystem: Environmental > Terrestrial > Soil >...
TTAGCGGATACCGCTGGACAGGATATCCAATGTCGTCGAAGCCTATACTGAGATAAAAAAACCCGGGATATTCATCTACCGCACCAGGTCGTAAATTACCCAATCTTTCGATGAAGGAATATGGTGCCGTAACATCGTAACGCTGGTGCCTGGCGACCAACGCAACAAGATATCGAGCCTGCGCTTCGTTGATACCGCTCAGTGCTGTTTTTCTATAGTCCGGGGCGGATTTCGGCCAGATCTGTGCCCCGGCCGGTGTCGCGGCCAGCATCAGGACAAGATAGAAGCCAGCAAGCATTGTTCTCAAGCTGGACATGCCAACCTTGCCCTCACCGCGGCAATTGTATCGATCAAATTCTTTGCAAAATCTCTCGCGCCTCCGGTTCGCGGGTCGCCCGTATTAAATTTATTGCCCTCCAGCGCCAAAGCAAAAGGCTGCGGCGCCGATATCCCGAATATATCTTTCCCCCAACGATCTATAAACGACAAGCCGCTGTCATAGAAGCTCGGATAGACCGCAACGCGAGTAGGGTGTTTCTTGCCTATCGTCCCGGCAGCCAAGACATAACCGATCGCATACGGTATTCGTGTGTCGGGGTTGGCGGTTTCCATTGAGAAAAAGTTATTGTACTCCATGGCGAATCGGGATGCTCCCCACTCCGTTTCGGATGCAGCGACGCCGAGGATGAATTCGACAGGGATCTGGACGCTGCTTGCCAGCCTCGCCGCATCGGCCCGATATCCTTTAGCGAACGCGACCGCGCCCTTATTGTTACAATATGAGAATGTCATTCTCCTGCGCCTTCTGCAAGTCCTCATCGGGAGTCCGTCATCGGGATCGTGTGATCTGGCTCCTGTCGATGCCGATTGATTGGGCCACAGTGTCGATGAAGCCGATGATTTGGGCGGCATTCGCGGTTACGGTCGAGGCGTATTCGGCATTCACCCTGAGGCTCCGCCGATAGACATTGGACTTCTCCAGTTCGTCGGTGTCAGACAGCGAGTCGAACCAGATTACCGCGATCGACTGATCGGCCAACGCCAGTCGCCGCTGATCGCGTAGACGCGGCTCGAGAGCGCCACCGACCGCGTTCCTCTGGAGTTCGGACGGGGCCCAAACCTCGATCTGAACGCCGACCTTTTCTCGCCCCACCTCGCGCAGGGTCGTTCCCACGCCGCCGGCCCGGCCGATGATCGCCCGGCTGCCGGGAATGGTCACGGCCGGACCGGTCGCGCTCGCCGGTTGGACGCCATTGACGAGAGCGGTGAGGGCGGCGGCGATCGAGGTCAGTGTATCCGCCGCCTGGACCGCGTAGATGTAAGCGCGCCCATCGACCAGCAATCCGACATTCTGCGGCGTCGATATGGTGCCGCCGAGCGTCGCAGTCGAGCCCGCCACAGTCCAGACCAGCGTCGGCGGCGAAACGGAGATCGGCACGTCGACAATAGGATACCGGCTGGTATTGGTCGAGCCGGGCATCGTATAGACCGAGACATCGACGATACCTGCAGCCATGTCGGCATCGATCGCTTGCCGTTCGGGCCAGCCCTGGAAAACGCGGACCGGGCAGCCGACAACCGGCGAAGCCGGGGTCGTGCCGGCCGGAACACCGGCGGGATAGAGGATGCCGCCCACGATTTGGGCGATGGCGGCACGGAGATCGGAAATTGTCGCCATGGTTCAAGCCTGTTCCTGCAGCGCCGTCAGGCGCCAGCCCATGGGGGTGATCTCGGCCGAGACGATGGCGAAGCGCCGCCCGAGTTCGTCCTGGACCACGTCGGACGTCAGGATCTCGACTGCGGACCAGGCCGGCATCAGCAGCCCCCACCACGGCGCCTTCACATCGTCGGGCAGATTGGCCTCGGTGTTCTCGCCCCGCGTGCCCTGCAGGATCGAGGCCGGCCATTGGCCCATGATCACGGTTTCCTGGGCCGGGGTCGTCCCGCCATAGGCCGATTGATATCCGGCCCCGCTCTCGCGGAATGGCCGCCGGACATCGACAATATGCGGCGCCTCGACCACCAGGATCGGCAACAGTGCTTGCAGTCCCGCAACGAAAAAGGTCCGGGGTCCGACCAGAATATCGCCGACCAGCGCCTGCGACCCGTCGAACAGCGCCTGCCAGGTGGCCTTGCCGTAAGTCTGCGGCTCGGCGAATTCATAATTGGCCGGGCTGAACGCCGCCGGCAGCACGGCGATCGGTGCACCCGTCATCGGCGCCTGCGCGCTCCCGACTCGAAACAGTCGGTAGGGTAGACCCGTCTGCCGCGCCGCCCGCGCATAGCCGGCATAGAGCTTCTTCTGCAGCGCGGTCCCGTCCATCAGACCAGGACCTCCCGAGTGCCGTCCTCGGCGTTCAAGCCCTCGCCCCTCGGCACGCCCAGGAACCGGCACAGCCGCCCGCGCCAGAGATCGAACAGGGCCGCCCGATTGCGCACCTCGTCCCGATTATGAGTCCAGACAGCGGCCTGATCGGTGTCGAGATTGCTCCCCGCCTCGGGGATGGCCGCCTCGAGCCGATAGAGTTGAACGAGATAGACGGTCCGCACGACCGCCTCTTCGCTCGGCAGCAGATTGTTCATCTTGTATTCCAGGTTGCCGTAAGCCTGAAAGAACCGATATCCGACGAACTGGTTCGGGCTCTGGCCGAAGACCGGATAGCCGCAGAAGCGGCGGATGTCAGTTTTCTCTTGGTCGGAGAATGCCATGGGGCCACCTCTCGGATGTTCGGGAAATGGACGCGCGACCACGAGGCCGGGACCTGCCTCCTGCCGGTCGCGGTATCGGCGGAGAGCCTGTGGCTCGAGCCCCTCAGGAGCGGGTCGGCGGGCTGGAAAGCGACTGCGCCACCGATGTTGCGCGATGCCGCGGCGGATCCGGAGAACAGCCGGTGGTCGGGGGATCACAGTGGTCGGCAAGCGCCCTTACTCGTCGGTACACTCGATGCCGATGCGCTGCTGCCTCTCACTGGCGAGGGTTACCCCTGTTTTGGCCCTGATTTTACTCTGAATAGCTCGAAGAGCAGGGAAGGATATCCGATGACAGGGGAAGTCCAAGAATACAGCTGACCAAACATCGCCGGTCATCTTACTCACGTAGTATATCCTCGGAAAATTCTCTGCTGGATCGACATTCCTAAAGAAACCAATCGCAAGTGTAAAAAAACGGTTGCTCGGCTCGCTCGTCCACTCGACATCCCAGCTCTCTATAGTCGACTCTTCGTCCCAAACTCGGTAGTTCTGGTGCCGGGCCACCAAAGCGACAATATAGTAGGCCTGTTCCAAGTTGATCCCTTCTCGGCCGATCTCGCGAAAATCTGGGGCCGCGCCGCGCCAGATCGGCATGACATAGTTGGCGCGGGAAGGTGCATCCGGGAGATCGGCAGCTTGGCCTGCGCGCGGGTCCGCGGTTTCGCTGACGGGGGCCGACGAGTTATCCGGGGAGTCATGCCCCGCTCGCCCGCCGTCCGGGGCTCCACCTTGGTCCAACGTGACTTCCGCGACGCAGGCTCTCGAACTCTCGCGACAGTCTACGACGGCATTGGACGAGCACTGCACCGTCGCCAGCACCACTGCGGTCATCACCAGTGCTACATACCGGGACCATGTGACATCGAATCGGGTGCCGGACACGCCAACCTCGCTTTGACCACGGGGACTATCTTGGTCAAGTTGGATACGAAATTCGGACTGCCACCGGTGTCGGCTCTGCCCGAATTGAAGCCGGCACCTTGCAGTGCGAGCGCGAATGCTTCGGGCGTCGGCGCGCCAAAAATGAATTTACCGAATTTATCGATGAAGGACAATCCCGACGCATAGAAACTTTCGTAGATACCAACGTAAACTGGCACCTTGTCGTGAACCGTACCTTTCGTCGGCCCCGCTCCGATTGCGAACTTTGGCGGCTGGGCCGGGCCCTTTGCATGAACTGAGAAATAGTTTCGATCCTCGATCGCGATTCGCCCCGTCTCCCATCCGGTTTCGGCAGCTGCCAATCCTAGGATATACTCGAGCGGCACGTTGACCATGCGTGCGAGTCTCTGCGCGTCATCCTCATATCTCTTAACGAAAGCGACTGCTCTCTTATCCGTACAAGGAGACCATGGCATCGTCAAGCGCCCCTCGGGAAATGGCCGGAACGATCGGAACCACCCGCAATGCGGAGATATCGGCGGCTCGGGTGACGGTTTCGGCAAAGCCGGAACTTCTCCCTCCGTCGAGGTGGCGGTCGAAGCAAATCCGGCCTCGACCCATCGTGTCGTCCGACAATGATCAATAAGTGAAGCCGGTGCCCCGACTGAGATAGACCGTGCCCGTGCCGCTATCGAGGATCACGGACGCGGTGAGCGCCATCGGCCCGATGGTCAAGAGTCGGGTGCCGCCCGCGGGGATCGGCAGGTTGCCCGGCGTGGCCGCACCGTTCAGGGACAGATGGGCCACGGCAGCACTGGCATTGAAGACGAGGAGCGCATCGCCGGCATAGGCGGTGAGCGGCGAGGAGAGTGCCGCACCGGCCGGCAGTGCCGCGCTGGCGGCACTCGTGCCGGCAGCGATGGCCACCGTGTATTCTTCCTGGAACGCCTGGGTAGCGGACATAATGCGGGATTCCTTCCGAACTCGAAATTTGTCACTTCGCCGTGGACGTGATCGACCGGATTGCGGCGGTCTGCATGATAGAGTTCAAGGCCTGTTTCGCTCGTTCGGCGAGTGCCGGCAAGACCGCTCCGCGACAGGGCCGCTCGTGGCTTCGTTCTTCGAGGGGGCGGAAAGGGTCGTGACCGGGCTGTCGGCAAAATCGGATCCGGCCGAAGCCTTCCGCTATACGATCAATCAGCAGGAGGCGCTCACGCGCTTCGTGACCGGCAGAATGTCGGACAGAGGCAACTCGTTCGGTGCGGCATCGACCTCACGGGAGTTGGCGACGCCCGCGACGGCGAAGCATCAGAAACAGGCAGCCGACGCCGACGTAGAGAAGCGGGTCGCCAATGAACGCAGCTATATAGATTGGAATGACCACCCACGCTCCCACGTATCGACCAATGTCGAGAACGTAAACGTGAGCAACATAAAGTCCCGGAAACAACAAAATTTCAATCAGATCTCGCGCTTCAAGGTCATGCTGGAGAGTCTCCAAAATCACAGCGACAAGCATTGACAGATATGCCCCGCCAAGTGATATGAATATCACTCGCCTGTACGTCATTTTACGGGAGCAAGGATGGCTGCAGCGGCGCGGTCGCGCTCGAGGATCATGGCAGCACTCAGACCGTCGGGCCCTGGAGCATTCACGAGCGGCTCGAATTGCTCATGATCGAACGGGGCTTCGATATAGACACCGGCAATCCCCTTCGGGGCATCGCCCCAGTCGCTGCCGATTCCCGCGACGATATTCGAACCATTGAACCAACCCTTGGGCTTGGCGCTTACATCGACCCGCACCGTGGAATTACTCTTTATCAGCCCGAGCGTGGCCTTGCCGGTATGACCGACCGGGTCGATCGTGACGAGGACATTGATCCTCCGCCCATATCGAGCCGCGATGTTCGCAGCGGTATCCCCGCCGTAGCGGTGACCGATCAAGTCAACCTGTTCGGTCGGCGGCAGCGCGTCAAGGTATTTCAGGATCTCGGGTGCTTGATCCCAGTCGAAATACTTCGCCCCTTCATGCGTCGCGGCATAGGTGTGAACGTAACTGCCGACGATGGCTTTCCCCGTGTCGCCGTCGCCGAACCCGCCTACGAATATGTCCGCCATCGGCTCTCTCCGTTCCGCTTGTCGCCCGGAACGCCGCCGAGCGGCGCCCCGAGGGACTTCCAATCAGGAGTTGAGCGATCGCCTGGCGCTCGGGCCAACCCTGGAACACGCGCACCGGGCAACCGGCCACCAGCGTGGGCGGGGTCGTGCCGGCGGGGACGCCAGCGGGATAGAGGATCCCGCCCACCACCCGGGCGATGGCAGCGCGAAGATCGGAGATGGTCGCCATTGCTTCGGCTCGCTTCCGAGATGCGGTGATGGTCGACGATCGGGGGGGTTCTCCGCCGGCGCTCAGACGATGACCGAAACGCCGATGGTCGCCGTCACGGTGGCGCTGGTCGGCGTCAGCAGGACGCGAAAAGTGCGCGGCAGGACCTGCGGGCTGGACGCATTCGCGGCCGTGGCCGCGCCGGGGTAGACGGTCAGCACCGTGAACCCTGGCGCCGTGATCGGCGCCGAACTCAGCAGGGTATAATACTGGCCGGAGGCGACATCCTTGCCCTGCACCACTACGGTGCAGGAGGTACCGGTCAGCGCCGTGACATCGATCCCGATCTGTGCGCCCCGGCCGTTGAAATTGGTCAGATCGCCGCTGTTCTGAGCCGTGGTCGCCGCGGCGACGCTCAGGACCGCGCCCAGATCGACGTTGCCGCGCGCCCGATCGAAGCTGCTGCCGTTGAACAGCGACTGCACGTCGTTGGTCTGGATCGCCTGGACTGCACCACCGATGGTCTGGCCGTCGGTCAGGTGGTTCTGGACCACGCTCACTTTCAGCGCGGGGTTGACCCCGTCGCCGATGGCGGTGACGGAACCCGCTCCGTCGGTGACGCTGCCGGTCGTCGGTGTCGTCACCGAGCCTATGAAATCGCTCATGACCGCCTCCTTCAGCCGATATGCTCGATGATGACGGCGCGCTTATAGGCGGAGTTGGTCGCCGTCGGGATGATGGTCGAATCCGTCGTGACATCGGTCGGCACGGTGAAGCCGCCGATCCAGTACCAGCTCTGGGCGATGATCTGCTGGAGCCGGTCGAGCGGCTCGCGGGTGACCATGGCGACGCCGTCGATCAGCTGGATCAGGCAATCGGCCGGCATGATGTCATCGGCGGCGATGCCTTCGAAATCGCCTTCGACCAGCGCTCCCTTGCCGCAGACGATCGGGCGCCGGATCCGGATCCCGGAAAGTGTCGGGTGCGGCTGGAGGAAGGCCTCCGTCGTCGGGATGAAGCGCACCCCGAGAAAGTCATTGACCATCGCCTTGCGGAACACGTCGCTCGAATCGCGGGCCCCCTGGAACAGGATCTTGAAATCGGGATCGGCGAAGAGCTGCCGGCCCGAGACTGGATCGACATAGCAATTGTAAGCACCGTCGATGGTCGGCACGTTGTTCGAGCGCAAAGTCGCGACCGCATCGAGTACGTTCGACATGGTCAGGAGATCGGTGCCCTGCAGCAGCGCCGTATTGGCCCGGCCGTTGGGGCGGACGATGGCGCTGGCATTGGCTGCCTGCACGGTATTGCCGGCCGTGGCGTCGGCCACCGACACGGTGCTCGTGAAAGTGAGAATACCCGATATGCCGTTGGGTGCGGTCGAGACGTTGGTGGCGTCGGCCGCCGCCCCCTGGAGAATATAGATATCGGCGCCGATCGTGACCGCGAGCGTATTGGACGAACTCACCGCCGTCATGACGCCGTCGATCGGCGCGAACTGGAAGCCGCGGATGTCGTCGACCGAGACGGTCGCATTGGCGGCACCCAAGGTGACACGCACCCGGGTATTGCCACCGAAATACCCGGTGAAGAGCGCATTGCGCGCCAGGCGATCGAGCGACTGGGCCGCTTGGACGCCGTTGACCTTGGCATTCTCGATGAACTGGCCGACGATGCCGACGCGATCGGTCACCATGTTGAGATCGATCGTGTCGCTGTAGAGGCCGAGCGTGATGGTGTATTGCTCGACCGTCCAGGTCGAGGGCGTCAAGCCATTGTCGAGATTGGTGTTGGTCGAGGCGACCAGCGGCGTCGTCACCGGCGCCTTGAGCCCGCGGCGGGTCTTGGTCAAGGTCTCGCCGATCCGAGCCGAGAACGGCTCGCGATCGGCGACCTCGCGATAACCCAGTTCGGAATGGAGCGCCTCGTCGAACGCGCGCTCCAGATAATTCTGCTGAATGATCGGCTGCAGCGCAGCCGGAAAGGCGTCGATACCCATGGGTTCTCTCCTGTAACGGGTGCCTGCACCGTCGCGGCGCGGCTGAGGGGCTTGCCCAAGGCCGTGCTCGGGGCGTCAGGGATGGGTTTCTCGCCTCCGAAAGAGGCGGCGGTTCAGCTGCGCACGCCGAGCCGCTTCTTCTCGGCCTGCCACTCGGTGGGACTGAAGTCCCTGGCCGATTTGGTTCTGGGCGCGGCCGGCCGTGGCGTCTTGGCTGTGCCGCCGGTCGAGTGCTGCGCCCCGAACAGAAAGGGCTTCGCCTGCTTCAGCCGGGCGATCGCCTCGGCGACCCCGGAAACCGTACCGGCTTCGTCGACACCGATCCCGTCGCGGCCGATCAGGCGGTCGATGATCTCGAAATCATGGCCGCCGGCCGCGTCGACGGCGGCGCGCAGCGCCTGGGTGATCGTCCGTTCGCCGGCGGCCTCGCCGCTTCTCGTCAGCCGCTCTGCGATCGAAGCCGTGATCTCGGCGCGCATCGTTTCCAACAATTGGGCGTCACGCTGATCGAGCTGGCCGGCGAGGCGTTCGAAGAGGCCGTCGCCGGAGGCGGCCGGCTCGGACGCAGGCGTGCCGCCTTCGCCGCCCTCGGGTGACGGTAACGGGGGTCGCTGCATGGAGATTTCTCCAGGGTGGGGCGGCAGCCGGGACGGCGCCGCCAGTTTTGTCGACGGCTGTGAACCGGGCGGCCGTCGAGCCGTCTCTCGCCGCGGGGACGCGCACCGGTACCATCCGGCTTTACTCCGGCGCGAGGCGCCATCGAGCTGGATGAACGCGTTCACCTCCGAAACCGGCGGCGCCGAGGTCCCTTCGCGTCAGGCCGCGAGCCGGAAGACGGTCGGCGAGCGCGGGCTCCGCGCCGGCGGCGGCACGGTGTAGACTGGCCGGGCAACCTCGCCGTCGCCGAAGCGCCAGGCCTGGATCCGGCCCGCCGCGCGGATCCGCGGGATCGCGGTGACGCTCTCCCGGCAATATTGGCGAACTGCTCTTGCGCGGCGTTTCCAGAGGAGATGCATGGTCGATACCCCAGAAATGCGAACGCCCGCGAGGGATGTCATCCCTGCGGGCGCAGCTGTCGAGATTAGGAACAAACCATGCCACAGCCGGGCGTGATTGTCAATGAGATTTATGCGGCGATCGCATTTTCTTTCGCGGGCGCGGCTGGGCCTCACCCGAGGCCCGGCGAGGCACTCGTCAGCCCGGCGGCGCAGCGCCGGCGTCGATTTGCCCCTCGGCCGACCCCTGCTCGCGGGCGATCTCCGCCTGTTCGGCCGCAGGATCGTCGATATCGAGCGGCCCGGCGACATGCAGGGTCGCCGTGCGGCGGGAGATGACCTGGCCGTCGATCAGGGCCAGCAGGCTCTGGGCCGTGACCAGCTGGTCCTGCTCGCTGGGTTCGATGAAGGGCGGCCATTTCAGCGACAGGCGCAGATCGGCCGGGAATGTGACATCGGGACGATTGCCGATCCGCAGCGTCCGCGTCCGCGAGGCCTCGACGATCATCCGCAACAACGCCAGCAGGCCGAACTCGCCATAGGAGATCCGCAGCCGGTCGGCGAGCCAGATCACCGCCTGATAGAGCAACTCCAGCGCCCGGCCGGATTGGGCGGCCGAGATCCGGTCGGCATTGGCCCGGTTGCCGTGGATCGCCTCCAGGGCCATTTCCCGGAGTGCACGGACGAACTCGATCACGGCGCCGGCAGCCGTACCGTCGATCTCCAGGAGCTTGGCGTCACCGCCTTCGCCCACGACCAGCGCCTTGCCGGCACTCTTGACGATCGCTGCACCCTCTTCGCCCGCCGGCTCCTTGATCAGCAGGGTCGGGTCCGAGGAATAGCGCAAGCCCCGTGCCGCCTGGCTCAGCTGGTAGTCGATCTCGATCGAGGTTTCGATGGCGTGCTCGAAGGTGCAGGCGCCGTCGATTTCGTCGCCGCCCGGCAGGTTCCGGATCCAGACGATCGGGACGAACCCGAGGCCGTGGCGCGTGGTCCGACCCGGGGCATCGTCGATCTCGGGCTCGAAGCCGGCAGTCTCGCCGCCGGCCGGCCAGGGCCGGAACCAGGTCTCGGCCTCGCGGTCCCAGACCCGCTGAAACCAGTAGGGGACGCTGTCGTCCCCGACCGTATAGCCGTCACGGACCAGATCCTTGCCCGCGACCTTGTAGCGTTCGGTCACCCGAACGAGCTCGCCCGGCTCTTCGGGGTCCCATTCCGGCGTCAGATGACTGGTCGGCATGACCGAGACATGAACCCGGCCGGACCGGGTGATCAGCAGCTTCAGCGCTACCGACCCGACACTGCCCTTGGTCGCGGCGTCGATCATGACGCTGTTGAGGCCAGCCTCCTTGACGATATCGCGCAAGAGCTGCGCCGCAGCGGGATCGTCGCACTGCACTTGCGGGAAATGCGCCTCGCTGAACAGCAGGCTCACCGAATCGTCGACGACGATCCGAGGCAGCGGATACCGAACGGAGGGCCGGCGCTCGCGCACTGGAATATACTCCCCGCCCAGACCGTTCGGCCCCTTGATCTCCTGAGCGAAGGCATAGTCGAGGATGTCGTAGAGCGAGCCGTCCAGGACCCGGCCCAGCATCTCGAGCCGCCACGACCGATCGGGGCAGTCCTTGTCCTTCGGATAGCGTTCGAACAGATCGATTCGCATTGTTTGCCTCGCCTATCGCGCCATGAACGGGAGTATCGTCGACCGGACCGGCTTCTTGGTCTCGAGCGGGAATTCGGCCACGAGGTAGTAACCCAGCGCGTCCGACAGATGGCTGAGACGTTCATCGGCGCGCTTATCGATTTCGCCGGCGCCGCCGGTGAGCAGCCGGACGCCGTCGAGATCCTTGACCATATTTCGCGCCCGCTCCGGATCGACCATCAGCCGGATGGTGCCGTCGCTGCTCACGAGCCTGGCATTGACGGCGTTGAGGCGCGCGCGCTCGGGCGGGTTGACGTCCGGTACCTTGACGAACAATCGGTCGCGGAAATGCGGGCGGAGCTCGGCGCGGACGAGGTCCCAATCCGAGCCCTCGACCCGCGACGAGCCGCGGGCCCCGCCGGTGGCATCGCCATAGCAGCGCACCGGCCCCTCGTGCCCGCCCCAATCCGCCAGCAGCTTGCGGCAGACGGCGGGCGTGTTGGAATTGTTCGGGATATGGACCTCGCCGATGATCCCGGTACCCGTCTGGCCGTTCGGCAGGCGCTGCTCCTGGACGACCACGGCCACCCCGGGGGCCACGTTGAAGTCGAAGCAGAAGACCAGCGGCTGGCGTGGATCCCAGCGCAGCGGCGCACAATGCCGGGATTCGGTGAAGGGATAGTAGGCGCGGCCGGCGAAATTGAGAAAGCTCGCCTCGTATTCCTGGGCGAAGGTGAGCGGGTCGAGATCGCGCCGCGCCGCGGCGATTTCCGCTTCCGGCAGGATGTCGGCCGAGACCCAGTGGAACGAGCCCCACTCGCTCGCATCCCCCGCTCCGCGCATCGCCGCCCGGGCCGCGAGATCGGTCTCGTAGTAATGATTGCGCCCCTCGGGAACGCCGATCAGGTCGCACCAGCCCTGGCGGTCGGCCAGCGCCGGGCGGATATTGGCGCTCCAGGCCATGGGCTTCATATTGGCGTATTCGTCGAGAACCCCACCGTCCCAGGGCGAGCCTTCGATCCGCTCGGGCTTGTCCATGCCGAAGACATGGATCTGGGCGCCGTTGATCATTCGGATCACGAGATCCGTTTCGCTGGGCCGGCGCGAGCGCAGCAACACCGGGGTCAGGTCCTTCAGATCCTGCCAATAGATCCGCTCGGCCTGCTCGCGCGTGGGTGCGGCGGCAAAGAAATGCGGGTTGCCGAATTTCGGCACGGCGCCGGCGCGGCAGAGCAGTTTGCGCTTGGCCAATTCGGTTTTGCCCGAGCGTCTGCCCGCAGGCACGGTATTGAACCGATGCGGGCTGTGACGATAGGCGAGCTGGACCGGATGAGGGCGCAGCGGCCCCCATCGGCGGGTCGGTGGTTCCATGTGCATCCGCCTCCTTTGCCCTCCGGGCGGCACCCGGGCGCATCGGCCCGTGCCGGTGCCTCGCCGGTGCCGTGCGGCCCGTTGTCGATGTGGAAAACCGGCCGAGCCGGCGGTGTCGGCGTCGGCTCCGGGCCCCCGCCGATGCGATCCGAGCTCGGCAAGAGCGAGCGCTTCGCCCGCGAGGCGATGCCCGAGGACGATCGCCGGAGTCACGAAAGCGGCGCGCCAGCCGAAACCGCGCGTCCCCTCCGAATCAGGTGTCGGTGCAAGAAGCGACTTACCCCGGCCAGAGGGAATCGATATGGCCAGGCGGGCCTGAGAGAGCCGCTCCACCACTGATGATCTGACGAAGAAACCTATAGAGACACTAAAGGTCGTGTCTGTGCCGTGGGAGTCCGACAAACCCGAATCCAAATCGGTTTGAAGGATGTTCTGCTAAAAGCAGGATCGGAATTCCCTGTAACCGTTCACATCCCCCTTGTCAGGCGACTTGCGGGACCATCGGGATCGGCGGAGGGGGTAGGCCTGCTCGAGCTGACTTGATGAGGTCGCAGGCGTAGTCCCAGGCATCGACGCCGCGCTTACTGCAGATCTCGATGATGCTGAGGCCTGCGGCGTAGAAGCGGCTGCCCTCGTCGGTGCGGGTGCCGAAGCTGAGGCGCCGTGCGATGACGGCGTGGCGAAGCGCGCGCTCGGCGTCGTTGTTCGTCGGCGGTAATTTGGGATCGCCGACGAAGGCGATCACGGCATCCCAATCGTTGAGGGTTTCCCTGGCGAGGGCACGGACCTCTTCCTCGGTCTCATGCTTGTTGCACTGGCAGCCCCACTTGATGCGGCTGAGGATACCCGCCGGCAGGGTTGGTCCCGTGTTTGGGGCAGTTAAAAGGTGACATATAGTCCCATGCCATGAGAAAATGCTTGCAGGTAAAGTTCTCCCAGCTCATTCATCCCGTCGACCTCGGAGAACTGGCCGGATATTTCCTTTATAACCTTTAGCCCCTCAACAACCTCATCAGGCGATACGAAATATGATCCAATTTTACCTGGATCAAATGATTTTCCATTAATTTCTAGGGCCGTTCCGAGAACTACCCGACCGAAACCCGGCGAAGTCGCATCGAGAGCCTCCTGGACGGATGTCCAATTATACCCCAAGCCAAGATCATCTTTTGGATTGTAATATTTTGTCAGACAGTAGTCGCCACATTCGTCCAAATTACTCATATCGATTTCGTTTCCGATTTCCTCCGAAAGCGCTTCTCCCTCGTATGGATCTTTAAGCACTTGCTTGTTAATTGTTATAAAATCAACAAGCTCCGCCGTCTGTCCATTTTGAAGAGCACGCTCAAGAACTGGTCTCAACTCGGAATGAAACCGAATATAGTCAAAGATAAAAGCCTTGTGTTCCATTGCCATAATGTCACACCCTATGGCTTGTCGCCAGGCAAGAAATCATTCGGACTGTAAAGTTCGTAACCGTTCACATCCCCTCGGCCCTTAGGGGCAGCGTGCCGTGTTCGGCGACCCGGTCGTGGCGACCGCGATTCTCGATCGCCTGCTCCATCACAGCCAGGTCGTCACCATCCGCGGCGACAGCTATCGCCTGCGCGAAAAACGCCGCGCCGGCCTCATCAAGACGACACAGCTGCACCAGGAGCAGCTCGCATGACCCGGGCTTGCCCAGGTGGGCCCACAGGGACCTCCCGCGCGCTACGCTCCGTCGCTCGTGAGGGCACTTCGCTTCGCGCGCGGGTCCCTCCTGTGGACTACCTGGACAAGCCCTCCCAGCCATCACGCCGTGAGATTGACCCGCATAGGGGGGGGGTCAATTCTTCATGTCGCAAGGGGGGTCAATTCCGGATGTCGTTTGACAAATCAGTAGTTCCCATGCCCGCGGTCGTTTGCGCCCCGTCCGGGGTCGTATTTGGTGGCGGGGTGATCGTCCGGGCGACCGCGTTGCTGACCTGTTGATAGATCGGGATGCGCGAGCCGGCAGGGTGAAATGCTGTAACGTCGCCGCCTTCAGGCGGAAAAACCAGTTATCGCCCGGTCCAGATTCTCCCGGCCGGCTCTGCGGCAGTGCCGCCAGGGGCTGAATCGATTGCAGCTGGTACGGGCCGGCGGTGTTGCTACCGCCCGGCGAGGCGTAGTTGTAGTTGCACATAATTCAGAATAGGTCAAATTAATTTCAATCGCCCAGCACTCCACTCCTTTATCACCATTCTCGCATCAAAGGCAATAAGACCCGAGCGAGAGGCCACGCTCTCTAATACACTGAGTGCCACCTTCTCTTCTAAGGGAAGAAGGTAAGTTGACGCCCACGTTTTTACCGAGTCGTCAGGGTGTGCAATGAGAGCGGCAAGAGTGCTCTTGCCCTCATCTGATAATTTTCTGAACACTCTGAGTGATTGTATGATTTTGTCATATGCCCGATTGCATAATCTTGAGTTTCCGCTCATGGTATATTTCCCATGATCGATCGCTGCCTTCACAAATTCTTCCATCTCGGACGTCATCAGCCCTGTTCTCTCCGGTTCCCGCTATCTCAATATCCAAGTGCTTTTGCCAGTTGCTCAACGCCAAAATCATACTGTGCCTGAAACGATTGTCCAGCAAGGTATTCTCTGACAGTTAGTCCACCAGTAAAGGGCCGTATAGAGGAATACAAACCGTTTAGGATCTGGTTTACATCCGTTGGGACCGCGATAATGTTTCGCACATTGTTGATCGATTCCGCCGTAAACCTGACCAATGAGGTCGACGCCTGGGTGCGTCATCGAAACAGCTACCACGCCAAGGCAAACTGGCACTTCACAACCGAAACCGCCCGCGTCAAGCTCAGGCACCTTTACCCTGTAATTTAGACGAATCGGGCGAATAGTCGTTACCGTTATTGACCCGCCGGGATTAAAGGTGACCAACGCTACAACTATACCGGGCAACAGCTACTATTGTATCTCGGGAATTCCAAATCTTGGATTATTCCTGGGCGCTATTGCGGCGCTTCACGCGCCGCTTTATCGCTAGAAAGGGCATTATCAAGCCATTTTATTATACCCTTTTGTTCGGCTCTCATGCGAATCCAGTCGAGAATCTCAACACAATCTGCTCCTTCTTTACGAACCCTCTCCAACTGACGCGGAACATTGTGGAGCAAATCCGCAATCTCAAATGCAACTCTGGAATTCCCCTCATGGCTGGCAATTCGTATATCAAGCAATCCCCGCGCAAGAATCTTATATACCAATAGCTCGTTTTCCACGGTGCTGCTCCATAGCTAAAATTTGAACATCGAGTTGTCTTTTGTATACGGTTGAAACGGAACCATCGTATCCGGTGTTATTGAGCTATTGGGGTCATTTGCTCTATTTATCAGCTCCAATGCGCGAGAGTTTCCATCAACAACTTTCCCGGTTTCCGTGTCTATCTGAATTGGGTCCTCATTTTGAGGGTTAAAGACAGAATTCAAAAGTTCTTGATCGGATAGTCCCTGAAGATCTGGCCGCTGTCCGATGGTTTCGGGAGAGTGAAGGAGGTCAAGGTCTTTTATGGCCTTCGTATACGCCACACCAGGATCAGTCTGGCTAAGGAGCTTTGCTGCGCCATATAGCCCGCTAGTAGACCGATTCCGAGTTGATGATCAACAAACAAAATATGGTGAAGAGCTCTATCAGATTAGCCATATGTAGTTTCCGGTCGATTCGATATACTCCATCTCGTGCAGGCTGCCGAGGAGGATTATGATGCCATCGAAGCCACGGCCTATTGTGATTTCGTTGACTGACGCGGAGCGGGACACGCTGAATGGTTTGGTCAGGTCGCGGACGGCGCCTTTGCGGCGTGTCGAACGCGCGGCAATTATTTTGGGTCTTGTCGCCGGCAGAACCGCGAGCGAAATGGCCTGCGAGTTGGGGATTGACCGTCAGCGGGTCCAGCGGTGTGTGAAGCGGGTCGACCAGGTTGGTGTCGAGGCGGCACTTGATGACCTGCCGCGGGCCGGACGGCAGCCGGAGATTACGACCGAAGCGAGGCTTTGGCTTGTCGGCCAGGCCTGTATCCAGCCCAAGAATTTGGGATATCCGCATGAACTTTGGACCCTTCGGCTGTTGGCGGGTCATGCGCGTTGCGAAGGGCTGAAGGCCGGATACAAGTGCCTGGCCGAGTTGGCTCCCAGTACCGTCTGGAAGATCCTGGACGCACAGGCCATAAGACCAGAAAAGGTCGAGTATTACTTGGAGAAGCGCGACCCTTTGTTCGATGACCGGCTCGGCGCGGTCCTCGACGTCTATTGCGCCGCCGAGATGCTGCGCGAAATGCCCGAAGCTGACCGGCCCGTGGCGATTTTCTCCTACGACGAAAAGCCCGGAATTCAAGCCATTGCCACGACGGCGCCAGACCGGCCACCCGTCGCCACACAAAAGTCGAGGGCCAGACGCAACAATAAGGTGCGCCGCCCGATTGCCAAGGCACGAACTGCCCAGAGAGCAGCCGCCAAACAAAAATCGAGCGCAAAGCGCCGGAAAAAGCGGCACGGGGCGATGCAGCGCGACTACGAATACAAGCGTCTCGGCACGGTCACCCTTTCCGCCGCCGTGAACTTGATCACCGGCATCGTTCACCATGCGATAACCGGCCGACACCGAAGCCGGGAGTTCATTGCCTTCCTCAAAAATGTCGACGCCTCCTGCACCGAGGGAATCCTGATCTGCATACTGATGGACAATCATTCGGCCCATAAATCCAAGGAAACCACGGCCTACCTGGCGACCAGACCAGGCCGGTTCGAATTCGTCTTCACGCCGGTCCACGGCTCCTGGCTCAACTACGTCGAGACCTTTTTCTCACGAGCCTCACGATCGGTCCTCCGCCACATCCGCGTGAACTCCAAGACCGAATTGACCGAACGGCTCACCCGGTACATCGACATGTGCAACGCCAAACCACTCGTGCCGACATGGATCTTCGGCGTTCACGGCCAACAAAAGGCAGCATAACGTTGATCATTAATTCGGAAACGGACTACTAGTTAGCATATTGAAAACCCCCTCCGCAGTCTTTTCTTCGAAATCGACCAGAGCTTTATTCATCCCATCGGGGTCGAGTGTCGGAAAGAACGCGTGCAATCCAGGCCCATAGCACTGAAGCGTCCGGCATTCTTTTTATCCCAATACCAAACTGGCTAAGAACCGCCCGTGCGTCCGCGGCGAGCGGCGAGAATCCCGCCACAATATGATGGGCGGCAGACGACACTGGTCGTATATTACCCGCCGCTTCAAGTGCCCGTG
>Ga0209274_10000790_pt1 | contig 17241 bp, 18 predicted proteins | sample HubBroMetageREF1_FD_188343 | JGI IMG/M metagenome (GOLD analysis project Ga0209274, IMG submission 188343) | Reference soil microbial communities from the Hubbard Brook experimental Forest, New Hampshire, USA - Hubbard Brook CCASE Soil... | ecosystem: Environmental > Terrestrial > Soil >...
AGAAGAAATGTGCTCGCTGGTTGGACCCAGATTGGGACCCAGGTTTTTGGACGGGTTTTCTATCTGATTGGAAAATATGGTAGGCACGAGGAGACTCGAACTCCTGACCTCTACCGTGTCAAGGTAGCGCTCTAACCAACTGAGCTACGCGCCTACAACAACTTACAGATTATCATGGGAACATTTGGGAACGGAAGCTGCTAAAACCGCTCCAATAGCTCACGACTGCGCCGCGCGCGAGTCTGCCCGAACGCTCTCCGCCTGGAAATTCCATCGTCAATCTGCCGCACGCGTGCCCGAACCTGTGGTAATGACAAAGCAAGATAACGTATTCTGTGAAACCCGCGTCCTGGCGGCGGCAAGCCAAACGATAGAAACATGCACTTTCTGGGAATCGACGTAGGCACCGGAGGTACGCGCGCTCTCGTCATCGACGAAAGAGGCCGCGTGGTTGCCTCCGCCACCGAAGAGCACCAGGCTTTTGCCTCGCCACGAATCGGCTGGGCCGAGCAAGCCCCTGGTGACTGGTGGCGGGCCTGCTGTGTGGCCGTGCCCAGAGCCCTGGCACAAGGCAATCTGCGCGCTGATCAGATTGCATGTGTAGGTTTGTCGGGACAAATGCACGGAGCGGTCCTACTGGACAAACAAGCGCGCGTAGTACGACCTGCACTGATCTGGTGTGATGTCCGGACTGAAAGACAAGCGCGCGATCTAACCGCCCAAATCGGTGCCGAACGCTTGATTCAACTGACATGCAACCCGGCACTCGCTAACTTCACCTTGACCAAGTGCATGTGGGTCAGGGAAAACGAGCCCGAAAATTGGAGCAACGTTCGCTCCCTGATGCTCCCTAAAGACTATATAAGGTTTGAATTGACGGGCGAACGCGCCACGGATATGGCCGATGCATCAGGCACCCTGCTGCTCGATGTTGCTCACCGCCGCTGGTCGAAGGAGATGTTAGAGCTCGTTCAAATGGACGCGTCGCTTTTGCCCAAGCTCTATGAGTCGCCGGAAATCTGTGGGCGCATCTCGGCTGCCGGCGCCGCAGCCGCTGGCCTGCAAAGCGGAACGCCAGTCGTGGCTGGTGCCGGAGATCAAGCCGCGGGCTCGCTTGGCATGGGTGTGGTTTCACCAGGAAGTGTGAGCGCAACCATCGGAACCTCGGGCGTAGTTCTTGCCGCAACCGATAGTCCAGCGCTTGACCCCGGAGGACGTCTGCATACGTTTTGCCATGCTGTTCCCGGACGTTGGCTGGTGATGGGTGTGACCCAGGCCGCGGGACTTTCGCTTCGTTGGTTCCGGGACCAGTTCGGCGCGGGTGCGCTCGGCAGGCTTGAGTCCTATGAAGAACTCACTACCGAAGCGGCAAAGGCTCCTCCAGGATGCGACGGTCTGCTGTGGGCTCCCTACCTCATGGGCGAGCGCACTCCCTACCTCGACCCAACCGCCCGCGCCATGCTCGTCGGCTTGACCGCGTCTCACACGCGAGGGCACGTAATTCGCGCGATCTTGGAAGGAGTCGCTTTTAGCTTGCGCGATACTCTGACGATCTTTCAGGAAATCGAAGTTCCCGTGAAGGCAATCCGTCTGGGCGGCGGTGGTGCCAGGTCGGCGCTCTGGCGACAGATCCAGGCCGACATCTATGGACAGCAAGTCGAGACGGTTGAGGCAGAAGAGGGCGCAGCGTACGGAGCCGCGATCCTGGCAGCAGTCGGAGTGAAAGCGTGGCCGTCGGTTGACGCTGCCTGCGATGCCGTAGTGCGTCTTGCCGGAACCACGAACCAGAATTCCAAAGACTCGCTGGTGATGGAGAAGGCGTATGGGTCGTATCGCCGCCTATATCCCGCGATGAAGTCCATCCAAAATTGAAAACTGCTGCGGAGAAGTAGTTTTGTTCCAGGCCTGATAATGTCGCGAGCTGTTCCGATGTCTCCTACGAACCCTGATCGCCAGTTGCAAAGTTCCGCCCGTGGCGGCGACAATCATTTCATGCCGAAGGACTCGAAGCGGGTTGCAGTCGGTTCGGCTGCCCAGTCGCCGGCCGGCGCTCCTTTTTCGCCCGGATCCATGGTCGTTCTTACCCTGGGCAATCCGCGGGACAAATTCTGGGGCATGATTCTGGTGCTGGCTGCAGAAGGCCTCAGCATGAGTGGCATCGAGCTGGCATCCTTCGAAGATTTCGTCGTCATGGTAAAAGATGGCGAACCTTTCACTCCGGCCGTAGTCTTCTTTCCGATGCACCGGGTTGAACGCATCGACCTTGACCTTCCCGATGGCAGTCTCCCATCGCTTTCGCAGCGGTTCTCGGCCAAGACCGCCCTCGACCCTGCCGCGGTGCTGGGTGCAGCTCCTCCGAAGCAGGACCGGACATGAACGTCTCCCAAATCTTCACAGCCCCCAACCAACTCACGTTACTCCGGATGGTTTTTGTACCGTTTATCGTGATCGAATTGGTTGAAGGCCGCTATTTCTGGGCCCTGGTGCTCTTCGTCATCGCCGGATTCAGCGACGGCCTGGATGGACTGTTGGCCCGCAAGTTACACCAGCAGACTTTGCTCGGCCAGTATCTCGATCCCATCGCAGATAAACTCCTTTTGAGCACAATGTTTCTGGTGCTCTCCATCCTCCACAAAATTCCCTGGAAGTTTGCCGTGCTGGTCTTCAGCCGCGATACGTCCATCCTCGCCGCCAGCGCGGTGCTGTTCGCCATCGCGGGATTACGCAATTTCCGCCCCAGCATCTTCGGCAAAGCCAACACCTTTTCGCAGATCGCCGCCGTGTTCTTTGTCTTGCTCTTTGCCATATGGCCGGCGCGCTGGATCTGGATTACACGCACTGTCTTCTTGCGCGCGACCTTCGCTTTCACGATTATCTCGGCTTTGCATTATGTTATTCTGGTGCAACAGAGGTTGCGCACGAACGCCCCGGCGCTGCCTCCGCACTCCTCCGCTGATGTTCCCGCCGGTTGACCCCTTTCTGGCGTCCCCCTAAAATTACTGGTTTATTTTTGACTCTTTGAACGCGCTATCACCCTATGGCCTTACGCCTTTACAACACAATGTCCTCGCAGATCGAGGAATTCCATCCCCTCCGCGACCCTGAAGTGCGCATGTATGCCTGCGGCCCGACAGTCTACGACTACGGCCACATCGGCAACTTCCGCACGTTCATTGCGGTCGACATGCTGCAGCGATTCCTGCGCCAGTCGGGCTACAACGTGCGCTACGTGATGAACATCACCGACCTCGACGACAAGATCATCCGCAACGCCGCGCGCGACGGAGTGAGCGTTCAACAGTACACCGCGAAATATGAAAAGGCTTTTCTGGAAGACGCCGCCATGATCGGCATCGAGCAACCCATCTTGGTGCGCGCCACCGAACACATTGCCGAGATGGCGGATTTCGTGGCCAAGCTCGTCGAGAAAGGAATCGCTTACCGCACCGACGACGGATCGTATTACTTCCGCATCGCAAAGTTTCCGCGCTACGGGAAACTCTCCAAAAAAGACTTCGGCGGAATGCTCGACGGAGCCCGCGTCGACGTCGACGAATACGACAAAGACAGCGCCCGCGACTTTGCACTGTGGAAGGCCCCCAAGCCCGGCGAGGCTTCCTGGGATACCTCGATTGGTCCGGGACGACCCGGCTGGCACCTGGAGTGCTCCGTCATGTCGATGGAGGAACTGGGCGAGAGCTTCGACCTCCACGCCGGAGGAGAAGACCTCGTCTTTCCGCATCACGAAAACGAGATCGCTCAATCGGAGTCGCTCACAGGGAAGACCTTCGCCCGCTTCTGGTTTCACGTGCGTTTCCTGCTCGTCGAAGGCGAGAAGATGTCGAAGAGCCTGGGAAACTTCTACACGCTCCGCGACCTGGTCTTGAAGGGACACAAGCCGTCGTCGATTCGGTATCTGCTAACCTCGGTTCCCTATCGTAACCAGTTGAATTTCACGTTTGACGGCCTGAAGCAGGCAGCGGTTTCGGTGGAACGCCTGCGCAATTTTCGCCAGCGCTTGAGCACAGGAAGTTTTCCCGCAGGCGCGAATCCGGAGATACACGCGCTCGCCAAAGAAACGATCAACCGCCTGCGAGCCTCGCTCGAGGATGATCTCAACACCGCGCAGGCGCAGGCTGCCATCTTCGAAATGGTCCGCAGCGCCAACGCCGCTCTGGATGCAACTGGCATCAAGCAGGACGATGTTCCGCTGCTGCTCAGCGCGGTGGAGAAGTTCGATGAAATTTTCGCCGTTCTCAAAGATGACGACAGCGCGAAGATGAAGCAGGTGTTCGACTGGGCAAAGGCCGAAGGCCGCGAAAAAGACATTAGTACTGAACTGAGGGACGCAGTGCAGGCTGGTCAACTCTCCGACGCAGACATCGAAAAGAAGATCGCAGAGATGGAAGCCGCTCGCCGCGCCCGTAATTTCAACGTGTCCGACGCACTACGCGCGGAGTTAACCGCCGCAGGGATCCTGATTGAAAACGCCAAAGATGGCGTTCGTTGGCGCAGAAAGTAATTATTTCCAGTGTTAAGCTGACAGCTGAGAGCTGACAGCTGACAGCGATTATGAAGTCTCTCGATGAATACCTCCGCGATGCCGAGCAAGCTCATGGACATCTCTGCGCCGGCCAGGTCCTCGGCGTGCGACTGGCAATGCTGGGCCTCGAGAAATTGGGCATCGACGATCCCCGCGGCAATAAAGAAGACCGCAAACGTCTCGTCACCTTCGTCGAGATCGACCGCTGCGCCACGGATGCCGTTGCCGTGGTCACTGGATGCCGACTCGGCAAGCGTGCTCTCAAGTTTCGCGACTGGGGAAAAGTCGCCGCGACTTTCGTCGACGTGAGCACAAGTAAGGCAATCCGCATCGCGGCCAAAGAATCCTCCAAGGCTCTGGCCCGCGAGATGCATCCTGAAATCGTCGACAAGAATCAGCAGCAGATGCTGGCCTATCGCGAGATTACCGACGATGACCTGTTCACCACACAATGGGTAAGGGTGGATTTGCCACCCGAGGAGTTCCCAGGATACAAAGGCGAGCGTGTCGTCTGTGAAGCCTGCGGCGAGGGCATTAATTTCCGAAGAGAAGTACGCAGCAAGGATCGAGATAACAACAATAAAGACAAGGTGCTTTGCCGCGCCTGCGCCGGAGAACGGTACTACGAGCCCATCTAAGCCGCCTGCTCATACGCATGCGCCACGCGCAGGATCGTCGATTCATCAAAATGCTTCCCGAGAATCTGCAGGCCAATCGGCAGCTTCTCTTTGGTCTCGCCGCATGGAATTGAAATGCCCGGAATCCCCGCCAGATCCGCCGTTACCGTGTAGATGTCCGCCAAATACATCGCCAGAGGATCATTCGACTTCTCTCCCAGTCGAAACGCCGCTGTCGGACTGGTCGGCGTGACGATGGCATCCACTCTACTGAAGGCTTCTTCGAAGTCGCGTGTCAAAAGCGAACGTACTTTCTGCGCCTTTACGTAATACGCGTCGTAATAGCCGGCGCTCAACGCATACGTACCAAGCATGATGCGGCGCTTCACTTCGGCCCCGAAGCCCTCATCGCGGCTGCGGCGGTACATCTCCGAGAGCGACTTCACTCCGGCAGCTCGATAGCTGTAACGCACGCCGTCATAGCGCGCCAGGTTCGAGGACGCTTCGGCGGTTGCGATCAAGTAATAAGTTGGAATCGCATATGGTGTGTGCGGCAGCGAAACCGGCACGATCTCGCAGCCCAGCTTTTTCAACTTGTCGACGGCTGATTCAACCGCATGTCGAACTTCATCGTCGAGTCCTTCACCGAAATACTCTTTGGCCACGCCTAATCTCAAACCGCGTACCGGTTTATCCAGTTCGGCGACGTAGTCGGGTACCGGCACGTCGGCCGAGGTCGCATCCATCGGATCGCGTCCCGCAATCGTGCGCAACACGATTGCCGCGTCCTTCACCGTCCTCGCGAGCGGCCCAATGTGATCGAGCGACGAAGCGAACGCAATCAGCCCGTAACGTGACACTCGACCATAGGTCGGCATCAATCCCACTACGCCGCAGAACGAGGCCGGTTGCCGGATCGAGCCTCCCGTATCCGACCCGAGAGCGACCACAGCCATGTCCGCTGCGACCGCCGCCGCCGAACCGCCCGAAGATCCTCCCGGCACGCGGCCCAAGTCACGAGGATTGCGCACCGGGCCAAATGCCGAGTTCTCATTCGACGAGCCCATGGCAAACTCGTCGCAGTTGGTCTTTCCGAGAACGACCGCGCCAGACGCTTCCATCCGCGCCACCGCGGTGCAGTCATAGGGTGGGATGTAGTGGCCCAGACTTTTCGATCCCGCGGTAGTGCGCACGCCGCGGGTCGACATTACATCTTTGATCGCAACTGGCACACCGCCGAGCGGCGGCAGCGGCTTGCCCTCGGCAGCCATGCGGTCGATGCGATCCGCCTGCTCCAGTGCGCGCTCTTTGCAAAGAGTGAGATAAGCGCCGATTTGTCCATCGTCTTTCTGGATGCGCGCGTAGTGCTTCTCGGCCAGCGCGAGCGCAGTCGTCGAGCGCTCCTGAATAGCGGAGCGGGCTGCGTCGATGCTGAAGTGGGTCGTTTGCATGGCAGATCGGAAGGCGGATTCAGCGATTGGTATCTATCTCTCAATCACCTTGGGCACTCGGAAAAACGTTCCGTCCGCATCTGGCGCGTTCTCCAGCGCGACTTCCTGCGGCAAGGACTTCCGCAGTCCCTCAACAATATCTTCGCGACTCGCGTAGGCAAATCGGGCGCTGCCCTGTTTGGACTCATCGACGCCATAGCGGTCTGACACCTGCGCCATCGGTTCGACGTTCGACGTATCCAGTTCGTTGAGCCTTCCAATGTAATCAAGAATAGAGTTCAGATCGCGCACCATGCCGGTGCGCTCCTCCGCGGAAAGCTCCAGGTTGGCCAGGTCGGCGACGTAAGCAACGTCTTTTTCTGTAACTTTCATATTCTTTTGTGACTTCTTCTTTTGTGACTTCAACGCGTCGCATCGGAAGGATAGAGATGAGGATCAGTCAGTCCTGCCTGATCAGAAACTCGATCCTCTCCACTTTCTGTCCGGCGTAACGATTCAGCGCGGCGAGATACCGTGGCGCGAGGCCCTGCATCTCGCGCTTCCATCCAGCATCCGGAACTTCAACGCTCAGCACCGCGTCTGCAAACTTGAGAGCTCGAGTCCGCTCGGCGACGACCGATCCGCAAACCAGGGGCCAGGCTAAGAGCGGAGCCTCGCCCTGCGGCACCCGCCGCAGTGAGCCCACGACAATCTTCTCCAGTCCTGAGCCTGCCTGCTCCAAATGAAGTTCCTCGCGACAAATAGAGATTGGGATTCCGATTCTAGCATCTTGATTCGAGAAACCGCGGCTTCCTGCCTCGAAACGTGGCTGTGAATTTCGCCTGGAAATATCTTTCTCAGCACGACCAAGCCGGATCGACGAAATTCGTTGACTTTCTGGTACCCCCCTCCCCCTCCATCTATTGGAATCATCGGGGTAGCGGGAAATTCAGAAGTAATCTAAGGGCGTCCATCACTTGCGGGCAAAATCTTCACAACAGAAGACTTGAGGGCACGAACTTTCCAAATTCCCGGTTCGTCCGCCTTTGCGATCATGGACTCATTCTGGGTGAGGGGCAAGGTCAGATGTCACAACGTCGCCTGTGGAACTCAGCTTTGCCCTGGCGTGCTGCTTCTATCGGGGAGTGGAAAGGCGTTCTTTACGAATTCGAGCGCGGTGTCGCGCGAAAGCAATCTCCCTTCGAGCTGAGCGTCTTCTACAGCCTCCAGAATCTCGCGGAACCGTGGTCCTGGCGCATATCCGGAAGCAATCAGGTCGTCGCCGGAGACCAACGCCACGGGGCGAATGTTCTCCGGTGGAATCTCGGCGAGTTTCTCCCGGATAAACTCGTAGGTGCTCAGAATGCCGTGGCTGGCCAGGCTGTCGGCGCGATGCAATGCGAGATGCTCCTCGAAATCAGGCAGGCGAAGAAATTTCTTCAGTGTCGACTCCTTCATGCGCCGGACGTGCCCAAAGCGCATGTGATTGTCGACCAAGGCAAGCACCTGAGCCGTGTCGTGATTCGAGAACCGAAGGCGCTCGCAGATTTGCTCCGCAATCTTGACGCCCACATCCACATGCCCATCAAAACGGATGCGATCTGGCGCCACCCGGAATGTCGCAGGCTTACCCACATCGTGCAACAACGCGCCCCAAGCCAGCGTGGCCGGGCAAGGCTCAGGCAAATTCTCCAGCAGCAGCAGTGTGTGTACAAACACGTCGCCTTCGGGATGAAACTCAGGCGGCTGCTCGACGCCTTTCATGGCTGAGATCTCCGGCAGCACTTCTTTCAGCAACCCACTCTCATCCAGCAAAAGAAAGGCGCGGCGAGCATGGTCCTCGGTGAGCATCTTGGTAAGTTCATCGCGAACCCGCTCCCGCGAAACCGCCTCAATTTCGTGCGCCAGCCTTTGGATCGCGGCCAGTGACTCCGCTTCAATTACATACACAAAGCGCGCCGCAAAACGTACCGCACGCAGCATGCGCAGTTTGTCTTCGGCGAATCGCCGCTCGGGGTCGCCGATGGCACGAATGATGCCCGCCTCCAGATCTTTGCGTCCGCCCACAAAGTCGAGCACCTCGCCGCTCGCCGGATCGAGCATCATGCCGTTGATTGTGAAATCGCGGCGTGCCACATCCTCGCGCGGATTGAGGCTGAATCGCACTTCGTCGGGACGCCGTCCATCGGAGTAGCCGAGATCGCTGCGAAAGGTTGCGACTTCTACAGCCTGGGCTTTCGGTGGCGCACTTCCGTCTGCGGGAGTGCGCTGATTTTCGGGTAGTGGCACCAGCACCACGCCAAACTGCACGCCCACGGCGTAGGTGTCAGGAAAGATCTCCATCACTTGCGCAGGCGTGGCGCTGGTCGCGATGTCATAATCCGCGGGCTCGCGCTTGAGCAAAAGATCGCGCACGCATCCGCCTACCAGGTAGGCTTGAAAGCCCCGCTGACCCAGGGTTTGGATGATCGAAATCGCAAAATCCTTCAACATGTCAGACTCAGTCGTTTGCGCTCCAAGCTTCTCGATAGGATTCCGCTAGTAGCTTCGAAACCGCTACTCGATCGATCTTCTCGGGCAACGAGGATGCCTTCGCAGCGTCTTCACACTCGGCAAATTGTCTGTGAGCCATCGATATAACCCTATCGATAGAGTACTTGCCGGTGCGAACTCGGATGAGGAGATTGCGTTCCGGGCGAGGCATGGTGATGCGACCTTCAGTGACGAGTTCCTTACACTCGTAAAGCAGGCGCAGAGTGTGCATAGCGGCCTTGACGTCGTAACCGTACTTGGCCTCGATCTCGGGCCGTTGGCCTTTTCTGCCGCGCCCTTTTTGGCCGGTCAGTCGCTTAAATTGATCGTTGGCAAATCCGGTGAATTGCCTAGCGCACGAGCGCGCTAGAAAGACGTCCTTCTTTGAAGCTATTGTCCGCCAGATTGGATTCTCCATTGCTCTTTTTGCAAACAGGAAATGCAGCGCGGTGGGATTGCCTTTGCATGCCAATCCGGACCACTTCTTGAGTGAATAAAGGGTAATATCGACATCATTCGGACCGTTGCGACGGTCATCGCCTGCAGTCGACCAAACGAAATGTGGCAGGGAATCGAGGCCCAAGATCAGTTCCGGCGGTTCGATGTACACACCGTAAATATCGAGGTCATCGGTGCCGTGAACCTTGGCTCCGTGCAACTCGGAGCCTCCGACGAAAAGATGGATCAGTCGTTTCGTAAACGGAAATCCCGACTGCGCAACGTGTTTGAGTAGATCAGCCATAAAATTCTAATAGTATAGTGTCATGCCAGACGCCTACATCCTCGGCATTGAAAGTTCCTGCGACGAGACCGCTGCGGCCGTGGTGCGCTCGGGAGAGCAGGTGGTCTCGAACGTGGTGGCGTCACAGATCGCGACGCATCAGCCTTACGGCGGCGTCGTGCCCGAACTGGCGTCACGCGAGCATCTGCGGGCAATCGTTCCTGTCATCCGGCAAGCGCTGGCTGAGGCTAATCAGACTTACGATTCGGTCGATGCGATTGCGGTCACACAGGGCCCCGGCCTCGCTGGAGCGCTGCTGGTGGGCATCAGCTACGCCAAAGCTCTGGCCTTCGCGCTCGACAAGCCGTTGATTGCGGTGAACCATCTCGAAGGCCACATCCATGCGGTGCTGCTGGAAGAACGTCAGAAGGGCAATCACGAGCTGCAATTTCCCGTGCTCGCTCTGGTTGTCTCGGGAGGACACACGCACCTTTATCTGGCGGCACAGCAGAAGCAAGGTTGGACTTACGAAAACATCGGCCACACTCGCGATGACGCCGCCGGCGAAGCTTTCGACAAAGTCGCAAAGCTGCTCGGGCTCGGCTATCCCGGAGGTCCGATCATCGACCGGCTCGCGCCCCACGGCGATCCGAAAGCTGTGAAGTTTCTGCCGGCACAGATAAAGCACCGTGATCGCCGGACCCATCGCGGAGATGGTGGTCGCGGACAACAAGAAGAAGAAACGGAGACCGATCGTCCGCGCTTTGACTTCTCCTACAGCGGCATCAAGACTGCGGTGCTGCGCTATGTCGAGGTTCACGACATGCACAGTTCCATCGAGATCCGCCGCCATACCCTGGCGAAGATTTCCAAGCCGAAGCTCGAAGATTATCTCGCGAATTGCGATCGGCGAACGCTCGACCTGGTCGCTTCATTTCAGCGTGCGCTGGTCGAAGATCTGGTGGGCAAGACTCTGGCGGCGGCTCGCGCCTACGACGTGGCCACGCTTTTCGTCACGGGCGGAGTGGCGGCAAACAGCGAATTGCGGGAAACATTCGAGCGGAACGGCGCGCAGGAGGGCCTGCCCGTGTATTTTCCATCGCGGCCGCTTTCCACCGACAATGCAGCCATGATTGCGGCCGCAGCCTTCCCAAAGTTTCTGGCAAAGGATTTTGCGTCCATGGATTTTTCCGCTGAAGCAGGGCTGGTTTTGCGCTAGTCGCGCTTGCAGCCGCTGTCTACTTCCCTGCCCCTTGTTCGTGGCTCTTGCCCATCACCGCATCCAACGCCTTCTCAAGCTGACCCTGGATATCGATATCCTTGTAGATAGCGAAGTCGGCGCGTTTTTCCTTTTCGTCGAAGCCGCTGGCGCGGCCGGCAACAATAATGATGGGAATGCTCGCGGTCTCCGGGTTCTTCTTCACGGCCGTGATCAACTCGCTGCCCGACATCTTTGGCATTTGCATGTCGGTGACGATCAGGTCAGGATGCACGCGTTGAAGAATCTCCAGAGCCTCCACGCCGTTCGTGGCCGATTCCACCGCGAAGCCGCGCTCTTCCAGAAAGCGGCAGACGGTGTAGCGGATCAGCATGGAATCGTCGACAACCAGCGCTACTGCAGACATGAGTTTGTAACGTGCGGAATGCACGCCCCAGGGCCGCAGACTAGCAGAGCAACTTCGCCGGGAACAAGGTGGAATGCAGCACGGGCGGTTACTATGGTGATCAAGAGTGAGTTTTCCGCTCGAGCTTCCTGCTCTACGACTCGGGGGCTTCGCTATGATTCGGGGGCTTCGCTGTCGGTGCTCTCCTCAATGCTCATGTCCTTGAGTTCGCTGGACTCGAAGACTTCTCTGCACTCGAGGCACTCCACGAACTCAGAGTCTTCGTCGCGGCTGACGATCTGCACGCGCGGATGCTTGCAAGGTTGCTTGCTCGCGTTTTGAGGCTGAGAGAACGGCTTTGAAGTCATAAATCCGGAAGCCCCGCCCCATCGATTGCGCGGAGGGACGGATTCGCGGGAATTTCCCGGTATTTTAGCCCTGCTCCGCCACTTGTCAAGTCCCTTGCCATTGCATCGCGGTGAATTTCTTCTTATTCCTGCCAGCTCGATCAAGCCGGTCTCACTGGAGTACCGGGAATTCCGACCAAAATCATCGCCAAGGCCTAAGCCGTTCAATCGCTGATAGTTACCATTCAATGAGGCTTCTGACACTTGCCTGTAAACCTTGCATAATCCTGGGCTAAGGACGTAGAATGAACTACGACGGAAAAGGTCGGATTTCCGATCCCGTTGCTTCGAAGCGGAGACCAGGTTACCGCCAGGTCAAGAGATCTGAGTCCAGGAATCTGGGTTCAGGAATCTGGGTTCAGGAACCAAAGAGCAGAATGCTCAAGCTAACCAAAAAGGCGGACTACGCGCTGATGGCCATGAAGCATCTGGCCGACCACGCTCACGAGGGAACTCGCAGCGCCAGCGCCAAAGACGTTGCCGATTCGTTCGGCATCCCGCCCGAGGCTCTGGCCAAGATTCTTCAGCGCCTGGTTAAGGCTGGCCTGTTGCATTCGCAGCACGGCACCAACGGCGGCTACAGGCTGGCGCGCGCCGCGCACACGATTTCGGCCTTCGAAGTGATTCAGGCTATCGACGGCCCTTTGTTCATCACGTCCTGCGTCACCATTCGCGGGGAGTGCGGTCAGAGCGATCGGTGCAACATCCGCGAGCCGCTGCGCAAGGTGAATGAGAGCATCGAAGCAGTACTGAAGCGCATCAAAATTTCACATATGCGCGAAGAACCGGAAGCAACCGAGAACCGAGGGGCCAAGCCCGCAGAGTTAGTAACCATCGTTTAGCGACGACGGGATAGCCCGAAGGGCGGCATGTGAAAGCCCGGCACGGAAGTGCCGGGTGGAAGAAAAAAGACAAACGAGTCCCGTAGGGACGGCAGCTTAAGAAAACCAGGTAGGAGAAGCAATATGAGCACGGATGTAAAGATCCCCCAGCAACTTCCAGTCACCCAGCACGCCACTCCTCAGGGAGTGAAGCTGCCCATCTATATGGACAATCACGCCACCACGCCCATGGACCCGCGGGTGTTGGAGGAGATGCTGCCCTATTTCATGGAAAAGTTCGGCAACGCCGCCAGCCGCAATCACTCTTTCGGATGGGCCGGCGAAGAAGGCGTGGAAACAGCGCGGGAGCGCATCGCCAAGCTGATCGGCGCCACCACCAAAGAAATCATCTTCACTTCCGGCGCCACCGAGAGCGATAACCTCGCCATCAAGGGCGTCGCCGAGATGTACCGCGAGAAGGGCAACCACATTATCACCGCGGTCACCGAGCACAAGGCGGTGCTCGACACCTGCAAGCGCCTGGAGAAATACGGCTACCGCGTCACTTACATGCCGGTGCAGAAGGACGGCTTGATCGATCTCGAGGAACTCAAGCGCGCCATGGACGACAAAACCATCCTGGTCACCATCATGGCCGCCAACAACGAAATCGGCGTGGTGCAACCCATCGCCGAGATTGGAAAGCTCTGCCACGAGCGCGGCATCATCTTCCATACTGACGCCACGCAGGCCATCGGCAAGATTCCGATCGATGTGAACAAGCAGAACATCGACCTGATGTCGATCTCCGCGCATAAGATGTACGGTCCCAAGGGCGTCGGCGCCTTGTACGTTCGCCGCAAGAATCCGCGCGTACAGATTTCCGCCATCATCGACGGTGGCGGCCACGAGCGCGGCATGCGCTCCGGCACGCTCAATGTCGCCGGCATCGTTGGTTTAGGCAAAGCCTGCGCCATCGCTTCCGAGGAAATGTCGCGCGAGGCAGTCGAGTTGGCCAGCCTGCGCGATCGCCTGCGCGATCGCATCATGAACCGTCTCGACGAAACTTATATCAACGGCTCCATGGAGCATCGCCTTCCCGGCAACCTGAACATCAGCTTCGCCTACGTGGAAGGCGAATCGCTTCTGATGGGCATCAACGATATTGCAGTTTCCAGCGGTTCGGCATGCACCTCTGCGACTCTGGAACCATCTTATGTATTGAAGGCTCTGGGCACCGGCGACGACCTGGCGCACAGTTCGATCCGTTTCGGCATCGGCCGCTTCAACACCGCTGCCGAGGTCGACTACGTAGCCGACCGTGTCATTGAAACCGTCGAGCGCCTGCGCGAACTTTCTCCGCTGTACGAAATGGCGAAGGAAGGCATCAATCTGGCCGATGTGAAGTGGGCCGGAGAAGCGCACTAGGTTCGTATCGGGGCACGACTTTAGTCGTGCCGTAAAAAGTTCTAACTGAAAAAAGGGCTTTAGCCCCACGGTAAAGTTTAGGCAATTCAGGAGAGCACATGTCATACAGCGATAAAGTAATCGATCACTACAACAACCCCCGCAACGTCGGCTCCATGGACAAAAGCAGCGCTGACGTCGGCACCGGACTGGTTGGCGCACCCGAGTGCGGCGACGTCATGAAGCTGCAGATCAAGGTCAACCGCGAGACCAACGTCATTGAAGAAGCCAAATTCAAAACGTTTGGCTGCGGTTCCGCGATCGCCTCGTCCTCTCTGGCCACCGAGTGGGTCAAAGGCAAGACGGTGGACGAAGCCCTCGCCATCAAGAACATGGATATCGTGAAGGAGCTTTCGCTTCCTCCCGTGAAGATCCATTGTTCCGTGCTGGCCGAGGACGCGATCCGCGCCGCGATCAGCGACTGGAAGAAAAAGCAGGAGAGCACACAGCCGGTCGCAACCGCGGTAGCGCAGTAAGCGCTTCGCAGGCGTCGAAGGCTCGGGAAGGGCACGACCTCAGTCCTGAGCTTGCCCTGAGCAAGCGAAGCGCGCCGAAGGTGCCGTGAAGGCGTTCCCGATTGCTGACGGCTTTAGCCGCTGAGGAACTGCGTCGGGAACTGGGCAGGAACGAGAATGACAACAGCAACGGAACAAACTACGCAAACCGCGCAACCTTCGCCAACCGCGCCAGCCAAGGGCATCCTCGTCACCGAGAAAGCTCTGGCCAAGGTGCGCACCGCGATGGCCAAGGAAGGTATTTCGCCCGAGCAGGGTGGATTGCGCCTGGGCGTGCAGGGCGGCGGCTGTTCCGGTCTAAGCTATAACATCCGCTTCGACACGCAGCCGCGCGAACGCGACCGCATCTTCCAATACGGCGATGTGCGCGTTTTCGTCGATCCCAAGTCGTTTATCTACCTGAACGGCATGAGCCTGGACTATCAGGAAACATTGATGCAGCAGGGATTCGTCTTCGTGAATCCCCAGGCCACAAAGAGTTGCGGGTGTGGCACGTCGTTCTCCGCGTGAGTGCGGATCGTGTGGCGCGGGAACTCCTGCCCGCGAAAACTAACCACGACCCAACCGCCGCAGCCCGGCACACTCACGCATGCTCGCACGGCGACTTGTCTTTACGAGGAAGCAGGCAGCAATGAGCAACCCAGGTATAACCACGATTACCGCGAAGCCCGCGCCTGAGCAGACTCAATCCTGCTGGTCGTGCGGAACCATGCGCGCCGTCCATTTCTGCGAAGCCTGCGGCAAGGTGCAACCGCCCGCGCCCGTGGATTACTTCACGTTCTTCGCTTTGCCCCGGAAGCTGAATCTCGACGTCGCCGCTCTGGACAAGGATTTTTACGAGCTGAGCCGCAAGCTGCATCCTGATCTCAACGCCCAGGCCGGCAGCCAGGAGCAGCAGTGGAGCCTGCAACAGAGTTCCCTGCTCAACGATGCGCATCGCATTTTGAAAGACCCCATCAAGCGCACCGAATATCTTTTGAAACTCGAAGGGGTCGAACTGGAAGAGCAGTCGAAGACCGCGACTGAGCAAGCTCGCTCCACTGGAGAAATTAAAAAGCAGATCGTGCCGCCGGAGCTGCTGGCAGAGGTTTTCGATCTGAATATGCAGCTCGAAGAATTGCGCACGCAGAAGAAGATGGGGGAGGACGATCCCGCCCTGATCGAAGAAATCGGCAACCAGAAACACGACCTGGAAGAAAAGCAGGAAGCGCTCCTGCGCGAGTTGGAAAGTCGCTGGAAGATTTGGGATGGAATGATCCAGCGTGAACACAATGGCCAGCCAGTCTCGGAAGAAGAGCGCAGGCAAGAGCGCGACAAAATGGTGGACGTCCTGAACCGCCGCAACTACATCCGCAATCTGGTGCGGGACGTCACTGAAGTGCTGGAGAGTTGAGCAATTGGGTAATCGGGCGATTGGGCAATTGAAAAGCGCAGGATTTTCAACTGCCCAATCACCCAATCGCAAAATCACACAATGACCACGGATCGCATCGTCGGCATCGACCTCGGCACCACGAATTCTCTCGTGGCTTTCATGCAAGGGGAGAGCCCTGTCGTGATCCCGGGCGACGATGGTTCGAATCTTGTCCCTTCGGTCGTCGCGCTGGACGAGAACAACCAGCCCGTCATCGGCAATGCCGCCCGCAAGCACCTCACTGAAACTCCCGAACGCGCCGTCTACTCGATCAAACGCCTGATGGGACGCGGGATTGACGACGTTCAGCAGGAATTGAAGTTCTTCCCGTTTCGCCTCGCCGAAGATCTGCAACCGGGCGAAGTCATCCGCATCAAGCTGGGCGAGAAGACATTTACCCCGCCGGAAATTTCGGCTCTCATACTCCGCCAGCTCAAGCGCAACGCCGAGCGCTTCTTCGGAGCACCCGTCACCAAGGCCGTAATTACAGTTCCAGCATATTTCAACGACGCGCAACGCCAGGCCACCAAAGATGCCGGACGAATCGCTGGACTCGAAGTGCTGCGCCTGGTCAACGAACCCACCGCCGCATCTCTAGCCTACGGGCTCGACAAAAAGCAGAACGGCATCGTTGCCGTCTACGATCTCGGCGGCGGCACCTTCGACATTTCAATTCTCAAGCTGCATGACGGCATCTTCGAAGTCATCTCGACCAACGGCGACACGCATCTCGGCGGCGACGACATCGACAATCTTCTGATTACGATTGCGCTCGACGACACTCTCGGCGACCTCGGTCTCGACCTTCGCCGCAACGCCGAAGCCGTGCAAGCCATTCGCAATGCCGTAATCGAGGCTAAGATCGCGTTGTCTTCGCAGACCTCGGTGAAACTCGATGTGAAGTTGCCCGGCGGCAAGCGCTACCTGCGCGAGATTACCCGCGAGCAATTCGAACAACTCATTCAGCCCGTAATCGACCGCACCGTCGGGCCCTGCAAGCAAGCGCTAAAAGATGCCGGCCTCAAGCCCGAACAGATTGACGAGGTCGTTCTAGTCGGCGGATCCACGCGCATCCCCAAAGTTCGCGCTCTGGTGAAAGAACTTTTTCACCGCAAGCCGCATACCGACCTGAATCCCGATGAAGTAGTCGCGCTGGGCGCGGCTGTGCAA
>Ga0209274_10000792_pt1 | contig 17226 bp, 13 predicted proteins | sample HubBroMetageREF1_FD_188343 | JGI IMG/M metagenome (GOLD analysis project Ga0209274, IMG submission 188343) | Reference soil microbial communities from the Hubbard Brook experimental Forest, New Hampshire, USA - Hubbard Brook CCASE Soil... | ecosystem: Environmental > Terrestrial > Soil >...
CTTGCGAGATGGCGGCTTTACCACCACGTCTGGTCGCGGCCGCAACCGGCTTCATCATGCGCTGATCGTCGCCCAAACCGCTCTCGGATTCACGCTGCTTATCGGCGCTGGGTTGCTGATCCGCAGTATGCTCAACATCATTCACCTCGATCCAGGTTTCGACACCGCACACACCGTTTACTTTGACATCGCATTGACTAACAAGCTCTATCCCGTGCCGGGCAAGTTTCGTTTTATCGACAGACTCCTCCCGGAACTTGCGGCGATCCCCGGGGTTGAAAGAGTAAGCGCCGGCCATCCCTTGCCCATCCTTTGGGGAAGCGGCACGGGTGTCGACTTCACCATCGCAAATCATCTGAGCTCGCCCGATCATCTTCCGGAGGCTGGCGCTGCAGTCGTGATGCCGGGATACTTTGAGACGCTATCCATTCCCCTGCTGCGCGGGCGCACGATCGCGGCGCACGACAATGATCCGAAAGCCCCGCCCGTGGCGGTCATCAATCAGACCTTCGCCAGGAAATATTTTCCACAGGAAGACCCGATCGGACAGTACTTCACCCCGAAGTTCGAGCATTCCGATGAAGCAGTGATCGGAGGGCAGAACGTTACTTTGCAGGACACTGCGCGGCAGGACGTTGCCGTGCAGATCATTGGAATCGTCGGCGACACCAGAGTCAATGACAATTGGGATCCGTATCAGCCGCAGTTCTTTCTGCCCTATGCCCAGGATCCCGCTCACCAGCGCACGCTCATCGTGATGCGAGTTGCTGGAGATCCCGGAGCCTACGAAAATACGGTTCGCAGGATCGTTGCTGCCAAGGACAACGACCATCCTGTCTTCAGCTATCGAACCTTCGCCGATAGCATCGGAATGCAGGCCGCGCAACCGCGCTTTGAGGCTGTTCTGGTCTCTGGATTCGCGGGAGTTGCGCTTCTGCTGTCGGCGCTTGGACTTTATGCCGTTCTGTCATATGTCGTCTCGGAAAGGATTCGCGAACTTGGTCTGAGAATCGCTCTAGGAGCCTCAAGGGGCGACATTTTAGGACTCGTATTATGGCGCGCGTCGATCCTTGCGTGCCTTGGGATCGGAATCGGCGTGATTGCTTCGATCTTCCTGAGCCGACTCATTATGGATACCCTGTTCAGAGTCCCGCCGCTCGATCGATCTGTCTTCTTGGTCGTAACCCTGGTGCTGCTATTCGTGTCGATGATCGCTGCGCTGGTGCCCGCGTTGCGAGCGGCCAATGTGGACCCAATGCGGACACTTAGAGAGCAATAGGAAGCGCGGTTGGACGCAATGGGCTGGAGTGCCTAGAGAGTGCGGAAGCGTTCTTTTACTTCGCGGACGAAATCCACGAACTTCGGCTGGGTGATGATCTTGGGATTCCAGCAGAGGTCGCGCTCGATCAGGTCGTAGGTTTCGACGATGTGGGAACCGGGCAAAGGATTCCCTTTGGCGTCATGGTCGCGTCCCATCAGCCAGAGGTGGTCGGAAACGGCGGCGGCGGCGGTGATGTCGTGGGTGACCACGATGATGGTGTTGAGATCATCCATGTTGGAAACTTTTTGGATGAGCTCGCTGGTTTTTTCCAGCATGAGCAGGTCGAGGCCACTGAAGGGTTCGTCCATCAGCAGGAAATGATCGGAGCAGAGGATTTGCTGGATGATGGCGCAGCGCTGACGCTGTCCGCCGGAGAGTTGCACTGGGTAAAGGCTGGCCTTGTCGAGCAGGTCGAAGTCGGTGAGGTACTGGATGACTTTGTCACGCGCGGTCTTTTCGTCTTTTTCCTTCTGGTTGGCGGCGAGCAACAGGTTCGACATCACCGTGCGATGTTCGAACAGAGGATAGTCCTGGGCAACGACTCCCACTTCGCCGGCTCGCACGGGGCGGTCAAGACCATTGATGGTGACCCGGCCCGAGGTTGGAGTGTTGAGTCCGGCAATGATGCGGAACAGTTGCGTCTTGCCGATGCCGCTGGGGCCGAGGAATCCGACGACCTGGCCCTGCACGCAATCGGGACGGATGATGTCTCTGATCTCCGCGCTGACGTGCTTGAGGATGGGACGGCCGTCGTATTCGAGGGAGACGTCCTCAACTTTCAGCAGCGTTTTTCCGTAGGTGCAGGAGACCATATTCTCTTCTTACTTCCGCTCCAAAGTCAGATCCGCGTACGGGCAGAAAACCTCGCGCAACAGGCCGATACCGTAATCCTGCGCCAACCCTAGCACCAGGATGGTGAGCTGAATCGCGAACACCGCGCTCAGATGAAAATGTTTGTTCTGATTCAGCAGCATGGCACCGACTCCGCCCTCGGAGCGCGAGATGCCTTCGACCATGGTCAGCATCATCCATCCCATGGCCGCGTTCTGGCGCAGGACTTCGAACGCTTTGTCGGCCTGGCCGATGATCACTACTTCATAGACCACGCGCCACTCGCCCATGCGCAGCGTGCGGGCAAGGTCGTACTTCTCTTTGGGGATGCTCGAGACGACTTCGGCCATGCCGGTGACAAAAAATACCGACACCGAAAAGACCAGCAGATACAGTTTGAGTGCGTGTCCGGTGCTGGCCATCAGAGTGAAGAAAAACGTCAAGCCCACCATGGAAAGAAAACGCAGCTTGCTGAGCAGGGTCACGATCGGACGAAAGAATGGAATGACCGTGAGGTAGGCCATGCCGAGCGAGAGCAGCGTGGCGAACGCGATGGCTTCCAGATTCAGAATGAAGCTGGTGATGAGCTCGCCGCCCAGCCCTTCCTGCCACATTTCGCTGAGCGCGTTGAGAACTTCTTTCGGCTTGGGCAGGAATACGGTCGGAGAAAAAATCCAGATGAAAAACAGGAGCACCAACTGGAAACCAACCATCCAGCGGACGGTTTGTTTGGAGATTACCTTGTTGGGTGAAAAAACTTCAATCGCATTCATCTGGGGTTCATTCAAGCCTGGTCATTTCGAGCGCAGCGAGAAATCTGCTTTTCCCTCGCCGCCAGCAAATAGCAGGTTCCTCGTCGCGTTCGCTCCTCGGAATGACAAAATCCGTAGATGCACGCTAGCTACCCGACAGTGTGATCTCCACGCGGCGATTGGCCGCTTTCCCAGCGGCCGTGTCGTTGGTCGCCACCGGGTTCTGCGAACCGTGGCCTACAATCTTGAAGCGGTTGTCGGGGAAGTTGCGTGGCGCGTGCTTCTGCAGCCAATCCTTCACGGCAGCGGCGCGGGCATCGGACAGCGCCTGATTCACTCCCTCACTGCCCGTGTTGTCGGTGTAACCATCGACCTGAATGAAGAGGCCGGTGATAGCCAGAGAGTCCTTCAGTTCCGACATGGTGCGCACGCCTTCCGGGGTGAACGTTGCCTTGCCGGTGTCGAAATTAATCGAGTATGAACGCTTCGAAACCACCGGGCCGCTTTCATTGGCGGCATATTGCGGAGCCTCACCTTCGGCGCCGCCGCTGCTCATGCGTGCCTGCGCGCCGGTGATGTAGGACTTGTCCTCAATATCTTTTACGTCGGGAATTGGCGTGTCTTTGAACAACGCCGGATATTGCTGGGTCGCGATATTCGCGAACACCGTGTAAGTCGAGCGGAAGTTGTCGTTGGTGCCCGGCTCGAGGCCGAACAGAATCAGATTGTCGGCGAGGTTGTTGACGGTCGAGCCACCGAGGTCGACCTTCAAATTTTGCGCGTCAGACTCGGTCACGCCTTTGTAGTACTTGTACCAGTAGGCTTCGTCCTGATCGGCATAAACCTTGGCGCTGATGGCGGAAGCCTTGTGCAGCACTTGATCAAACGCTTTGATTTGGTCGCCGGCTTCAAACGTGGCGGCCAGCAAGCCTTCGAACTCGGCGCGATTGCGCTCGAAGAAATTCTTGGGACCGAGAATCACGGCCGGCATCTGCGAACGATATTGTTTCGAGCTGACTACTTTCACCAGACCGCCCTTGCCTTTGGCGATGGTCACGTCGCCCGGCGTCCAGGTCACGACGGCGTTGACGCAGACGTGCTTGGTTTCTCCGGTGAGGTGTCCGTCTTTCACGACTTTGCGGTCGTCACACTTTCCAGCAACGTAGTCGGCGGCAGCCACGTTGTAGTCGGAGGCGTTGATCCAGTTGACCGCATCGGGGTCCCAGGTCTTCTCATCGGGATTGTTCTTGATGCTGTTGTCGCCTTCCCACTTCTGCGCGATGTTCCAGTCACCGTCACGCAGCACGCCCTCGACCAGCAGACCTTTCGCGGCCTGCGGATTGCTCTTTACCTCGGGCGGCGCCATCAGCGAATCTTCGCCGCGGCTGTAGCCGGTCGCCCCGATTACTTTGGCCTGGTAATCGTTGCCCAGCTTCTTCAGTTGCGGATTGATGGCTGCAAGGAACTGTCCCGAGCCATCGCCCATGATGACCACGAAGTTCGCGCCGTTGGAGCACTGCGACGAGCCGCTGGAAATTTCGCGGGCGCAGGCGATCAGGTCTTCCTGCATTTTGCCGGTGTCATCCTGACGGATGAGCGTCAGGTTGACGCCGTGCTTCTCCATGAGCGAGCCCTGGGTCGTGTTCGCCCCGCCGTTGGCGTAGATCAGATTCATCTGCGCATTCCATTCCCAGATTTCGCCGCGGATTAAAGTTGCGGGAATGCTGGCAGCCGTCGCCTTGGGGAGCGCTATGGGTTCGACGTTCTGCACCAGAGCTTCTTTCACGTCGGGCAGAGCGGCTTTCTCCGGCACCAGAGCTTTCATCACGCCGGGAGTGGGGATCCATCCGAGTTCCGCGGCCTTGCGCAGGCCAAAAACAAAGCCGCCGACGAGCAGAATAATCAGGATTATTTTTGGGCCAGTCTTTATGTGTGCCATGCCTTGCGTTTCCTCCCCGTGTACAACTCTTGCGGTACAATATTGCCGTTACAATGTCTGACAGAAAATCCTGTTACTTGAACATGTCCCCATAATCCCCCGCGCTCTTCGCGGCCGGCGGAGCATCCGGAGCCTTCCCGGCCGGAACCGGCACGGGTGCTGCGGTTGCGCCCGGCAGCAGGAATGCTGTATCAGGAGCACCCGAAGTGAGCAGCTTCTGCTCGTAGGCGTCGAGTTTCTCCAGGGCGTCGGTCTCGACGGCGCCGTTTTCCAAGTCGATCGTATCCATGAAGTTCTGCGCCAGGCGCTGGAAGTCTTCCATCTCGCCGAGCTTTCGTCCCGCTTCTTCGGCAAGATGCTCCATGGTCTGGTCGTAGAGTTCTTTTTCGTCGCCCGTTCCCTTGATCACGGCGAGCGCGGTGCGATAGGCGCGGAAGGCGGTGTTGATGGTCTTGTATTCGATTTCCGCCTGCTTCACTTCGTTGTCGGTGTCTTCAATATAGAAATCGATGTGCACCGCCCACTTACTGAGTAGGTCGTAAATGTTTTGCAGCTTGTTCAGCAGTTGCTGGTAGCTCAGGTTCGACTTCTGCAGCCGCCCCGCCTGATTTGCCTTGGCTTTCATCTGCAAAGCCATGCGAAGCTGTTCGTTCTGGTCGGCCGTGCTCGTAGCGATTTTCTTGGCGTGAGCTGCCAGGCGCATGTTCTCGCTGGCCAGAGCCGAGTTTTTGTCGATGATGTTCTTCAGATACTGAATTTGGCCGCTGACGTTCGAGATCTGTTGCGACATCACGTCGCGGCGCTTGCGCATCTGCGACAGATGATCTTTCAGGATGCCGATGGGATCGATGTCTATGATGAGACCGGTAATAGCCCGCATCAGCAGACGGAAGAGCAGGTGCGTACGGCTGCTGAAAACCACGAACAGGATCGCCGCCAGAATTGCAGCCAGACCCACCATGTGCAGCGTGTCGGCCAGCATGGAGACAATGAAAGGCACGATCTGCGCCCAGCCGTAAACCGCGGCGGCCGCGGCCAACGCGATGAAGATCATCCCGGTCTTGCCTTCCGGGCGCGACCAGAACGACTTCAATTGATCGCCAAGACTATTCGGAGTAGACGGTGTAATACTCATGGGGCTTTATCCTCAAAATCTCTGCTTCAATCCCTATCCCTGGAGAAGGCTGACGTACTTGGCTTTCTCCTGATCGATCTCAAGCGCACGCCGTTGGGCCGCGATGGTGAACTGCGATTCGGCGCGCTGAATCTTGCCCTGCGCGGCCACCAGGTCGGTCGTGACTTCCGAGAGCCGCTGCTGAAGTTGCGCAATCTCTTTTTGCTTTTGCGAGATCGCGTCGGTGACCTCTTGTACTTTCTTCTGGCGATCGTCAATTTCGCGCTGCTTGGTGGCTGCGGCCGAGGCCGCAAACGATTCCTGCTCGTTCTGCAGCGCGACTTTCAAACCGTCGAAGGTGGCGAGAATCTTTTCCTGCGAGAGGCCTTCCTGCGCCTTCGCCTGAATCACCGCAGTCTTGAACTTCATGCGTTCGTCCAGCGACGGAATCGCCGAAAGCGGATCGAGATATTTGTGAATGGTGGCGTAGACCTGCGTCCCGGCAAAATTTGTTTTGGCCAGAATCCGCTGGTAGCAGTGCTCGGTCTCCTCGCTCATCGGCTGGCCGCTCATGGTCTGATAAGGAGCTGGGTAAGCGGTCTGAGAAGAAGAGCTGTCTGCAGGAACCGCGACGGGCGCGGCGATCGCAGGCGCTACTTCGGCGTGGGGGTGCTGTGCTTGCCCTTCCGGCCTAGGATCGTCGTCTTCGATGATGACGTGCTTGATGCCGTCAAAGAACTTATTGCTCATATCTCCAACCCCCTGCTTGCACTCCCTGTTCGAACGTCTAACACTCGCACTCCTAACAGATGTTACGTACACTTCCGCCCCAGAGTTCCGCGGGGCGACCGCCGCTAATCTTCTTTTGTCGGTATGTTACTGAAAATGATCGCCTCAGCATAGCTTTGCGTGAGGACGGGTGCCTGCTCTACTAATGACTACCCGTTCCGCAGGGACCCGCGACGGGTACGAGAGGATGCTATGTCCTGAGGCGGGTGATGTCAACGTTGAGAGAACCCGGAAATATTACACTTCGCGAAGTGAATTTGCAGAACGGCGCGGAGGCACAATGCCCTTGGCAGAGCAGAAAACGTCCCTCAGCGGCTGAAGCCCTCTTAAATTACTTGAGGAATCCTTTATCGCAGCGCTGAGAGCGCTACGCCACCCAAAACTATCTAACCGCACATTCTTGTCTGATCGCTCGCCTTAGTCTAACCGCACCAGAAACACCGCGCCTTCGGGGGTTGAAGTTTCGGCGGTGAGTTTTTGGGCACGGTCGTGGTCGTCGTCGAGGACACGTACGCGGATCCACCAATCTCCGGCGGGGCTGGCGAAGCACAGGACCTTGGCGGTGCGGTAACGGCGGGTCAGGTGGTCGGCGAGTTTCCTGGCGGCTTCCTCGCGGGGAAACCCGCCGATTTGCACGGCCCATTTCCCGGGCGAATCGGGAGTTGCGGCCGATTGCATCAATTCGACTTTCACTTCGGCGACACCGGGCTGCCAGACGTCGAGCTTGCGAGCGGCAGCGAGGGAGAGATCGAGGACGCGCCCGGGAATGAACGGTCCGCGGTCGGTGATGCGGACGAGCGCGGTGTGTCCAGTCTTCACGTTGGTGACGCGCACGATGGAGCCGAGGGGATAAGTGCGGTGCGCGGCGGTCATAGCGTGCATATTGTAGACTTCACCGTTCGATCCGCGGCGGTTATGGTAGGGCGGACCATACCAGCTGGCCAGTCCGGTTTCGGTGGCAACAGGCTTGGCTCCAGCGGGGAGGGTCGGCTCAGCGAGGTCGGCGGCTTCGTTAGCTTTGATGTCGCCGGCTCTGTCTTTGCCAGGCTTGCTTTCTCTTGCGGCGGGAACGTTCGCGGCGGGCTCGGGCGCTGCCGGCTCAGTGGTTTCGGCCGGGGGCGGGGGCGGCGGAACGTCCACACGCACCTGCTTGGGCTGGCCGCAGCCGCTCAGCAACAAGATCGCAATGAGAACGATCAGAAGCATGGTGAAACTGACGAAGTAGATGAGGCGGCGTGGCGCGCCGGGAAGTCGCCTGCCGTGAAATCGAGCGTTCGACGCTACTTGGGCGGGTGGTGGTGCTGCTCCATGTAGTCGGCGAATTCCGTAAGTTTCTGCGAGGCCGTGCGCAGGGCTTTGGTGGAGTGCGTGCGCACCGCCGGGACAACCTCGTCGTTGAGATACTTGATGAATTCGGGAATCTCTTTTTCCAGGCGCTCGGCGGCTTCGTTGATGGTTTGGCTGACGCGTGTCGAAGCGTCTTCCACCTTGCGGTTGAAGTCGTTCATGGTGCTCCTCACGGTGACTTGGCGTGAATGGATTCACGCGTGTGTTGCGGATGCCAGGCAGGAGTATTATTTCGCGCCGGGTGAGCGGGGTCAATGGAGAGATGCTAAATTCGGTGGTTCTCTCGGGTAGGGGGAGACTGTCGGATCCAGCATGAGTTCCAACTTAACGAAATCGCCCAGTACGCTGCGGGAGCAGCGCTTCCGCGCCCAACTGCTGGCATGGTATGACGCCAACGCGCGCGACTTGCCGTGGCGGCAGCAGCCGCGGGCAACAAAGCACTGCGATCCGTACCCGGTATGGCTGTCGGAGATCATGCTGCAGCAGACGCGGGTCGCGGCGGTGATTGCCCACTACCACGAGTTTCTGAAGCGGTTTCCGACCGTCGAGAAATTGGCGCGCGCACGGGAGGCGAGCGTGCTGGCAGCCTGGAGCGGCCTTGGATATTACCGCCGGGCCCGCATGCTGCATGCGGCGGCGAAGGTTGTGGTGGGGGAACGAGGCGGGAAGGTTCCCGCGACGGCGGAGGGATGGCGGGCCTTGCCCGGCGTGGGGCGGTATACCGGCGCGGCCATCGCCAGCATCGCATTTGGGGAGCCGGTCGCCGTGGTGGATGGAAATGTCGAGCGGGTGCTGCAGCGCCTGGCGGGTCATCGGATGGCAGGAGAGGAGTTCTGGCTGGCAGCTGAGGCATTGCTGGATCGGGAGCGTCCGGGAGATTTCAATCAGGCGATGATGGAACTCGGCGCAACGGTATGTACACCGCGCGCGCCAGCCTGCCTGACGTGTCCGCTGGTCGAGTTGTGCGCGACGCGTGGGGAAATGGCCGACCTGGCGAAGGCAGCCCGGCAAAAGAAGCGGGAGATTCACTACGCGCTCGACTTTCGAGACGACGCCGTCTTCCTGATACAGCGGGCGCAGGACGCGCGGCTGATGGCGGGGATGTGGGAGTTGCCCGAGGTCGAAGGTCCCTCAGGGGCTGAAGCCCGGTCCAATAGGGCAGGTAAAGTCGGCTTCACGCTCAAACATTCGATCACGGTAACCAACTACACGGTGCGGGTGTGGCACATGTCTGCGTCGTCGCGGGCTGGAGGGAAATGGATTCGGGTCGAGTCGCTGGCGCGGATCGCGCTCACCGGGCTGGCACGAAAGATTCTGCGGAAGGCAGAGATCATTGCGGCCCCTCCGACAGGGCGCGGACTCATCTGATTTAAGATTAGTTGATCAGAGCCGAGAAATGGGGCATCTGCGCAATATCTGACAGAATGGGTTGGAGGAGGAAACATGGCAGCATTAGCAACTGGTACCAGAGCTCCGGCATTTGAGTTGAAGACTTTGGATGGGAAGCAGTTCTTGCTGGGGGACGAACTGGCGCGCGGGCCGGTTGTGCTGGCATTTTTCAAGGTTGGCTGTCCGACCTGTCAGTATACCTTTCCGTTTCTGGAGAGGCTGAGTCGGGCGTACGGGTCGAAGAGCGTGAGCATCGTGGGGGTCTCGCAGAACGATTCCGCGAAGACCGCTGAGTTTATGAAGGAATTTGGCGTCACGTTCCCGGTGCTGCTCGACGAGAGGGAAAAGTATCCCGTGTCGAACGCCTACGGGCTGACTAATGTTCCCACGATCTTCTGGATCGCCCAGGATGGGGAGATTGAAGTTTCGAGTGTCGGGTGGCTCAAGGTGGATTTTGAGGAGATCAACCGCAGGATGGCGGAGGCGGGGAAACTGGCTCCCGCGGCGCTGTTCAAGCCGGGAGAAGATGTGCGCGACTTCCGCGCAGGCTGAGGGTCGAAGAACTAGCCGCCGGTCGGCGGGCTGCAATCAACGGCGAAAAAAGCCGAGCTTCGCTCGGCGGACGGGCGGGTTTCGCCCGTCCCCACACAAGGAACCCTTCCCCATAACAATGACACGTCGGGTTCCAGGAGTGGGTGCACTCTCGTGCAACGGATGCGCCACTTCTCATGCAACTGGGACGCGGCCTGTCCTTTACAATTCCATCAGACTTTCACAAAAACAGCCTTCCAGCGAGCGCGCCGCTTCGTTTGGGGGAGAAACCTATCTATGCGAGCAATGCTGAAAATCACTTCGGCTTGTCTGCTGGTGTCCGCGAGTCTGCTCGCTTGGGCGGAAGGCGGAGCTGGGGCGGCCGGCGCGAAGGGAGCGAAAAGCGCGCCTTCGGTAAAGCTGCCGGGGCCCGCGTTTGTGGCGCTCGAAACCATCACGCCGGAGCACATTCGCTGGCACGTGCGCTATCTGTCGCACGATCTGCTGGAGGGCCGCGGCACGGGGCAGCGCGGCGGCGACGTCGCAGCGGAATATATTGCCACGCAGTTTGCCGAGTATGGACTGAAGCCGGCGGGCGACCACGGGACTTATATGCAGAAGGTGCCGCTGGTGGGGATCACGACCCTGCCCGAGACGACGTTTTCGCTGGTGCCGAAGCAAGGCGAGGCGATGAATCTGAAGCCGCTCGACGAGTATGTCGCCTACGACCAGACCCAGCAGGCGCAGTCGGACGTGGATGCCGAAGTCGTCTTTGTCGGCTATGGAATCGAAGCGCCGGAGTATGGCTGGGACGACTACAAGGCTTTCGACGTGCGCGGGAAGGTTCTGCTCATGCTGGTGAACGAGCCGCCTTCGGATGATCCAAAGTTCTTCAAGGGCAAGGCTCTCACTTACTACGGACGCTGGACTTATAAGTACGAAGAGGCGGCGCGCAAGGGCGCGGTCGGCGTGATTCTGGTCCATCAGGCAAAGATGGCAAGCTATCCGTGGGAAGTGGTAAGGAATTCGAATTCGGGAGAGAAGTCTTATCTGAAGCTGGAAGGTCCGGCGCTGAAAGTAGCGTCGTGGGTGCATCTGGATGTGGCAACCAGGCTGGCTTCAGCTTCGGGAATGAATCTGGAAAAGATGATGGCCGATGCGCAGACGCGCGAGTTTCATCCCGTGAGTCTGGGCGCGCGGCTCAAGGCGCACATGGTCAGCAAGGTTCGAAATTTCGAATCGAATAACGTACTGGCAATTCTGCCCGGCGCAGACCGCAAGCTGGCCGACGAAGCGGTCATCTATACCGCGCACTACGATCATTTCGGCATTCGCCCGGATATGCCGGGAGACAATATTTTCAATGGCGCGCAGGACAATGCCACGGGATGTGGCATTCTGCTCGAGCTGGCGCGGGCCTTCGGGACGGCGGCGCAGAGGCCGCGGCGGTCGATTCTATTTGCCGCGGTTACGGCCGAGGAACAGGGGTTGTTGGGGTCGGAATATCTGGGCAAGCATCCGCCGGTTCCAGCAGGAAGGATTGCGCTGGATCTGAATTATGACGATGTGAAGCCGCTGGGAGCGCCGGAGGAAGTGCAAGTCGCCGGGGCCGAGCGGACTACGTTTTATCCCGTGGTCGAGGCCACGGCCAAGGAGTTCCGGCTGGCGATTCGTCCGGATGCTCTGCCGGAAGCGGGGCACTTCTACCGCTCCGATCATTTCAGCTTGGCACGCGTGGGCATTCCCTCGTTTTCGATTAATGAAGGAATGAAATACAAGGGGCACACCGAGGCCTGGGGACTCGATCAGGAGCGCGAGTACGTCGAAAAGCACTACCACCAGCCCAGTGATGAGTACCATCCCGAGATGGACTTCACGGGCGACTCAGCCATGGCGCGGTTTGGATTTGCACTGGGTTGGGAAGCGGCCAGTTTGCCCAAGCTCATCGAATGGCAGAAGGGCGATGAGTTCGAGGCGGCGCGGTTGAAAAGTCAGTAGCGGGCTGCGTGCTTCGCGGTCAGGATGTCTGCAATCCGGCTGCGGCAGCGAGCCTAGCCTGCCTCTCGTCGAAGGTCCAGAAGGTTTTGGCTGCGAGCTCGAGGGCGGCAGCCACATGCAAACTATCCAGCGTTCGCATGCCGAGAGGGGAACCATGGCGGCGGGCCAGTTCCGCGCAGGTATCCCAGACGGATTCTGGCAGGTCCACCTTGAGCCACAGTCCGCTACCGAGATCGCGCTGCAGTTCCGCCTGTACCCGTCGCGCCTCACTGGCAGTGGTCTCCTCCCGGAAAACATGTTGAGAGATGGCGTGCATCCATTCAGCACGGTGGAGGGGAGCGAACCAGAGGCGCGGTTTTGAGGCCATGCGACGCTCTGCCTCGTCGGAGTGCCGGTCGGGCAGATAGAGGGAAACGAAGAAACTTGTGTCCGCGTAAGTACTCAAAAGCGCCCGCGCTCCTCGATCACCAGGTCGGCTCCTGATAAGCGACGTTTTCCGAATATCTTCCGCCGACGGCGGGCAAAGTCCGGCCAATCTTCAGGGCCTGCCTGCGCGTGCGCCGGAACTATGCGGGCGATAACATTCTGGCGCTCTCGCAGTTCCACGGTCTGACCGGCACTCAACAGTTCCTTCAGACGCCGGGTGTCTCGCAACTGGCGAATGTTCACGGACGGCATGGTCTTATTGTGACACGTAATGTGCCACATCGCAAGTTGGCTTGCTGATCAGTTTGCGCCTTCTCCGCACCCAGCGGCCTACCCCCAAAACCAATGGAAATTCAGCAGCTTAAAGGCGGTAACCGAGGTAACTTTAGGACGCGGGCTCTGCGTGCTAACCTCGACATGTCCGTTTGAAATCAGCAACTTCCGAATACTTCTAATCCAGGGATGCCGAGACTTCCTATTTTTCGTTTAGGTGGAGCGCCAGAAAAACCGGCGCCGCCGAATCTGGCTGCGTCGACGCCCTTCGTTGCGCTCGAAGGTATCTCGGTCGGCGTCGATAATCTGCGGCATGATGTGGTGCTGAGTCCGAAGTTTGTGGAGCTGGCGCGGGCGCAGATTGCGCGGCTGATCGCGCGCCACGGCGAATTGGAAGGCTTGCTGTCGGCGGAAGCTCCGGTAGCGACGCAGGGGCCTTCGTGGATGAGGAATCAGGCCGCAAAAGCGTCGCGGTCCAAGGTTGATCCGGGAGAGTGGAAGTCGGCGCTGACCGAGTTGCAGGTGGCTTCGCTCAACCGCGCCAAGAAAGAGTTCAAGCTGTCGGTGGACCTGCTGGCGCGGCTGGCGGTGACAAAATTCCTACGCACGGAAATGAACCAGCAGTTCTTGCAGGTGCTGGAACGCTGCCGCGTGCTGCTGAAGTCCTACGACAACATGCGGCAGCAGAAAGCGCATGAATACCGCGAGCGGCTGGGGCAATTCCAGGTGCGTAAGAAGATCATTCTGCGTAAGACGGGGCAGGAAATCTTTACCACCTTGCGCGAGGTGGAGAAGAGCACGCTGGCGCGCACGCGGCGGTCGCTGTTTGGCGAAGAGACCAGCGGCGGCAGCTACTTCACCTATCCGCTGTTTCTGAACCGGCTGCTGTTCTCCGAGGACGGGCGGGATGACTACCTGTGCGCCGAGCATTACGTCATGCTGGGCAATTGGGACCGCGATCCGGACCGCTATGGCCGGATCCGGGAAATTGTTTCAGTCTATCTGCGCTCGATATACGGGGAAGAAGTGAGCGCGGAGACGCTCGACTCGTGGATGAATGTCCCCGAGAACGCACGGGCGTTGGTGGGGACGGGGACTCCGGAAGATTCCGCCGAAGGGCTGATGCAGCAGGAGCGGCTAGCGGCCTGGGTGCGCCTGCTCGAAGACGAGCAAGTCATGGAGCACGCGATTGCCTCGTACTTCGTGGTTCCGCTGCTGAGCGAGTATGCGCCGCGCATCAATCCACAGCAGCTAAAAAGTTCGCTGACCGACCGCACCGAATGCGACCGGGTCGAGCGCATGATTCAGGAGCACGGCAAGCTCACACCGAACAGCCTGTATGCGGCTGTGGCGAAAGTCGCCAGCTGCCGCGGAGCCGAACGGGCGAAAGTAGCGGCACGATTCCTCGGAGATTTCTTTCACTATCATCGCGACCTGCGGCGGCTGGAGACTCTGAACGCATCCCTTGACACGGTAAACCTGGCAGCCAACGAACGTCTCCAGGAACTGTCTCGGGTAAACGGAACGCTTTACGAGTTTCTGCTTCCCGAGGAACAGGGCCAGACCGATACGGAACGCGTGCTGCGCCACGTGGTGCTCAAAGCCGATGTGCGCGACTCGACGCGGCTGACGCGCACGATGATGGACAAGGGACTGAATCCGGCGTCTTACTTCAGCCTGAATTTTTATGATCCAGTCAACAAGCTGCTGGAAAAATACGGCGCCCGCAAAGTATTTCTGGAAGGCGACGCCATTATTCTGGCCATTCTGGAGAAGGAAGGCGAGCCCGGCCTGGCGGTAAGCCGCATGTGCGTGCTGGCGCGGGAGATCATCGAAATCGTGCGCGGGTACAACGAACTGATGCAGCGCTCGGGCATGCCCGGACTGGAACTGGGCGTGGGCATCACGCTACAGGAAGCCGCGCCGCTGTATCTGATGGACGGCGAACATCAGATCATGATTTCCGAGGCGTTGAACGAGAGCGATCGCCTGTCGTCCTGCAATAAGAAAGCGCGCAAAGTCATGGAACCCCAGGCCGGGCCGTTTCACGTGTATGCCTTTCAGGCGGCGGAACTGGACGAGAACGGGAACCCGGAAGACGTAATCCTCAGCTTCAACCTGGGCGGGATTCGCATGAATGAAACCGCCTTCCGCAAGTTGGAGAAAGAAATTACGCTGGAGCCACTGAAGGTGCGGCTGCCCGCTTCGATGTCGTCGGATAAAGGCGAATACCGGCTGTTCACCGCCACGGTGCCGGTGGATAAGGACATCTTCCGGACCATAGTTGTGCGCGCGAGCCGCATTCCGCGAATCGACCCGGCGGACTTCTCGATCACGGGATGGACCGAGCGGTCCTACTACGAAGTGTGCACTGACCCCGCCATTTACGCGGCGCTGGAGAAGCGCCGGGGCGCCAGCGGCAGTTAACGGATGCTCTTGGACGTTATTGTTCCAGCGAACTGTTCCATCTCTCCAGCCAGCCATTCATTTCTTCCCATCTGCCACTAGCCTCCTTTGCTCAGACTTTCTACAGCGCCTCGCAGCCATAACCCGCGCAGCCCAAAACCCCGGCTTGACAAGGCTTTCGGCGGGGAGGGCAATCCCAATGCCGTCGCGGGCTGTGCATTTCCCGTCCCCCCGTGTCGACGGCATCAAATTTTGTTAAGGCCCCCGGGAACTGCGAATCGAGGCATCACTACGCTGACTGGAAGTTGATGCGCCAGCGTTCGCGACCCCCAGAACTTATTTCTAACGGAGAACGTCATGTCCTTGAGACAGTCTGCGACTCATAGCTTGCGATGCCTGGTAATTTGCGTAGCGGCTTGCGTTGTGGCCAGCGCAGCTACGAAAACGGTGACTACCGTCGCCGGCGGATACATTGGGGATGGAAAATCCGCGACATCCGCCAGCCTTGCCGAGCCAACTGGAGTGGCGCGAGACTCCCAGGGCAACCTCTACATCAGCGACACTTATAACTGCCGAATCCGCATCATTGACGCCGCGGGGACGATCGGCACGTTTGCCGGCACAGGGAATTGCGGATTCAGCGGCGATGGCGGGCCAGCCAGGTCGGCAGAAATCTGGCGTTGCTATGGCATTGCGCTCGACCGCAGCGGAAATCTGCTGATTACCGACGGAGCGCGCATTCGACAGATCACGCCTGATGGCATCATCTCAACTGTGGCAGGAAATGGCACGTATGGATATTCGGGAGACGGCGGCCCGGCCACCCAGGCGAGTCTCAACTATCCCCAGGGAGTTTTTGGCGACGCCGCGGGCAACATCTATATCGCAGACACCCTTAACGACGTAATTCGAAAAATCAACCCGCAAGGAATCATCTATACCGTCGCCGGCAATCACACGGCTGGGTTCAGCGGAGATGGCGGACCAGCGATAGAAGCCAGTCTCGGTTCCCCGTACAGCGTGGTGGCAGATGGGCAGGGCAACTTCTATATTGCGGACACTGACAACGCACGCGTTCGCATCGTGAACTCGGGGGGAACGATCAACACCTATGCCGGAAACGGCACGGAAGGAAATACAGGAAGCGGCGGTCCGGCCACATCGGCCGCCATCGGACTCCCCAACCAGTTGCTGATTGGGGAGGGCAAGCTATACCTCACCTCTGTGGATATCTGGGCGGTCGATCTGAACACGCAGGTCATCAATATCATGGCGGGAAACGGCACTGAAGGCTTCAATGGGGATGGCCACACGGCGCTATCCACTAGCTTTTCGGCTCTAGGCGGAATGGCATTCAATGGTGCTGGGGGGCTCCTCGTAGTGGATTCGTACAACGACCGTCTCCGGCAGATCGCATCGACCAAGATCGTGAGTACGATCGCTGGCGGATATGTCGGCGACGGAGGGAAAGCGACGGCAGCCAGCCTGAATTTTACCAACTACGTTGCCCACATCGCTTTCGACGCGGCGGGTAATTTGTATATCGCCGACATCGATGACTGCCGCGTGCGCAAAGTATCGCCTGCCGGGATAATCAGTACGTTTGCGGGCACTGGAATCTGCGCCTACTCGGGCGACGGTGGTCCAGCGACTTCCGCTACTCTCTCTGTGCCTCAGGCAGTCGCAGCCGATGGCAATGGCAACGTTTACATTGCGGACACGGGGAATAATGTCATTCGCAAGGTCGATAGCTCGGGTACGATCACAACGTTCCTGACGACATTGACGGCTTCCAACGGGTTCACGCTGTCCGCCCGGGCCAACGCCCTGGCCATTGACGGCGGCGGCAATCTTTATGCCTCGGATGGACTTTACGCAATCTGGAAAATTACTCCCTCTGCGTCCACCACCGTTATCGCGGGAGAGTTGTACGATCTGGGTTACAACGGAGACGGAATCCCGGCTACCGAGGCATGGCTGTTCCTGCCGAACGGTGTCGCGGTAGACAGCGCAGGTAACGTCTACATTTCGGATTGGTTCAACAATCGCATTCGCAAGGTCGATACCGCCGGCATTATTTCGACCGTGGCCGGGACCGGCACAGAAGGGT
>Ga0209274_10000793_pt1 | contig 17200 bp, 18 predicted proteins | sample HubBroMetageREF1_FD_188343 | JGI IMG/M metagenome (GOLD analysis project Ga0209274, IMG submission 188343) | Reference soil microbial communities from the Hubbard Brook experimental Forest, New Hampshire, USA - Hubbard Brook CCASE Soil... | ecosystem: Environmental > Terrestrial > Soil >...
TCAGACCCAGAGTGGCAAGGGCGACAGAAGGTGCAGCACCGAATAGTCCTGCGAAGCTTTTCGGTTTTAAAAGATCGCCTATGATCGCGAATAACGATACGACCGCTCCCCCGACAAGGAACCGGACGAGAATCTGGCTCATCACTTTCGATCCCTCATCGCATGCCCGATTTCACGAGTTTTCGAGCTTGATCGGGTCCCTTCAGTCCGAGCACGCGGTATTGTTGGCCAGAAAGCTTGTGGTAGTTCACAAAGAACTCTTCCAGTTCTCGACAGAACTCCTTCCCGAGATCAGAGATCGTCTTTATGTCTGCCCAACTGTGCGCATCTTTCTCAACGGCAATGATTCGATCATTGCGTTCTTTCTCATTTTTGTCTCCCTGCTCGCCCTCGATCACGCCGATAGGACGGCACGATAGGACGCACCCTGCAAATGCAGGCTCGTCCATTAGAACCAGAACGTCTACTGGGTCGCCGTCGTCAGCTTCGGTTGAAGGTACGAATCCAAAGTCATAAGGAAAGGTCATGCCTGCTGGCAAGACCTTCTTCAATTCGAAGACACGCTCATCGGGATCAAAAGCGAACTTGTTTCTGCTTCCTTTCGGAGTTTCGATGACAACCCGGAGGAATTGCTTGTCATCGGCGTTGAACGGCTTGAGGTGGGTGGGGTCTGCGAGACCATTCTTTTTGCTCATTCCGGTTCCGTTCTCTACTACAACGTGGATGCTTTGTCAGAGTAGAAGGTTTGTTCTCTTCGCGGGACATCGAGACCAATACCGGAGGTAGACTGTTAGGATATGCGTAAGCGTCTCATTACGACGGCTTCGCAGGATGCGCGGCATTCTGACCACGGCTGTCTTGACCTCGAGAGTGCGGCAGCGGTCGAGGTTACGTCGGAGGCGAAGGAATATCCCGTTGAGTTTGCGCTGGTCTCAGGAGAAATGCGGGGCTGGCGTGCCGAGACTCTTGGCACTCAAACCATTCGCCTAATCTTTGATAAGCCGCAAAAGCTCTCACGCATCTCGCTCGTCTTCGAAGAAAGTGAAATAGAGCGTACCCAAGAGTTCGTGTTGCGATGGTCTCCCGATGGCGGGCGCTCGTTTCGAGAAGTTGTGCGCCAGCGATGGAATTTCAGCCCACCTGACACGATACGCGAGGTCGAAGAATATCGAGTCGAACTCTCCGATGTCGGGATTCTCGAATTGGTCATTATGCCTGATATCAATCGAGGAGCGGCTCGCGCGTCGCTCACGAGTCTGCGGCTTTCTTGACCCGTCGTGATCTTCTCAGTTTCAATGTTTTCCAGAGAAACCGCCGGTGATCAACAACGGCTCGCCCTGAACGCTCGGCGCGCACCTTTTTGGCTCCGGAAGGAAGTTCACCTGGGACCGCCCGCGAGAACTAAGAACGCGACAACGCTTCCGATTACGCATGCATCGAACCCAGTCCTAGTAGGACTGGGCTCCGTTGTTGCCGAAAGCAGAACAATGAACGCACAAACAAACCCAATCAGGGACGTTCGAATTCGAGTCGTAGTCGCCGACGATCACCCCGTCATCCGACGCATGGTACGTTCGACCCTTCAGCAGCATCCTCTTGAGGTATGCGGAGAAGCTGAGAATGGAGCGGAAGCAATAGAAGAGGTTAAGCGAGTAAGGCCAGATGTCGTCATCCTGAATGTCACTATGCCTCTGGTCAACGGTTTTGAGGCGGCACAAGAGATCAAGAAGCAGGTTCCAGAAACCGCAATTGTCATCCTGTCGTCGCATGCGGACAAGTATTTTATTGCGGAAGCCAAGAAGGTGGGTGTGCGAGCCTATGTCCCGAAGTCAAAGATCGGCCAAGCCTTCGTCGACGCTTTAGAAGCTGCATTAAAAGGGGACGATTTTATCGTCCTAGAGTAGGCCGGGCTGCACATTGGCGAATGGCCGCGGTCGCATGCTTCAGTGTGACTAAGACCTGTACGGGAGTGATGCGCAGGTGAGTGCGATCGGGGCTGTAGCTATCCGGTATGGTAAAAGCTGGGTCATCGGTTTCAAGATGTCACCGACCAGAGCCGAGCGAGAATTGACCTCTATCCAGAAATCGAATAGTCAACTTTTCATCGACCCTTCAAGCTGAGTATGACCCCGATGCATACACAGACCATGACCGCCGTGGCACACCACCCGACCCATCTGAGATAAGGAGGTATCACAAACTTCCCCATCACCTTCTGATTGGATGCCATCATCATGATCACGCACATCAGCGGAGCTGCGACAAGCCCGTTAAGAATTGCTGCCCAATAAAGCGCTTTAACGGGATTGATGTGCAAAAAATTCAGGAGCAAGCCGGTCGTTATGGCGATGCCGATAGCGCAATAAAAGCCCACCGCTTGTTGTGGCCTCCGTTCCAGGCTTACCCTCCATTGGCATCCCTCCCCAATCCCGTAAGCTGCCGATGATGCGAGCACCGGCACAGCTAACAAACCCGTACCTACAATCCCACATACGAACAGCGTTACCGCGAAACGCCCAGCGATCGGTTCCAGGGCGGAAGCGGCTTGCGCGCATGTTGCTACATCGAAGATGCCATGCGTATGCAATGTCGAAGCGGCGGTTAGGATAATGAAAAAAGCGACAATATTCGAAAATGCCATGCCGACATACGTGTCCGTATGGATTCGGCCCAATTGCGCGACAGCCTGGGCCGGCGCGTGTTTTAAGGCCTTTTCTCCCCGGTTGGTTCGGACCTCTTCAACCTCCTGAGAAGCTTGCCAGAAAAACAGATAGGGGCTGATTGTGGTGCCCAGTACAGCAATCAAGGCCATCAGAAATTCCTTGGTCAGTGCAACATGTGGAATCAAGGTCGCGGCTAGCACGGCGGACCACTGAACATGCACAAAGAAGGCGACGCCGATGTAGGAGAATAGCGAGAGGGTGAGCCATTTCAGATACTTTGCGTAGGTTGAATACGGAATGAACAACACGGCGATGAGAGAGACAATCCCGAGGGTCACCGTCAAAACCATGACATTCATAGGTATGACCAGCGCCAGAGATTCACCCATAGCACCGATATCAGCACCGAGGTTAAAGATGTTGGCCGCCGACATTGCGACAAGTACGAAGTAAAGCAGAGGTCGCGGGTAGTTTTTCCGAAGATTGGCGGCAAGTCCGCAACCCGTTACGCGGCCGATGCGGGCGCAAATCTCCTGAATCGCCGCCATGAGGGGGTACGATACAAGCATGGTTCATAGCAGCCCATTGCCGAATTGTGCTCCTACCTGTGAGTAAGTCGCAATGCCACTCGGGTCATCATCGGAAGCCCCAGTCACTAAACCGGGTCCGAGCTTCCGGAAGAAACCGCTGCCGGGAAGCGTCTTCGTTTGACTTGGAGAGGATTGGGGGGAGGACGAGGCACCTTCGCGAGTTGGCGCAGAGATCTTCATTGACTGGTGTTCTTGCGAACCAGTCGACGTCAAGCGGCCCGGCGGGGCGAAGATTTCTCGACCTTCTTCGCCAGTTTTTCGACTGCCTCAACCGCCATTCCCTTGACGTACACCATTTCGCCGCCGAGCCAGCCCCCGAAGCCAATAGCGATCACTCCGACGACTGACAGGCCGAGAGGCACGTTGCTCTCCACGGGCAGACGAAATCGGAGCCATAGGTCAATCGCAAAAATTGCGACGGCGCTCAAGTTGACCGCCAGGTGGCGGTTCGCGATCCTCCTCATCTCCGCTTCACCGATCGAAAAGTAGTCGATCAAGCCCGGCACTGCCGCCAGCAGGGCACCGACGATGCCGCCTGCAACGAGGAAAGTGGCAACTGTTTGCCAAATTGCGCTGCCACTCACGGCGTGCACCACGTCGCATACAAGCGCAAACACCCACAGTCCGATTGGAAATCCCACCAGCATCGGATGCACAGGGTGACCCTTGATACTTGCCGAGCTTGAGATAGGCTTCTCCTTCCCCATGCTGAACTAAGCCGCGCGTCGAGAACGCTTCGATGTCACTTTTGGCTCTTCGGTTTCTCGCGCTCCTTCGTTGGCCTGCGGATTAATCTCTTTGGCCAACTCAGTCAGCTTTTCGTCGGTTTCCTTTTCTTCCTGCAAGGTTTCTTCCAGCAGTCTCACGTGCTCCGACTCTCCCAGAATTTTGGCGAATTCCGAAGCAGTTCCGTATGCGGCGATCTCGTAGTGCTCTACACGTTGGGCCGCACCAATCAACGCGGCATCCATTAGAGCTCCCTCGAAGTCTTCTTCCATGACTTCGCTGCCTTCCTTGACCAGTCCTTCCATGCTGGCACATTTCTTTCCCTTGGGACTCTCGTCAAGAGATTTGAAAATCTGCTCCAGTCGCCGCACGTGGCCCCTCGTCTGTTCAAGATGCTCCTCGAAGCCCTGTTTGAGTTCCTCGGATGAAGCGGCTTTCGCCATTTTCGGAAGTGCCTTCACCAGTTGATTCTCCGCGTTATGCAGGTCCTTAAGCTCGTCGATATATAGGTCTCTCAACCCTTCGTTTGCCATGTTTCCTCCCTGAAATTGGCCGGCCTACAGTCCGCCAAAACATTAGTTGCTCCAGTGGGTCGTAGGGTTGACCGGACGAGAGGACTCCTGAGGCTGACGATCGGAGAGCAGAAATTCCTAAGTCGTGGGCTGCTCGACGCGGGGTTTGGCATCTCTTAAACGACGTGAGAAATTCCGACATCGCCGAGCTCCTGGCGGGGGCGTCTGAACATGCAAAGCAGCCTCTGCAGCGGGCACTCCGACGCGCCGCACGCCGGTCCTTTCTTTGGCCGGAGGAGGCAGAAGATATGCTCGCTCGTGGGCAGAGTCTTACAGAGCTCGCCGGTATTGGCCCCTATCTGAACAAGCAGATCATCGATTGGCTAAGGCATCCGCCAGAGTCTGCGGAAGCAATTCCCGAGATCCGACAGAACTTCTTGACACTCGCCGAAGCCAGGATATTGCGATCGAAGTACCCGGAGCGCTTCCGTCAGATTCGCGGCGATCTCCAAATGCACACGCTGTGGAGCGACGGTTCAGGGTCGATTCAAGACATGGCAGAGGCAGCCCGGTCGCGCGGGTATTCCTATATCGCGATCACCGACCATTCCAAAGGACTCAAGATTGCTGGCGGCATCGACGAAGACCAACTCGCGAAACAAGGTGAGGAGATCGCCGCGGTCAACGAAAGTATGCGAGGGCATGCCGGCGGTTTTCGCGTCCTACCTTCTGTCGAGTTGAATCTCTCTCCGATCGGGGCGGGGGACATGGATCAGGCCGCTTTAGATCGGCTTGATCTTGTGCTTGGATGTTTTCATTCTGCTCTGCGACGAAAGGAAGATCAGACGGAACGCTATCTTGCCGCCCTACGCAACCCTTTAATTCACATACTGGGCCATCCGCGCGGACGCATCTACAACTTTCGCCTTGGTTTGAGCGCCGATTGGACCCGGGTCTTTGCCCTAGCGGCGGAACTCGACAAAGCTGTTGAAATTGACTGCTATCCGGACCGTCAGGATCTCAGCATCGATCTGCTGGCGATCGCAAGGAAAGAAGGATGCCGCATTTCGATGGGAACGGACTCGCACGGTCCCTCGCAGCTTGAGTTCATGGATCTCGGCGTCGCTGCGACGATACGCGCCAAGCTTGATCCAAAGAAGATCCTCAATTACATGCCGATGAATCAATTGCTGGGATGGGCTGAAGATGTTCGTAATCGTTGACTGGAGTCCTGAAAGAGGGCATGGGATGGGACCGATATCTCTGCCACGTCAATCGTGCCGACCATCCTTGTGGGAGGTCGGCGCATCCAATTCGCGCTAAAGCTGGATGTGCGGGTCGTCGGTCGATCGGCGAAATGTTTCGAGGATGACAATCTCCCGACAAAATTCGAATCGCTTGACGTCCGATTCTTTCGACCGACGAGGTTGGTTGAAGTCCGTCGCGTCCTTAGCCGTACTTGCGCACTTCGACGGAATCATTCCATTGCCATTCGATATAGGTTTTTCCAGAAATGACGAGGTCAAGGACCCGGAGAGACAAAACACTGTGAATCGACCAGAATCAATAGCCTCTTCATGGCTCGAGCCACAAATCGGTTTCCAGTTGGCGCACGAGCAATTCAAGGTTCCGGAACTAGTTGAGCTCGGAATCGCCGCTGATCAAGCCGGGTTTGATCTACTCGCCGTCAGTGATCATTTTCAGCCGTGGCAGGAAAATGAGGGACACTCGGGACAAGCCTGGATCACAATGACCGCAATCGGGCAAAAGACTAAGCGCATTCGCATGGGAACCACTGTCACTTGCCCGACATTTCGCTATAACCCCGCGGTGGTTGCAGAGGCCTTCGCCTCGCTCAGTCTTCTTACGCCCGGTCGAGTTTTTCTCGGAGTAGGTTCGGGCGAAGCATTGAACGAGGAGGCCGCGACGGGCTCATGGCCCAAGTGGACCGAGCGTTCCGAACGACTGTGGAAGCGACCGAAATTATTCGCAAGCTGTGGAATGGTCAGCAGGTTGATCACTCGGGACCCTATTACAAGGTCAACGCCCGTCTGTACGATCCGCCGACTCAGTCTATCCCTCTGTTGATGGCCGGCAATGGACCGAAGGCAATGCGGCGCTGCGGGCAATACGCCGATGGGCTTATTACCGATCCCAAGACATGGAAGGAGCACACGGCCGAATTTCAGAAGGGGGCATCCGATGCCGGCAAGGATCCGACTCGAATGCCGGAATTTGCTGTCCACGATCAGAAGTATTTCAATATTCCTCGCTCCCCCCCCTGGTTCTTCCCCGATGGGATTGCTGATTCTGGGTGGCCTTGCGGTTTCGTTTCGATGTTCTGACGGTCGGTTTCGTCACGCGATGGACTGGCCCGCGCTTAACGAGCGTGCCACACCTGGCATCAGGCGGACAGACGTGCACGGGGCGGCTATGCGCAGCCGCGGCGTGCTCGTGCATTGCCGTCGCAGCTTGGGTGCGGCGGCTGCCGTTCTGACTGCTGAAGTCCAATAGTGTAACGGAGTGCGTGCAACGTTGGCATGTGAACGTAATCAAACCGTCCATCTTCTTGATGGTGTATTGTCTCACAGCTTCAAGTCTAGTCCCTTATCCCGCCATGACTCCGAACCAAAGTTACTAAGGCTGAAATCTGCGTTCAACCCGTGGGCCTGCCGAGCGAGTCTAGCAAAACCGTTTCTTGCTCTAAGGTCGCACACCTCTTGTCCCAAAACAAAACAAGTAGAAGGGCTACAGTGAGGGTGTGAGATATTACATAACCACACCGATGAGCGGCGGTACCAAATTCACATGCACCTACTGCAAGCATAGTGTCACGACCCTCGATTTCAACAGCACGAATGGCAGCCGCCGTACGCAAGCGGCGGCAATGATAAATCAGCATGCTACGTCATTGCATTTACGGGCGGTGCTAACCACGCCGGGCGGTGCTCGTAATGCCGTTGCCGGTCGCTCTCCCGTAACAACTCGCTGGGTTTCTGTTGGTTGAAACTACTCAGGTTTCAAAGAATCGAGGTCTGTACGACTGAAGAGCGGTCTAGCGTTCCAGGTTTCGTTTCCTTTAATGCTGACTCCTTTGACGGGGGAACGGCAGCCGGGAAGCGCGTCCAAATTGCGCCGGCCAATCGGTCGGCGGCTACGCAGACGTGCATTTTCACGGATGATTCGCGCAAGGCCAGCACAAGGTTGCGAGTATTGCTGGTAGAGGACAATCCGACTGACGTAGAACTGGTGTTGCTCGCACTACTAAAGGACGGGTTCGACGTCTCCAGCGATGTAGTCCAAACCGTCGAGGAGTTCAACTTGCGGATACACACCGCCACTTACGACCTCATCCTCGCCGATTACAATCTGCCGCAGTGGCGCGGGATGGAGGCGCTTGAGATTCTGCGCCGTGAAAACCTGGACGTGCCGTTGATCGTGGTGACCGGGTACCTGGGCGAGGAGAAGGCGGTGGAGTGCATCAAGCAAGGCGCCACCGATTGTGTTTTGAAGGATCATCTCGCTCGGCTGCCGCTCTCGGCGCGTAGGGCTCTAGACGAGCAGCGGCTCCGGCAACAACGCCGTCTGTCTGAAGAAGAGCTCGCCCGTTCCAACGCCGAGCTAGAGCAGTTTGCCTACGTGGCATCGCATGATTTGCAGGAGCCGTTGCGGATGATTGCTAACTACACCCAACTGCTGGCGGAGCGATATCGCGGCAAGCTGGATGAACAGGCCGACAAATATATCGCTTACTCGGTGGATGGTGCAACCCGCTTGCAAACTCTGATTCGGGACCTGCTGAGATTCTCCCGGGTTGGCAAACATGAGATCGAACGCAAGACTACCGAGTGTTGCGCGGTGGTGGAACAAGCCCTAAATAACCTGCAGACCGCGGTACTGGAGAGCGGCGCAGCAGTGAACTGGAATGGTTTGCCCGTGGTCGTGGCCGACCCTGCACAACTCACGCAGGTATTTCAGAACCTGATTGCCAACGCTATTAAGTTTCGCGGTGTGGAGATTCCCGTGATTCAAATTGATTCAGAAAAAAAGGGACGCGAGTGGGTATTCGCAGTCTCCGACAATGGCATCGGCATCCCCGCCGAGAGCTGGCACGACATTTTTGTCATTTTCCGCCGTCTGCATACTAGAACCGAATACGCAGGGAACGGGATGGGTCTGGCGATCTGCAAGAAAATCATCGAACGGCACGGCGGAAGGATCTGGATCGAAGCGCAAGCTAAGCCCGGCTGTCGCTTCAAATTTACGCTGCCCAGCGAACCATCTGCACGGACGCTAGAGGGAACGCAAGCATGAGAGCCACCGAGATTTTGCTGGTAGACGACAATCCGGCGGATACGGACTTAACCAGCGAAGTGCTATCGCAAAACGGCTGTCCGAGTCACATCCACACTGTAGTCAACGGTGCGGATGCGATCGCACTACTGCGCCGCGAAGGAGAGTATGCCAATGCGGCCCTTCCCGACTTCATGATTCTTGACTTAAATCTGCCCGAGAAAGACGGGCGTGCCGTTCTGTCCGAGGTTAAAGCCGATCCGGTCCTGCGCAAGATTCCGATTGCGATCTTCAGCACTTCCGAGGCGCCACAAGACATTGTGCGCAGCTATGAGTTAGGGGCGAACTGCTACGTGAGCAAGCCCGGCAACTTGCGGGACTTCACTTCCGCCGTAACGAGAATCGGAGAATTTTGGTTTGGTTTGGCCCGTCTACCGAGCGAGGAGAAAAGATGAACAGTACAGGAACGATAAACACCAGCCATACTCATGTTTTGTTAATTGAAGACAACCCTGGTGACGCGGACCTGGTTCGCTTGCGCCTGATCGAGGGCGACTCGGGGTCAACGTTTAGCAGTGTGAACCGGCTTGCGGATGGGCTCGCATCCATGGCTAAGGAGCCGCCTTCGGTCGTTTTGCTGGACCTGAATCTACCCGACAGCCACGGAGCGGATACGTTCCGCAAAGTGCTGGAGCAGGCACCCGGCGTCCCGGTGGTCATCCTCTCGGGCCAGGATGACGAGGTACTGGCTGTGAAGGCGCTGCACCAGGGTGTGCAGGATTACCTTGTGAAAGGCGATATCACCAGCAATCACCTGGAACGCGCCATGCGCTATGCCATCGAACGCCAGGCTCTGACACGGTCTTTGGAGATGAGCCGCCAACAGCAACTGGAATTCAAGAATCAATTCTTGTCGCATGTTTCGCACGAACTGCGGACGCCTCTGACCTGCATTCATCAATTCGTCACGATCCTGCTGGATGGCCTGGCCGGCGATATCAACCCTGAGCAGCGCTACCACCTGGGAACAGTGTTGAACAGCGTGCACCAATTGCGGGCCATGATTCGCGATCTGCTGGAGGCCACCCGGGCGGAGTCGGGAAAAATCCGCATTGAGCCGCGCTGCATCGCCATAGGCGACCTCATCAAACAAGCAGCTTCCATGATGTCGGCAACCGCCAAAGAAAAGCAGGTTGCTTTGGAAATTGGATTGGACCCTCGGATTCCATCTGTATACGCCGACCCCGATCGCGTCCTCCAAGTTCTCATTAACCTCATCGACAATGGCATTAAGTTCACGCCGTCCGGCGGGACAGTCCTGGTGAAAGCCTGCCTGGCGGAGGCCGATCCCAGCATGGTTTATGTTTCCGTGGCCGATACCGGCCGCGGCATCGGTCCGGAAGCCAAGGCCTTGATCTTCGAACGCTTGTACCAGGATCCAAATTCCATTGACAACAGATGCGCTGGACTGGGTCTGGGCCTCTTTATCTCAAAGGAGCTTGTCGAACTGCACGGCGGACGAATCTGGGTAGCGAGTGAAATCGCAAATGGGAGTACATTTTCCTTTACCTTGCCGTTGTATTCTTTAGCGAAACTTCTTTTTCCGGTCATCACCTACGAGGGTCAACTGCGGGACGCCATCGTTCTGGTCAAGGTTGAACTAACGCCACTTTCCAATCCGCCTCGAACCAACTGGAAGGATGTCTGCCGACAGTCTCTCCACACTCTTCACCGCTGCGTTTATCTCGATAAAGACCTGGTTCTTCCGGTTATGAGAAATACTGACAGTAATGAGACGTTTTTCGTTGTCGCGTCGGTCGACATGGAGCGGGCAGAGGTCATGATGAAGCGCATTCGAGAGCAACTGGAGGCTGGCCCGGGCTTCAGGACCGCCGGCGTCTTGAAAGTGTCGCGGAGCGATGTTCCGCTGCCTTCAACCGGAGACAGCAAATCACTAAAAGAGCTCGTGCAGACGGTGGCGGAGCGGATTACCGAAACGGTGGTGTTATCGCTTTTGTCGAAACCAGATCCCAAAGTGCAAACGGACGCGTAAGTGCAGCAAAAAACTAGATACATCCAATGGAGGATTCAGAATGGAAAAATCGAAAATACTGATCATCGATGATGACCCTGACCTGAGACGGGCACTGAAAATACGTCTACGGGCTAACAACTACGAAACCGTACAGGCCTCGGATGGCTATTCCGCTATTTCCGTGGCGCAGAAGGAGCAGCCGAATCTAATTATTCTCGACCTCGGCCTTCCGGCAGGGGACGGCTTCGTGGTTTTGGAGCGTCTGCAGAATAGTGACACTCTGTCGAACATTCCGGTGATTGTGTTGACCGCCCGTGATCCACAATCCAACGAACAAAAAACATTGCAGGCGGGAGCCGCGGCTTTCTTCCAGAAGCCCGCCGACAATAACGAGCTTCTGGATGTGATTCGCGCAACCCTGCCGGGTACCTGGCCGGGAACGGCGCTGCCTTCGTAGGCAAGACGCACCGGGCCCTGAAAGGCCCGGGATGAGCTTGGGTTTCAGGATTGCCCGTCGATCCGCTGGCATTGTGGCGGTATCGCTCTTCGTGGCTAGGTTCGCGACACCAGCCCCGGGCTGCGATCCGCGTGATTCTGCTAACGGCTTTGCCGGTCCTCCGGGCTACTCCCCCGTGACAGGAAAACCGGGATTATGGAACTCTTCAAAAATCTGCTTTCGCCTGATTTCATGCCCCATGGGTATTGCTACCTGTGGGATCCGCGGATGGTGTGGCTGCACGTCATCTCGGACGGGCTGATCACGCTTTCCTACTACTGCATTCCCGTCATCCTCATTTATTTCATTCGCAAGAACCGCGATCTCCCGTTCAACCGCATCTTCTGGATGTTTGGCACCTTCATTCTGGCCTGCGGAACGACCCACTTGATGGAGATCTGGAATGTCTGGCATGGCGACTACTTGATGGCTGGGGTGGTCAAGGCAATCACAGCAGCCGTGTCGGTACTCACGGCGCTGATGCTCATACCACTGATTCCGAAAGTCATCTCACTGCCCGGCCGGATGCATTTGCAGGAAATGAACCGCAAGCTCGTGGAGGAAATTGCCGAGCGCAAGCGGTTCGATGCGCCGATCGATGCCCCTCTGCGGCACAGGGTCACCGTAGGTTTCATCGTGGCTGTGCTGCTGACACTCTTCATCGGCTTTTCGTCCTGGCAGGGAGCGAAGCGGGCGGAGCAGGATGCTTACTGGGTATCGCACACTCACGAGGTGATGGAAACAATCCAGCGCGCCACCAGACATGTGATCGAGGCGGAAACCAGTGCACGGGCATTTTCCTTGACTGGGCAAGAGCGGTTGCTGGCAAACTATACGACCGCACGGAAGAGTGTTTATGCGGACGAATGCAAACTGCGCCAATTGACCGCCGACAATCTCAGTCAGCAGCGGCGATTGGACGTGCTCGAGCCGCAGCTGCGCACGACTTTCGATTTCGGCGAGAGCATCATTGCCAAGCGCCGCAAGCTGCAAGCCTATTCCGGAGGGGACGATGCACTGGAAACCGAGCGGCTCCTGGACGTAGTGCGCGCAACTACTCGAGATATGTATGCCGAGGAAAAACGGCTCTTGAGTCAGCGCACCCAAAGAGCTGGGGCGGGACAGCGACTCGCACGGATCATCGCCCTGGCAGGCGCTTTGCTCGCGGTAGGCTTGTGGTCGCTGGCGCGGTTAGCGGTCAACCGGGAAATTGAGGTCAGTGCGCGTGCGCGGGCGCAGATCAACACCTTGAACGCGGAATTGGAACAGCGGGTGGAACAGCGAACCGCGGCGCTGGAATCCGAGATTGCCGATCGGACGCGAGCCGATCGGACGCGCGAAGATGTACTCAAGGAACTGGCCGATCAGAAGTTCGCTCTGGATCAGCATGCCATCGTGGCGGTAACCGACGTGCAGGGTACGATTACCTACGTCAACGACAAGTTCTGCACCATCAGCCAATATTCGGAGGCGGAACTGATCGGTCAGAATCACCGCATCCTCAACTCCGGTCAGCATCCCAAAGAGTTTTTCCAGCTTATGTATCACACCATCGCCAACGGCGGAGTTTGGCACGGCGAGATTCAAAACCGAGCCAAGGACGGTTCGATTTACTGGGTAGACACGACCATCGTCCCGTTCGTCGGCGCGGATGGAAAACCGCGGCAGTACGTGGCCATCCGTGCCGACATCACGGAACGCAAGTTGGCGGCAGCAAGTCTAGCCGCGCAGGCACTGGAATTGTCTCGACAAGCCGAGGAACTGGCTCGCTCGCGGCAAGCCCTGGAAACCCAGACGCTTACCCTTCGATCCGTGCTGGACAGCATGACCGAAGGGTTAGCTGCGGTCGATGATCAAGGAAAGTTTGTAATCTGGAACGCGGCCGCAGAAAGAATCCTGGGCATGGGTGCGAGCGATCTACCCAATGCGGAATGGAGCGGGCAATATGGCCTGTTCATGCCCGACACGGTGACACCTTTCCCGACCGAGCAACTCCCGGTGCTTCGCGCAATTCGTGGAGAAGTGAGCACTACCGAAATGTATGTTCGGAATCACCGACTGCCACAGGGTGCCTGGATTGAAGTTAGCGCGGGTCCTCGAAAAGGCGGGGATGGGATGGTGTGCGGCGGGGTGGCAGCTTTTCGCGATGTTACCAAGAGGAAGGAAGATGAGCGGGAAATCCAGAAGCTCAGCGATGAACTCGAACATAGGGTCATAGTGCGGACGGCCCAGTTAGAAACTGCCAACAAAGAGCTTGAAGCTTTCAGTTACTCGGTGTCACATGACTTGCGGGCGCCTTTGCGACATATCGGGGGCTTCTCCAAGTTGCTGGTGGAGGAATTTGCTTCCAGCCTCGATCCTATTGCCCAGTACTACGTGGAGCGCATCCAGTCGGGGACTCAGAAAATGGGCCTGCTGGTGGATGAATTGTTGAACCTGGCGCGGGTTGGCCGCCATGCGCTGAGTCTGCAGCCGTACAGCCTGAACTCAATTGTCGCGGAAGTAATAGCGATCCTCCAGCCCGATAGCCAAGGGCGGCACGTGAAATGGGTCATCGCGGACCTGCCCGCTGTGGAGTGTGATCCCGTTCTGGTTAAGCAGGTCTTTCAAAACCTCCTGGCCAATGCCCTCAAGTTCACTCGTCCCCGCGTCGGCGCTTCTGAAAGTTCACAGGCAGGAATGCGCCCACCCACATTGCGCACGGTCATCGAGGTCACTCACAAAGAACAGGATGGACAACCGGTCTTCATGGTCCGAGACAACGGCGTCGGCTTCAGCATGAAGTACGTCGACAAGTTGTTCGGAGTTTTCCAGAGGTTGCATAGCGCAGAGGAATTTGAAGGCACCGGAATAGGCTTAGTCACGGTGCAGCGCATCGTTCAGAAGCATGGAGGCCGGGTGTGGGCGCAGGGGGAACCGGACAAGGGCGCCACTTTCTATTTCACCCTCGGTGTAGAAAAACAAGTTCAATCGAAAAACAAAGCAACTATCGCCGGAGGCCAATCATGAACTCAGGAGAACTCGACATTCTGTTGGTGGAAGACAATCAGGACGATATGGATCTTGCGTTGCATGCTCTGAAACGGGAAAAGCTAGCGAACCACATCTTCGTCGCGCGCGACGGCGAGGAAGCGCTTGACTTTCTGTTTTGTCGCGGGACCTTCGCGTACCGATCGTTTGAGGATCCCCCGAAACTGGTACTGCTGGATCTGAAACTTCCCAAGGTGGATGGGATGGAAGTGCTCAAACAGGTCAAGCGCGACCTGCGAACCAAGAACATCCCAATAGTTATTATGACCTCCTCGAAAGAGGAACGGGACTTGGTGAGCGGTTACAACCTGGGGGCTAATAGCTTTATCCAGAAGCCGGTCGACTTCGACCAGTTCCGCGAGACAGTCAAGAGCATCGGACTGTACTGGCTGGTCATCAATCAGCCGGCCCCCGTCAGTGGCGATCGCGAGCTGGCGGCGGTCCGGCCTTGACTCGCGTTCTGATACCGAATCGGGCCGAACTGCGCTGGGCCGCGCTGGGGCCAGGCCCGAACGGGGGCGGTCCGAGCCGAAAGTGAAAATCTCGAGATCGACAGATCGACCCCCATCCGATAAGCCAATATTGGACCATCGGCTGCGCGAACCGGCGACAGTCCAACCCGCAGTTCATTGCGAGGGTCGATCAGGGATTTCGCGGAGCCTTCGGCGGTGCAAGTCTTTGGTTGCTGTCCTAAAGCGCCAGTAATATGGCACCTCACGCAACTGAACGGAATCCGACTTCTCCGGTGAACTAGAGAATTAGTCTCGCCCTTCGGCATCTGCGCAGCTCACAGTCTCGCATAGCAAAGCGCATCCTTCTCAGATTTGGATATCCGGAACATCACCCGACCTTGCGGTCAATACTGCAGCAGAAAGAATGCTAATGGCCTGTATTCCAAAACGGGAAGCTGCTGAGGACGTTGTTTGATTCGGCTTGACACAAGGTTCGGGGGGCGTGATTGTAGGAAAGGCGACAACCTCCCCCAAGTAGGAATCCGCTCTGAACAGGCCGTGACTTAGTAGGGCGTCCGGGCCCCGAAGAGTGAAGGCTTGTCGCCATCCTTCCAATCATTAGCGCAAATAGACGGCTGGGAACGATAGCTCGCACTGCGTACGTCTGATCTCCGGTCCAAGACCAACCCATTCCCAAATTGCGAAAGTTGCCCATTTAATTCAGAAACTTTGCAATAGCGATCAATCCCAAAGATGCCACCCTTGTACTAAGGCTACGTTCCAGCGACCGCCAGATCGTCTCTGGCCGTTCAGAGAGTATCAGGCGCCACAAATGGGACATTGATGCCTAGCTCTGGACGGTAGTAACGCCATCAGCATCCATGCGAGCTATTACTTCGCAGAATGCACCCAAATCTGGGAGCCGCTTACCACGATCCAGCCATGGGTCGCTCATGGAAATATCGAACCTTGTGTGCCGACCTACTTCCGGAAAGACATGGAAGTCGAGGAATGAGCGGTTGTCTTCATCCAGCCGTGCCAGCAGCATTACGAATTTGCATTCTTGCAAGACTGGAACAATCCGCCAACGGACGGCCTTCGAAGGTCGCACTGATCGGGCTACGAGGACGGAAACAATCAAGCCGTTGTTCACTCGCAACCTACTGCTCCACTTCAGTCCCGGTCGGACAATAGAAACCCGCTCGGGAAACATTCCCTCGATCTGCACCAACAGTTCATCTCGCAGCGATTGGATTCTTCTGCGCAAGTCGATGAACTTGAAGTTGCGGTCGTAGCCAATCAGTTCGTAGGCTCGTCGCAGGCCACCGAAACGGTGCACAAAAGTAGAAGGAGATGGGACACCGTCGAAATCCTCGATTAGCCGAGGAGACAGTCGTCCCGCGAAGGCGAGCAACGCCCTCAGTCGATCAAGCAACTCCTCATTAGATTGGTTGATCGTGCGGCTATGGAGGATTTGCTGTGCCGCTAGAAACGTCGCACAATCAACGATGGGCTCAAAGGCTCCGGGCGTCAGAATCCATTTTGACTTAGGCAGCCTGACAGTTGGTGTACACAGTTTGCTAGATGTCCCACCGAAAACATGATATCCAGCGTACTTCGGCTGCGTGAGTATCGAGTCAACTACGTGGGGGGTCCATTTGGAATCGCCTATGTACTCGACATGGTTTTCGATCAAGTTCCGAGTGATCGCGTGCACAGACAGCTTGTCGGACAACAGCATCTTGTAAATATCCCTGACGCATTGCACCTCGTGAACAGGTCCGGGAACGAGGATGACGCGGTCAGTAGCGATGCTCTTCCGCTCGCCCGACGCTAATTCCTGCTTCGGAACTCCGCTCGCCGAGATTAGCATCCGCCGCAGTCCATAACCGGGCATGCCGCCCTGCTTGAATCCGAGGCGTGCCAACCGCTCCTGACCTGCGAGCACCTTGACGCCTAGTTCGCGACTAAACTCAGCCGCCATAGTTCTCTTTAGCGCCTTCATGATCAGGCTTCCGAGAGTGGCATCGTTTGCGAAGGTCTCGGCGCAGTAATGCACTGGAACGCCCGCCGATTTGCAAAGGAATTCGTAATGAGCAGCCTCGTCGGAGTCTTGAAACCGTCCCCAGCGGCTCACGTCGTACACGAGAATCGCCTTGTATGTGCATTTACCACTCACTACATCCTGCAACAACTGCCGAAGTCCGGGTCGATTTGCGAGCACCAACCCGCTTTTCGCGGCGTCAGAGTATGTCTGGACGATTTCAAAGCCCTGAGCATCTGAGTAACACTGGACAGCTATGGATTGGTTCTGGAGAGAATATTGTTGGCGTTCTGTGGACATACGAAGGTATTGAGCAGCGGGAATCAGCAAACTAGCGGTCATGGTGCTGTAATGCACCC
>Ga0209274_10000794_pt1 | contig 17197 bp, 13 predicted proteins | sample HubBroMetageREF1_FD_188343 | JGI IMG/M metagenome (GOLD analysis project Ga0209274, IMG submission 188343) | Reference soil microbial communities from the Hubbard Brook experimental Forest, New Hampshire, USA - Hubbard Brook CCASE Soil... | ecosystem: Environmental > Terrestrial > Soil >...
TCGCGGCTTGCGATGCTTGCGTGACAGGCCGTAAAATCGAGGTCGGCGGCAAGGCATGAGGCCCGCGATGGCGCTATCGTCTAGGGGTTAGGACGGAAGATTCTCAATGTGAGCGCCAGATATTGCAAACGCGCCACTTGCGTGTGTTTTCAACATCTTAACTTCCCGCGAGATGCTACTCTTTTCTACTGTTTCTCGCCCTCTTGTTACAAAATTTGCAACGAACTTTCATATGTGCTGGATGCCTTTCGAGTAGTCCCAAGAAGGCTTCTTCGGCTCAGGCTCCGTGGCTGCTTTCTCGGGCGCTTCTACTGCGTCTAGTGCTCTCGCAATTTCTTTGAGCGCGTCTACGATTGCATGGACTGCACTGTCGGTCCCTGCATCCTTCAGAGCCAATTCAACGGTGTTGATCTTGCTGCGTACAGCATCTCCGACTGACATCACTTTCCTCCTGCGCTAGTCGCTCTCGTCTTTGCGTGGCCTTTGGGAATTGCAGTGATCGGGTCAAGAAACTGACACAGTGCTTCTGAAACACAGGCAGCACTCCATCTTTTGTCTCTCTTCCAGACAGGCGTATGCCCGTGGTTTTGTTCCACCCATTTGTAGAGTTCATCATGAAGCACGAGGAACCATCTCCGCCCCGAGGGGCTGTAGGGTTCTCCTGGGAAGAGCATCCATAGAGAACGCCCGAAATATTTCTGATCCACCGTCCAGCGCCCTTTTAATTGAACAGGCAACAGTTCTTCAGTTGGCGTTCGCAAGATCAAATCCTCACCATGACAGTCAGCTTCCGGCCGATAGACGCGAAACCCAGCCCGGATAAGGAGTTCAGTAGCCTCCGCCCGATTAGCAGCTTCTATTTCGTTCGACGTTAGTTCGATTGGCATCACTTCCCTGCTTGTGCGGCATCGCTAAAGACATCTTCAAAAGCAACGTTAGGCGGGAACTCGGCTAGTTTAGAACCGTCGCAGTGCACGACGATGTGCTGAATCAATAACACTTCCATCGAGGCACTATCAAACTCGCGCTCAGTGCAATCCATCCAACGATCAGGATGAACAGAGTTCCTTTGTTTGCGAATGGCGTCGAGACTGCATGTCGCGCATGACCTCACGGAAAAAGGGTGGACTTTCATTTGGTCCCAGTATGAGTCTTTATCAAATTTGTCGATCAACGCGAACAGATCGCGGGGACCCGCGCCGTATTTGACGCGTAACAGCGATTCAAGTGCAGATCCTAAAGACACAACAGCCAGTCTCCACAGCGCCGCCCCTGCGCGAGCAGCGCAAGCGCAGGACATCGCTTCCTCTAGGTAACCCTTAGCACGCTTTACGTACTGGATTTGCTCTGCTGTCGCAGTCTTGTTTGCCATCACTTGCCCCCTGCGGAGGCGTCAAGCGCCGTTACGAAGAAATTGCCAACATTGGAACGCTCAACTCGAACGATAGGGTAGTCAAAAATCTGTTTGCCAAGGATGATCCTTAGTTTTCGGGCTGCTTCTGGAGTCTCTTTGCACAGTGCTGCGAAGCTCTCAACTACGTCCTCAGGTAGCTGAGCAGATTTTAGGTCCAGATGGCTTACGACCAGATCGCAAGCATCTTCGTAGTTGTTCTGTTGTTTGTTTGCTGCCCGGAGATTGGAGGATAGATCGACGGCGAGAGACACAAAAGCGTCAAGCCGTCCAACCTCAAATGTGCCGAATAGGTTATTGGAGTACGTGTTGCGATACTCTACCGGAACTGGTCTCGGAGTTTTCCAAGATCGCTTCATTTTTGCTTATGCCTTATTTGACGAGCAACGTATATCCGTGCTTCGTGCTAAAACCCAAGTTCACACGAGTCACTACTGAAGGTGCTGTGCTTCTCATCACACGGCAGAGTCCGTCTTGAGCACACTGAAGCTGGATGTCTGTTCCATCGCTGAAGAAGATCCGAGCAGCAGCGGGAAAATCTGCCTGACTGTCCTGCGCGATGCAAAGACAACCAAGCAATAGAAGCGTCATTACGAGTAACTTTTTCATTTGGCCTCCGTGTTCCTGCGATTACCGTCCTGATCGAACGGCTGCTGCTTTTTTTACGGCTTCACCAACGTTGCGTCGATGGTAGAGTTTCCACCAGCAGTGACGGTCATTGTGCGCTGCCAGGGCGTCAAGCTCTCTTTCTCGATTGAGACCAGATGCTCTCCGGGGGTCAACTGGATTGTGGACGGCGTGCTACCCATGTATTTGCCGTCAACGTTTATGTCGCAACCCGGAGGCGTCGATTTCACAACTACGCTCACGGATGGCAGCGCAGGTTCGGCTTGAACACTGGGATCTGATTCTGGGTGGAAAGAGGCGTTTGAAAGCTCCGGCTGCGGTGCCGTTGCTGCTGGCTCAGAGGCTCGCGCAGCCAGGATTTCCTGCCCCGATTTACTCTCAACAAAGTCCTTCAGATGCTTGGCGATTGCTTCAGCCATCGACTGCTCATTCTTGCTGCCACCCTTCTGCTTGTTTACCGAGTAAGCCCACAGCATCTTGCTCGAACTCGTGTCGATGAATTGAACAGACACATTCCCCTTGTCTTCAATTCCGATACAGGAAGCGAACAGGCACCGTGCGACTTTCCCGCCAGTGGATTCTGATTTGATTTGGACAGGGGCGGCTTTGAGAGCATAGTCAGCCTTCGTTTGGTCCGTCACCACATCAACGGGAACGTTCTTTTTCGAAATCGCGGCGGCTATGTAGGTTTCAAAGCCCTGTTGCGGCTCTATATAGATGGTGGTCCGCTGCTGTTGACCGAAACAAGTCAGTGACGCAGCGAGCACAAGCAGTAGTCCCGTCTTCTTCATGACAAAGTACCTCCAGCGGACGTTTGCGCTAGTATTAGTGGAATGTAATCTCGGGACAAGGTTACTTGAGAGGGTGGACTTCTGGAGAAACGAGGCAATCCTAAGCAGTGACAGACGCCCAAAGAGAAGCGAGTCGGCCGACTGTTCAACACGACGAACTTGACGAAGGCTTTTCGTAAGGCGTGCGTTGAGGTAGGATTGGGGACGTGGCGCGACCCGAAAAACCACGATAAGGGGTACGACGGGCTCACGCTGCACGATCTGCGGCGAAGCGGCGTGCGCAACTTGCGTCGAGCAAAGGTTCAGGAAGACATCGCGATGAAAATCTCGCAACACAAGACGCCTTCGGTGTTCAAGCGGTACAACATCGTCGATAGCGATGATCTTCATGAGGCGATGCAGAAGACCTCGGCGCATGTTGCAAATTCGTTGCAAATCGGTTCAGACGCTTCCCGTAAGTGATTGATGGCGCTATCGTCTAGGGGTTAGGACGGAAGATTCTCAATCTTCAAACCCGGGTTCGATTCCCGGTAGCGCTACCAACCTTCCATCACTCACAACATTTCCTGACACCGTTGCTTCCGGCGACTGCGGGTATTTTTGTAGCCAACCTGCCCGATGGTTATCATGGAATTGGAGGACCCTCGCTATGCGCACGAGTGTGGAGCGGCGTACCGTCAATCTTTCTGGTTATCCGGATCTGGTAGTCATCTATCTTGGGATGCGAGTTAACCGAATCGCCGGAATCAAGACGCTGCTGGGCTTTGGGCCAAAGATTTCTTCTTCTGCCGCGGCACATCCCGACGGGCTGCTTCGGCACGAGGCAATTATCTACTCGTTATTTCCCATGCATGTTGGTATGCGCCAATACTGGCGCGACCTAAACTCACTTTTGGAGTGGACGCGTTCGGATCCGCATCGGCAGTGGTGGCAGAGTTTTTTGAAAGATTCCGGGGGAACCGGGTTCTGGCATGAAACGTATTTTCGACGCGGGGGCATCGAGGCTGTCTACGACGATGTGCCGGAAAAGATCGGCCTCATGACCTTCGCACCAGTGGTGCCGGCTCGCGGACCGATGTTTGGCGCAGCAGCAAGGGCCGAAAAAGAATTCGGAGAGCACCCCGTACTATCCGAAGAGGATCTCTACGGGGAGCAATGAACACAACGTCAATTAGGCGAACAAACAAGGCTTCGAAGGGAAGCCGGTTGCTACCCGTCGCGCCGACACCACCGCACAAATGGAACTCGACCAGAGCCAAGCCGGCGACTCAATGGGTCGCTGCCTGGGGTTTGATCAAGTCGTCGAGATAGTCGGGCCGGTCGCCATCACGCACCAGATGCGGATATCGCTCGCCATCGTGATAAGTGATGGTGCAGGTTCGAAAATAATCGTCCACGACGACGAGGAGTGTGATCGGTTGCGAGTTGTCCTTGGCAGACTTGACCGCGTCCGAGAGCAACTCCGCAGTGTAGAGCCGGCCATTGACGCCAATTATCTTCATCTGCGAAGAGACGCCTGCCTCAAACGCAGGACTGCCGACAATTGAATCTGTGACCACCCCGTCGTTGCTCACCTGGAGGCCCAGGGAATAGACCTCGCCAGGATTGCCGCGTCGGCCTGCCAGCTTTGAAGGCTTGTCGTCAAACGTGACTTTCCAGCCGCCGTTTTCGATCCCTCCGACGGGCGCTTCGGCAGAAGTGGAATTCAACCTGGTGTGGAAGAATGTGGCCCAATCAAAAGGCGCCAAGGCGTTGAGCGTCTTCACCAGTTCGTCGAAGGTATAGGTCTTCACCTCCGGGCCACGATTCGGTCCGCCGTGAAATTCCTGGCAGAAATCATCAATCGATTTCTTGCCACCCGACTCGCGATGAATAATGGTGGCGACTTCGAGCCAGAGCAGATCGCCCTCCTCGTAGTAATCGGCACCGCGGCGCCAGTTCAACCAACCGCCGCCTCTTCCGAAGGTTTCTCCGCCGCCGCCGGCTATTGTAACGGCGGTATCGAGCAATGGGCGCCAGGTGCGTCCGGGGCGTCCGGGGCCAAGCATGGCCGCGACGCTGGCCAGGTACTCGCGGTATTGCTCGGGCGTCCACAAGCCGCTGCGTGCCGCCAACATGGGCCCGAGGTAATCCGTCAGCCCCTCATAGCCCCATAGGAGATCCGTTTTCATGGGCTGTTCGTAGTAAGGGACGGTCAGATCAGCGGGACGGCGAAACTTGCCGTTCCAGGAGTGGACAAATTCGTGCGCCAGCAGTCCGCCGAGCGATTGACCGGAACTGGGCAAGAGAAGCGTTCGCTCCGGCAAGCGGCTGTTGTTCGACTCGTGGTGTTCGAGGCCGAAGTGCGCCACATGATCGCTGAGCGCGAGCAGGAAATGATAGTCACGATAGTGGCGAGCGCCAAAGAGTTTGCCCGATTCGGCCACCAGATTGATCATCTCCTTCTGGTTTTCGGGGCTCATGTTCAGAGCATCCGCGCTGTCGGCGGCGATGTCGATTTCATGATGGATAGGCTCGCCCGGCGGAGTGAGGTCGATGCTCCGGTAAAATTCTCCCGTGATTACGGGCGAGTCTACGAGCAAGTCCAGAGAAATCGGTTTGAACGAAACCCGGTTCCCTGATTCATTTTCGACGGGAAGCGATGAGCCGAATTTCCATCCGTCCGGCATCACAAGCTTGGCTTCATACATGAGCTTCTCGGCGGGGATGTCTGCAGGATAAAGTACGACTTCATTCCATTCCAGGACCAGCAATTTGTCAGTGGCCGAGGCGCCGTCGGGCTCAAGGTAGTCATAGCTGGCATTGAGATGGCTGACGCCGCGAGGGATTTCCACGTGGAAGGTGAACACGTCCAGCAAATCGCGCTCCCACGGAATCGTTTTGCCGTCCGCCTCGAATTTGAGGCCGGTGAGATTTCCGATGGGTCCATCGGGCCCGTGCTCGCCGGGAATCCATTTCGGGTAGTAGAGAGTTAGAGGTCCAGGCTTGACCGGGATCACCAAACGGGCGTGCAGCAGCTTCTGCTGAGTTTTTGTCGCGTCCACGGTGACTGAGATTGCTTCTTCGGCCAGCGCGGCGGACGCGGCCAGCGCCAGGACTAGGGCGATAAATACCAACGAGCGAACGCGGCACCGTTCCATGTAAATTCTCCTTTAAGAAAACGGAAAAAACCCAACCGATGATAATAACCTGCTTCACGCGTGCCGTGTTCATTGCTGAGGTTTTGCTTCCGAGCGTTTTACTTCCGAAGCATGCTCGGGCAGGGCAAGCCGGGTGCGAATCTCGCTGACGATCTGGGCGGGTGAGCAGTCTGCGTCGACTGTCACCACATCTTCCGGAGGTTCCAGCGCCGCCAGTTGGCTATCGAGCATGCGTTCGGTCATGAAGTGTCCGCGGCGAGCCTGCAAACGCTGCCGCAAAACCTGCGGCGTCGCTTTCAGATATACGATTTGCAGTTGCGGGGAGACGTGCAAGCGTTCGCGGTAGGCCTTCTTCAAGGCTGAACAGGCTAGCACCGTATTCTTTCCTGCCGCAATCCAGTCGGCAATCAGGGTGCGCAACGTATCGAGCCAGGGAGCGCGGTCCGCGTCGGTCAGAGGGATTCTGTTCCGCATCTTTTCCACGTTCTCTGGCGGATGGTAATCATCTCCGTCCACGAAGTCCCATCCGAGTTCTGAGGCGAGCAATTGTCCGATCGTGGTTTTGCCCGCTCCGGACACTCCCATCAGCAAGATGACCACGAATCCTCCACAGTCACGCATCCACGGTTCATTTCACATCTTCATTTCACATACTTCGGACCTGCGGGAGTATTCCACGGGTCGTAGTGGAGCGCGAATTGGATTCGGTCGGGAATTGAGGGATGCGAATAAGACCAAAAGACGAGCAACGGGTTCGGGGTGGGATAGTCGTAGCTCTTTTCGCCGAGCTTTTGGAAGGCCAAGGCTGCGACTTCGCGGTTGTTGGGGAACAAGCCGTGCGTTACTTCGAGTCCGTAGATATCGGCCTGATGTTCGATGTGGCGGCTGAAGGCGTTGCCGGCCGGTTCGCCAACCAGGCTGAGCAGAGAAAGCGCCAGCATCAGGACTGGCAAGGCGGCCAGGTCGTTGATGCTGCGGATGTGCCAGGCATCGCCCCATCTTGTCAGCATGGCTAGCACGATGCGGCGTCCCACCCAAAAGGCGGCCAGCATCAGGGCCGCGAAGAATGCCAGCCCTTTGTAGACGTGGTTCAGGACGTAGTGGCCCATTTCGTGCCCAAAGACGAAGAGGGTTTCGGGGATGGTGAGGTCGCGCGAAGTGTTGTCCCAGACAACGACTCGTTTGGTGGCGCCGATGCCGGTGACGTAGGCGTTGTAAGTGGTGACTTTTTCGCTGGCCTTCATCTCGAACATGCGGTCGCGCGGAATGCTGAGTCCGCCGCGCTGGGTCACCTTTTCGATTTCGCTGACCAGGAGCGGCTGCTTCTTTTCGAGAGGCTCGAAGGTGTTGAACAGAGGGTCGAGGATGACCGGAGCGACGAAGATGAGCAGGACCAGGAACGGCAAAGTCAGAAGCCAGAAGTAAAACCACCAGCGCTGCGGGCTCTTGCGGATGATACGGAACAGCCCGAACACTACAAAAACGAGGATGACGAGCGAAACCCCCTCGGCCTTGCACCAGTCTCCCGCCCATGAGGCCCAGCCTTGGACGGAGAGCCCGTAGGCGCGGGAGATGTGTTGCTCGTAGATGTCGATGGGCAGGGAGATGATCGCAATTAACAGCGTCAGCAGAGGCACAAAGATCAGAGTCTGCGCGAAGCTGTTCTTGCTGGCGCGCTCGGCGAGATCGCGCAACACCGGCCCCACGCGCAGCTTGAGCAGGACGCAGAGAACCACGATCCCGAAGACCATGCCGAACAGATAGAGCACGGTGCGCGTCTGGTAGAGCGCCTCGGCTTTCGCCAACTTGTCTGGAGGCAGGCTGTATTCGGTGACTTTGAGTTCTTGCGGCTGCGGATGCGCCTGGGTCCGTTGAGTCTGCTGAGTCCCGACCTGGGTCGGGGTTGCGGCGGGCGCAGGCTGAGCCACGGCGGACGTGAGAGTGAGGGCGAAAGTGCTGCAGAAAATCAGCCAGGATGCAGTTGCTCTCAAGCGGGGCCTCTTTCCTAATTCTTACAAGACCGAATCATACGTTATCGATTGTTCAGACTATAATGGCGCGACGCGAATGGCTCTTACCTCTGGCACGAAGCTTGGCCCTTACGAAATCCAGTCTCCGCTGGGCGCTGGCGGCATGGGAGAAGTTTATCGCGCCCTCGACACGCGCCTTGACCGCACCGTGGCGGTGAAGGTTCTTGCCTCGCACCTTTCTTCCTCGCCGGAACTGAAACAACGCATGGAACGCGAGGCGAGAGCGATTTCTTCGCTGAACCATCCCCACATCTGCCAGCTTTACGACATCGGCTCGCAGAATGGGACCGATTATCTGGTGATGGAGTTTCTGGAGGGGGAAACTCTGGCGGAGCGGTTGCGCAAAGGCGCGATGCCGCTAGCCGAAGTCTACAAAATTGGGATTGACGTAGCCGAAGCGCTGGCGGTGGCGCACCGCAGCGGCATTGTGCACCGTGATCTGAAGCCGGGGAACATCATGCTGACAGCGGGCGGCGCGAAGCTGATGGACTTTGGCCTCGCGAAGCCGCTGGGAGTGCAGAATACGGCGACGGGATCACAATCGGCCGCTCCGTCGTTCACCGCTGCGCCCACATTGAGTGGGCCTAGCCCATTGACCCCGCTGACCACGGCGGGCAGCGTCATTGGCACGATTCAGTACATGTCTCCGGAGCAGATTGAGGGAAAAGAAGCAGACGCACGCTCCGACATTTTTGCGTTCGGCGCGGTGCTGTACGAGATGGTGGCGGGGAAGCGGCCGTTTTCGGGTAAGAGTCAGATCTCGCTGGCTTCGTCGATTCTGGAGACCGATCCTGAGTTGGTGAGCACGTTGAAGCCGAACACGCCGCCTGCGTTCGACCATGTGGTGACGACCTGCCTGCAGAAAAGTCCGGACGAGCGCTATCTTGCCGCACACGATATCAAACTGGATCTGCAATGGATCGCTGCGGATAAATCGTCTCCGGCCGCCGCGCCCTCGACGCCCGTGCCGTCTCTCGGCCGCGAACGTCTCGGCTGGGCCGCTGCGGTTCTGGCAGCGATTGTTCTGACTGCGGCCGCTGCCCTGATGTTCTACCACCCGGCGCAATCCGCACACTCCATCCGCACCCTTATCAATCCCCCTGAAAAGACCATGTTCAATCTCACCGGCGACGCTGCCGGGCCACCAGTAATATCTGCGGACGGCACATTCGTCGCGTTTTCGGCCACCGGCGCAGACGGCAGGACTGAGCTCTGGGTCCGACCCACGAGCTCTGTGGAAGCTCGCGAACTGCCCGGTACCGAAGGCGCGACGTTTCCCTTCTGGTCGCCCGACAACCGCTCCCTCGGATTCTTTGCCGACGGCAAGCTTAAAACGGTCGACCTTGAAGGCGGCTCAACCCAGATAGTGAGTGACGCGCCCCTCGGTCGCGGCGGTGCCTGGGGACCGGGTGGAGTGATCCTGTTCTCTCCCGCCCCTACAGCGCCTGTCATGCGCGTGAGCTCCAGCGGTGGCGCTCCAGTTCCAATCACGAACCTCGACGCCGCTGTGCACACCTCCCATCGCTGGCCGTTTTTCCTTCCCGACGGTAAGCATTTCCTCTATATCGCGCTTCAGCATGATGCTTCCAAGTCGGGGAACGACACGGTCTACTACGCGTCGCTCGACGGCCGGGAAAATCGTTTGCTGTTCCGCTCTCAAACCAATGCCATTTACGCCAGCGGTTTTCTTTTGTTCGGGCGTGGCGACCAATTAATGGCGCAACCTTTCGACCCTTCCTCTGGAACGCTGAGTGGCGAACCCCAGAATGTGGCGAAAGGTGTGATGAACGACACCAGCACCTGGCACATGGACGCCTCAGCTTCCAACGATGGTCTGCTGGTTTTCGGCAGCGGCGCCTCCGGCGATCTGGAGTTAGTGTGGATGGATCGCGGCGGGAAGATCAGCACCATTGCCGACAAGCTCCCTGACTTGCAGAGCGCAGTCCTTTCCCCGCAAGCAGACCGCCTCGCTCTTCAGATGAACGCCGGTCAGACCGATATCTGGGTGCTCGATCTGGCGCGTGGAGTGCGCACCAGAGTCACCTTTGGGCCGGTTGGAAATGTTTCCCCCATCTGGTCGCCCGACGGCAAATGGATCGCATACGGCTCCGCTCAAAACGGGCACTTTGCCATCTGCCGCAAGCCCTCCGACGGCAGCGGCGCGGAAGAGACTTTGCTCACAGTCGACCAGCAGCCTGCTCTCGATGATTGGTCGCGCGACGGTAAGTATCTGCTGTATTCGCTGCCCGTCCCGGGTGGCCCATTACACCAGATATCGGCTTTGCCGCTCACCGGAGAGCGCAAGCCGTCGGTGGTAGCGGAGAAAGGTGCGTTCGGAAAGCTTTCTCCAGATGGCCGTTGGCTCGCCTACCATTCGGCCGAATCGGGCAGGAGGGAGGTTTATGCGACGCCCTTTGGCGGCGGGCAAGGCAAGTGGCAGGTCTCGGCTAACGGAGGACAACTTCCGCAGTGGAGCAAGGACGGCAAGGACCTCTACTATATGGACCCGACTTACAATCTTTTCTCGGTGCCGGTAACGAGCGCGGGCGGCTCACTGCAATTCGGCACGGCTCAGAAGTTGATCACCAATTGGTCCGCTCCGCAGGTCTTCTATGACGTCTCTCCTGACGGCAAGAAATTTCTCCTTGACCGGGTGGCGCAGCAAGTCAGCCAGTCCGTCACCGTGGTGACGGACTTCACGGCGGGGTTGAAGAAGTAGTCTGTGCTGGGTAGTGGTGTAGTTTGACAATCACGCGAGGACTGTCATCCTGAGCGGAGCCGTTCTTCAGGCATAGCGAAGGACCTCCCGCTCAACCGGTCCAACGCGTAAGCCATTGTGCCGGGTCACAGGTCAGAATTTAAAACGCGGGTATACGATGAACGCTTCCATTCGAATTGCAGCCGCTGCGCTCCTGCTTACCGCTTCTATGTCCGCACAAGATCGTTCCACTGCGCGCTCGATGGTGGTCACACGTTACGGCATTGTGGCAACCAGCCATGTGCAGGCCTCCGTCGCGGGCGCGAAGATTCTCCAGCGCGGTGGATCTGCCGTGGATGCGGCAATTGCCGCCAATGCCACGCTTGGCGTGACCGAGCCCATGATGAACGGCATGGGTGGCGATCTGTTTGCGATTTACTGGGAGGCGAAGACCGGCAAGTTGTATGGCCTGAACGCCAGCGGATGGGCGCCGCGCGAGTTGACCATCGAGCATTTGAAGGCGAAGGGTGCGACCTCAATGCCGCAGTCGGGAATTGACTCGGTCACGGTTCCGGGTGCGGTCGCAGGCTGGCATGCGCTGCATCAACGTTTTGGACGACTCGCATGGAAGGACCTTTTCCAGTCTGCGATTTCCTATGCCGAAGACGGCTATCCGGTCCCTGAACTCATTGCATCTTTTTGGGAAGGCTCACTCGACCGGATTTCGGAAGATCCGGAAGCTCGGCGAATTTATCTGCCCGGAGGCAAGCCTCCGGTGTTAGGGCAAGTGTTCCAAAATCCCGATCTCGCGAAAGCTTTACGACTCGTCGCGCAAGATGGAGTGGATGCGTTTTATAAGGGCGAGATTGCGCGCGCGGTCGTGAGCACTTCGCAGAGTCTGGGCGGAACCATGGCGGCGGACGATCTCGCCGACTTTTCTCCGGAATGGGTCGAGCCAATTTCATCCACTTATCGCGGCTGGACGGTCTACGAGCTCCCTCCCAACGGACAAGGGATGGCAGCCTTGGAGATGCTGAACATCATGGAGACGACTCCGGCATCCCCGGACGGGCCGCTCAGCGTCGCGGAACTGCATAAGAAGATCGAAGCCATGAAGTTGGCGTATGCCGATCTGGCGCGGTACAACGCCGATCCCAGATTCGCGAAAGTTCCGGTGAAGGGAATCCTTTCGAAAGAATATGCGCAGCAGCGAGCCAAGATGATCGATCCCGCGAAAGCCAATTGCGAGGTTGCCGCCGGGGCTCCGCCCTTTAGCGACACGACTTATCTTTCGGTGGTCGATCGCGATGGCAACATCGTCTCGTTGATTCAAAGCAACTCCGCATCGTTCGGGTCGGGCGTTGCGGTGCGCGGCGTGGGATTCGTGCTGCAGAATCGCGGCGCGATGTTCTCGCTCGATCCTGCGTCTCCGAACGCGCTGGTCCCGCGCAAACGCCCGTTCCACACCATCATCCCAGCTTTCATGGAGCATGGAGACCAGCACATTGGATTTGGGATTATGGGAGGACCGAACCAGCCGCTGGCCCACGCGCAGTTCGTTTCCAACGTGGTCGACTACGGCATGAACATTCAGGAAGCGATCGAGAATGCGCGCTTCACGGTGAGTCCGCACCGTGGATGCAATATCGTGATCGAGTCGCGCGTCCCGCCGGAAGTGCGGCAGAAGCTTTCCGCGATGGGGCATCAGCTCGATGTGCGGCGCGAGTATTCAACCGCAATGGGCCGCGGGCAGGCGGTTCTGCACGACTCGAAGACCAAAGTGAACTACGGAGCGTCGGACGCACGAACCGATGGCGCCGCAGTGCCAGAGCAGTGATCAGTGTCCAGTGGCCAGTGGCCAGTGCACGGCTGCGGTTTTACTGGCCATTGACCACTGATCACTGGCGACTGCCTTTCAGTCGATGCCGTGAATCCGCATGTTGACCAGTTGATCGATGCTCAGGTCGTGCATTCCGCGAGAGCGCAGATCGCTGATGTATTCCGGAGTGACGTTGTGGATGCGCATGGTTACCAGTTCATTGGGGTCGGGATGTTTGTAGCCCAGGCCTTGCAGCTTCTCGATGAATTCCGGGGAAACACCGTGGATTCTGAAGGCGATTAACTGCTCGAGGTCCACGTGGTCGTAGCCGCGTTTCTTGAGTTCGTCCATCCATTCCGGAGTGGCGCCGTGAATTCTCATGGCAATGAGCGTGTCTTCATCGGGCGAATACCCGGCTTGATGGAGCGCGCGGACCATCTGCGGTGTGACGCCGTGGATGCGGAAAGCCACGAGCTTGTCGCTGTCCGAAACGTTGAGGCCCGCCGAGCGCAGGTCTTCGATGAAGGCTGAATCCACGCGGAAGATGCGGAATGCGATCAGCTTGTCGGCGTCCAGATCGGGGAGATGTTCGTTTCTCATCTGGCGCGCGAATTCAAGACTGACATCCTGCAGTGCCATGTTGTACTGCTTCTCTTCGTCCACGGAGAAATTGAGCTTGCGCATTTCGCCGGCGTAGTTGGGGTCAGGCTGGAAGTGGAATATGCCGGCACCTTCGCCGTTGCTGAGGAAGCCTTCGCATTCGATCTTCCCGGCATCGCGGGTGATGGTGAAGTGCACATCCTGGCGGCCGGTCTTGGAGAAGTCGACGCCGGGAAACGAAGTCTCGGCCCAGTCGGATTCGTTAGTGGAGTTTCCGCCGCGATGACGCTCGATCAGCGAGAACGCGACCTTGCCCACTTCGTCGGAGTGGCGAATGGTCCAGTCGCCGCTCCGAACGTCCGCGGCACGATTCTTGACCACTGCGAACAGCAGGCAGAAGGCGAATACCAGAAACGCAAAGGTCCGACGCAGTCTCATAAACGTTCTCCTCTGATGTCGTTAAAATCTGCCGTTAAAGATCAGCCGTTAAAGATCGGCTGTTAAAGATCGGCGGGCGATTCCAGGATTCCCATCTCCCTGAGTTGGATCAGCTTCTCCAGGCTGAGGTTCTGAAACCCGTGTTTGACGGCCCTCTCGATGAACTCTTTCGTAACGCCCTGAATCCTGGCGCGGATCGCGTCGTCGATGTCGACCTTGAATCCCGCGGCTTGCAGGCCTTTGATGTACTCTGCGGTGACGCCTTGGATCCGCATGGCGACGAACTGATCGACACCCGGCTTCAGGCCGAGAGCTTGGATGTCGCTAACGTAGTCTGCCGTCACCCCCTGGATGCGCATGGCGATGAGTCCGTCAGCATTGGGCTGCAACCCCTGATCGTGAAGGCTCCGCACATAGTCGGGGGTCACGCCTTGAATCTTCATGGCGATGAGTTGGTCGATGTTGGGCTGAAGTCCGCCGTCCTTCAGTCCGCTGACGTAGGTGGCATCGACGCCCTGGATTTTCATGGCGACGATCTGATCGGCATCTGGATTGAGACCCAGGCTACGCAGGTCGTGAATGTACTCGGGGCTGGCGCCCTGAATGCGCATGGATAGGAGTTCGTCAACATCGGGGTGCAGTCCCTGTTCACGCAGTCCCCGAACGTATTCCGGAGTGACTCCCTGAATCTTCATCGCGACGAGTTGGTCGGCCGAGAGGTTATCGAGGCCGGCAGCCCTCATACCATCGATGTAAGAGCCAGCCGTGGCGGGCTGCGGCTCGACGGCCGGCTGTGTCGGAGATTGTGCAGGAGACGGTCGCGCCGGAGAAGGTTTGGCCGCCGGTGCCGGCGTGCTCGCGGGCGCAGGGGATGATTGCGGGTCAGCCGCCGCCCTCCAACCGAGGGCTGCCATCGAGATTTGACTGGCGTGCACAACCGGCTTTGGGTAAGCGATCCCAAGCAAGGCGTTACCTGCGACCAGCGCTGCGGTGAGGCAGAGAACGCTGCCCGTCAGTCCCATGCCGCGAGTTCCGGCGCCCGTCGGCTTTAATCCAAGCACGCGGAAGATGCGCTCAGAGAGCGGACCGCGATTCGCCGCCATCGCCAGGGCAGGCGCAGTTCTCCATTCTTCCATCAGGGTAAGAGCGCGTGCGTACTCAACCGGATTGCCGCAAAGGGAGACGGCCACATCGTCGCAACAATGCTCGCGTTCGGCACGAATGCGTTTGCTCAGCCACCAGACGGCGGGATGATAGAAGAGCAGAGTCTCGACGCAGATTTGAAAAACATTCACGAAGGGGTCGAGCCGCTGAATGTGCGCCAGTTCGTGGACGATTACCAATTGCAGTTGCTCCTCGGAAAGCCCGGTGAGAGCAGTTACCGGCAGCAGCAGCATGGGACGAAACCAGCCAATCACCGCCGGCGCTTGCAGCCATGTGCACTCACAGTAACGGATGGCTCGCTCCAGGCCGAGACGGCGTTGCAGAGTCTGACACATCGCCAGCACACGAGCGCTCGCTGGGGTGGATTGCTTGCGGCGCTCGCGTTCGAGCAGCAGGAATCCTCCGGCGGAACGAAGGCTGAAGAATGCCACTCCGAGCAGCCACGCCTCCACCAGCCAGGGCAGCGCGTCCAGCGAGGGTGAGAGTCGGGAAAATCCGCCTGAAGTTCTCGCCACAATATTGTTCGCTCTATGAGTCGCGATCGTGGGCTGCATCTCTCCTGCCGAAGCAGACTTTGCCGAAACCGATGCGCCCGAAGACGTCAGGAAGAAGAACGTCGCAACCGGCGCCGCGAACATCAGGACCAACGCACCCACAGCGAGCATGTAGCGGGTGGAAGCGCGACGGCAGAGCGTCATCACAACGCCGGCCAGGGCCGCTATTGCCATGCCTTGCCACAGAAAGTGCAGCAGGGTCCATCCCAGGGAATGCATTGCGCTCGGAGAAAGCCAATTCGTGAGACTGGTCATCGTTGTCTCCTTTCGTGTCCGTCCGACTCGTATTGGTTCAGCAGGCGGCGCAACTCATCAATCTCTTCGCGCGAGGCCTTGCGGCCGGCCAGCGCGTGCATCATGAGCTGGCTGGCGGACCCTTCGAAGACGCGTTGCAGCATGTCCCCGGCAAGCTGACGTTTGGTTTGCTCGGCGGGCAGGCATGCTTCATAGACGTGCGCCCTCTGCGTTTCGTTTCGGCGAACCGTTCCTTTTACAGTCATTATTTGCAGAAACTTCAGGACGCTGGTGTAGCCCATGGCCCGTTTCTCTCTCAGGGAGTCGTGCACTTCGCGCACGGTAGATGGTCCGCGGGTCCATAGAACGCGAAGGATTTCCAGTTCCGACGCAGTGGGCTTCTGGGGAGCTTGCTTCATGGAAAGAGACCATACTACGAAGGTGTTCGTAGTGTCAACGAAAATCTTCGTAGGCCAGAGCAGTGATCAGTGATCAGTGTCCAGTCAACGGTGCCGGCCGCGGTTTTGCTGGCCACTGCCCACTGATCACTGGACACTGCCTCACGCCCTCAGCAAATTCCTTGCGATGAACAGGACGTTGGCCGGGCGCTCGCCCAAGCGCCGCATGAAGTAGGGATACCACTCACTTCCGAATGGGATATAGATGCGGACGCGCCAGCCGTCGTGCGCGAGCTTGCGCTGCAGGTCGCGGCGAATTCCGTAGAGCATCTGGAATTCGAACGAATCACGGGAAAGCTTTTCGCGAACGGCGAAGGCCTGGGCTTGCAGAATGATGTTCTCATCGTGCGTGGCCAGGCCGTGATAGATGCCGCTCTTCATCAGGATCTTCATCAGCTTGACGTAATTGGCGTCGACGTCGGACTTGGCGGGGAAGGCGATCTCCGCAGGCTCTTTGTAAGCGCCCTTGCAGAGGCGGATGCGGATTCGCTCCGCTAGGAGGGTTTCGACGTCGCTCTCGGAGCGTCTGAGGTACGACTGGATCACGGTGCCGACCGAGTTGGAGTTTCCCGGCATGCGATGAAGTTCGCGGACGAAATCCAGAGTGCGCTGGGTGTAGGGCGAGCCTTCCATATCAACCCGTACAAAGCCGGCAGGGTGCATGGATGCGGCCTTGGTGACCAGTCCGCTGACGATCTCGCGGGCCAGCTTCTCGTCTACATCCAGTCCCATGTGAGTTAGTTTGAGGCTGACGTTGGCATTGAGCTGCTGAGCGGCGATGGCGTCGAGAATCTGATTGTAAAGCTGAGCACTGTGGCGGGCTTCGTTGGGATTGGTGACATTTTCGCCGAGGTTGTCGATGCTCACGCTCATGCTTGCGCGGTTGATGGCCTGGGTGGCGCGCACGGCATCAGCAATCTCAGTTCCGGCAACGAAGCGATTGGAGAGGCGGCGTCCTAGGGAAGAACTCTCGGCAAAGGTGCGCAAGGATGTATTTTCAGACAGGCGAACAAAGAAAGTTCTTAACATTCCGCACCCGAAGAAGTATCTGCCGGAACCGATGAATGGTTAAAGAGCACAGAACGTTGTATCACAACGGGGACGTACCGCCGCCAGGCCGACGACCAAAATGATCGAAGCGCAAAGCCGTTTGCTCAAGATTGACGGCGGATGCTAAGGCGTGAAACGGAGTTCAACCGACTCATGTGTTTCGTGAGCGGCGGCCTCCCACTT
>Ga0209274_10000795_pt1 | contig 17193 bp, 15 predicted proteins | sample HubBroMetageREF1_FD_188343 | JGI IMG/M metagenome (GOLD analysis project Ga0209274, IMG submission 188343) | Reference soil microbial communities from the Hubbard Brook experimental Forest, New Hampshire, USA - Hubbard Brook CCASE Soil... | ecosystem: Environmental > Terrestrial > Soil >...
AATCGAGAGGATTCGTTTCCGTGGGCTGCAGCGCTCGACTCGCACCAACGCCGCTTCCTGTTTTCTCATTTGGCATACATCCTCCTTAGTGGTCTTGAGCCTTCTGCTGAGCCTTGTCTGTGTTCATCAGTCCCGATCCCGAGACTTCGGGGTTCGGGATCTGCGATTTAGGGGGTTTCCCTGCAGTGCGTTTCTCTGTGCCCTCTCTTTGTTTTCTCCGTGTCCTCTGTGTTCCGTTTTTGTATTTCGTCTTTTCCCGCGTTTCGCTTTAAGGTTTTTGCTTCCATCTGTGTTTATCTGTGGTTTCCAAGATTTTGCCTTTGCCTTTCCGGGGTCGGTTCGACTTCACTGCTTCCGCTAACTTCCGTGGTTAGCTGAGTGATGCAGTTAGAATTGTGCAGACGCGACCAGATGTTCCTGTATCCCCAAGTGGCTTGGGGCTAGAAGGCGCTTTCCGCGTCCTATTTCTCAGCCGTTTTGTTTCTCGGGCCGAGTCACCGTATCCCGTACTCTGTGAAAATGTAGTCCTTTTTCGCCACGATCGTATGGCACGTGAACCCGCAATTGACGACGCCCGTCGGATCGGGTGTAAACTTTGCGGACGCGGGGTTATAGTCAAACACGGCGTAGGCCCATCCCTTTGTGTCCGGGAAGCGCTTCGTATCCTTCTCGATCAAAAAAATGTCTTGCAAGCTTGCCGGTATCCTGACCGCAAAGGGAGACTCCGTGCTCTTTTTGGGTTTCCACTCGATCTTTGCAATCTTGGAGCCGTCAGGGAAGAGCTTGCCATTCCCGGGAACGCCGGCACGGTAGGCGTCGATCATCGTGGGATTGGCCACCATCACCTTAAGCAGATCATCGGTCTGGCTAACGGCCACAACCTGCCAGTTTTCGTATCCCCTGAAATCAGAGAACTTGAGCCCATTCGGCACTTGGAGACTGTACTTGTCCTGCTCGGCGGAAGTGGCCCTGCCACCTAAGCCGGCGAGCACTACCGCGACGATCACCATCAGCAAGGATAGAATTCTGGTCATGGTTCGTTCCTCCGCTCTCTGTTTTGACATGTCTCCTGCCGCCAAAGCCGAGCCGAGTATACCGCTGCCCGGCAAGTATTTCGAGACAGGACGCGGTAGCACCCTGAATAAGTCGCGTTAATCAGGACTTAGCCACAGCCGATCTCCCTTCGTTGACTTGCTGCACGGCCCAACCTAAGATTGCGCCGCTGCTTGCATGATTGGCCAAACCATATCGCATTACCGCATCCTCGAAAAACTCGGCGGGGGTGGGATGGGTGTGGTTTACGAAGCTGAGGACACGAATCTTGGCCGTCGCGTCGCCCTGAAATTTCTTCCTCAGGAATTGGCCAAGGATCCGCAGGCTCTCGAACGCCTTCGCCGCGAAGCCCGTGCCGCCTCGGCGTTAAATCACCCAAACATCTGTACCATTCACGATGTCGGCGAGGAAAACGGCCAGACCTACATCGTAATGGAATTCCTCGACGGCAACACTCTCAAGCATCACATTGCGAATCGCCCAGTCGAATTGGAATTTCTCCTCGACCTCGGCATCGAGCTTGCCGATGCGCTCGACGCCGCCCACACGCAGGGCATCGTCCACCGCGACATCAAGCCCACGAACATCTTCGTCACTAAGCGCGGCCACGCGAAGATTCTCGATTTCGGCCTTGCCAAACTCACCCCCACGGCTACGGGTGCCGGCGCTTCTGCGATGCCCACCGCTTTAGGCGACGAACTCCTTACCAGCCCCGGTACCGCAGTCGGCACCGTGGCCTATATGTCTCCGGAGCAGGCGCGCGGGAAAGAACTCGATGCGCGCACGGACATTTTTTCCTTTGGCATTGTGCTCTATGAAATGGCGACGGGAAAACAGGCGTTTTCGGGCAACACCGCGGCTGAACTTTTCGATGCCATTTTGAATCGCGCGCCGGTCGCGCCGGTGCGGCTGAATCCCCAAATTCCGGCGAAGCTCGAGGACGTCATCAATAGGACGCCGGAGAAGGACCGCGACCTCCGTTACCAGCACGCCTCCGATTTGCGCTCCGATTTGCGACGCCTGAAACGCGACACGAGTTCCGATCGCCGGGTCGCCGCCGACCGCAGCGATGCCGTTCCGGCGAGCGGCACGCCGAATTCGGCATCCGGGTTGATTTCCGCCAGCGGCTCTTCCACCGCGGCAGCGAGTGGGACGATGATCCCTGTGCCGCCAGCTCGCCCAATTTGGCGAAGTCCATGGCTGCTGGCCGTCGCCGCAGCCGTCGTGCTGATCGTCGCGCTGGCAGCCTGGAAACTGCGCTCCCCTGTTAGCTCCGGTGGCATAGCTGAGTCGGGCGCCATGCAAATCTCCCAGCTCACCACGACGGGCGACGTCGGCGAGGGAGGAATCTCTCCAGACGGGCGCTTGGTGGCCTACGATCGCACGCAGAACGGGGCGGTGAGCCTGTGGATGCTACAACTGGCTACTGGGAGCTCAGCGCAGATCTCGGACCTGGGGACTTCGGCTGTCCGGGGGGGGGCCTCGGTTCTCCCCCGACGGAAATTATCTCTATTTCTCGACCCTGGCGTTCGGAAAACAAACGCCTGCGTTGTATCGCGCAGCGTCTCTTGGCGGCACTCCCGAAATCGTGCTGGATAATGAGGACGTCACGATATCGTTTTCTCCAGACGCCAAGCAATTTGCGTTTATCCGGAAGGATCCTGCGAAACATGAGAGCTATCTGTTGACGGCGGATGCGGATGGCTCGAACGTCCATATTGTGGCGACGAAGAAGGAGCCGCAGGCATTCTCAGAGCTCGGGCCTGCCTGGATGCCCGATGGCCAACACCTTGCCGTCGTATCCCGGGAGAATGTCGCCATCGAAGGCGAGGGCATAGAGATAGTGGACTTTGGGACGGGAGCGTCCGTTCCGCTGGGCAACCTCAATTGGACTTCGATTGGCCGCTTGTCGTGGCGATCCAACCCGGACGCAATCGTATTCTCCGGCTTCGAAAAATATGGGGAATTCCGGCCGCAACTTTGGGAACTGCTCTACCCCAACGGGCAACCGCATCAGATTTCGAATGACCTCAATCTCTACGTCGATGCCGGACTGGCAGCCGACGGCAGCAAGCTTGTTGCTACTCAGAGGCTTATACGCGGCGGCCTGTGGCTGGCGCCCATTTCCAACCCGGACTCGGCACAACAGATCACACCGGGGGCCAGCCGGTGGGATGGAACAGGAATCACCTGGACCGGAAACAACCAGCTTGTTTACGGCTACGTCGGAGGCAGCAGCTTCCGCATGGCAAGATTGGAGATCCCTGGAGCGCAGCCTGCGGATTTGCGTCTGCCGAGAGAGATGCTGGTCGCACCCTCCTCGTGCGGCAGCGGCATTGTATATGCGCAAGCGGTGAAACAGAGTTTCTCAATCTGGTATGCGGAGTCGAACGGGAGCTCGCCCCGCGAGATCGCTCCTGGTCCATCCACAGATGACCCGGTGTGCACGCCGGACGGTAAGTTCGTCGTTTACGAAAATATCCAAGGAACCGAGGTTCGCCTTATGCGCGTGCCGGCGACCGGTGGAACGCCACAGAAACTGAACGACCTGAACATCAAGTGGCCCAAGATCTCACCTGACGCCCGGCAAATCGCCGCGCTCTACTTTCCCGAACAGACGGCGGCGCCCAAACTAGCGATAATTCCCGCCGAAGGGGGAGCGCCGACGCAGGTGATCGACTTGCCAAAAGATTTGTACTTCGGTTCCCCGCCGAATAACCTCGCCTGGACGGCTGACGGCCGCGGCATCATCTTCCCGGTGGTGGAAAAAGGATTGACCAACCTCTGGGTCCAGCCGCTCGGCACACTGCAGGAAAAACCTGCCCCGCCGCGCCAGTGGACTCATTTCTCCGCGAATGGCGTGTCGCGGTTTGCGATTTCTCCCGACGGCAAGCAGGTCGTCTTAGCGCGCAACGCTTCCATCAACGACATCGTCCTGATCACTCACCTGCCCTGAGGGCAAGCCAACTCCTGTTCGTCGTGCCGGCTCAACCGGTCGATGCAACACCATCCATTCAGTAGATCCGACAATAATTCCTCTAGGGAATCGATCTGTAAGGCCGGGTGTTTTTGGCTTAGAACTTAACTCCGAATAAAGTGTAGAATTCGCCTGGAAAAATCGCCCAATGGCCCTGGTCCAGCGCTCACCCAAACAATTCGACGTCTGCATCATTGGTTCCGGCGCCGGGGGCGGCATGGCCGCCAAGATTCTCACCGAAGGGGGCCTCAATTCCGTTCTCCTCGAAGCCGGTCCGGATCTCCACCCGGAAAAAGATTTCAAGATGCTCATGTGGCCGTACGAACTCCCGCACCGCGGCGCTGGCGTCGGTGGCAAAGCGAGCGAAAGTTTCGGTGAATTTCTTGCCCCCAATGGCGCCTGGAGCATCGACGGGGAGCCATACACCTCCGCTCCCGGTTCGAATTTCCACTGGTTCCGCTCCCGCATCGTCGGCGGCCGCACCAATCACTGGGGCCGTATCGCCCTGCGTTTTGCTCCCATCGATTTCAAATCCAATACGCGCGATAGCCTCGGCGACGATTGGCCCATCACCTACGACGATCTCGCGCCTTATTACGACAAGGTCGAATCCTACATCGGCGTCTTCGGCACCAAGGAAAATGTTCCCAGTGCTCCCGATGGCCTTTTCCTGCCGCCGCCCAAGCCCCGCTGCACCGAGCTGATGGTCAAGAAAGCTTGCGACAAGCTGAATATCACTTGTATTCCATCGCGTCTCGCCATCCTCACTCGTGCACTCAATGGTCGCTTGCCCTGCCATTATTGCGGCCAGTGCGGCCGCGGCTGCACTACCGCTTCCAATTTCAGTTCTAGCCAGGTCTTGCTCCCTCCCGCGATGGAGACGGGAAAGTTCACGCTCATCACCGGTGCCATGGCCCGCGAAATTCTCATCGACAAAGACGGCAAAGCCACCGGCGTCTCCTACATTGACAAAGCCACGCGCTCCGAAAAACGCGTCCACGCCCGCGTCATCGTCGTTGCCGCCAGCACCTGTGAATCTTCTCGCCTTTTGCTCAACTCCAAATCCACTATGTATCCCAACGGCCTCGCCAACTCTTCCGGCGCCGTCGGCAAATATCTGATGGACTCCGTGGGCAGCAGCGGCTATGGCTATATCCCGCAGCTCGAGAAAACTCCGCCGCACAATCACGACGGCACCGGCGGCATGCACATGTACATGCCCTGGTGGAAATTTGATCGCAAAAATGATTTTCCCCGCGGCTATCACATCGAATTTGGCGGCGGCCGCGGGATGCCCGGGATCGGCATGTTCGCCGACTTGAACGACGAGGAGGAAGGTTACGGCCTCCAGCTAAAGCAGCGCGCGCGCAAAGCCTACGGCTGTTACATCGGCTTCGCCGGACGCGGCGAAATGATTTCCAATCCCGACAGCTATTGCGAAATCGATCCCGATGCCGTGGATCGATGGGGCATTCCCGTTCTGCGTTTTCATTTCAAATGGTCCGATTACGAATTGCTTCAGGCCAAGGACATGCAGGAAACCTTCCGCTCCATCGTCGAATCCATGGGCGGCGAATACAAAACCCGCACCTCCATCGATGGCGATTACCCCTTCGGCATCGAAGCCGGCGGGCGAATCATTCACGAAGTCGGCACCGCCCGCATGGGCGCCGATCCAAGAGCTTCCGTCCTCAACGGCTTCTGCCAGTCCCATGATGTCAAAAATCTCTTCGTCACGGATGGCGCGTCTTTCGTAACCAGCCCCGACAAAAATCCCACTCTCACCATCATGGCTCTCTCCTGGCGAGCCTCCGAATATATCCTCGACGAAGCGCGGAAGGGCAACCTCTGACATGCCTAACGAATCCATTTCCCGCCGCGACATCCTCCGCACCCTCGCCGTCGGTGCCGTTTCCGGCTCCGTCCTTCAGATCATCCCCGCCGAAGCCGCCGTCTACATCCACCAAATGGTCCACAAGGAAAAGTCCTCGAGTCCGGCAGGCAACTACACTCCCAAATATTTCTCGGCCCCGCAGTATGCCGCTCTCCGCGTTCTCTGCGGCATGATCATCCCCAAAGACGACAAATCCGGCGGCGCCCTGGAAGCCGGCGCCCCGGAATTCATCGATCTTCTCACCAGCGAAAATCTCGACTACCAATTGAAACTCGGCGGCGGCCTCTTCTGGCTCGACGGTTTCTGTACGGATCGCTACGGCAAGCTTTTTCTCGATTGCGCTCTCGAACAAAAAAAAGAAGTCCTCGACCTCATCGCCTTTCGCAAAAACGCGGAGAAAGATGCTTCACTCAGCCAGGGCGTCGCCTTTTTTGCTTTTCTCCGCGACCTCACCTGCGACGGCTACTACACCAGCAAAATCGGCATCGCCGATCTCGGCTACATCGGCAACACCTTCGTCGGTGAATTCCCCGGCTGCCCGCCCATCCCTGGCTAGCCGGCCTCAGCCACATCGATCGCTTGAGCCCGCAGCGTCAATCAGAACTTAAGAAAACAACTCGTTGATGCGCGACAGGAAACACGTGTTCCGCATGGCAATCGTCCTAAACGGATTGCGGCTATCCTAAGAGAAGTGATCCACCCAATCTGGCCTCGGGTGAGCGAAGTCAGTTTACGAGGTTTGGGATGCTGGTTCTCTTCAGGTCGTCCAAGCCGCTGTGCGCGCTAGCGCTGCTCTTGGTCGCCGGATGTTCGGGTGGCGGCAAGTCATCCACACCTCCTCCCGCGGCCCGGTCCGCCACGGCGCAACCTCCTCCGGTGACAATCGTTCGCGGTGGGCCGACGGGAACCCCAGTAGCGACGCAATCTGCCGCAAACGGACTGGCGAACCCCGCTTCTGACCGCAACGCCCCGGACGCGAGCGCTGTCAGCATTGGCATTTCCACAAGTCCGGGCGCTGGCGACGCCGGGACGCGCGGCAAGCGGATCCTCATCGAAGAGGCCGCAACATTGCTCGTGACGGATCCGGACGGCGCGAACCGCCGCAAGATCGTCGAAAACGCCTCGGCCGCGGCCTTCTCACCCGATGGGAATTTAGTCGCCTATGCCGACAAACAGGGGGTGTACGTGTTGTCGCTGCTCGACGGCCAGTCCGTCAGTCTAGCGAAGGTTATCGAAGGGCAAGTGGATAATTTGGCGTGGTCGCCCGACCAGAAACACCTGGCTTTCTACATGGCAACTAGTCCGAAGAACTGGAATTTGCTTCTGGCTTCGTACCCTCCCGCCGGGGACGCGCCACGCAATCTCGGCCCTTGGTATGAATCCATCAGTTTTTCACCGAACGGGAAATTCATCGTTCATCCGTCATTTGATCCGACGTCCGCACCCGGCCCGCCGGATTTCCTGGAAACAGTCAACGTGGAAACCGGCAAACGCGAGTCGATCTACAGGGGGGCTACAACAATCTGGGAAGCTAAGTATTCGCCGGACGGATCGAGCATCGCGTTCCTGATGACCGATCCGAAGGACAATCTCTCGGAGCGCGATTCTGGCGGCGCCGTCACCGACTTGTGGATTCTGCACTTGGACTCGAAAAAGGCGGAAAAGATCATGCCCGGCGCTTGGGATTTTGACTGGTCGCCCGACGGAAGGTTCCTCGCCATCGGCACGGGCACGGAAGCGGGGGACTACCCTCCGGACGATGGCGCTGTTTTCATCAGCTCCGCCGACGGGAAAGACCAATTTCAGCTTTCGAAAAACGCCCCTTCGATGCGCGCAAGATTTTCGCCGGACTCAAAACAGGTAATATTCAAGGACTTCTATGGCTCAGGCCTTGTGGTCGGCGATCTGGCGACGCGAAAGCTGATTCCAGTGACTGGCTTCGGCCCCGGCGGCGATTACGTGGTGTACGACTGGAAATAGATGCTGCGGCCAGCAAGTTTTCCTTCCTCCGGTTCCCTCACAGCAGATAGGTCTTTGTGCCCATGGTCAGAACCGCGCTCTGTTGGAAACTATGCACTAGGTTGGTCTCGCCGGCGGCCAAGCGGAACCCGAACATGCCGTAGCGAACACTCTGGTAAACTCCTGGGACTCGGTCACCAATGCCAGCGGATCCACAGCTCCCCTATGACAAGTCGAGCAGTTAATGAAATGTTTCTGTGGATTCAGATTCATTGCTACTCGGAACCTTTCCTGGGACCCGATTTGCTGAGACGTGTTGCTGGAGCGATCTCTAGCACCAATCGGACGATTAGTCAGATAACGGAAACTTGCTGCTCCCCGGGCGAAAGGCAATTTTCCGGTAACCGCGTTTATCAGGACTTTGCGAACATTGCCGTCATTCTTCTTTTTACCAGACAGGTTCTTTGGAAAGCCTAGTAGTGGTAATATCCAGCTCGTTAACCCATGACTTGGCTGCGCAGCTGCGCTTTGGCTTTGGCGTTCGTCTGCGCCTCCACCGCCTTCAGTCAAGACACATCCTGTCTCCGCCGCACCGTTCCCCTTGGCATCGTAACGGTGCCAGGCGCTCCCATCACTCAAATCGCCTCCTCCGACCTGCGCGCTGAATTTCGTGGGAAGCCTGCCCAGATCCTTGCTCTCTCAGGTCACGTTCACCCTCGTCGCGTGCTTATCCTCCTGGACGCAAGCGGAAGCATGCAGGGACCGACGGGCGCGTTGTGGTCGGCGTCAGTCTATGTTGCCGACCAATTTGCGCAATCCAATCTGGCCAGCACTTCTCTGGGTCTTTTCATTTTCGGAAAAAGAGCGGGTGAGCAAATTCCATTTTCTCAGGGCAACGCTGCTGTCCAGCGAAGGTTGCGCGACATACTTGCTGACCCGAAGTATGCGAAAGAGCACGTTTATGGTATGACCCCACTGCGCGACGCGATCCTAGAGGGCGTGAAGATGTTTGGCACGCCTGGGGCTGGCGACGCAATCCTAGTGGTCTCGGACGGAGGCGAGAACGCCAGTCGCTCGAAAGAGAGCGCCTTGCCGGTTGATCTACTGGCGAATGGAATCCGTCTTTTCTCCTGCATCATCAGGGCACACGAGGGCGGACCCACTTCTGAGGAACGGGGGGATACAGGGGACTTGCGAGAACTGGCGGCAACCACCGGCGGCCTGGCCGTTGAGCCTTTCCGTGGACAAACTTCAGGAGACGTCGCTCAATTTTTCGCCGGTCATTCTTCACCAGTGCAGGCAGCGCTGCTGACTCTAGACAAGCAAATCACGGATTATGGTTTGGTCGAGTTCGTACTCCCGAGTTCCGTGACAAAGCGCGAACGCTGGACTCTGAGTCTTACCAAAGAAAAATCCCGCGAACTGAAGGGAGCCAAGCTTCTCTATCCGCAAGAACTTCTCCCTTGCAAGGCTACTGGCTCTCACGAAACCGTTTCCACTCAACATCCGTAGGCTAAATGGCCTGTTACGTTTCGTCGGGCTTTTTGGTCTAGCAACGGAAGTATAAATCGGGACGTGGAGTGAAAACCTCGCGAACTCGTGGATCGCTGGCTATCCGGAAATTATCGTTCGCCACCCAAGTGGACGTGTAGTCGGATTACCGGAAGTTGCGGCACTCGACGAGACCAACTTTCCGGTTACGGCGGTGGTCTCAATGGGTCGACGCAACGCTCAGTTCGAACCCGACTTGCATTGAAAACAAAGGCTAAATCGCTGGCTAGGGTTAGATCAGCCGGAACACTACCCTGGCTGGGTTTTGACCGAGTACGGCCAAACAGATCGCTTCTCCCGTGGAAGCATTGCCGAATCAACGCACTGGATGGTGTTGCATCGACCGGTTGAGCTGACAGCGGTTACCAGGAGTTTGCCGTGCTTCGGGTAGCTAATCTGGACAACCTTCTGGATTGCCGCCAAGCCGGGAGTTGATCGGATAGGTCAACACAAGCGCGTTTTTCATTACCAGTACTGCTTTTGCCACGGAACTTGCGGTCGATAAGTGAGCGGCCCTGTCACCGTCAATTGCCCTGAGCCGTTGGCGACGGGACCGAATACTGAACTGGCCGATCAACGCGGGTTCCGATTCATCATTCGACTATCAGCCCGGAAAAGGCCAGTAGGAACTGTTGATCGCAACGCGGCTTAGGATCGTGCCAGGACAAGGTGTGTCGTTTTGGATGAAGGAACGCGCTCGACGCAACGGTAGCCGAGCGCCACCAGATCGAGGCCAGTGAACAAAGATCGACGTTCGAGACGATTCTTCGAGGCCAAGTCAAAATCCCGCGCACCCTTTGCAAACACCGCAAAGAGTGCGGCACCCCGCCTTGGTCGTTAGCGCTACCAAGTCTACTCGGGAGAAGGAGCCGACAACGTCATCTAATCAGCCTGCCGGATGAAGGTCCTACCCGTTTGGTCCCGCTGAGGAACAAGGTGCTTGACGCCTTCTAGACCAAGATCGATACTGACGTCCCCTTCAACAATCGCTTTCTCCGGCTGCCAAGTTCTCTCCTTCAGCTCGTAGGAACCGAATGCCGTGCACATTGTTTTCTGCCATCCAAGCCGAGGCTCGCGCGCTCGGGCCGGCTCGATGCCATGAGGTGGCCCTGGAGATGAAGGAAAACGTGGACCCATGAAAATCCTTGTGGCCGAAGATGACGAAGTCACTCTGCGTCTCCTGCAAAAAACATTGCAGGAGGCTGGCTATGAAGTCATTGCCGTCTCTGACGGGCACAAGGCTCTCGATTGCCTTTCCACCAAAGTTGGCCCGCGGCTGGCGCTCTTGGATTGGCTTATGCCGGGACTTAACGGACTCGAAGTATGCCGCGAGATACGCAGGCACTCCGAATACCCGTACATCTACGTGATTCTGCTGACCGCGAGAACGTCCAAACAGGACGTCGTCAAGGGTCTCGAAGCCGGCGCCGACGACTATTTAACTAAGCCCTTCGACGTTGAAGAACTAAAGGCACGGTTGCGCTGCGGTGAACGAATCCTGAAACTCGAAGATCAGGTCACCTTTGATGCCCTTCACGATCCCCTCACCCTTCTTCCCAATCGCGCCTTTTTTCTCGAGCGATTGTCCCTGTGCGTCAGCTGGGGAATGCTACACCCGGAGTATAAGTTTGCGGTGTTATCCGTGGACATGGACCGATTCAAGATCGTGAATGACAGTCTGGGAAACGCCGCCGGCGACCGGCTTCTGGTACAAATTGCAGAGCGGTTACTTGGCTCCGTCCGGCGGAGCGATGCCATGTTGCGTTCGGCGGAAGCCGGGGGAACGGCCGGCCAACTCGAAACCGGCGGCCTACTGGCAAGGTTGGGCGGCAACAAATTCACCATCTTGCTCGACGACATCCGGAATGCCAGCGAAGGAATCAGGGTCGCGGAACGAATTCAACAAAACATCCAAGTGCCGTTTGACATCAATGATCAGCAGGTGTTCGCCACGGCGAGTATCGGCATTGCTTTCAGCGGGAGCGGCTACAGCGCGGCCGTCGACATGCTCGGCGACGCAAATACCGCGATGGCCCGGGCCAAGACCCTCGGCAAGGCGCGCTACGAAATGTGCGATCCCGACATGCACGCCACCGCTGCGGGCCGCTTTCGGCTGGAAACCGATCTCCGCCGGGCGACAGAACTTCACGAATTCCGCGTCCACTTTCAGCCCATCGTTTCCTTGCTCGACTTCCGTATCACTGGATTCGAAGCCCTCGCGCGGTGGCAGCGGCCGGGATTTGGATTGGTAATGCCGGCAGGATTCATCTCGGCCGCGGAAGACACCGGCCTGGTACTCTGGATTGGAAGTTGGATTTTGCAGGAGGCCTGCCGGAATGTCTGCACTTGGAACTCGCAGTTCCCCTGCACGTCTCCGTTTACGATCGCCGTCAACGTCTCTGCCAAGCAGTTTGCGCAGCCCGATCTCGTCAAGCAGGTCAGCCAAGTGCTTCAGGACACCGGCCTTGCGCCCGGCAATTTGAGCCTGGAACTCACTGAAAGCGTGACCATGCGCGATGAGAAGCACACCACTCGAATTCTCACCGAACTCCGAAAATTGGGTGTGCGTCTGTGCATCGATGACTTCGGAACAGGATATTCGTCCCTGAGTTACCTGCGCCGCTTTGCTCTGGATATTCTCAAAATCGACCGCTCCTTTATTTCCGACATGCTGGAAAACAGCGAAAGCCGGGAGATTGTAAAAACTATTTTGAGTCTCGGAAGCAACCTGGGCATGAAAGTGGTCGCCGAAGGCGTGGAGACCTCCGAACAGGTGGCCCAGCTGAAATCGCTCGGCTGTGAGTTTGCTCAAGGATACCTTTTTTCCAAGCCCCTTGATTCAGAAGCGGTGGCAAAGGCCCTGGTGACTTCGGAAGAAAACTATTACACGCTGAGGCCGGAGCGTACCCGGCAGCTGGTCGCACGCGAGGTGAGTTGAAGGACGACACCGTAGCCCGGTGGACACCCGCAGGCCGCCTTCGCCGAACGCTTCGGCGCCGCCAGGGGGCGGTCGGGTGGGCGGGTTTGAAAGCCCCCTACCGGTTTCGCGCCTACGGCGCTGGGCAAGGGGTCGGGCACGGCTCTTCTCGGAGCGCCCAGAAAACTCTTTCCGGGACAATGCCATCCAAGAAAGCAGCACGGGGTGGCGTCTGCGGGTGTATACTCCGTGCAAGGTCCTCGGGAGGTCTTCATGAGGAAATCGCCGTACGGGACGCAGTGGTTAGCAACGCTGGTAGCCTTCTCGCTTCTTACCATGCCTGGCTTGGCTCTTGGGCAAACGCAAACCCCTACTCAGTCTCCACAGCAAACGGGGACACAGCCAGCCACTCAGCCGCAGACTGCCCCGGCGCAGACTGGGGCGCAGCCACCTCTCCCGCAGCAGGACCAGCCGAACGTCAAAGCCGGCAGCAAAGACGACGTCAACGCCATCGGCAATCGCGACGTCGGCAAGGGCCTCGACTTCTACTCCCTCGAGCACGAGATCGCGCTCGGCAAGCAACTCGCGCAGCAAGTGGACCGCTCGGCAAAATTTATCGACGATCCCGTGGTGGTGGAATACGTGAACCGCGTCGGGCAGAACCTGGTGCGCAATTCGGACGCGCGCGTGCCCTTCACAATAAAAGTAATTGATTCGGATGTGGTGAACGCCTTCGCGCTCCCCGGCGGCTTCTTCTACGTCAACAGCGGCTTGATCCTCCACGCCGACGAAGAAGCGGAGTTGGCGGGCGTCATGGCGCATGAAATTGCGCACGTTTGCGCGCGCCACGGCACGAAGCAAGCCACCAAAGGCGAGATCGCGCAACTCGCAATGATTCCCGCGATGATTTTCATCCCCTACACTTGGGCCGGTTACGCCATTTATCAGGGCATGAATTTCATGATTCCGCTCACGTTCCTCAAGTTCACGCGCGATGAAGAGCGCCAGGCTGATTTCCTCGGGCTCCAGTACATGTACAAAGCTGGCTACGACCCGAACGCGTTCGTGAGCTTCTTCGAAAAAGTGGAAGCCATCGAAAAGAAACAGCCGGGAACGATTCCGAAAATTTTCTCAGATCATCCGCCCACGCCCGACCGCGTCGAGTCCATTCAGAAGGAGATCGCTACGATCCTCCCGGCGCGCGACGAATATATCGTCTCAACGTCGGAATTCGACAGCGTGAAAGCGCGTTTGCAGATGATCGAATCGGGTCAGAAGCTCAACAAGAATCCGAACAAGCCGAGCCTTCGCAAGCGCACCGATCAGAACAAGGGCGGCGACACGTCGAGCGATCCGACGAATACAAGCAGCGATCCCGACAGCGACCGTCCGACGCTGAAGAAGCGGCCCGATCCGAACCAACCCGATCAGCAGCCGCAACAGCAGCCACCGCCGCCACCACAGCCGCAACAATTCTAGGTCATGGCCTAGATCATGGCGCGGCGACGTTTTCTTTCGCAGCTGGCGGCCCTGCCCTTGCTGCTGGCGGGCGGTGCGTCCGGCCAGACCACCCACAAAACTCTAAAAATCATGATGAAAAGCGCCTGGGGATCTGACGATCCCACCAAGGCGGCATTCCCGTTTCTTCATGGTCTGGCTCTATCGGAGGCTGGGCACGACGTTCAGATTTTCCTGTTGGGCGAAGCGGTTTCGCTGATGAGGAAATCGGTGGCTACGGCGGCCGTGCCGGTGGGCTGGCCGCCGCTCGGCGAAACGATGGACAAAGTTGTGGCCCGGCACGTTCAGATTTACGCGTGCGGCGCCTGTTCTCGAGCCCGGAGCGTGGCCCAGTCCGACCTGGATCAGTGGGGAGCGAAATTCGGCAATCCGACGATTTTTGTGTCCCTGGTGGAGTGGGCCGACAGAGTTATTACCGAGTAGATTTCGGCCGGGCGAAAAAATCGGCTATTGGTGGGCGTGAACTTCGGCGACGCCGAGGCGTTTCAATCCTTCAGAGTAATATTTGCGGTAGAGGATGTCCCACTCCTCGCTGCCTTCCAGAATCTCCTTCTTCTGCGAGCCGATCTTCGCGCGCACTTCCGTGTCCACCTGCTCTTCCACTTTCAACAGCGCTGTGATGATGGTGACGATTTCCTGGCGAATCGTGTCGCGGTCTTCGACGAAATCCACTTGCGGACTCGATACGAGGAAATCGATGATTCGATGGGAGAGTCGCACCGTTTTTTCGCGGCTCAAGCGCATATCAGCGGAGGATCAATTTCCTTTCCCGCGCGAGCTGGCCCTTCACTTTCTTGAACATCTCCTGGTAAGAGACTCCTGTCCGCTTCATCTCGTCCGAGTACTTGGCAAGGATTTCGCGAACCTCCTCGTTCAGCCGGTCCTCGATGGTGATTTCTTCCGCCATCACCTGGCGAACCTGCGTCGTCAGGTTCTCCGCGCTCTTGGTCTCGATCATCTTGGCGGCCGTCAGCCGCTTGACGATTTCCTTGGCCATGTAGCCGACGTAATCGCGCGACAGAAGCATTCCGTTTCGCTCTCCACTTCAAGTGTGACTATTTCAGTCTAATGGTTGCGCGAGATGAGGTCAAGGAGCCGCGGCCAAACGCGTATCGCGCCATGGCTCCGTTCATGGCCACATTTCCCCATGCAGGCGTGTTCTGGTACCCTGAAAAGCTGCGGGGCCTGAGCACTAAGGCTGCGGCTACAAACCCCTACTTTGCGAGGAATCCCGGCGTGAATCCGACGGCGTCTGCGAAGCAAGCCAATCGCGTATTCAACTTCAATGCGGGTCCAGGCGGGTTTCCCCTTCCCGTTCTCGAGCGCGTCCGAGAGGAGCTGCTCGACTATCGCGGCACGGGCATGTCCGTGATGGAGATGAGTCACCGGTCGCCCGAGTTCGAAGAGATTCTCGAGCGGGCCGAGCGCGACCTGCGGCGGCTGATGGCGATCCCGGATGACTACGCCGTGCTCTTCCTTCAAGGCGGGGGCAGCCTGCAATTCTCGATGGTCCCGATGAATCTGTGCCTGCCAGGCAAGCCCGTCGACGTGCTACACACGGGAATGTGGACCGCGAAAGCCATCGCCGAGTTGAAGAAGGGCACGCCGTTTCGGCTGGCAGGGTCCACCGAGGCGCAGAAATTCACCCGCGTTCCGAGCGCGAACGAGATCAAGTTTTCGCCCGAAGCTTCTTACGTCTATCTGTGCACGAACAATACGATCGAGGGCACGCAGTGGGACTCGATTCCCGAGACCGGCGACGTACCCATCGCTGCCGATATGTCGTCGGATATTGCATCGCGCGTGATCGACGTGCGCCGATTTGGGTTGATCTTTGCGGGCGCTCAGAAGAATCTCGGGCCGGCCGGCGTCACCGTGGTTATCGTGCGGCGCGACCTCGCCGAGCGCGCGGACAAGAACCTGCCGTCGCTGCTGCAATACCGCTCTGAAATTAAGGAGAGGTCGCTGTTCCACACGCCGCCTACCTTCGCCGTTTATGTGTGCGGGCTGGTGCTCGAGTGGATCGACCAGGAGGGCGGCATCGCGGCGATCGAGAAGCGCAATGACTCCAAGGCGAAGCTCCTCTACGACGCAATCGACGCGACCGATTTCTACGCGTGCCCCGTCGAAAAGGCGTCACGATCGAAAATGAATGTCGTATTCCGCGTGGCTCAAGGCGACGAGGCCGTCGAGAAGCGTTTTGTCGAAGAGGCGGCCGCCGCTGGGATCGTCGGCATCGCCGGGCATCGATCGGTGGGCGGAATGCGTCTTTCGCTCTACAACGCCGTAACAATTAAGGCGCTGGAAGCCCTCGTCGGCTTTATGCGCGATTTCGAGACCGCACATCGTTGAGCGCACGCTGTGTGGCGGCGGCCAGCAGCCCAGAACCGTGTGCTCAAGATTGCCACACTAGTGTGGCGAACACGCCACACTTAGCTTGACTTGCCCGATTGGCCCAGCTATCGTGGCCTTTCGATGAGTTCCCCGCAAACTCTTGTCGCCGACTTGCCTGTAATTCCGAATCACGCTATCCAAAATCAGCCGCGCGACGCGCAACCCCCATTGGATGAATACTATAACTCGCTGTTCACCACTCTCGGGCCGCAGCATTGGTGGCCGGGCAAGTCGCCATTCGAGATCATTGTTGGCGCCCTTCTGGTGCAAAACACTTCCTGGAAGAATGTGGAAATTGCAATCTCAAACCTGCGCGACGCCCGGTTGCTCACTCCCGCAGCTATTCGCCGCGTGAATCTGCGGAGACTCCAGCGCCTCATTCGGTCCTCCGGCTATTTCCGCCAGAAGGCTCGCAAGCTGAAGGCGTTCTGCGCCTTTTTGCAGGCCGAATACGGCGGCTCGCTGAAGCGAATGTTCGCGACGCCCACCATTGCGCTGCGCGAGAAGCTGCTCGGCATCTGGGGAATCGGGCCTGAGACGGCGGATTCGATCCTGCTCTATGCCGGCGGCCATGAAGTATTCGTCGTCGACGCCTACACGAAGCGCCTACTCCAAAGGCACGGGTGGATCGACGATAAAGCCAAATATGACGACATGCGCTGGATTTTCGAGCGCCGCTTTCCCGGCAACGTCGAACTTTTCAACGAATTCCATGCGCTGATCGTGAACGTCGGCAAAACCTGGTGCCGCCCGCAGCAACCGAAGTGCGACGAATGCCCGCTCGGCCGATACCTCGAGGAGGGCCGGTGAGCGCGCGGCAACAGCAGTCCCAATGGAAGCGCCAGCTGTGGCTGACGGTTGGCGGACTCGTTGTGGCCATGCTGGCCGCTGCGGTGTTCACTCTGGGCTCGCTGAAGATCCCTCTGCATC
>Ga0209274_10000799_pt1 | contig 17171 bp, 16 predicted proteins | sample HubBroMetageREF1_FD_188343 | JGI IMG/M metagenome (GOLD analysis project Ga0209274, IMG submission 188343) | Reference soil microbial communities from the Hubbard Brook experimental Forest, New Hampshire, USA - Hubbard Brook CCASE Soil... | ecosystem: Environmental > Terrestrial > Soil >...
TATCTCGGTGATCGCCGGATTGCTGGCGATGAAGGTGGAGCGCAGGTCGATTGCGCACGTGGCGTCGCCCCTCGATCATATTGCTGAGGGGTTTCGCTTCGCCTGGGATGCCGCGCCGATCAGGTCAATTCTCCTGGTGGTGGCGCTCGTGAGCCTGGTGGCCACGCCCTACGCCGTGCTGATGCCGATTTTCGCGGCGAAGATTTTGCATGGAAATGCCCGGACGCTTGGAATCCTGATGGCCGGGTCCGGATTGGGAGCCATGACGGGCGCCCTGCTTCTTGCGGCTCGCTCGGACATTCGGGGACTCGGGCGCTGGGTGGCGATATCGGGAGTGGGATTCGGCACCGCGCTGATCTGCTTCTCGTTTTCGCGCGTGTTTCCGCTGTCGGTGGCCCTGCTCATTCCGGTGGGTTTCTGCGCCATGGTGCTGCTCGGCTCTGCGAACACCCTGATTCAGTCGATGGTGCCCGACCGGCTGCGCGGACGGACCATGGCGATCTACTCGATGATGTTCATGGGTATGGTGCCGGTCGGAGCACTTATCTCAGGCGCGCTGGCCGGACGCGTCGGCGCGCCCTGGACCGTGGCCGTCGGCGGAATCGGCGCGATTGTGGGCGGCATCCTTTTCGGGCGGCACTTGCCGAAGTTGCGCGTCGAAGCTCGCCGCCTGATGAGTGATCAGGGATTGGCCTGAGGCGCTACGATTCAGGATCAAGGGCGTCGAGCGCGCCGCGAATCTGCTCGCTCACATTCCTCTGATATACTCCGCGCTTTAGCTTTGTCATTCTTTGCCGAGGTTCTTGATGCCGCCTCCTGCGTCAGCAAACGAAGATCGCCTGGCTGGTCACGCCACTCGCGAGGGAGCGCACCACTACGCGGCGCGCTTTTCCGGACGCGCCGCGGCCGGACATTTTCGCGAAACGCCGTCAGGGCTTTTCCTGTCTTCCGTGGGTATAGGCACTTACCTCGGCGAACCCGATCCCGCTACCGATAGAGCCTATGCCGACAGCATCGTTGCCGCAGTGGAAGGTGGCTTCAATCTGATCGACACTGCGATCAACTATCGCTTTCAGCGCAGCGAGCGTTCCGTGGGCGCTGCGATGAAGCGGCTGATCTCGCATGGATTTTCGCGCGACGAGGTCGTCGTGTGCACGAAGGCGGGTTTTCTCACGCCGGATGGTGAAATGCCCGACGACCCGAACGAATATTTTGCCCAAGAGTTTCTCGAACGCGGTGTTTTTCGCCCGGAGGAAATTGCGCAGGGCTGCCACTGCATGGCCCCTGGCTACCTGGCGGACCAGATCGAGCGCAGCCGCCGGAACATGGGCGTCGAGTGCATTGATGTTTTCTACCTACACAATCCCGAAACGCAACTGGCCGAACTTTCGCGCGAGGAATTTGGGAAGCGGATTCGCGCCGCGTTCGCGTTCCTTGAAACCGCTGTGGCCAGTGGCAAAATCGCCGCCTACGGCATGGCCACGTGGAACGCCTTTCGTGAGGACGTGAAGTCGCCGGGCTATCTTTCGCTCGCCGACATGGTTGCGATTGCGCGCGAAGTGGCCCCGGACGGCCACCATTTTCGTTTCGTGCAGTTGCCGTTCAATCTGGCCATGCCGGAAGCGCTCATGCGCGCGAACCAAACCGTCGACGGCAAGACGATGGCCACCGTGCAGGCCGCGCGCGCCCTAGGGCTGACTCTTGTCACCAGCGCAGCGCTGCTGCAAGGCCAGTTGACGAAAAACCTGCCGCCTTACATTAGCGAAGCCTTGGGATTGAAAAGCAATTCGTCGCTCGCCATCCAGTTCGCGCGATCGGCGCCCGGCGTCACCACCGCGCTCGTAGGTATGAGCAACGTCGAGCACGTGAAAACCAATCTCGCGCTCGTGGGCATCGAATCCGCTCCCCGCGACCAATTCCTCAAGCTATTCGAGCCGCGAAGTAGTTAGGGGATTCGGTTTAAACGTAGCGCCGCAAGGTCCTGAGCGCAGTCGAAGGGCGGTCTTCAGCGCGGCATCTCGGTCTCGGCCTTTTCGTCGCCAATCCACGCGTCAATCGCCGAGCCTACCTGATCCAGTTTTCCCGCGAAAAAATGGTCGGCGCCATCGACGATCACCAGGCGTTTCGGCTCCGGCATCGTGGCGAACAGTGCTTCCACATTCGCGCGCGAGCCAAACTCGTCGCTCCCGCCCTGAATAATCAGCTTAGCTTTCACGCACGAGCGCAGATAAGTCGAATCGGAGTTATTCGCGGGGAGACCGAGGCCAATCAATTCAGTGACGCGAGCGTCTCCGCATCCCACGCGCAAACCTACCCACGCGCCGAAACTGAATCCGGCGAGGAGAATCGGCCGGCCGGGAAATTCGCGCGCGAGATAGTCGAGAGCGGCGCGAACGTCGTCCTGTTCGCCGCGGCCTTTGTCGTGCACGCCTTCGCTGAGTCCCGCGCCGCGAAAATTGAAGCGCAGCACCGGAATGCCGCGGCTATGAATCGCTTTCGCCGCCTGAAAGACCACCTTGTTGTGCATCGTGCCGCCAAACAGGGGATGAGGGTGGCAGACGACCGCCACGAGACTTGGATCGGCGTTCGCAACCGTCCAAAGCATCGCTTCCAGGCGCCCGGCTGGCCCGTCGATAAAAAAGCTGCGATGAAAAACGTCTGCCATGAGTGAGTAAGCGAGCGGGCTCAGGCTTTCGCCGGCTGGATCCACTGGACGGCGACGCAGGTGAGAACAGCGCTAATATCGGCATTCGGATCAGAGATCGGAGCGGGGCCGGGACCATCTTCCACGGATTCCACGCGCACCACGCGCCCGCGAATTTCTCCGCTCCCCGCCCAGTCGCCCCAGGGAATTTTCGCGAGGACTTCGTCGCCGGCGCTGTAGATGTGCGAAGTCTCGAATCGCGCGCCCGAGTGCGAAATGTCGCGCGTCATCGATTCCTCCGGCCACGGAGTTCCCACCGGCCGCACGAAAATCGGCAACGCGAACGGGATGCGCGGATGTTTGCGGCGTTCCTTCACCACCGGCCGCGGCGCACGGCGCGGCGAGTCAAAACGCAAAGCCACGCGAAAGCCGCCCGCCGTGTCGCGGTCCACCCGAACCACCGTCGCCGGAGTTTCCGGCTGGACGTACGCACCGTCCTTCGGGTCGTACGGGAACGCCACCCAAATGCGGGCCTGGATGGCACATGGCTCCGCGCGCTGGACGAGCAATCCCTCGCGCGAGACGTCGATCGTATGCGTGGTTTCCAGGCGCGTTCCGAGCGCTCCGTGCCAACGAATGCGCACCGGCATTTGCAGCAGCGCGCGTGGATGTTTTCTCAGGTCGAGCGACGCCGGAGGGCGGAACATTCGTTCCATAGGTTCCACATCCTATCGACAGCCAGCACCCACGTCAAACATTCAGACCCGAGACAACAACTAACTTCTGATCGGATTTATGGTCAACTGTGGTGAGGCTTTCCCGTTCAAGTCTGGGCTTGAATTCGCTCTTGAGCTAACATCAACCTTTGTTAAGCGAAATCCATGGAAAAGACTGAAGGCCAGCAAGAAACTGCCCGCGGCGTTCAAAATCATTTTCTCAGGAAACACTGGCTCAAGCTTGTGATCTTGGTTGTCGTCATAATCTTGATCCTTTCTTTCCTCCAACTCTCGACGCTAGATGGCCCGAACGGTCGCCGCAGAGCCAATGAAGCCGTTGCCGTTGGGAAGCTCCGCAGGATTGTTGCACTCCAAAACGATTACGCCGCTTCGCACACCGCCAAAGGGTTCGCCTGTCGCCTGATGTTACTCAGGCCGGCTGCTCCCGCTGGCGGCGAGTATGATGCAGACGCGTTCCTGCTATCAGAGAACCACGCGGGTTATGAGATTGCGCTTGCCGATTGTGACCCTGGAGCCGACGGGGTGGTTAGGAGCTATCGAATCACCGCTGTTCCGGTCGAACCGGGGAAATCGGGTGTCCGTGCATTCTGTACCGACGAAACAGGGGTGCTTCGGTACGACCTAAGCGGCTCGGTCGAACGCTGTTTCGCGCTTCATCATATAATTGAGTAGCCGCAATGCGCCACCGTCGAGGCCTCGTAAACGCGGCAACTTCGAATCGATCCACTGCCAAGCCGAGAGGGCGCAGGGCAAGCGAAAACGGGCAGCCTCTGCTCGCAGAAGGCGAAAAGCCGTTGCGCGCTGCCGGGAGCGATGGTACCTTTCGCACCTACTACTACAACCTTAGCGGAGGGGGCCATGGAAGACGGAGTCGAGCGACGCGCCGCACGACGCTTTTCGATGTTGCTTCCCCTCAAGGTGCGGTTTTCAGCCGGTTCGGGCATAACCGAAAAGCAGGGTGAGACGCGCGACGTAAGCTTTCGCGGCCTGTATTTCCTGATCGAGGCGGTTCTCGAGACCGGCAGCTCGATTGAGTTTGTCCTCACGCTTCCCCAGCAGATTACCCTCGCGGGCGACGTCCATATTCGATGTTACGCGCGCGTCCTTCGAGTGGAACCTCAGAATGGCCGCCGCGGAGTGGCCGCGCGCATCGAACGCTACGAATTCCTTCCCGCGTCAGCCTGACGCCTTTCCCGAAACGTTTGGCAAAGGGGTAGAATACTCGCGCCCGAATGGGAGGGCTTATGTATCACTACGACCCGAATACGGCGCTCGATGAATTGCGGGACGACGCAGTCCTGCCGCATCCCGTTCACCTGCGCGACATGATCCTCCGCAACAAGCTCGACGCGACCACCGCGCTCGAATTGAATCGCGACTTCCAGGAGTATCTCGCGCAGTTCGGCGAGGCGCAGGGAACCGCGCGCAGCATTCTCGAACGCCTCTCCGTCGGCATACGGAAGGCGTCCGCCTCCTAATGGCGCGCCACACGCTGCTCATCGATGCTGACGATACGCTCTGGGAGAACAACATCTTCTTCGAGAAAACGATCAACAAGTTCATCGCGCAGCTCGAGCATCTCGGCTACACGCTTGAATATGTGCGTCACATCCTGAACGAAACCGAGCGCCGCAATATCCGGCAGCATGGCTACGGCGTGCGAAGCTTTCGCCGCTCGCTCGAGGAAACGTACCTGAAGCTCGCCGGAAACGCCGCTCGCCGCGAGATCATCAAGGAAATCGAACGGATGGCGGTGGAGCTCGAAAACACGCCGCCGCCGATCATGGACGGCGTTCCAGAGACTCTCGCGTACCTGTCGAAACACCACCGGCTGATCCTGCTGACGAAAGGTGAGCAGGCCGAGCAGGCCGCCAAGATCGAACGCTCCGGACTGCTCTCGTATTTCGATGCCGTCGAAATCGTGCTTGAAAAAGAAGCTTCCACCTACGAGCGAATGATCGAGCAATTCAAGATCGTCAAATCGCAGGGCTGGATGGTGGGAAACAGTCCTCGCAGCGACATCAATCCGGCGTTGCAAGCAGGCCTGAACGCTGTGTTCATCCCGCACTCGGCCACCTGGGAACTCGAGAAGGCCGAGATCGACTGCGGCACCGGCAAACTGCTGATCCTCTCCGCCTTCCGCCTCTTGCGCGCCCATTTCTGATCGTCCGGCGTACGGGCTAAATTGGCTCTCCGCGCGCCCTCCGATCCCAAGACACTTCCGCTGACATTCAGCGATAATCAAGGCCCATGGACTACCGTCCCGAATTTGCGGATTTCGAAGATGTGGCCTACCTGAACATAGCGAACCAGGGCCCACTCCCGCTCGCTTCGGTTCGCGCAGCGCAAGCGGCGCTCGAAATGAAGAAGCTGCCTCATCGGATTACCGACTCGCTGTATTTCGAACTGCCCGACCACGTGCGCGAAAAAATCGCGAGCCTGATTGGCGCCGCTCCTGATGAGATCGCAATCACCACCGGTGCGAGCGCGGGACTTGCGAACGTTGCCGCCGGCATCGATTGGCAGCCCGGCGACGAAGTCCTCGTTGCGCGCGGCGAATTTCCGGCGCATTTCTCCACCTGGCTTCCCTACGAAAAAGCGGGAAAGCTGCGCGTGCGCGTGATCGCTCCGCGCGGCCGCTTCATTTCCGCGGACGACTACATCGAAAACATCGGCCCGCGAACCCGCATCGTTTCGGCAAGCCTCGTGCGCTACGACGACGGCTCGCGGCTCGACGCGGCCCGCGTCGCGCAAGCGTGCCACGCGGCAAATGCGGCGCTGCTGCTCGACATGTCGCAATGCGCGGCCGCAGTGCCGCTTTCCATTCGCGACCTCGGCGCCGATTTCGCCGTGAGCAGCGCCTACAAATGGCTGCTGGGCCCGTACGGCACGGGATTCTTCTGGGTCTCGCGGGAGTGGAGCGAGCGCCTGGTTTGCGGGCCTTTCTACTGGCAGGCGCTCGAAGGCGCGCGCGATTTCCATTCGCTCCCGCTTGAGAATCTGCGCATGACTCCCGCCGCGCGACGCTGGGATTCGCCGGAAACGGCGAGCTTCACGAATCTCGCTGCACTGGACGCATCGCTCGATCTGCTGGTGAAGATGGGGACGGCCGCGATCGCAAAACACAACGACGCGCTCATCGGCGAGATCATCGAGCGCCTGCCGCGCGATCGCTGCGTTCTGGCATCGCCCGCCGAGCGCGAGCGCCGCGGACCGTACGTCTGCATCTCGGCCCGCAAGCCGGAGAAGAACCGCGAGCTACTCGAGAAATTGCGCGCAGCGCAAATTTTCGTAAGCCTGCGAGAGAATTCCTTGCGAATCTCCGCGCACCTCTACAATACTTCCGAGCACGTCAGCCGTCTGTTGCACGTGCTGTCGGCGTCGTAGGGGAGACTTTTCTCGCATGAATGCGCCAAACACTCGCGTTGCTGTGATGGGTGCCGGTGCCGTTGGATCTTATTTCGGCGGGATGCTGGCGCGCGCCGGTGTGGAAGTGACCTTGATTGGTCGGCCCGCTCATGCGGAGGCGATTCGCCGCGACGGTCTGCTTCTCGATACCACCACCTTCCGCGAGCGCGTCCGAGTGAATGCCTCCACCGATCCCGCCGCTGTAGCGAATGCCGACTTTGTGCTTTTCTGCGTCAAGATGACGGACACGGAAATTGCATCACGCGCGCTGGCGCCTCATCTCGCGCCGGGCGCGATTATGGTCAGCTTGCAGAACGGAGTCGACAATGTCGAGCGAATCCGCGCCGCCTCGGGCATCGACGCGATTCCGGCGGTCGTTTACATCGCTGTGGCGCTCCCCGAACCGGGTCACGTCAAGCATTTGGCGCGAGGCGAACTCGCTGTCGGCGAGCTGAGCAAGGAACGCGGGGCAACGGAGTCGCCATCCGAACGATGCCAGCGCGTCGCCGAACTTTTCACCGGCGCCGGCGTGCCTTGCCGGATTTCCAGTGATATTGAAGCGGACCTTTGGTCGAAATTCGTCAGGAACTGCGCGGGCAACGCGGTGGCCGCGATCGCCCAAACCACTTACGGCGAGGCGGCCCGCGAGCCCCATTCGCGCGAAGTGATGGCCCGCCTCATCGAGGAAACGGTAGCTGTCGCGCGAGCCTCCGGCGTGCGCCTGCCGGATACCGATTTCGTGCAGACAGGCCTCGAGTTTCTCGAAAGCATGGTCAACGCCACTTCGTCGACTGCGATGGATATCGCGCGTGGCAAACCGACGGAGATCGATTCGCTAAACGGTCTTGTCGTGAGCCGTGGCGTGGAATTGGGAATCGCAACGCCCGTGAGCTTCACGGTTCACGCCCTCGTGAAGCTTCTCGAAGCTCGAAACGCGCAGCGCAAAGCCGCGCCGTAGCCTTTCACGTTGTCGATTTCTTCGAAAAAAGAGCCGGCGTTACTACTATTCCGGCAGCGGGTGATATCGAAATGGAATGTGCACAACCGCTTCGATGTCGATGGGCGCGCCGTCAAGCGTCGCCGGACGGAATTTCCACTGCGCCAGCGCCTGCATGGCATTCGTGTCGAGCCGAGGATCGAGTTTTCGCACGAGCTGAATGCTATCGACGGAGCCGTCCGCGCGAATGATCGCATAGAGCACGACCTCTCCCTCGATGTTCTCCTTCATCACGGCCGGTGGATACTTCGGGTCGATCTTCCGCGTCGGCACCGGACCCGAAACCGTGCCCGTGGGCTTCTTGAACGGCGAAGCTTCTTCGTCCAGTTGCGCGAAATTCAGAATCCAGCTACCGGACGAGCTCGTCAGGTTCGGCAGGTTGATGTTCAACGAGTAGACTTCCTTCCCGGACAGAATTTTTTCTGGTGCCTCATTCGGGCCAAGATCCGCGACATTTGCGGGACCTTTGCGAGTGTTCATAGGCTCCGGACGGTCGGGTAGCGACCCAGCCGGCTTCAGCAGCAGCTTGGTGTGCGATTGTCCCGACGCGGTTCCTCCGCTGGGCCCGGCGTGCGCGTTGCCTCCGCTGACGCTCACTGCCGCTGGCAATGTGCTTGTCCCGCCGCCGCTCCCAGTTCCTGCAACGGTGTTCCCGTTTGCACTGCCGCCATTCCCATTCGGCGAACCGGGCTTCTTGCCCTCTGGCGAAATTGCGACCCGGGCCGCGAGGTTGCCTGCCGGGACGCTTACCTCCGGCGCCGGAGGGGCGGGCGTGGCGGAGAGCGCGACCACGCTTCGCAAATTGGGATCGCCGCTCGTTGCCGCGCCCACGTCGGGCGCTGTGCCGGCCGCGTTCGTGCGCGCGCGGTGCGCCTCGGCCACGGCCGTGGAGACCGGGATCATTGGCTTCTTCAGTTGCGGTGTCACCGCCGCGGCTGAGACAACGCTCAAAGCTTCCGAATTCTTCGCCACAGTGGGCACGTCGGGCGCGACGGCGTTCGTCGTAGCGCGGCGCTGCACCTTCGGAGCAGAAACGCTGGGCGCAATTTGTAATCGCGGCCTTTCCAGGGCCGGGATCGCGGCCCACTGAACAATGTTGGGCAATGCTGGCTCGATTTTGGGAGGCGCCGCCGGAGCGTCGGGCCGAATCAGTGTTTGTCGCGGATGCGTCACGCGAACCGGAATCGAGAGGATTGTCTGTCGCGGATGAAACGCGTCGGCGCCGGGCTGCGCGGCCGGGTCGGTGGCGGGAATTTTCGGGGCCCGCAGCGCGTTTCGTTTTGGACCTGGCGCGGGCAAAGAGATGTGCGGCAAATCCTGCGCCGATGGGGTGTACGTGAGCTCGATCTGAACCGGCGCGAGATTGTGAGCCGTTGCCGGCAGAAAACCCCAAATCGGCAGGATCAGCAGCACGACAACGATGACGTGCCACGCCGAAGACGCCGCGAACGCCCAGCCCGAGTTGCTGCCGCGAATCCAGTGAACCCGCAGGTGCGAGTCCTGCGGCAGTTCGCTTTCCTTCGGCGCTTGCGATTTCTCGAAAAAATCGTGCAGGCTCGTGCGAAATTCCTGCCACGGCGATTCCCAGTCGACGCCGAGATCGAGGCGCGGCAAGCGCCCGTGCGGGGGCAGCTCGACCAGCGATTCCACCGGCTCTTCAAGCGCGCGTTTTGTTGCGGTCTGCATGGAGCGTCATTATATCCGACGAGTTTAGGATGCGCCCACCTACGCGGCGGCTGCCAGGCGGTAAAAACTTAGCGCCGCGTCCCCTTGCTCCAGCAGGCGCGTACGCTCCAGACGGTCAAACCGGTCGGGCAGCTCCGTCTTCACGCTGTGCTCGACGATTACGAATCCCTGCGGCGCCACCAGGTGCGATGCGTCGAGAAATTCCAGAACGCGCAATTGTTCTTCCGTTTCCTCGTAGGGCGGGTCGAGAAAAATGAAATCGGCCACCAGATGGCGCTTCGCAATCCTTTCCAGCGCGCGAACGGCGTCGCCGTCGATCACTTCCGCTCCGTTGGCGATGTCGAGCGACTCCAGATTTGTCCGAATCAGCCGCGCCGAAGCCGCGTGCGTCTCGACGAAAATCGTTTCCCTCGCGCCACGGCTGATCGCTTCGATGCCGATCGCTCCGGTCCCGGCATAGAGATCGACGAAGAGCGAGTCTTCCACCGCCGGGCCCAGCACGTTGAACAGCGTCTCGCGCAAGCGGTCGCTCGTCGGACGCATCAGCAATCTGCCCGGACTCTTCAGCCGCCGGCTCCCGAATTTTCCACCGATCACACGCATGATCTATTCCACACCTATCCTACGGACGCCAGTTGGTACCTTTTCTGCCAAGCCGGGCTCAGCGATTCGAGCTGCGCCACCACTTCATTCGCCTTCGCAGGATTCTCCGCGAGCGCGAGAGCTTCTCGCCGCGCGAGTTCCAGGATTTCATGGTCCCGCAACGGCTGCGCGAAAGAAAACGCGGCGTCGCCGTGCTGCCGCGTGCCGAAGAATTCTCCCGGCCCGCGCTGCTTCAGGTCCTTTTCCGCGATTTCGAATCCGTTCGAAGTCGCCACCATTGTTTCGATGCGTTCGCGCGCCTCTGCTTTGATCGATTTTGGCGCGATCAGGATGCAGTGCGATTTTTCGGTGCCGCGTCCGATGCGCCCGCGAAGCTGGTGAAGCTGCGCGAGGCCGAACCGGTCCGCGTGCTCGATCACCATCACGGTGGCGTTCGGCACGTCCACGCCGACCTCCACCACCGTCGTCGCCACGAGGATTTGCAATTCGCCGCGCCGGAACCGCTCCATCGTCGAGTCCTTGTCGTCATTTTTCATCCGCCCGTGCAGCAAGCCCACGCGCAGCTTCGGGAAAACTGTTTTCGCCAGCCGCCCGTACTCCGCCGTCGCCGCTTTCAGCTCCTGCTTCGATTCTTCCACCACCGGATAAATTACATACGCTTGCCGCCCGCGCGTGATTTCACGCCGCAGAAATTCCCACACGCCCGCAAGCTGTTCGTTCGACGTCCACCGCGTCTCGATCGGCGTGCGCCCCGGCGGCATTTCGTCGATCACCGAGAGGTCCAGGTCGCCGTAAAGCGTCAGCGCCAGCGTTCGCGGTATCGGCGTCGCCGTCATCACCAGCACGTGCGGCGACGCGCCTTTTTCGATCAGCCTCTTGCGCTGCAACACGCCGAAACGGTGCTGCTCGTCCACGATCGCCAGCCCGAGGCGGTGGAACAGCACCGGGTCTTCGATCAACGCGTGCGTGCCAACCAGGAAATGCACTTCGCCGCTTTGGACGCGCGCGAGCACGTCTTCTCTGTCCGCGCGCTTCTGTCCGCTGACGATCAGTTCCACCGCGTAGCCCGCGCGCTCGAAAATCTTCCGCGCCGAAAGGTAGTGCTGCGCAGCGAGAATTTCGGTGGGCGCCATCAGCGCCACCTGGTAGCCGTTCTCGATCACGATCGTCGCCGCCTCGAGCGCCACAATCGTCTTTCCGCTTCCCACGTCGCCTTCCAGCAGACGCTGCATCGGGTACGGCCGCTCGAAGTCTCCGACGATGTCCAAGAGCACGCGTCTCTGCGCGTTCGTCGGCTTGAACGGCAGGATGCGTTTCAACGCGTCGCGGATTTTGTCTTCGCGGACGCGCATCGCAATTCCGCGCCGGCTGCGGTCGCGAAGCCGCCGCAATCCCAGCGCAAGCTGATAATAAAAAAACTCCTCGAAGATTAGACGCACCTGCGGCGGGCTGCGAAAGCTGTTCAGCAACTCTAAATTCTCATCTTTCGGCGGAAAGTGCGCGTAGAGCAGCGCCTCGCGCCGCGTGGGGAATCGATAGCGTTCGCGAATGGCGGCGGGAAGCGGATCGGGCACGTTCAGATCGAAATTGAGAAATATCTGATAGACGATCCGCCGCAGCATCCGCGAGCTGAGCCCGCCGACGGACTCGTAAATCGGCACGATCCGCCCGACCTCGGTTGAATCCGGAGGCTTGCCGTCCATACTTCCCAGCAATTCGATTTCCGGATTCACCATTTCGCGCCGCGCAGGTCGGTAAGGATCGATTTCCACCTTTCCGTGCAACACCACCGCCTGGCCCGATTTCAAGCGGTCTTGCAAATACGCGCCGTGAAAGAACCGCGCATGCAAATTCCCCGACCGGTCGCGCACGTTCACATGAAAAATTGGGCCGCGGCCGCGCGCGAACCGCACCACGCTGCCCGCCTCCGCTATCTCCGCCATGATCGTGTGCACTTGGCCGGGAACGGCCTCCGCGATTGGGGTAAAGCGGATGCGGTCCTCGTAGCGAAACGGAAGATAGTTCAGAAGGTCGCCCACGGTGGTGATTCCGCGCTCTGCGAGCGCAGCCGCGCGGTTCGGGCCGACGCCTCGGAGATACTTCACGGGATGTGTCAGGGTGAACTGCATCGCAGGAGGAAGATGCGCGCAACGCAACGCGCGTCAGCCTCCTCTTATACCATCAGTCGCCGCTCGCCGCTTTCCGGTGTCATTTCTGGAGAACGCGCTAACTCAATCCTCCACTCGCGACCATCCGCCGTCAGGCTTCATCGCCCACCGGTGGCCGTACATATCGAGCCATTCGCCGAACGGTTGATCGTCCTTTGGCTCCGACCCGATGCGCAACACATTGCCGTCCAGGTCCTCGATCTGCATCTCGTACGCCCATTCGTAGTTGGTGGGTGGATGCCGGACCTTGGCGCCCGTAGCCCGATACTCCTCAAGGAGAACTTCGATGTTCCCAGTGCCGATCCAGACCCAGGCGGGCGGGTTGCCCTGATCACCGTCGCACAAAAAGATGCCGCACCGCCCGCGCGAGACCGACGCGAGATAAGGGGTTCCCCAATTCAGCTTGAATCCCAACACTTTCACGTAATGCTCGATGCTGGCCTGAAGGTCTCGAACCCGGAAAATCGGGTTGACGCCTCCAAACGCGACCGCGGCTTCTCTCGATACTTCGGTTCCAGACATTTGTCCCATCCTCCCGTGCCCTGTTGTGCTCTGCCTGTCAGGCCTTTGTCGCTCCTCCGAATCGGAGAAGCAGCTCGTCGACTTCAGCGTACCCCGAAGGACAGTCCACGCCTTCCGTTGATGCTCCCGCGGTGAGTAATGCCTCCACCGACTCCGGCGAACGCCGGTACGTCCAATAGGAGTCCACGCATGCGCGAATGGCCAGCGCCAGCGCCGTACGTCCCTTGCCGTCGAGCGCATTCACGGGCGCGCCCCGGTCGATTAGGAGTTTCACGGCCGGAGGATATGCTTTCCACGCCGCCACGTGCAACGCCGTGCTGTCTTTCGCGATATCGAAGTAAGGGTCGCCCCCGTACAATGCCGTCACCGGAACCCCCAGCTCGAGCAGGAGCCGTACGCCGTCTGTATTCCAGGTTCCCGCGAATTCCGCCAGCAGCGTGCCTCCCTCTTTCAAAAGTTGGTCGACGAGTTGCGGCTCGCTCTCCGCGATCGAACGAACACCCGCCGCGTCGTTCCGAGCGCACGCGGCGATGAGTCGCTCCACTCCTTGAAGCTCGATCGGAAATCCTGTTCGTTCGAATAGTTCGAGTACGTCGCCCCGCCCGCGTCGCGCGGCCATCGCCACCGCCGATTTGCCGGTAGATCCCAAGTTTCCCACCTTGGGGACGCTCGTCAGCAGAGTGGGATCAGCTCCGTGGTCGAGCAACACCTCGATAATCTTGATTGAATTATCTCTCTGCACGGCATGATGGAGCGCCATCCTTCCCCATCGCGTACTTTGATTCGGGTTGGCGCCATGCTGCAGCAGCCATTGGATCCCCTCGTAATCGTGCCAATCGGTCTTGCGGAGCAAAATCGTCGTCAGGCTGTCGTCGTTGAGCTTCCCGCTCTCCACTAGGACCTTGAGCGCGGCATTGTCGCGCGTCTCCGGCACATGGTACGGCGTTTCCCCGTCGTTTGGATCCGCGCCCCGTTCCAGCAGCAGTCGGGTCAACTCCGCGTGATGCGCAACCCCGGCCGCGCCGTAGATCGCGCTCTCCCACTCCGGCTCCGGCTGATGATTTTTCTCCATCCAGCCGGTATTGGCGCTCGCTTCGGCATCCAGCAGCGCCGTCGCCGCGCGGACGAACCCGTCCGACCGTTCCTTGTCTAGCCGCAGGTATCGCGAAAAACAAAGATACGTCAACGCATCCCAGCCAAGCGGCCCTCCTTTCGTCGTTGCGCTCTTCGCGTCGCGCGCAATGAAACGCCGCACCGCGGCCGCGTCGCCCAGGATTGCCGTGGTGTAGACATTGCTGCTCCCAACCTCCGGATACGCCGCCAATATCGCTTCCGCTCGATCCAGCGTTCCCGAGGCATGCGAACTTCCGTCGAGAGGCACGCTCGCGGCCTCGATGAAAGCCGCCACCGGATCGGTTATTCCGGCAACGAAGTTCTCCGTATTCAGTTTTTCGATTTGCTTCGTAAATTTCGGCCAGCTCTCGAAGCCGTGCTCGCGCGCGATGGCGAACTGAGCGTCAGCCAGCGCAATCTTGGCGCGGGAGATTGCGGAACTCTGCAGGTCACTCAAACGAGGATTATGCTGTTTGATTCGCAGAACCGCTTCGGGATCGCCTGCCTTGCAGGATTTCAGCAGGTCTTTCGCTTGTTTCTTGTACTGCTCGAGGCTGGGGCGTGCGGGTAGTTCTTTGGCGTCCATTACGACCTTCCTTTCGTAACTGCGCCTGGAGTCCGCCCGAATCAGGCTGAAAGAAGGTTCGTAACCTTCAGGATTTTGCGTAAGGTGGGCACGGCCCTTTCCGCGGACTGGATGCGCCCTTCGCGCCGATCCCACTCTATCGGTTCCGATGAGCGAAATCAATCGCAGCAATCCACTCAATCGACCGCGGTTTGCAAGTAGCGCCGGCGTCCCGCCGGCTCTTTGAAGAGAATTCGTGACGCAGCCGGCCTTGTCATCGCGAATCCCCGATTCCTCGGGAAGGGATCGCATTTCGTTTTTGGGCTTTCAAGGGGTTTCGGTCAGCGTGTATTCGAAATCGTAGGAATGCTTACCATTGTCGATCTTGATTGTGAAAGTGCCGGCGAGTCCCACGAGCTCACCCGTCCCCGAATCCGGCACCACAGTAACGCTCAATTGCGGCGTCCCGCGCGTCATCGTCCCGCTGTGTTGAAGGACGAAGCTTCCCTCGCGGCCATTCAGTTTTCCGGTTACGCGCTCAATCGCAACATAACCACCCGACGACCCCTTGGCGCCCGTTCCGGCGCTCAACATCTGGCCCCGGCTGGTCCCTTCGAGATCCCCGTGGAACTGTTTGTCGCTCAACATCCTGCCGAGACCCACATCGCCAGGCTTGTCGTCGAACGGCACGGGTGTGAGCTTCACATCAAAAGTTCCCATCGCATGCGTCGTCACGGCCTTCTCCTTTTCAGTTCGAGTGGGAACCGTCCAATCGACCAACGCGTATCCTGAGAACCCGGAACCGGCACTCAAGCGAGCGTTAGGGTGACTGCCAGGCTGGCCGTCCCCCGATTTTGCGGCGGCAACCACTCGGAGCAGCAGCCCGCTGCCGGCGCGGATATTCAAATCGCCATCGCTCGACGTCAGCGTAATCCGGCCAACTGGGTCGGTGCGCCCTGCGTGCGCAATCGTCACGCCGTGAAAGCCGTATGCTCCGCATGCGTCAGAGGAAAAGAGCCACAACGATTGTGGCCGGTCATTGCCTTCAATCGCGCCACGGCATTCACCTGTGGCGTTCGGCCTGACCTGACCCACCACGCCATCTCCGGCCGGCTCGCCGACGATTTGGGAGCCGTTCATCACGTGGCCTCCGCCACGGTATACGACTTCATCGCCCCCAACCTGATTTGTGGTGTAGGCCGCTGATGGGGTGTCGCGATCTCCACCCATATCTGGAATCTGGGCGTCCTCTACCTCCATTGGCGAAGCCAAGGCCCTGAGATCGGTAACCAATGTGATCCTGCGATGAGACAACAGCAGTTCATCAAATGTTATCGAAATACTCGCACTGGCTCCGAAAGAACGCGGAGTTACATCGATCACTTGCCCAGTGACCTTTGCGCCGGCGCGGATTCTTGATCCGTCGCCGAGGGATACGTCTTGCATGACCCTGGCTGTGATGACTTGTCCCGGTTTCGTGGCTCTTGAAAGGGATGAATTCAACCGTACAGGAAGCACGGTCCCAGCAGGGACTGCTTCCTGCGCCAAGACTTTGACCGGAAGAATCAACAGGCTTAGGAGCAGAAGGTTGTGTTTGATGGCAGTTCCCTCAATTCATTTTACACCTCCCGTCGCCGTCTACTGACTGCTTCGCCAGTGCTCGCCTTCGATTGGCTCACTCCTTGCAAGATATCCACAGGGATCCTGCGCGCGGAGAAATCGGCAAACTTTCAGGGCGCGTCCGAATGCCTCTAAGTGCTGCCGTTACAATCCGTCACAGTAACTCTCCATTTCGGTCAGGAAGATTGCGGTGACGCAGATGTCCGATAGTGGGAAAATGGCAGATCCGGGTGCTCACCAACGGCCACTTGAGCCGTCTATCTCCCCGGAACTCGCAGAAAGGCTTGCCGGCAAAAGCGAGCTTCGCCGTTCCGATTCCGCAGCACCCCTCGGAACCGAGTCGCAACCGGCCCTAAAAACCATGGGGATCAGCGTCGCACTCCAGGGGGATGCGCGCCAGGCAGCAGCGGTGAAGCTAGCGGAAGAGCACGGTCTCATCCGCAAGGCGCAGGCGGGCGACCGTCTGGCCTTCGAAGAGCTGGTCAGGCGCTATGACCGCGATGTTCTGCGGCTCGCCCTGAATTTGGTCCACCGCCCGGAAGACGCGCGCGACATTTATCAGGAAGGTTTTTTGCGAGTTTACAAGAACCTGCACCGCTTCCGGTTCGAGTGCAGCTTCTATACCTGGTTATATCGCATCGTGACGAACGTCGCTCTCGACCACTTGCGCCGCCGCACGAGTCGCCGCGAAGACCAGGCGCCGGTTCCCGAGGAAAACGAAGGCGGCACGCGCGACTTTTTTGATCGCCAGCCGGAATTGCGAGCCGCGGCCAATCCCGAGCGGCACCTGCTCGGCCAGGAACTCGGCCAGCACATTTCGGCCGCGCTCAACCGGCTTTCGCCGCGCGAGCGCATGGTCTTCGAGATGAAGCACTATCAAGGCCTGAAATTGCGTGCTATCGGCGACTTGCTTGGCACGTCAGAAGAAACAGTAAAGAATTCGCTGTTCCGGGCCACGCGAAAATTGCGTGCCAGCCTGGATTTCATGAGGTAATGCGAGGCAATCGAAAGATGGAGTACGCCAAGAACAAACCGGGCCAGCCGTGCAGCGACATGGAACCGCTGCTGGTTTTATCGGCGGCCGGCGAGGAACTTGACCCAGCGGAGC
>Ga0209274_10000800_pt1 | contig 17151 bp, 12 predicted proteins | sample HubBroMetageREF1_FD_188343 | JGI IMG/M metagenome (GOLD analysis project Ga0209274, IMG submission 188343) | Reference soil microbial communities from the Hubbard Brook experimental Forest, New Hampshire, USA - Hubbard Brook CCASE Soil... | ecosystem: Environmental > Terrestrial > Soil >...
TTTCGGATTGGTTCAACAATCGCATTCGCAAGGTCGATACCGCCGGCATTATTTCGACCGTGGCCGGGACCGGCACAGAAGGGTTTGGCGGCGACGGAGGCCCGGCTACGTCGGCCATGTTGTACCTGCCGACGGACGTCGCGGTCGACGCCAAGGGCAATTTCTACATCGCAGATTGGGTCAACTTGCGAGTTCGAATGGTCAATTCATCCGGCACGATTGAAACCCTGGCAGGATCGGGCAACCTTGGATACAACGGAAACAACCTGCCGGCAAACCAGACCAACCTGCTTCCAATCGGTCTCGCGATCGCCGGCGATGCACTTTACGTATCCGATGAAGGCTCTTTCCGCGTTCGCGAGATTCAGTGACGGACGGGCTCGTCGGGACAGCGAGAGCGAGAGATTAGAAGTCCGTCCCTGCGTGCTGCGGGTGGAAGGGAATCTGGAACGTCGCCTCGACGTCGACCGGCGAGCCGTTCTTAGTGGCAGGCTGAAATTGCCACTGCGCAACCGCCTGGCTGGCGAACCGGTCGAGGCGCTCGTCAACCCCACGCAGGACGCGCACATTGCCCACGGTGCCATCGGCGTGAATGATCGCGTAGAGAATCACGGTGCCGCCGACGTTCTGGCGCATCAATTGCAGAGGATACGCGGGATCGACCTTGCGGATCGCCGCCGGTTGGGAGAGTTCTTCTGAGGGTGGGTTCGCGTCGTGATTCTTTGAGCCAGGATTGTCTGAGTCGTGATTACTTGAATCATGATTATTTGAACCGTGGCCGAGTTCGGCGAAGCGAATCACCCAACTACCGGCGGCGGAATTCAGATTCGGCATGTTCAGCGTAAGCGAATAGAACTTGCGGTTGCCGAAAACTTGTCGTTCGGCTTCGGAAAGCATGGCGGTGCTTTCGGGTTGCATTCCGTGAGGCGGTGTGCTGATCACGCGCGACGGGCGCACGCTGGCCATGAGATTCGGGTTGATGGAATTGGCTGAGGCTGGGTTGTTTGAGGTTGACGCCGGCCTGGGATCGCCACCGACGGTCGAGGGTTTCGCCGCGGTGCTTCCGACGTAGAGTCCGGCTGGCACATCGCTGGTTCCTTTCCGGTTTGATCCACCTGCATTCTCTTTGCTGCCAGACGCTGCAGGCTGTGTGGCAACGAAGGCGCCGCGACGGTTGCCTTGAGGTGGGCTCGGCAGCGCACCAACCGCAGGATGCAGGTTCAGCGCAATCACGCGGCCGCGCCCTCCAAAGGACTCTCCTGAAGATCCTGCGGCAGAAATCGACGGGGGCGGAGGGACGACCTGCGGAGCACCGATGCCGACGCCGAAGGATCGAGAAGCGGACAGAGTGCGTTGTTCGCTAACCGGGAGCCGCGGCGCCGGGGCAATGACGGAGCTCCGGCCGATGTTTAAGTCGCCCCGCACACGAGTGGACGCCGTCTCTACGCTGGGCGGAGGCGCGATGACAGAAAGTTGCGGAGCATGTAAAGCGGCCGCGTTCGGAGTGGACAGGTCGGGCGGCGGAGCAACGACCGATGTTTGCAGCCAGGGTGAACTCCGCCGATGCGTAAGATGAGCGGCGTCCGGCGGCGGGCTCACGACGGACTCCATGTGAGGGGCGATGCGGGTAATGTCAGCAGCGGGCGTCAGCGGAACGGGAGGGATCGCGAGCTGAGGCTCCTGCATCTTTTCCGACCAGGCCACGATGTTGGGCAGTGCAACGTCCCGCTTCAGCTTTATGTTGGGCGGTGTCACGATGGTTTGGGACCGGTTGTCGGCTTCGGGAGGAAGAGAAATAATGGGCTGCCGAGACGATGCCTGGCGAGACAACTCCGGATCAGCCCTCCTTGGTTGCGCCGCCCGAACTCGGCGGGTATCGAGTGGTGGGAGGTATTCCGTGGCCTGGTAATAGACCACCTGGGCCTGGTCGAAGGTTGGCCTCGCCACGACCTGAGGCTGCAGGGCAAAGAAGCGGGTGAATCCGATGAGCAGCCCGAATACGATGACGTGACAGGCGACCGATTGAAGAAAGCGGTTCCATGGGAGCGGGCGCGTCACGAATACATCGGGCCAGAAAGCTGCTGGAGCGGAATGAAGTTCGAGCGGCGGAAGGGGCCGCGGAAAGACGAAGTCATGCAGATTTTCGAGGAAGACGCGCGGCCAGGAAGGCAGCTCGACCAGAAGCCGCAGAACGGGAGTGGGCTGCTGGATTTCGCTGGGAAACGGACCTGCGGTCATCGTATCTATAGTAGATGCGCGACGGGGAGTTGGGATATCCGGAAGGGCATCGAAAGCAATTTCATGGCTGGCGGGGGCGGCAGCTTTCTAACTGCGGGGTTCAGGACACGGTTTCCGGGCTGGGGTCCAGAGATGATCCGGCGCATCTCGCTCGCGAAAAGACCGTTTATAATCTTGTACTTCGGCATTCCGCCGCATTTCTAACGGTTAAGGACAAACATTGCTCGACTTTTTAGGCGATTACGACGCACCCACATGTGCGGGACACTGCGCCCCTCCGACGCCGGCAAGAAAGCCGTGCTCATGGGATGGGTCAACCGGCGGCGCGACCTGGGCAACCTCATCTTTATTGACTTACGCGACCGCACAGGCGTGACTCAGGTCGTGCTCAATCGCGAACGAGACGCTGCGGCGCACGACAAGGCCAATACCCTGCGCAACGAGTATGTAATTGCTGTCATCGGATCGGTGAAGCTGCGCGACGCCGATACGGTGAACAAAAACATTCCCACCGGCGAAGTAGAACTGGTCGCGGACGAGATTCGTATTCTCAATGAGTCGAAACTGCCGCCGTTCTTGCCTTCGGACACGGCGCTGACCAACGAAGAGACGCGGCTGAAGTATCGCTATATCGATCTGCGCCGCGACGTGATGCAGTTCAATATCGAGACGCGGCACAAAGTGGCCAAGGCGATCCGCGACTATCTTTCGGGGCAGGGATTTTTCGAGATTGAAACGCCGTTCATGACGCGTTCCACGCCGGAAGGGGCGCGCGACTATCTCGTGCCTAGCCGCGTGCAGCCGGGGACGTTTTATGCACTGCCGCAGTCACCGCAGTTGTTCAAGCAGATTCTGATGATCTCAGGCTTCGATAAATATTTTCAGATCGTGCGTTGCTTCCGCGACGAAGACCTGCGCGCCGACCGGCAGCCCGAGTTTACCCAGATCGATCTGGAAATGTCGTATCCGCAGGCAGAGCGCGTCTGGGAGGTGGTCGAAGGATTTCTGACGGCGGCGTTCCAAGCCACGGGCAGCGCGATCAAGACGCCGTTTCCGCGCATGGACTATGACGAGGCCATCCGACTCTATGGCATTGATAAGCCTGACTTGCGTCTGCCGGCCTTCACCGACGTGCGCGAGTGCTTCACGGCGGAGAATCTGCAGGAACTCGCGATCAATGCGAACCTGCCGGTGATCGCCATCCGCACGCCCAAGGTCGGCGAGCTTTCGCGCAAAGAGCGCGACGACATCAAGCCCATGTTCCACGCCAAGGGCGGCGCAAAGATTTTCGAAGACTTCAAGCGCATCGGCAACAAGTTCCCCGAAGCCGCGGCCGCGATCGCAAAGAAGACTGGAATGCAGAGCGACGACGGCGACCTGATCGTGCTGGTGGCCGGATCGGCGCAGGCTGGTCCGCAAACTGCGATGCCCGCGCATCGCAAGGTCACGCCCGCGGAGCTGGCAATCTACGCGTCGGCTGGATTGCTGCGATTGGCGCTGGCCCAGAAGTACGCCGAGAAGCACGGCATCTTCAAGAAGTCCGGCGACCCCGCGAAAGATTTCCGCTTCTTGTGGGTCACGAATTTTCCCATGTTCGAATGGGACGAAGGCGAGAAGCAGTGGATGGCGGCGCATCATCCGTTTACCTCGCCGCATGATGAAGACATGAGCTTGCTGGAAGCTGGCGTCGAGTCGGTGAACGACCCGCAGTCGCCGCTGAGCGCGGTGCGGGCGCTGGCCTACGACGTGGTGCTCAATGGCACCGAACTGGGTTCGGGCTCGATTCGGATTCACCGCCAGGATATTCAGAGCAAAATTTTCCGCGCGCTGGGGATGACTGATGAAGAGGCGAAGTCGCGCTTTGGATTTTTCCTGGAAGCGCTGGAGTATGGAACGCCTCCGCACGGAGGAATCGCGCTGGGACTCGACCGCATCGTGATGATTATCGCCGGCGCCGAGAGTCTGCGCGAAGTAATTCCCTTTCCCAAGACCGCGCGCGCGGTGGATCTGATGGTCGACGCGCCCACGCCGGTCAGCGAGCGGCAATTGCGGGAACTGGGCATTGCGGTGAAGAAGTAGCTTGAAAACTATAAGGCTGCAGCGCCTTCCAGCGCTGCGGTTCTAGCACTCAAAGCAACTGGCTCAATCCGTTCCGTCTATAACCATGCGAAAACACACTCCGATAGTTCTGCAGCTTGCCCTGTTTGCCTGCGTAATCTTTGCGGCGCTTTCCGCTGCACTCGCAGCTCCCCAACAATCCGGAACCGACGCGGCCGCCGTGGTCGAGCAGGGCAAGTTCACGCTGCACAAATTCGAACAGCCGATCGGCGAGGAAACGTACGAGATCCGGCGCGACGGTGACTCCCTCGCAGTCAAAATCGATTTCAAGTTCACCGACCGCGGCTCGGCAGTCCCGTTGTCGGCGACTTTTCGCGCGGCTCCCGATCTGACGCCGCAAGCTTTCGAGATCAAGGGCCAGACCGCCCGCCCCGTGTCGATTGACGAAGCCGTGACCATCGACGCCGTAAGCCACAAAGTTCACTTCCGCACCCGCAACAAGCAGAGTGAACTCGCTTCGCCCTCCGGCGCGTTCTTCACCATTGCGGGCTACGCACCGACGACCATGCAGATGCTCATGGTGCGCTACTGGGCCACACACGCTTCACCGGCACAACTGGCGACACTTCCGAGTGGCAGCGTGAAGGTGGAACCTCGTGGCCAGGACACGATTCACATTACCGGAAAGGACGGCGCACGAGACGAGAAACTCGACCGTTACACCATCGAAGGCCTGATCTGGGGACGCGAGACCTTATGGTTTGACGTGAACCGTAACCTGGTTGCCGCGATCACAACGGATGCAGAATTCGACCACTTCGAGGCCATTCGCGATGGCTACGAAAGCGCACTGGGCGATTTCGTAGGACGCGCCGGAGCGGATGGTATGAGTGCCCTGGCGGAAATCTCCAAAAGCATTTCGGGCAGCCGCGCGTCGACCATCGCTATCGTAGGCGGAACGCTTATTGACGGAACCGGCGCAGCACCGGTCGCGGATGCCGCGGTCGTGATTCATAACGGGCGCATCGTCGCCGCTGGGCCGCGATCCAAAGTCAAGATTCCCAAGCACTCGAGCGTGGTTGACGCACACGGCAAGACCATTCTGCCGGGGCTTTGGGACATGCACGCGCACTTCGAGCAGGTTGAGTGGGGACCGATTTACCTGGCGGCAGGCGCGACCACGGTGCGAGATTGCGGCAATGAATTTGAGTTCATCACTGCCGTGCGCGACGCCATTGCTCAGGGGCATGGCCTCGGTCCGCGAATTCTCGCCGCGGGCATTGTCGATGGCTCGAGTACTTACACCATCGGCGTGGAACGCGTCGATACCCCGGAGCAGGCCCGAGATTGGACTGATCGCTATCACGCTGCAGGTTTCCAGCAGATGAAGATTTACAGCTCGGTGAAGCTCGAGGAACTGAAAGTCGTCGCCGACGAAGCGCACCGCTTGGGCATGACCGTGACTGGACACGTCCCGGAAGGATTGAACGCCTATCAGGCGATTGAAGCGGGACAGGACCAGATCAACCACATCACTTTTATCGCTGACATTATGCACGCGCCGTTTCCCGCGGACATGAGCCGACTCGACAAGGCGAAAGTCGTGGCCAATCTTGACCTCGATTCCGCAGACGCGCAGAAGGCGCTGTCGTTCCTGAAGCAGCATCACACCGTGGTCGATCCGACCATGGCCACGTTTGAATTTGTCACCGTATCCACTGCCAAGCCGCCCGCCAGCTTTGAACCCGGCGTAAACAAGGTCGCGCCCGAACTGGCCGAGCAACTCACCGACGTCGAGCCGCCGACGGAGCATGCCGCCCTCGCCGAACAAGTATTCCAGAAACAACTGGCGATCGTTGGAGCCCTGCATCGAGCGGGGATTCCGATTGTCGCGGGAACCGACCAGACGGTTCCGGGATACAGCCTGCACCGCGAAATGGAGTTGTACGTACAGGCCGGATTTACTCCGATGGAAGCGATTCAGGCGGCCACCATCGTTTCCGCGCGGGCCATGGGACTCGAGAAGGAATCCGGCACCGTGGAGAAAGGAAAGCGCGGCGACGTGATTCTGGTCAACGGCAATCCTCTGGACGACATTCACCAGCTTCGCAATGTCGAGTACGTGATCACCAATGGAATTATGTTCCATGCCGCGGAACTTTGGCAGAGCGTGGGATTCAAGCCGTGATGCGCGTCGATTTGAAACTTCCTCGGCTGCGCTGCTAGTCTGCCTGTTATGGCAAAGCGCGCGACCAAACCCCAAAAAGCCAGAAAGTCTCCGGCTCGGCCTTCCGGGAAGTCTCCCCGTCAGAAGAATCTGAAATCCCGACTTCTCGCAAAAAACGCGAGAAATGGGGCACCTACAACCAAACAATTTCTAAGCGACAAGGTCGGATACTTTACCGAGTCCGTAATACGGGAGATGACGCGGCAGGCCATGCTGCACGGCGCGGTGAATCTGGCGCAGGGGTTTCCGGACTTCCCTGCCCCCGCGGAAATCAAACAGGCCGCGCAGCAGGCGGTTGCGGCCGACGTGAATCAGTACGCCATCACCTGGGGCGCCAAGAATCTGCGCAATGCCATCGCTCGACAGATGGGCGTCTGGCAGGGGATTACGGTCGATCCCGAGAAAGAAATCACAGTATGTTGCGGATCGACCGAGGCCATGATTTCGACTCTGCTGGCCGTGTGCAACACTGGCGACGAAGTCGTAATCTTCGAGCCGTTCTACGAAAACTACGGGCCCGACTCTGTGTTGAGCGGGGCGAAACCGAAATTCGTGAAGCTGCGTCCGCCGGCGAGTGAGGGCGGCGAGTGGACGTTTGACGAAAAAGAACTGCGGCGGGCCTTCGACAAGCGCACTAAGGCGATCATCGTAAACACGCCCAACAACCCTACTGGCAAGGTGTTCACGCGCCGCGAACTGGAATTGATTCGCGATCTCTGCGTTGAGTTCGATGTGCTCGCGATTACCGACGAGATTTACGAACACATTCTCTACGAAGGAACCAAACATATTTCGATGGTTTCACTCGACGGGATGCGCGAGCGGACGGTGACCATCAACGGCATGTCGAAGACCTACAGCGTGACGGGATGGCGCGTGGGATGGGCGGTTGCGCCGGAGAAAATTACCAATGCCATCCGCAAGGTGCACGATTTTCTAACCGTGGGTGCGCCCGCGCCCCTGCAGGAAGCGGGGGCCGCTGCGCTGAGTTTGCCGGCGGAATATTATGCGAAGCTAGCCGAGGGATACCGGGTACGACGCGATCATCTCATGCCCGCGCTGACCGCGGCTGGGTTCCAATGTTTCCGTCCGCGGGGCGCGTACTACGTGATGACGGACATTTCGGCTTTCGGTTTTAATGACGACGTTTCGTTTGCAAAACATCTGGTGCAGAAGATTGGCGTGGCGTGCGTGCCGGGATCGAGTTTCTATCGCGATCCGCGGGATGGGGCAAAGCAGGTGCGGTTTGCGTTCTGCAAGAAGCCGGAGACGCTGGATGAGGCGGCTCGGCGGCTGGCGACATTGCACCGCTAACTTCAGTTTTTCGCTCACCCCATGGCGCAACTGCGCTGCTGGCTAACAGCAGGTTCCTCGCTGCGCTCGGAATGACAAACTTAGTGAGCGCTACTTCGTGATCACGCCGCAGGCTACGCGGTCGCCTGAATTGCCCGAGGGGTCGGTCTTGTAGTCGTCGGCTTTGGCGTGGACTACGATAGCCGCCCCATTGGTCAAAAGCGAATGCGGGCCATCTTTCAAAGTGACGTCGGCATCTTCCATTTTAATTTTAGCTTTGCCATCGGCGCCGACCGTGAAGTTCTTCATGTCGCCGGCGTGGTGGCCATCCGGACTATCAAAGCCGTGCTTTTTGCCGTCGGGATTGAAGTGTCCGCCCGCCGATTTGAAATCTGGAGCTTCGCACTTAGGCACCTGATGGAAGTGGATGGCATGCTCTCCGGGCGTCAGGTCGTGGAGTTCGAGTTGAACTCCGACACCCGGACCCTGATCCCAGAGTAGGACGTCACCGACCAATTTTCCCTGCGCGTCTTTGAGTTCAACTTTGGTCTTGGCGGCACTGCGAGAGGGGAGAGCGAGTAGCATCAGAAACAATCCGAGGGCGAAATAGGCAGCACGTTTCACGAGTGGTAACCTCCTGGGTTCGAGCTTACTGGCTGTAGAAATTATAGCCAATTCTGCCCTGCCGGCTTGTCTTTCGATTGAGCCGGGCCCTCGGTCGAGTTCATCGTGTGCGTTCTTCGGGCGCGTTCTCCACAAAAATGTGGAGTATACTGCGAGGAAGTTCCAGAAATTCAATTGGAGAAGAGTGCACTCATGGCGTTGAATGCTGTCGAACAGGTGGCAGAGCAGGTTCCGGTGGATGATTTTCAGGAGCTCGAAGACAAGATTTATCGCACCATAGAGATGTACAAGGCAGCGCGGCAGGCACAGGCCGCGGCTGAACGCGATGCGCAACGCGTAAGGCAGCAGATGGAAGATCGCGAAGGCGAACTGATCACGCTGCGGCGGGAGATGGTGCAGTTGAAGAAGGAGCGGGAAGAGATTCGCGGGCGCGTTGAGAAAATGCTGCAGCAGATCGAGTCGATCGCCGAGGCCAGCTAGCCCCGTATCATTACACGGGATTGCGCGGGAGAGACGTAGCCGGCTACGCCTCTACGGAGAACGCTCTTATGGCTACCGCTACAAAAGATCAGATGGTGAAGGACGCACAGAACTCCAGCGTGCGGGTGGAGATTTTTGATCAGGCCTATAACCTGCGCGGGTCCGATGCGGAATACATTCTGAAGCTGGCAGAGTATGTTGACTCCAAGATGCGCGCCGTGGCCGAAGCCACGAATACGATCGATACGGTGCGGCTAGCCGTGCTGGCGGCACTGAATATTGCCGATGAGTTCCACTTGCTCAAGAAAAACCAGGCCAGCGGAGCAACCGATTATCAGAAGCGGGCGCATCTATTAGCAGATGCGCTGGATGAAGTGCTGGGCGAAAACCGCAAGGCGGGATAGTCTGCGGCGCACCAGTGCAGGCTTCTTTGTTTTGACTCCAGTTGTTCTGGCGGTGCTCTGCGGCAGCGGCCTTTCTCAAGAAACAACTCTCCGTTCCCAATCCAATATTGTTCTGATTCCAGCGCTGGTGAAGGACCAGCAAGGTGGAATTGTGTATGGCTTGCAGGCCAAGGACTTCATCGTGGAAGACGACGGCGTGGAGCAGCCGGTGCGCCTCGACGATGCGCCCGAAGGGCAGCCAGTCTCGCTCGTCGTGGCCATTCAGCGTGGGCGCCGGGCCAATTACGAGTTCCCCAGGATGCGAGGTTTGAAGTCGATGCTCGACCCTCTGTTCAGCCTAGGAACGGCCCGGGTTGCAGTGGTGGAGTTCGACAGCCAGGTCGATCTCATTAGGAATTTCACGAAGGACGAGAGCCTGGTTAACGACGACCTGCGGAATCTGCAACCGGGAGACGATGGAGCGGCGATCCTGGATGCAATCGAATACTCGGTACACCTGCTCACGCTGGAACCTGAGGAGCGCCAGCGGGTGCTGCTGCTGATCAGTGAAGCACGCGACCACGGCAGCATCGTAAAAATTGACGATACCGTTAAGGCGATCGGTGAGAGTAATGCCGTGATGTACGCGCTGGCATTTTCTCCGGCACTTTCCAACATTCTGGACACGGAACGCGGCAACAACATAGACGAGATGCACGAAGGCATCAACTTCCTCGATCTCGCGTACCGGATAGCACAGGCTATGAAGAAGAATGTGCCGAGTACCATCGCGGCCATGACAGGCGGCGAGTACGAGCTCTTTGCCACCAAAAAGAAATTCGAGGTGCGGATGAACGATTTCACTAATCATCTGCACAGCCGCTATCTGCTGAGTTTTGCGCCCCGGAGTCCGCATCCCGGTTTGCATCAGATTCGAGTGCGGCTGAGAGATGGGGAGGATGCGACAGTCCTGGCGCGCAGCAGTTATTGGGCCGAGGGGCAGAAATAAAGCGCAGTAACGACCACTCGGTAGTGGTGCGGCCTGAAAAAAGATTCGTATCAGGGCATGCCTTCAGGCATGCCGGCTCAACGCGAGGTTTGGAAGCGGCTTCAGCCGTCGGGGCCGCAGGACTTACCCCATGCGGCTAAAGCCTATTGCCCCTATGCCATTGTCGGCATCGCTGAAGCGATGCCCTGATTCGAATCCTTACTGTCAACCTGCACGAGTACCGACTACTCGGCGGAGCTGACTTGCGAGGGCTCGGAGTCAAGCACCTCCCGGACTTTTGCCACCAGGGCCGACAAGGTGAAGGGCTTGGGCAGGAACGACAGGCCGGGGTCAAGCACCCCGTAGTGAACGATGGCATTGCTCGTGTAGCCGGAGATGTAGAGCACCTTCACGTTCGGAGAAACCCGGTGGATCTGTTCCGCCAGCTGCCGGCCATTCATCTGGGGCATGACCACGTCGGTGACCAGCAGGCGGATGTCGCGATGGTTAGCCCGGCAGATTTCAAGACCCTCCTCCGGGCTGCCTGCGACCAGCACCTTGTAGCCGCAATGCGCCAGGACCGAGGAACTGAGCTGGCGGAGCTGTGGGTCATCTTCGACCAGCAGGATCGTCTCGGTGCCGCGTTGTACACCCTTGGGGCGGCCTTGAGCACCTACCCCTTCGGCGGGCTGATCGACGCGGGGAAGATAGATCTTGAAGGTCGTGCCGCGATCGGGCTCGCTGTAAACCCAGATGTAACCTCCACTCTGCTTGACGATTCCATACACCATGGAGAGGCCAAGACCGGTGCCTTTGCCGACTTCTTTGGTGGTGTAGAACGGTTCAAAAATGCGAGCCTGGGTCTCCGGAGTCATTCCATGTCCGGTATCCGTTACGGCCAGCATGACGTAGCGTCCGGGTTCGGCGGGCTGGTGGCGCTGGGAGTAGGACTCGTCGAGCTGAGCGTTCGCAGTTTCCAGGGTGAGTTTCCCGCCACTGGGCATGGCATCGCGCGCATTGAGGGCGAGGTTCATGACGACTTGCTCGATCTGCCCGGGATCGGCTTTCACTGAGCCCAGGTCGTTCGAGGGCCTGGTAAGGACCTCAATGTCTTCTCCGATCAGGCGTCGCAATAAGGAGTCGAGATTCAGGATGATGTCGTTGAGGTTGATGACTCGTGGCGAGAGCACTTGCTTGCGGCTGAAAGCCAGCAACTGGCGCGTGATGCCGGAGGCGCGGTCGGCGGCCGACTTGATCTGCGCCGTGCTGTCGGCTAGCCGGCTGCCCGCAGGGACGCCTTCTGCCAGGATCTGGGAGTATCCCAGGATGACGGTGAGCAGATTATTGAAATCGTGAGCGACGCCGCCGGCCAGCCGGCCAACCGCTTCCATCTTCTGCGACTGGCGCAGTCTTTCTTCCAGTGCCACGCGCTCGGTAACATCATGCACCAGCGACGCCACTCCGAGCACTCGTCCCGACTCATCGACCAGCGGAGTGTTGTACCACTCGCAGGAGATGATGCGACCGTCCTTGGTGATGTTGTCGTTCGCGCTCCGCACTCCGCCCTTCTGGTTCAGCAGTTCCTGCCAGACTTGGTCCACGTACTGGCGAAAATGAGGAGGGACAATAAAACTGCCGCGCTGGCCGAGGGCTTCCTGGCGGGAGTAGCCGAAAATGCCCTCGGCCGAGGGGTTCCAATCGGCGACTCGAAAGTCGAGGTCCCATTCCACCACGGCCAGGGGAGTGTATTCGAAGTGAATGCGCAATTTCTGTTGCGACTGCCGCATCTCCTGTTCGGCAAGCTTGCGCTCGGTAATGTCGCGGCAGATGCCCAGCAGCCCGACAACTTTTCCGCTGGCGTCGCGAAACGGACCTTTGTTGCTAAGGTAGGTTCTGGATACTCCGGCTGCCGTGCCTCCCTCTTCAAAAGTCTGCATTTCGCCGGATTGCAGGACTCCGCGATCCAGTTCCATGATCACGCGGCCGGTTTCCGCATCGTCGAAGAGTTCCGTATCGTCCTTGCCGATGACCTCATCCACAGTCCGGCCCAGGAACCTCGCGCCGGCGGGATTCATCATCAGATAACGTCCTTGGAGATCTTTGACGAAGACCGCGTCAGTCGTCCCCTCGGTGATTCCCTGCAGCAGCGCGAGATTCTTTTGCAACTCGCGAGTGCTGACCAGCAACTCATTTTGAACGGAGAACATGCGCCCGCCGGCGGCGGCAAACGACACCATCACCAGGACAACGGACCACAGGAACTGCTCCTGCGCGATTCTCAGGACGAGCGGAAAGACGATGGCTGGGATCAGCAAAGGCAAAAACTGTGCCAACAGTTGCAGGCTCGTGAGACGGGGCTCGGCCTCCGGCAAATGCTGTTCGCTGTCGGTCCAGGTCGCGGCCAGGCCGGCCACAAGACAAAAGCTGAGCGTCCATGGGAGGTCGAGCCACGTTCCCTGCCGATAACTTCCCGTGGACATGGCAAAGCGAGTGGTGTTGGTGGTAATTCCGAAGAAGAAGAAGAAAGCTGCCAATCGAAAGAAGAACGCGCGTGCGGTCCGATACGGAGTGAGCACCCCTCGCACCAGGAAACTGAGAGCCAAGAGGCCGAAGAAGAAAACAGCCACATGAAACGTCCGAACCAACATGGCGTTTTGAGAGGCCTGCCAGTGGGAGGGAACGAACAGCAGCGATAGCTCAAGGGATAGCACCAGAGCGCAGACCTGCAAAAAGTCGCAGAGACGCAGCCAGCGGAACCCCCTGTTGGGGTCTCTCGGGCTGAGAAAAAGCGTCATGGTGGCGGGTACAACCCAGAAAAACACCAGGACGTCGCTGGGCCAGAGCTCTCCGAAGGGAGCGTGCAGATAATCAAAGTACAGCGTGTAGGCGAACTGGCTGAGAAAAGCGAGTAGGAGAGATAGGGAAACCAGACGCCAAACCCGCCTGCCAAATGCCCCTGATTGACGGGCGGCATACCAGGAGACGACAGCGGCAAACAGGGCCGACACCGCATCCGTCCAGTGACCCCAAACCGAAGCAAATTGAGTGCCGTAGCTGATGGCGAGGATCGCCAGATGCACAACAACCAGAATAGCCGCCGCCGCGAGCGCGGACGAGCGCAGTTTGGACATTCCGAAAACTTCTCCAGCGTATCGCTGTCCCGCCAGCGAACACGCGTTGGGACCCGGTCTTTCGCGTACTCCGTATGAACTCACAATTGGCTGGCAGAATCAAGTCCTTCTGTGGTCCTCGGCCGGTGGATTCGCCGTCTTGAGGCTCTGGGAGCTTCCAATAAATTAACTTGGGTTCGACAATGCCGCTATTGTTCTGCGGGCCGGCAAGCCCATTTGTGAATCGGACATTACTTTGGTAGCAAGCGGCCTGCCAACTTTTTGCGGTCTTCCACTTGCCAAGCGCGCCAGTTTTCCCTAGCATCCACATTGAAAGCCGGCCTGCCAGGTTGGTGATGACGGTAACCGATTTTTGAACCAATGCTGAATGAACGGGGACTCGACTCGAACTAGGATCCGGTGTGCGACGCTCCGCCATGCGGAGATGCCTAAAGGGTCTCGGCGGGTTCCCAACGTCTACCGACGGGTTCATTCTCGGCCCGTCACACGGCACAGTGGGTCGGCTTGATTTATTTGTCTATTCTTGTGGGGCGGACACTCCTGTCCGCCAGCTTTTGATCCTGATTTTTCTTGCTCGCGCGATACTCCTGCTAAACTGGTTCAGCAGCGAATCCTTGGATTTCCGCATCTAACTAAACTGTGTATCCGCAACTCTTTCATCTAGGGAAGTTTTTTCTGCCGACGTATGGATTCCTCGTGTCCATGGGCGTCCTGATCGGCCTGTGGATCAGTGTGCGCAATTCCGAGCGTCTCGGAATTGACGGCGACAAGGCCTGGAACCTGGGCATTCTGGTCGTGCTCTGCGGCATTCTCGGGGCCAAGGTGCTTTACGTCATCAATGAGTGGAGCTACTACTCGGCCCATACCCGCGAGATCTTCAGCATCGACACGCTGCAAGCGGGCGGAGTTTTTTCCGGAGGCCTCCTGGCCGCGTTCGCGGCCGCAGCCTGGTATGTCTGGAAACATCACATGCCGCCGCTTGGCACTTGCGACGCCTTCGCACCCGGCCTCGCGCTGGGCCACTCGATGGGCCGCATCGGCTGCTTCGCCGCGGGTTGCTGCTACGGCAAACCGACGCATCACTGGTGGGGCGTGGTCTTTCACAATCCGCTGGCGAACTCGATTACCGGGACGCCGCTGGGCGTGCCCCTCGAACCCACGCAGTTGTTCGAGTCGGCCGTGGAGCTGGCCAATTTCTTCTTCCTGATGTGGCTGCTCAAGCGCAGAAAGTTCGACGGCCAGGTATTCGGCGCATTCCTGTTCATTTATGGCGTCGCGCGATTCTTCCTCGAATATCTGCGCGACGATCCCGGCCGCGGCTCCGTATTTGGCGGCATGATGACCGGCACGCAGTTGATCGCGATTGGATTGGTGCTCGCCGGCGGATTGATCTGGTGGCTGCGCCCCGGCTCCAAGCCCGCCCCGGCGCGGACGGTCAGCGCAACGCGGTAAAAGCAAAGAGGTTTCCCTGTGTGCGCACTGGATCGAATTAAAGAACTTCGCTTCGTGCTGAGTGGAGCTCTAATTCTTGTGGCCTGTTCGCTCGATGCCAGAGGACAGAGCCCAAGCCCTACGAGTCGAGCATCCGAATCCCGGATTCAATTGGCCGTTTCCTGTCTCGTGAAGGCCCCCTATGTTCAGGACAATCTAAAGGCAGCCGGTCTAGCAGTGAACGGCTGGGCGATTGCGCGATATCACAAGGGCGACATCCCAGAACTTGAAACAAGCCCAGGGATGTTAAACGTAATCATTTATGCGGACGATGGCCGGAAGGCATTTCTCTTCTTTGCTGATCCAAACGCTTCCGGTGCTTATACTGCTGTTCGCAATGCGTACAGATTGCGGCGCGACAAGGACTCTTGGGTCGCCGATTACGGCAACGGCGGGCCGGCCGTATATGGGGCGGTTGGTCGTTTCGCGACCGCCCTAGCCGAACAATCTGCAGTGCGCGTTCAACTCTTGCGCGGCGGCTCCTCCTGCACGATGGACGAGAGCTACCATGCCACTGCAAAATAGCCACTTGACGTCGAACTGGCTATCCGCGAGACAGCCTGTAGTATCCTTCCCTCCGAATGGCGGAAGCATTTCCAATCCTTCTCTCGGTCACACCGGATGACGGTGGCAAGCGCCTAGACCAACTTCTCGCGGCCCGGCTCGATGTGAGCCGGGCGCGGGTGCAGCAGCTCATCTCCGAAAACAAAATTCTGGTGAACGATGCGCCCGCGAAAGCTTCACTGAAACTGCGGGGCGGGGAGCGCGTCAGCGTCCTCGGCTGGGCAGCGCGTCCTCCTCTGCGTGCGATTGCCGAGGATATCCCACTCGACATCGTCTACGAAGACGACGACCTGGCCATCATCAACAAGGCCGCTGGAATGATGGTGCATGCCGGCGCCGGCGCAACCGGTCCAAACGGAGAAGACCAGCGCAATCGCGGCACGCTGGTCAATGCGCTGCTCCATCATTTCGCAACCCTGTCGGCCGTGGGCGGGGAGATGCGGCCGGGCATCGTTCACCGCCTCGACAAAGAAACCAGCGGACTGATCATAGTCGCGAAAAACGATGAAGCGCATCGCAAGCTGGCGGCGCAGTTCGCCAAGCGTGAAGTGAAGAAGACTTACATCGCGCTAGTCCACGGCTGGCCGAAGAAAGATCGCGGAACGATCTCAGCCAGCATCAGCCGCGACCCGGTGCGGCGCATCCGAATGACTACGCGCGGCACGGGCGGCCGCGACGCCATTTCGCACTACAGCGTCGTCCGCCGGCTGGACACTGCGTTTGGCAAGTTCACGCTGGTCGAAGTGAAGATCGATACGGGCCGCACCCATCAGATTCGCGTCCACATGGCGTCGCTCGGCCATGCCGTGGTGGGCGACACGCTCTACGGGGCGCCGCGCGAAATACGGGCGAGGCGTGGCCGCGCAACGGATGAGGGCGGTGCGATTTCGCTGCCGCGAAATTTCCTGCATGCTGCCCAGTTGGAGCTGGTGCATCCCCGCACTGGAGAACGGATCGCTCTGACCAGCCCGCTCCCGCCGGAACTGGAGGCGTTCCTGGCGACCGTGGAGCTAGACATTGCCGGGAGCATCTCTACGAAACGCGGTTAGGGCAGACGATTGTCAGAGTTGAGGCCCATGCGGGGTTGGCGGATATAATGTCGAAGAGATGGAAACTTCGGGAACGAAATTGATCGCGAGTTGTGGCCTGGTTGTGCTGCTGTGGGCAGCCAGCGCGGCCGCACAGTCTGCAACTCCAACTTCGGCCACTCCAACCTCAGCCACCCCAGTGGCTCCGGCTTCGACGCCTGCGGCGGCGCAGCAGTCGCCGAATACTGCGCCGGCCAGCGGCGCACCCGCCGGACTGGAGCAAAAGCCTGCCGACCCAAACGCTCCCAACGACGATGCGATTCCTACGATCGTCACCCGCACCAACGAAGTGAACGTGGTGTTCACCGTGACCGACAAACACGGAAAACGCATTACCGACTTGAAGCAGAGCGACTTCCACGTGCTCGATGACAACAAGCCGCCGGAGTTGATCCGCAGCTTCCACGCCGAAACCAACCTCCCGCTCCAGGTCGGCCTGCTGATCGATGCCAGCAATTCCGTTCGTGACCGGTTCAAGTTCGAACAGGAATCCGCCATCGAGTTTCTGAACCAGACGATTCGTCCGCGGTTCGATCAGGCGTTTGTGGTTGGCTTTGACGTGACACCCGAGATCACACAGGACTTT